>Ga0157380_10001206_pt1 | contig 16736 bp, 6 predicted proteins | sample S35metaG_FD_119757 | JGI IMG/M metagenome (GOLD analysis project Ga0157380, IMG submission 119757) | Switchgrass rhizosphere microbial communities from Kellogg Biological Station, Michigan, USA - S3-5 metaG | ecosystem: Host-associated > Plants > Roots > Rhizosphere > Soil | place: USA: Michigan... | reverse complement strand
GAGCTTTTGGGACATCCGGATTATGGCTCGCGACTTTTTGAATTGATCGGTGAGTTGAATTCCGAGACCAATCGCAATCGCGCCAAGCTGTTTACGTTGCAAGCCCTGCAAGCTGAGCCTCGCGTGAAAGAGGTGCGCTCAGTGACGGTGACCCAGAGCCAGGCGGATCGTACTCGAATGGACATAAAGGTCACGCTGCTGGCGGTCGACAGTGACACGTTACTCAACCTGGTTTTTCCTTTTTTCCTGGAACGAGGTAATCAAGCGTGAACGCAGAGACAACCAATCTTATCGAACGTCCTTATCAGGAAATAGTTGATGATGTTCTCACGGCCATCGTCGGAGGAGTGGTAAACGAGCCCATCATCTTCGACGTCAAGTTTACTGTCTACGAGCTGGCCAAAAGGGCCAGGGCAGTGCGAGGCATAACGGGAGTCATCGACGACGATTCCCCTGACGGAGTTCGCCATACTTTCCAAACCGAAATTGATTTCCACTTCGATTCTGTTAAGAGCGCTGTTGTTTGGAACGATGATGGCCGGAAGCCTCGGGACAATACCAGGTTTTATGTTGACTACTTTCCAACCAACATCCAGCCTCCGGCCCCGCTCAGCGACATCAATATCGGCAGCGTCACCCGCACCCTTAGCGAGGCGATAGGACGCGAGATTGCAACTCTCTACCAGCAAGTCAACCTCGCTTACAAGTCGGGCTTCATTGATTTGGCGGAGGGCAAGTCACTCGACTTCGTCGTTGCCATTCTTGGCATAACCCGCAAGACCAAAGAATTCGCTAACGGACCGGTAACTTTCTTTCGCAAGCCCGGCAGCGACGGCAACATCACTATCGCTCAAGGCACTCAGGTAGCTACCGCCAAAAACGAAGTTGTTTTCGAAACGACCGATGTGCGGACGCTGCAACGGGGACAGGCCCGTATCGATGTGACGGTACGCGCCGGAGAGAAGTTCAAAGGCGACGTCGGCAAAGTAGATGCGGGAAAGATCACTTCGCTGTTCCAGATCATTGAAGGCATTGAACGCGTCAACAATTTTGAGCCGACGTTCCTCGCAGCCGAAGACGAGAGCGATATCGAATTGCGCTTGCGCGCGAAGGCGGCGCTCCAAAGTCTCAGCAAGGGCACTATTGCCGCTCTCCTGCGCACGGTCGCAGAGAACCGCGCCAAAGTTATCCAACTTTTCGACCCGAACTCGCCGGGAGGCAAAGAGAGTCAACCTGGAAAAGTCTTGATGCTGGTGGAAACTGAGGCCCCGCGATTTCCCAGCCTGAAAGCCGCTTTGAACGACGTGCGCGCCGCCGGAGTTCAGCTGACCGTGACAGCCAAATTCGTTTTCGTCACGATTCGAATCGTATGCCGAATCACACCCGGCTTGACGGGCGAAGGAAAGACCAAGATTTCCACCGAGATTATCGCGGAGCTGCAGAAGTACTTTGAAACACTGGGCGCTGGCGAAGTGGCCGAGGGCAGCAAAATGCTCGAGGCGATCAAGAAAGTAGCCGACGTCGATAAAAAGGAAATCTCAATTGCGGATGTGAAGACTTCGAAATCTGACATAGGACAAGCCGATGCCGATCCATTGGTGGAAGCGCTGGTTGCTTCAGTGGGAGACGTTAATCCGAATGACGTCGCAGCTTTGCGTACGTCCTTTAAGAAAGTGATTGACGAGGAGGCTACGGCACTGGCGCCGAGTGAACGCCGCGAGCCTGATCGCTCGCTGGTGAAGAGCCTTGACAAAACTGCTCGCGCCAATCCTGGTGATCTTGCCACCGGTAAGTTTGTGATCTTACCGCCGGCAGAATTCTCCCTGGTTCTGGAAATGGAAACGACTGACATCATTTTGCGAGAGAGCTGATATGCCGACGAAAACAGATCGCATCCTCAGCTACCTGCCAAGGATCTTCAAGACCGCGCCCCGACCGGCGGTTCTCTACCCCGTAGCGGATGCGTTCGGCAACGAATTGCTGTTGGCTGAAAACTCCCTGGCGGCCATCATGCTGGCCCACTGGGTAGACTTTGCCGACAAGAATGCGCTCGAGATCGAGGACCTGGCGAAGTTGGCTGCCCTCTACGGCCTGGCGCCCTGGACTGACGAGTCGGGACAAACCCTCGAAACCGTCGAAGAATTTCGCGAACACCTCAAACGTTACATACGCACGTTCCTTGAAGGCACGGTGACGGTCCAGGGAATCTTAAGAATAACTGCAGAGGCGCTGGCGCTACGTATTGCGGACGCACCTGAAGATCTGGATCGATGGTGGACTCGAGGGCAGGACTCAGTGGTCACAGTCGGGTCCCCTGGCAATGAAGCCGCGGCGCAACTCAACTTTGAACACTCGAGCGCCAGCGGTAGTCCCGCGCTGCCGGCGCAGGTAATGGGAAGCGTTGACCTCAGTGAAGGGATCAATCTACAGGACACAAACATCCTGCGATTGAAGATTGACGGCGTCCTCGAAGAGATTAATTTGACCGCCAAGCTGGCGCCGGATGCAAAGCTCACGCTCGAGGACATTATCAAGACGATAAATGAGGCGCCGCGTGTCCCGATCGCAAGTCGCCAGGGTAATTATCTGAAACTGGCATCACCTACGAGTGGACCAACCAGCAAACTCGAAGTTATCAATGGCCCACATGATGCCGTGCCGCGACTACTGGGACTGGCGCCGAGGTCTTATCACGGCGCCGAAGCTACGGCCGCGCGGTACGAGGGGACGCCCAAACTTCACAATCCGATCGATCTTACCAACGAGCGCTATCTGCGGCTTGAGATTGATCGCAAACATCTGCAAGAGATTGATTGCGCGGGCAACGACGCAGCTCACACCACTCTGGATCAAGTTAGAGATAAGATTAACAACGCCTTTCCGGGACTTACGGTCGCCTCTCACGATGGCGAACATCTGATTCTGAACTCTCCGAGCAAGGGTTTCGCCAGCGTCATTTCGGTGCAGCCGCCGGCAGCTCAGAACGCAGCTACAAAATTACTGGGCGTGCCTGCTTTCTTCAAAGCTGGGCTGGATGCACTACCCGCTCGGGCGGACAGCAATCGCGATTTGCGCGGCAGAATTGATCTCAGCGAACGGGCGAATCTGCGCTTAAGAATCGACGGGGCAGCTTCAGTCAATATTAATTGCGCCGGTGTCGAGCCAGAAAAAACGGAAAGAGTTGAGATTGTGGCGGCGATTAACGCGGCCCTTAAGTCACCAGCCGCGTTTATCACTGAGCGGAGTATCAGCATCGCTTCACCTACGACTGGCCCGACAAGCGAGATCGTTTTTGAACAACCAAAGACGGGTGACGCTACGTTCGATATTTTTGGCGTGGGCTCGCTGAGCTTTCAGGGAACTGAAGCCACGGTCGCTCGTCTCACAGCCGCGCCGGTGTTTACCGGTAAGGGCCTTGACGTTAGAGCCAACTACCTGCTCTTGCTGGCTATAGACGGAGGCGCTCACGTCACCCTTGACTTGCGTCAGGCGGCGAGAGCCATCGAGCAGCTGAGGGCTCTGCCGCTGGATCGGGTGGCGGAATTTATTAACGAGTCTTTAGGTGGGATTAAGGTCGCATCGACCGATGGTCAGCATCTGTTTCTGACCTCGACACGGACGGGAAGTATTAGCCGGCTGGAGATCGTCCCTCGAGAAACCAGGCAGAACCGTCGCTTCGTTACGCGCGCCACGGTCATCGACGAAGCAGCTCGGGACGTCTTCGGCTTTTTCGCTCGGGAGTCTCGAGGCACAGCCGCGGTTGGCGCACGATTGTTAGGGGAGCGTGATCTGAGCCTCAGCGCCGATTTGACCAATACTCGCTTTTTGCGTCTGCGGGTTGATGGCTCGCCCGCGCTCGAAATTGATTGCGCCGGACCCCGTCCGCGAGCCACCACGCTGGCCGAAATCGTCTCGCAAATCAACCAGGCTCTGAAGGCTCATGGGCAAGCGAAAGACTTAGCTACCCACGACGGTAAGCACCTGGTGCTCATTTCCCCAACGTTAGGTGCAAGTAGTCAGCTGGCGATTGAGCCGCCTCGAGCAGCGCTCGATAAAGTGTTGGGACTCGAGCCGGGAACGACTCGCGGAACCGATGCAACCACGGTGAGGTTCACCAGCACCGTTGATCTGACTGGCGGCATTGACCTGCAGCCGAATGCTGCCGTCAAGCTGGGAATTGATGGCGCAGCTCCAGTCGAAATAGTGGTTGGCGGCGCCACTCCAGGTCGGCGGACGCCTTTCGACATTGTTAATGCCATCAACACCGCGTTTCACGCCGCAGTGGCGAGCTCGGATGGCCGGCGAGTCGAACTGCGCTCCGCAAAAAAAGGACCGGAAAGCAGCATTAAGTTCGAGGCGCCCGCAGCCAACGATGTGACCAAAGAGATCTTAGGCATCGTAGGACCTCGCGAGTACCACGGAGCCGCCGCCTCGCCCGCGCGAGTGATTGGGCTGACTGATTTGAATGCGGCCGTGGATCTTAGTGTCTTCCGCACACTCGTGATTGCTTTTGATGGCGGCCCTGCCCAAAAGTTTGATTGCGCCGCGAAAGCTGCCGACGCCAAACTGGCTACGCTCGCAGAGATAGTCAATTCAATTGGGCCGACAATCGCTTCGGCGTCGCCAGACGGAAAGCTCATCCTAAGTTCACCGGGCACCGGTGAAACCGCACAAATAAAGCTCGAGCCGTTCGATGAGGGCGACGCGAGCAACGTCCTTTTCGGCGACATTCCTCTCACTTCTGCTGGTACCACATCGTTGCCGGCAGTCATCACTGGAGCTAACAGCCTGCACTTGCCGGTGAACTTGAGCCGCCGCGGACTGTTGCGGATCGCCGTCGATGGCGGTAGTCCGGTTGATATCGATATAGCCGGAGCTGTTCCCGCGAAGACGTCGTTGGATGAAATAATCAACCAAATCAATCGTGCCTTTCCCATTCTCGCCACTGCAGACGCCGATGACAAACTGCAGTTGACCTCGCCAACAACCGGATCCGAAAGCAAGCTTTCTTTACAGCCGCTGCGCTTTCTTGACGTGGTCGAGTATCCGCTTGAGACAGCGCCGCCGCAGACGGAAACGGTGAAGCACAATGGGTCATGGTCGATTGTTAATCATGGAGTTGCACAGAGCTATGCCGAAATCAGGATCACCGCGCCGCAGGGAACGGTGGGTCCGAGTGTGGTTAATTCCGGATTGGGTTGGTCAGTGCATTTGTTCGTCGTGCTCGAAAGGGGCGAGACCGCCAGGCTGTTTCGCGATGCGCAACTCGGGCTGCAAGCAGAAGTCATCGCAGTGGATGGGCATGCGTATCCCATCGCTCCATCGCAGCTACTGGTCGGTCCCTTAGGGCCTCAGGCAATTGTTCCATTTGAAAAGTACTGGACCCTCGCAGGCGATGGAAGTCAGCCGTCGCTTCAACTCAATAATCCGCAAGCGCCCGACATCGTACTGCTGAACAGCTTGTCGTCCGGCGCCGCCGTGACCGTCGAAGTCCGCGAAAGTGACATCAGTTCTCTCCCTGCGCAGACGATTGGGACGGACGGAGAACTGGGCCAGTTGGTTGGGCGCCTCATGGCGTATCACGATGGGTTCCAATTGGTCGATGCGAGCGGAGCTCCGATAGCCGAGCTGTTGGCTGGGCCAAATATATATCTCCGCACCTATCTGGATATGGTCGTCAAAGTCAGTGGGGTGATTCACAGCGGCACCCCGCCTGTGCTGCTTGTAAAAAGAATCGTCAACTTATTTGACGTTAAGTTGCACGGCAAAGCCGGCGATGAAGAATACTTGCGAGTTTCAATCGGAGCGGGCACGAGCGATGAGGATTCTCTAGTATTCCAAATCAACGTTGGCTTTGATCAGGCTCCATCATCCAGATTAGTGCGAGCTGAGGAGCTTGATAAGGCGACGGTGCTCAACCTGCCTGTCGGCAAATCAAATTTCCGTTACCTCGATTGTCTCGGCAGCCGGTTCGACTTCGCCCACTTTGATCGCTCACGCTTCCCTGATGGCGTCTGTGGCGAACGTGGGATTTTCGACGTTAGCCGTTTCAGCAACTCACCGCCTGAGCGGATCAGTGCTGTGTTCGCTTCCGCCGATCCATTTTCAGACCCGCCCGTCAAGATTGAGTTTCGCTGGAACAAATTCTCTGCCGGATCTTTCACAGTGAATTTGCCCGCGGACTTATTGCCTCGCTTCGGAGGTCGGTTTGACGACGCCCGCTTCGGTCAGGAAAAGGATGATTCCGAACTCTTTGAGAAGGCGGTTGCTGAACCTCTCAAGGATGAAAGATTCCTGGTCAAGCTCATCAGTCCTGAGTCCGGCCAGGGCTCGGAGTTTGTGAAGGCGAAGACGGCTGAAACTGTGGAACTGGGTTGGACCGCCGCTGAGATGCCTTTTCGACAACCACAGTTTCTTACTTTGGGTGGACCGGGGCGGGCTGCCCGACTCTATTTGAAGGAAAAGGGACGAAATGTACTCATCAAGCTGGAGGCCAAAGAGGAGGGAGCCTGGGGCAACGAAATTGCAGTCTCGGCGCGCCAGGTAGGCCCGGCGATTTACGACGTTTCCGTGTTCTACCGCGGGGCGTGTTTCGAGCAGGCCCGATCAATTGTCATGGGCGCAGTCAAACAAACCGTCAGTGAGCTGCTGGAGCCTGGACCCTCCGGCGTCTTGCAGGCAAAAGCAGCAGGCGTGCGAGCGGACGTCACACGTGACCGCGCCGACTACCACAGTTAACCATCACACCAGCCACTTTAAGAGGAGGACACAATGTCAACCGAGCAATACAAAGTCGCACCCGGCGACTTAATCACCGCCAAGCTTTTCAATGGCCTTCAGGACCAGATCGGTAAGGACATTACCGATCAGGTCACCGGAGCAATCAACGCAATCAAACACGTTCCCCAATCAGGCGACGCCGATAAATTCGGGAACTTGTCACCCGAAGAATGGGAAAAGAAAATCATCGACCGCGCGCTGGCGGAGATTCCCAAAAGGACCGGCTATCGAATGATCTTCAAGATTCTAAAGGAAGGGGTTGAAGAAACCATTCAACACGACCTCAAAGCCTTTCCGTTGGTGGATGCCTACCAATTGGACTACTTCGAAGTGGTCTGCGCCGATGGCGACGAGAAGGACGACCGGCACGATCAGTTTGTCAATTTCTATCTCTATCACACGAGCGAGACCGAGTTGAAGCCGATCACAGCAAATCCGACACGTAAGAAAATAATCATCGAGCCTTCTGACGACGATCATTTCAATTTCAAGATCCCGTTTGAGGAGATGTTGAAACTCTATGGAGTCGAGTACACGTCTTCGCAGAGTCTGGGTGACATCGTGGTCGAGTTCTGGGACAAGTTCTTCACTAAGCCCAACGACCGCTTCGACCCCGATCAATATTGCCACTCTCCCTGGTTCGAAAAATGCTGCGGCGAAAATCGTTCGTACGCCATGCTCAAGCAGCGCGGCAACTGGGACGAGATCTGGTTCCAGATGCGAGCGCGGAAGACCATTAACTTCCCGGCTCCGTCGGTGGCAAACGAAACGCCACAGTTGTTTCCCAACAACCTGGAGGTCGTCCATCTCAACTTCAACCAAATTGGCGTGAAGCTGCGGAAGAGACCGTTCTTTCCGGCGGCGCCTCCGCCTCCGCCCGACATCAACCAGGATGAGCTCAAGATAATGCTCCTGCTGAAGGTCTAAGTGTGGGCGCGGTCGAGGTAAGTTAAAGAAGCAAGTAACCGAACGAGAGGTCTTATGAAGCTGCGGAATAGTGTGAACGGCAACATTCCATTCGAAGGTGATCGCATCTTTAGGTGGCAGGTTATTCCCGTAAACGCCAAAATCCTTGGCGCGACCGCTACCGTCACACCTGTAGACTCGGGAATTAATAGTCCCTTTGCTGAGACGCTGGGCTTTAACGCCATGTCTCCCAACTTTGGCGCCACCAAAATAGTGGCGGCGCCCTGGGTCGAAGTAGACTTTCACACTCGTCGCACGCTAGCCAGCGTCGCTGGGAATTTCAGTAATGCGACCCTGCAGGTTGACGTCGGTGGTGGAACCTACGTCGAGATAAACAATGCCGGCGCCTTCAAAACTCCCACAGATCCCACCACCCCCAATTTCGTAGTAAACGGTTCGCAGGCTGCTCTGCCAGCCTTAACCGTGGCGAAAGTGAAGCTGACCAATGGCACCACTGCCGCGCCGGACTTAACCAACCTAACCATCCGCAGTGTGCCGGCGAATGTCAGCCTGCGCGTCGGAGAGCTCGCGCCTTTTTGGACCCACGTGGGCGAAATGACGAGAGCGGAAACCACTAAGGATTTTGCAGCGGTGCTGCAAGCAGCGTTGACAACTGCCAAGGTAGAGAATGGTTTCTATGATCTAGCCTTGATTGTCCACTCGGACAGTATCGCCAGATTAAAGATTGAATTGGAGATCGAAGTGCTGGCGCAGCAGGAGGTTTTGTCCAAAGCTGTTCCGGAGATTGTTCTTCCTTTTGATTCCAGTACCCTGTCTAAATCAAAAGCAGCGGAGTTGAGCATAGAAGTGCCCTTCAACTCCAGAGTTGTTCAGGGCCAGACTTCAGCTCGCATCAAGGGGGCTTTTACCGAAACTCGCATTGCCCATGGGCCAACTGGCGCCGACCAGCCGACTGCAGCCGTCGAGGTTTCGCCGACCTACTCACAAGCACAAATTGTGGCGTTCAAGGATCCGAAGTCTCCACTTCCCGACGTGCTTACGCTCAAAGACGAGGTGGCGGCCGTGGCGGTCGACCTCCTGCTCGAGGCTTTGACACCATCGGCTCGACTGCAACTGGATATTCGCGCCGATTTCGACGGCAAGCCAGACGAGATACCTTTGCTGCCGCAGCCAATCGAATTCTCGATCGAACAGCAGGCTGAGAAAGGTCCGGTTTGGACGACGGTGCCGTTACTCTCCGAGTTTCTCTTTGCTAAGGGGCAGGGAAAGCCCTCGCGCTACTGGCTGCTGCTGCAAAGCGTGGAAGGCAAGGCGGCTTGGAGCGTGCTGGAAATCCCCAAGAGCCTGCCTGAAGAAGTCGCTACAGAAGCTGGCGCGTCAGGCTTCAAAAAAGAACCAACTCCGAACACTCAGTTTACTCGCAACGGAGCTTTGTCGTGGCAAGACACCAGCCTCATCAGTAATAGTCTGCGAGTTCCGAACGCGACGCCGCCGTTTCTTGCTTTCTTCCGGCTGCGTGATAAACCGAAGACCTTCAAGATGCCGATCCAGCTGCAAGTTGGTAGCGGCGCTCATGAGGTGAGGAAAAAGCTCGATCGTTTCGAACCCCTGGGCCGCGTCGACTTTACCCTCGACACTGAGTTGGTCGACGGGATTAACAAATATTTGACTGATGTCGGCGCTCTGTCCAGCGCAGAGACAGAGCACCTCGTTAATGGAGACTTTGAAAGGTGGGTACGCGTCGGTCAGGAGCCGGTTCCACAGCAGCCCATCGACCTCACCGCAGCAGCGGACGCAGTGGTCTTCTCGATTGATGGCAGCGTAGCCCACGTGCTCGATCAGGGCCCCCTCAAAAAACCTCTCCTGCTCAACGTTGATGTCGCCTGTAGCCGGGAGGTAAAAGAAAAAGCGTTATCGCTCGAGACGCCCACAGCTCCGGACTTCCCGTTCTCAGATCCGAACGCCTTCGTCATTAGTCCTGATGGGACGAAGGCGTATGTCACCAATGGGCGCCGCATTCGCATGGTCGATCTGGTTGCCAACCAGGTAATCGGCGGTACCTTTGATCTAAGTGATCTAGGCGTACCCAGTTTCGTAGACCCTGCCCGTGATTTGGTGTTGAGTCCTGACGGGCAGCGTCTTTACGTTATAAGACTTAAAAGTATCACCGATAAATTCAATGCTGTCGGCGTGATTGACACAGCCAAGTTAGAGCAACAGCTAAGGACCGGAGTGGTCCAAGCCGGCGTGGAGACCACCCATGAGTTTAGGAACGATCCCCTTCCATTTCAGTTGCTGTCACCCCCAGGGATCGGCTTATCGCCTGATGGCGCGATCCTGTATTGGTTGATCGACTTTGGCACTACTACCAAGGGCGTTATCAGGCGAATCAATACTAATACCTTCACTCTCCAGGGCGATGATATTGAGGTGGGAATTAAACCGAGTGCAATCGCTCTGTCACCAGATGGCAGTCGCGCGGTAGTGGTCCACGAGACTTCAAACTTTGCCAGCGTGGTTGACACTGCTACCAATGCCGTCGACGAGGTACCGGTTGAAGCCCCTCACGTTGATGTGGCCATTTCAGCGGATGGCGCGCGGGCCTATGTTCTGCCCGATCGGAGTGACAAGTCAGTCAGCATGATCGATGTTTCGCTGCGTTCCGTGATTAAGAGATTTGCGCTCACTACTGGTATCAGTCCAGCGCCGCTCAAACGCTTCGCTTTGGCTCCAGGGGAAGACCATATCTACGCGATTGTAAGCGGTGTTCCTTTGTTACTTTCGGTCCAGATGGGAACGCTAACGCCATCCGGGTGGCAGCGCACTTCCGGAGAAGTTCGCCTGGTCTGCACGCCAAGGCCGTTCCATCTGATCGCTGAACTGGGCAGCGATTCGTTACCCACGTCGCTTTCGCAGGTAGTACCCGTGGCGGCGTCACGGCCGTACGAATTTAGCTTTTGGGGGATTGCTTCAGAGCCCCTAACGGATGAACCTCCGCTGGCTGAAGTGCTTTGGCTCAACAGTACCTGCGGGCTTTTGGCGACGGATGCTGTGCCGATAGAAACCTTTGTGCCAGATCCCAGTTCGCCCACCAATTCAGGGAAACCGCAGTTAGTATTCCATCGCCTGACGACGCGAATTGTAAATGGCGAAACACAACCATTAACTTCTCCCCCTGGTGCTGAACAGGCGGAAGTTCGTTTCACCGTCGGCAAGGAAGAATTTGCCAGGGTGGACCAGGTTTCGCTCGGAGTAACTTCAGAGCTGGCCGCGAACAGTGACTTCAAACTTCAAACGAAAGGCCAGTTGGCTGATTGGACGCTCAAGCCAAGCGTGGCCCCAGGCTTCAGCGTTACCGGCACGGAAGGTGGACTGCAGCTACGAAATCTCGGTGGCGCAACGGCCGAGCTTGTGCAGACAGTCGCCGCCGAAACTGGCCGGCCCTTCACACTTGAATTTCAAGGCAAGTCATTGGTTGAGTCACCGGTTGAGCCTGCGCGCGTCGAACTGCGTTGGCTTAAGTCCGACAGTTCAGCGGCTGGAGACGTAACCGTCCTAAAGATTCTTCCCACAGGGCTTGATTCCTTAGCGGCCGGCGGGTCCGTTCCGCCAGGTTCCGCCAAAGTCGAGATTCACGTCATCGTTCCAGCCAAGACAACGATCGAAGTGAAACGCGTTTCGCTGCGGTATGCGAAAAGCACGACAGTGCCAGTGAAGTTTGTGGCCGAGTCTCCTGGTGACCTGGTCATTTCGGATGTTCGCATTGCTTTTGAAGAAGTTCCACCGCAAGCGCCGCCAATACCGCAACGCGGTTTGTGCACAGCGACAGCGCCGGGCAACAAGCCGGGCGAGAAAGGTGGCTGTTGCTTCTGTCATAAATGCGGAGAAGAGACCGTTATGACCGAGACGACTTCGGTCATGACAGCCGAAGGCCAACCGGCAACCATGGCGCGCTGCAAAAGCTGCAAAACCGAATTGCTCAGCGTGGGTGGGCCGCTCGTCGCCGCTGCCGAGCCTTTACCTCTTCGGAAAACAATGCTTCCTCAGCCGGTGATCGTAATCCCCGCACCCTTGAACCCGGCGAGCCCGGCCGCAGGGAATGCGTCGCCGTCACGGCTCATCGATATTCCCGGCATCGGTAAAGCTCGAGCGAAGCAACTGACCGATATTGGAATTGACTCAGTCGAGAAATTGGCAGCCTCGACACCGGAGAAGGTTCGGGAAATAAAATTCATAACGCACCACATGGCTACCAACATAATCACGGAGGCCAAGTCTCGTCTGCCCGGACCCACAACGTGATTAACTTACCGAACTAGACAATTGGCATTATCGGTGAGCCGACGGGATCGAATCTATTGGTGGAGCCGAGGGGAGCGAACCCCTGATCTCCTGACAGCTAGTCCTGCGCCTTTCGCTGCCCAGCGCTTTTTTCCCCAAGAAAAGCTTTGTCGTTAGCGGTCGCCTGATTTAACATGCGTCGCGCTCTATAGTTGAAAGGCAGAGTTTCCTGTGATCATTGAAGGAACGAGCTTCAGCGATCTGGCCCACCCTTAGCGCGCATTTCTACGCTTTAAACATTTCGGCAGCTTCGGCTTCGTTAATGTCGATTACTGTAGTAGCCGGCACGTCATTTGACCCAGGCTACGAGCGACAAAGAAAAAAATACCAGAAAGCGTCTGGTCCATGGAGAAACCCCCTATGCGAATCTATTTCATCAATCCGTCCAATCCTCTGGTGAGCATTGTCGATGTAAAGGAAAGTCGCTGGAACCGCTACCGCGTTTGGAAGCCTTTGAGCCTGTTGGTGCTCGCCGGGTTGACGCCGAGCGAGTGGGATATCTCGATCATGGATGAGAACCTCGGCATACCGGATTACAAGACTATGCCGCGACCCGACGTTGTAGGTATCACCGCTTTTACTTCGCAAGCGACCCGAGCCTATGAACTGGCTGCTTACTTTCGCAATCTCGGTGTGACGGTAATCATGGGCGGCATTCACGCAAGTATGTGCCAGGAAGAGGCGATTCAGCATGTGGACTCGATCGTAACCGGCGAAGCCGAGAGCGTTTGGCCGCAGGTACTCGAGGACGCGAAGAACGGCACTTTAAAGCAACGATATGCGGGAGGCCTCGCTGAGGTAGCTAATGTTCCACTGCCCCGTCACGACATGCTCGACGGGCCGTATGCCTTCGGCGCCATTCAGACCTCGCGGGGCTGCCCCTTGAACTGCAGCTTCTGCAGCGTGACCGCATTTAACGGTACCGGCTACCGCCAGCGCGCCGTCGAAGATGTCGTGCGCGAATTCCAGGCAATCAAGGAAAAACGAGTTTTGGTGGTGGATGACAATTTCGCGGGAACCCGAACCGAACACATCACTCGCGCAAAAGAACTTTTCCGGGCCATGGCAGATGCGAACCTAAAGAAGCAATGGGTTTCACAGGTCACTATTAACTTCGCCGATGACGAAGAACTCTTGAAGTTGGCCGTAAAAGCCGGCTGCAGCGGGGTCTTCATTGGATTTGAAGCTACCGACGCTGAAGGACTGGCGGAAGTTGGCAAGAAATTCAATATCAAAAAGAACCGTGACCTGCGCGAATCAGTTCGACGTATTCAACGTCACGGGATGATTGTCACAGGTTCCTTCATCATTGGACTGGACGTAGACAAGCCGGGCATAGGCAAGCACATCGCCAATAAAGCTCGAGAGTACTGTCTCGATCACCTCAACGTCTTGTTCATGACGCCCCTGCCGGGCACGCGTTTGTGGCAGGAGATGGAGGCGGACAACAGGATTACTCTAAATCAGTTTCCGCAGGACTGGCAGTACTACACGCTAACCTACCCCGTGGCTCCATACAAAAATTTGTCTCTCGAAAAAGCCATCCAGGAGATGACCGAGTGCGGGCGGAGTTTCTATGCGGCACCGCGTATTCTGGGCCGAGTGTCCACTAATATTTTGCAACGACGCCATCCGCTGATTAGTTTGGTGGGGAGCCTCTCATACCGAAGCAACATGGATGTGGACAGCAAGAAATATGAAGATTTCAGACGTACGCGAGGCCATGTTCACGACCAGCCGGCGACGCGAACGACGCCGCTGGCGGCGAGCACCGTAAGCTGCTAGCTCGCGGGCAGTACAGTACCCGGAGCGGTGGCGACGGGATAAACTTATTCAGCCTCGATGAAAACTCAGGCTTTGATGATAGTTGACGCTTCGATCCCGTCGCTACCGCTCCGAGTACTGTACTGCTTATGGAAGTTGTCGAAGGTTCCGCGCAATGTCCAGATACACATCTTTGATCTTGCCTTCGTACTCTCTGATCGCGGAAGGAATGCTCGTTTTGAAAAGGTTAACCGTTCGGAGTTGGTTTAAGTCCCACCAACCGATCTCGTTGAGATGATCGGCTGAGATGGGAAAATCGTGCTGATGTACAGTCTTAGTCTGACCGTTGGCTCCCACTAATTCTCCAACCCAACGCTGTGTACTATGGGATGCCAAGCCATCGTTATCGCCTTCGGCTTCCTGGATTATGTCCCACGAGGCTTTGAGGGGAGTAAATATCAGCTCGCGCTTCTCCTTGCTGGCGAAGGTTTGATAGTAGACGTTGTTCGTAGCTTCAGCTGACTCCGCCTTTTGGTTAAATTCCCGGCAGGCCGTGGTCGTCAGATCTTCAACTCCGGCTATGTCGATAATGCCGTTCAGATGCTCGACGATCTCGTGGCCGTGATGCGCCATGCCCCAATCGGCGAAGCTTGTTCCAAAGTGTGGCGTACCTAATGTGGTTAAGCTGCAGACCTTATCCGCCATGCCGTGACCGACTATCATGTGGCGTGAATCGAGGCCGCCCATGCTATGACCAATGATGTGAACTTTTGATTTACCTCGAGACTGCAGAATTGTGTTGATTTCATTTTTAAGATCAGCTGCCCGAGTTTCCACGGCAGCCGCGAAGCTTACATTGGTATGCGCAACGTCAAAGCCATCGTTGCGAAGATGCCGGGCGATTCCTTTGAAGTAGTTCAGCCCATCCGCAGCACTGTCCAATGAAATTCCCAGTGACTCTATACTTCGGACCAAGTGCGCCAACAGGAATTCGAAACGTGCAATACCGTGCGCGAGCACGATTGGGTAATCGTTCATTCTTATTCCTCCGTACGAAACACACTGTTTTCGTTTGCAGACTAGCTTTATTCTTATCAAAGGTGCAAGACGACCGGCGAATGACGCATAATTCAAATCGTCAGCACAAGACAGATTTCTTTGCTCGCGGCACCGGCAACCAGCCGATCTGCATCTTACGTCGAGCGATGAAGCCCCTCTTATTTATCGGCCTGCTGGTCTTAAGCGCCGGTGTCTGTTCAGCCCAGTCGCCTTCATCACCTGAACCGCTCGTACTTAACAAGCCCCTTGAGCGCACTCTCGTTGCCGGAGAGGCCCATGTCTATGAGATCAATCTAATTTCGGGACAGTTTCTCCAGGCGATTGCAGAATCAAAGAATCTTGACCTGACGATGACGCTCATGTCGCCCGACGGCGAACAGTCTGTCGACTTATTGAAGTACCCGGGACCCGAGCCCCTGTACCTGGTCGCGAAACATCCGGGTGTTTATTGGCTACACATTTCCTCAAGCGAGACTAATAGCCGCAACGGATCTTACCGCCTGACAGCGACTGTCAAAGCGGCCGCCGCCGCTGACCTTAAGCGACAGTCGGCGGAGCAGTTACTGCTCGAGGCAAATGCGCTAGAGATCGAAAACACCGAAGTCTCGCTCCAAAGCGCGATTGGGAAACGCTCCGAGTCACGCCAGCTTTGGCATAGCCTGGGTGAGCGCTACTGGGAAGCCTACTCTATCCATTACAGCGCGCGGGCAGCCGCCACGTTGAAGCGGTATCAAAAAGCTATTGCCTTATACCGCGAGGCGCTGGCAATCCGTCGCGCCATCGGTGATCGACAGGGTCAAGCGGCAACGCTCAACAATCTGGGCGTCCTTCATTACCAACAAGGCCAAAAACGCAGCGCTTTAGCTTTCTATCAACAGTCCTTGTTAATAAGTCGCAATTTGTCCGACGCCCCGAGTCAAGCCAGTTTGTTACCTCGCATCGCCGACATTTACGACGAACTTGGCTCGCCTCAAAAGGCGATTGATTATTACCAACGCGCACTGCCTTTGAAACGGGAGATTGGAGATCGTGCCGGTGAAGCTGGTGTGCTCCACGACATCGGGCTGACCTACAAATCGCGTAACGAGTTATCAAGGGCGATTGAGTTCTACAAAAAAGCTCTGCCGATTTATCGCGAAGTTGGTGACAAAGAGGGCGAGGCAAATACGCTGGCGGGCTTGGGTGACATGTACGGCCTGGACGAAGCTCAGCAAGCCCTTGACTGTTACCTCGTCGCATTGAGGTTGCGGGACGAACTCGGTCTGCACGCCAATCAAGCTCCCATGCTCAACGCCATGGGCAATGTTTACAACGCGCTGGGCGACTTGCCGAAGGCGATGAACCACTACAAGGAGGCACTGTCACTCGCCCGGGCTGCCAAGGATCTCGGCACTCAAGGGGACGCTCTTGGTAACCTCGGGGTGCTCTACCAGACGACTGGTGAACAACAGAAGGCGCTCGAAGTCGGCACTCAGGCGCTGGAATTACGAAAAGCGGCCGGTGATCGTAAAGGCGAAGCGAGCGCCCTCGCCAATATCGGGAACGTATATGACGAACTTGGAGAGAGGAAGGAAGCGGTTGAGTACCACTTGCAGGCCCTCAAACTTTGGCGATCGCTCGGCAACCGCCGCGGGGAAGCACGGGCTCTGAACAACCTCGGCAACCTGTGGAAAACGCCGGCTGACCAGAAGGAGGCTCTCAGCTACTACGAGTTGGCCCTACTGTTGGAAAGATCAGAGGGCGATCGCCTCTCAGAAGCAGGCACTCTAAATAACATCGCCATTATTTATGACGAACGCGGCGAATCACTCAAGGCGCTCACTTACTATCAACAGGCGCTGGCGATCAACGAAGCCTTTGGAGAG
>Ga0157380_10001205_pt1 | contig 16752 bp, 19 predicted proteins | sample S35metaG_FD_119757 | JGI IMG/M metagenome (GOLD analysis project Ga0157380, IMG submission 119757) | Switchgrass rhizosphere microbial communities from Kellogg Biological Station, Michigan, USA - S3-5 metaG | ecosystem: Host-associated > Plants > Roots > Rhizosphere > Soil | place: USA... | reverse complement strand
GACGCTTGCATTTGCGTTTGTCGAACCCTTCTTCTTCATCGGTTACCTGATTTCAATCGCCGTGTTTGGTTTGTACCAGGCGATCTTCATGGCCAATGCCGGTGGTGCGTGGGACAATGCGAAGAAAGTTGTTGAAGTAGATCTCAAAATGAAGGGTACCCCGCTGCATGACGCAACAGTCGTTGGCGACACGGTTGGCGATCCGTTCAAAGATACTTCTTCCGTCGCTATGAATCCGGTGATTAAGTTCACTACGTTGTTTGGTCTACTCGCTGTTGAGCTCGCAGTAAGTTTGACAGATCGCAATGGAGGCAACGCGACGTTCACTCAGATTCTTGCGCTGGTGTTCTTCCTGATCTCAGTGTTCTTTGTGTGGCGTTCGTTCCACGGTATGCGAATCGGTAATGCAGTGATTGAAAAGGTGCCGGCAGCAGACGTGTCGACTAGAGTGGCGGCTGGAGATTAATCACCTATGACGTCCTACGCAAAAACTGATACGTTGATTGGCGCGGCACTGTCGCCGATGGACATGACGCGAACGGTGTCGATAGTAATCGCATTTAGTTTGTTCAATGCGATCGCGGCGCAGCTTGCAATTCCAATTGGACCAGTGCCAATCACAATGCAAACCTTTGCGGTTACGTTGACCGGAGCCCTATTGGGTCCTCGGCTCGGGGCCGCGGCCTTGATCGCTTATCTGATTGAAGGCGCCGCGGGCTTGCCGTTCTTTGCGGAAGGTAGGGCGGGTATCGGAACGCTCTTGGGACCAACCGGTGGTTATCTCGTTTCGTTTCCGGCGGCGGCATACATCACGGGCGCATTTTCGGAGCATGGTTGGGATCGTCGTTTCTTCACGGCCGTTGCGGCGATGGCAATTGGATCAATAGTGATTCTTTTCGCCGGCTGGTCATGGCTGGTCGTTGGGTTGGGGGCGACACCACCGGCTGCTTTCAAAGCTGGGGTAGCGCCGTTTTTGATTGGCGACGTAGTTAAGATTGTGCTGGCGGCCGCGGTGCTTCCAACGGGATGGGCATTACTCAAACGAAAAGCCTCAAGCTAGTGGAAAACAGTCAGTACCCCGAAACGCGGTAGCGTCGGGTCTGCCTTACCCTTCACTCGATCTTGGGGCAACGCAGACCCGACGCTATCCCGACGTGTCGGGATACTGACTGTTTCTCACTCATACCGCAATGTACATCCTCCAGGTTAAATCTCATCAGCGCGAAGAACTAGTTGAATTCACTGATCAAGTCACGGCAAAGCTGCGCGAGTCGGGTGTTAAGGATGGCATCGTTGTGCTGTACGTGCAGCACACGACCGCAGGGTTGACTGTAAATGAAAACGCTGACCCCGATGTGCCGCGCGATATGCTACACGCGCTGCGCACGCTGATTCCTCAACATGGCATGGGCTTCCGTCACGGTGAGGAGAATTCCGATGCACACATTAAAGCAAGCCTCACCGGCTCTTCCGTCACCATTCCTTTCAAAGACGGAAAACTGTTACTTGGACGTTGGCAGGGAATCTTCCTGTGCGAGTTTGATGGAGGCCGCGAACGCCAGGTGATCATGATCGTGAAGTAGATGCCCCTCGTAACCTACAACGAGCTCGCTCCCAACTACGAAGCGATCAGTCGTTTTGAGCAAAGGTTCTTTCCAACGCTGAGAGCCGAAGCTCTTTCACTCCTGCCCGCAAACGCTCGCATTCTCGAAATCGGTGCCGGAACGGGTTTGAACTTCGCGCACTATCCCGCGGGCTCATCAGGCGTTGCGAGTGAGCCAAACTCAGAAATGATCAAGCGCGCCGGTGACAAACAGAAGCCTTCTCGAGTGTCGCTCGTTCAGAATTGCGCTGAACAGCTTCCCTTTGCAGATGATTCATTTGAAGCAGCGTTTGCCACTCTCGTGTTCTGCTCGGTCAGTTCTCCTCAGGCGGCATTTGGGGAGTTGCGCCGCGTCGTCCGCAGCGGTGGCAAAATAGTGTTGCTAGATCATGTCAGGCCTGGAGGGTTATTAGGTTTCGTCTTTGACGTGCTAAATCTTTTCACTGTGCCGTTGTTTGATGATCACATGAATCGCAGAACTTCGGAGTTGGCGAAGGTGGCGGGTCTCGAAGTTGTGGAAGTGAAACGGAAGGCTTGGGGAATCGTTAATTTGATTACGTGTAAGGTGTAAACAGGTTTGAGGTTCAAGTTTCGAATTTTGAGTTTAGGCGTTGCGCTGATCGGGTGTTGCTGTTTCGGTGGAGCGTGGACGTGTGGCTCTGGCCTCCAACGCTCTCAGGAACACACCATCAACATCAATTACAACCTCGACCGAGAAGTAATTACCGCACGGCTTGTTCGTTTTCGTGTCGCAGACAACAGCGATCACTACCACAGTCTTGACGTCAGCGCCTTCTACACTTACTCACGCAAGTCGCCACAAACTGATCCGAAGGTCGAGCTTGAGCTGTATTCAGTGGTGAGGGCGCGGACGCTGAACTCTGATTTGTACGTTGTGTTTGTAGTCGATGGTAAAGAGATTCACTTCGGCTCGAACAGGTCGTCAGTGCCCAACCCGGTGCCGGGGAGACTCTGGATTGGCGAACGAATGGTGTTTTCAGTTCCGCTCGAAGAGTATCGGAAACTCGCGGCCGCTAAAGAACTCGCAATCAAAATGGGATCGGTGAGGTTTGATTTAGACGAAGACGCACGTACATCCTTGAAGGCATTCGCAGAAACGATCAAGCGGATAGGACCATAGCCTGCCTTATTCCAGCTTCTTCATCTCTTCAGAAAATTTCTCAACGTCGGCTTTCGTTCGCTCAAGCGCGCGCCGGCTATCCAGGTAAGCGGTCCACGTCGGAGTTTGCGTGATGGCTTTCGTCGTATCTTCATCCAACACTTGGGCCATCAAAGCGACGAGATCACTCACAACGCGCGTGTGTTCCAGCAATGATTCAATGATCGAGTGCGCCAGACGTGCCTGGGCGTAGTCGAGATCACGTGGCGGATTTGTCGGTGCCGACAGGTCAGACATTGAGACTTAATTCGAATACCAGCTGCCGCGAATAAAGGGCAGCTCAGAGACGGTCGCCGCAACCGGACCTCCGGAAGAGCTAACCTTTACAGTGGTGCCTGTATTTAGAAATTCATACTTGATATAAGCGAGTGCAACCGTTCTCTTGAGCGTCGGAGAAAACGTCGCTGAGGTGATCCGGCCGACGTCGGCGCCGGCGTCTGACTGCACCGTGGCTCCTGGTTCGATCGTTACTTCGTTGTCGAACGCCAGGCCAGTTAACTTCTTTGCCACGTGCCCGCGATGTTTGATCCTGACAATGATCTCCTGTCCAAGATAACAGCCCTTGGTATAGCTGATAGCATCGTCCAGGTTCGTTTCGGTGACTACATTCGTCTCATTCATGTCGCGCCCGAAGCGAGGAACCCCGGCTTCGATGCGAAGTTTTTCCAATGCATCGTAACCGGTTGGATGCGCTCCGGCTTCAACTAAAGTGTCCCAAAGCGCCGTTGCGTTTTCTGTAGGTACGATTAAATCGAAGCCATCTTCTGCGGTATGAGTTGCGCGTATCAATGTGAGCGTTTGATCTCGCCACACAATTTCGCGTGCACCATTTTGATCCAGAGCAATCGCTTCGCCCACGATCTTCTCAACGACTTCTTTTGCCGCCTTACCCTGAACGGTCAGCATTGTTGTCGAATCGCTTAAATCCGTAACCTTGAAGTCGCCGGCGAGCGTGAAGCGCTCAATTGTTTTCAGAGCGCGATCGTGAGTAGCGTTTTCGGTATCGATCAAGAACCCATCTGTCGTCCGCGCAATTCGAACTGCGGCCAGGATGCGCCCCTGAACATTTGGAAAAACAGCCCGCATCCAACGATTCTCGTCGAGCGTTTTCATGTCGTTTGTGACAAGACCGTTGAGGAACAACACCGCTTCTGATCCGGTCACGCGAATTCGTCCACGCAACGACAAATCAATTAGTCCTGCACCGTTGCGCACAGCAGCGTATTCAGATTCGACGTCACCGTAATTCGCCGGTACCCGCCATCCATCCTCCTCACGAAAGCGAGCGCCGTAGAGCGAGTGCACTTCATAAAGAGCCAAGCGCTTCACTTCTTGTTGTTCACTCATTTGTAGACAGGATTTACAGAATTAACAAGATAACAGAACCATAAGAGCAAAGAGAGTACGAAAGAACAAAAAGGAGGCGTGAACCAAACAGCTCAACTCAAACTTCTACCTCTTTATCTTGTGAATCTTGTTAATCCTGTCCAGACCTCCGATAACGTTCGCAACGACCTGGTAGTCCTTCAGTTGCTCCGCCTCCCGACGATGTGAGGCGAGCACTTGCGGGCTCGGATGATAAATCGGCACCAGCACGCGCCCGCTCCAAGATTGGATTCTCGCGGCTGAATCTTTCAGGGTGAACTCATGATAGTGAATGCGTTTGAGTGCCTCAAGCGCGACCGATCCAAGCGTGACAATGACGCGCGGATTCACCAGTTCGATCGTCCGTTGTAGAAATGTCGAACAGTTTGCGAGCTCTCTTTGTGTCGGCCGACGATTTGCTCCCGATGCGCTTCGAGGATTACACAATGCCGCGCTGGTAATAAAAACCTGATCGCGTCGTAAACCAATCGAAGCAAGGAAGCGATCGAAGTTTGTGCCAGACTGGTCGCCGGAGAAAGGCACTCGCGTTTGGTCCGCGCCTTTGCGACCAGGCGCCTCGCCAATAAACAATACCCGCGCGGAGAGAGAGCCATTCAAGTCACTCAAGACTGCACTACGTCCACACATCGATGGACATCGCGTGCACGATGCAGCTTCGTTTACTAATACATTGAACTGGGTCTGCAATTGGTCCAACTGGTTATGAGCTACTGTACGGTAATTTCCCGCGTGATTATGTTCTGGTTTCCATTTCGATAAGGCCAACCGTCTGGTCCAATTAATTCAAGGCGGATCGTGTGCTTCCCCGGCACCCAACCTGAGAGACCAAACGGCTCAGTAGTATCCGTCCAACGCGCGTCATCATCATCAATGAAGTAGCGAATTCGAAACTCACCACCCTCGCCGCGCAACTTTGCATTGCGAACAGCGAACTTGATCGGCACAACGTCGCCTACACGAAGCGTTGTGCTCTTCAAATCGAAAACAAGCAAAGGTTTCATAGGATCGACTCCGACGCATTCGTCAGGTTTGGTTGGCGACGCGGTTTCGCATGGCGAAGCGAGTTCTCCGTCAAACTTTCCCGGTACTACTTTGATCGCTTGGCGCGGCGGCGGCGTGACGAACGTTGTTGCTGTCGTGTGTGCATTCTCATTCGACGCGCATCCGCTCTGCACTAACAGACCGAAAAGAATGGCGCAGACAAAAAAGCCTGCCTTTCGCGGGTTAAACATTACTGATGAGCATACCAATTTGTCTGTTATTGTTCGAAGTGCGCGCTCGTCTGTTTCCTTCCCTGGTCTTGTGAATCAAGTAATCCTGACGCGTAACCTAGACAATTGCGGAAGACAGATGTCAGAATCCGCGTCGAAATACCAATCTTAACTTGAAGCGAAATGCGCCTACTCCTTTGGCGCCGATCTCTATGAGCAAAACCAGACGCTACTTCTTGATACTGATTACCGCCGCATTGTTCGTCGCCGCTGCTTTCCTCGTGGCTTGCAATAAAAATACGCAGCCTGACACAGCTGGCGGCTTCAAACCTGAGATTCAACCGCTACCGCCCGGCCTATCCACTTACGAGGCCATGTCCATACCACCTGACAATCCGATGACGCCGGAAAAGGTTGCACTCGGCCGTCAGTTGTTTTTCGACGAACGCTTGAGTGGCGACGGCACTAAGTCGTGTTACTCATGTCACGTTTGCGAGAAGGGGTTAACTGACGGACTTGCGAAAGCCGTCGGCGCCTTCAACAAACAATTGCCGAGAAGCAGCCCGACGCTTTGGAACATCGGATATCACAAGGAGTTCTATTGGGATGGCCGCAGTGGTTCGCTTGAAAAGCAGGCGCTGGCTGCGTGGACCGGCGCAAACATGGGCGCGAAAGCCGATGAGATTGCGGCAAAACTCAATGCCATTCAAGGTTACAAAGCCCAATTTCAACAGGTTTTTCAGAGCGATGCCACGCCCGACAACATAGTCAAAGCGATTGCTGCCTTTGAACGCACAATTATCAGTGGCAACACTGCCTGGGACCGCTTTAAAGCAGGAGATCAGTCAGCGCTTGATGCAAGCGCGACGCGCGGTTGGAATATTTTCCAGGCGGTCAAGTGCAACAACTGTCATGACGGAGTGCTCTTCACCGATCAGCAGTATCACAACGTTGGCATCGGTATGGATCAAAAAGAACCTGATCCGGGTCGCTTCAAAGTCACGAACAACGCAAAAGACACCGGCGCATTCAAGACCCCGACGCTAAGAGACGTTGCGAAGTCCGCACCCTATTTTCATGATGGAAGTGTGGCAACGCTCGAGGAGGCTGTGAATCTGATGCTTGCTGGAGGAAAGCCGAACGAGCATCTCGACAAGACGAATTTACAACCTCACAACCCGTTTCCTGATCAGCGACAGGATTTGTTGAACTTCCTGAAATCGCTGAGTGTGACTGATTGTGGTTTGACTAAGCCACAGCTGCCGCAGAAATAGGACGATAGGACACATAAGTCCTATAGGTCTTATGTGTCCTATGTCCAATACGTCCTATAGGTCCAATAGGTCCTATGTCCAATACGTCCTATAGGTCCAATACGTCCTATTTGTCCTATGCTCCAGCCGACTTCACGCCACTCGTCTTTCCCAATCGGGCTTCTACCGTCGTCCAATCGATGTTCGAAAAGAACGCTTCGATGTACTTCGGTCGCTCCGCAGGTTTGTAGTCAAGCAGGTATGCGTGTTCCCAAACGTCCATCACGAGAATGGGTGTAAAGCCGGCGACGTTTCCTGTCTCATGAAGCGTGATCCAATGATTCGACAAACGGCCATTCGCCGGATTCTGATAACAGATGGCCCAGCCAACACCTCGCATTTTTCCAATGCCAACAAAGTCAGCTTTCCAAATGTCGTAACTGCTAAACGCCGACTCCGCAGCCTTCGAGAATTTTGACGTCTGCGTTGGGTCGCCCGAACCACCACCGCTCGTGAGATTGTCGAAGTAGTATTCGTGGAGAACCATGCCGTTGTATTCGAAACCGAGTCGCCTCGTTAGTTCTGAATACGCCGGCAGTTCTTCCTGATCGACTTTGCCATCGGCGATAAACTCATTGATTCGTTCACTGAGATTGTTGGTCTCTTTGACGTAACCCTCATACAGCTTGAAGTGCATCTCGAGAGTTTCATCCGAAATCCCCTTGAGGCCGCTAAGATCAAACTGTCTCGCCTTATAAATACCTGTGGTTGAATCCATCCGATCAATCCTCCTCGTTGCTATCTCTTGATGCCCAAATATCGCCGCAGAGTGTCCCAAAGAAGTTATAAGGTGGCCAAATTAGTGTCCCAAATTGAAAGATAGCGCGTAGGCGGGAGAGAAGTGGGAGGCAGGAGCAGGAAAAGTAAGAGAAGCAGCAGCATAGAAAAAGGAGCAGGAGACAGGAAGCAGGAGCAGCAAGACGACCCGCTGCTCCTGCCTACTGCTCCTGCTCCTGATCCCTTCCTGCTCCTATTTCTTACTTGCCGAGGATGATCCAATCGCCGTGCGAGGTTCCCATGAATAACAACATCGGTAGCGATAGCCAGGCGTTAGTTCTCGACGCGATGAATGCCTGACGCGCGAGTTCAGGTGGAGCTGCGGGACCGGTGCCGGCAGTCGCTGCCAGAATCCGTTTGTTGTTCGGCCAAATTATTCCCCAAACGTTTAGCAACATCACTAGCCCGTACGCGCCGCCAATGCCAATCGAGTAAGTCTTGTTGCTGGCCCAACTCTCACCGTTAACAGTTAGCATTCCTGTGAAGAACCGAACCATGGCCCATGAGAAGAATGCAACCAGGATGATCATCACGACAGCAAACACGCGCCCGTCTTTAATCACGCCGGGCGCCTTCTTGATGATCAGGAACTCGATTGCGAATAGCACGATCGGATACGTCAACCAGGCGAACAGTACAAACCAAACGTTGATCGATCCCGATCCGCCTCCCAACGTGTTTGCGTTTTTCACGTCAGGCAGAAGAATGTACATCGCGAAGTAGGAAAGACCGGCGAGCACAGTAATGACAGCACCCCAACGGAACCACCACAGTGCGCGTCCGAGAAGATCCGGATTGACCTTCTTCTTCGTGTCAGCATCGAGCCCCTTTTGAAAAGGTACGTTTACGAGATTAAAAAAGTAGAGCAGCCCGATCCACGTGATGCCGGCGACAAAGTGAAACCAGCGAAAGAAGATGCGCATGAAAGCCTGCGCGTCAGGGGCGTGAAATAGATCCTGAAACATAGCCAGACTGAAGGGGAGATGCACAGTTGACTCGATAAGCATATGTCCTCCGGATTGCTAAACAGGCGCTAAACAGACGCTAAACAGACGGCCGCACAGGCCCACTTCACTGTCATCTGAAAACACCGCGCACGAATTGCCTGTTTATTGTTTTGCTGGAAATACCCGCGAAGATTACACCTTGAGCAACCTCAGGCGCAACGACGTTCTTTGGAGTGCGGGGACTTGTCACCGCTTTGTTCGTAGGATCCCGCCTCCTCGGAAGGAAGCGGGTGACAAGTCCCCGCACTCCAAGGTTAATCCAACGGCCTTGGACCTGCATCCATCCCGCGCGTGCTCACCTGATTGATTACACGCACATGAAGATCATTCTTCACACGGATCTGACACGACAAACGTGTATTGGGCGCCAGCTCAGCTTCAACTGCAAGCCGGTTCTGTTCAAGTTCTTGCATCTCGCCGGGATCGCCTTCGAGTACTTCAACTCGACACGTCGTACAGCGTGCATTGCCGCCGCAGCGGTGCAAGATGTCGATGCCGGCATCCTCCAACACGAGTACAAGTTTCTTATCTTCCGGCCCTTCAGTTTCGACGGCGCCAGTAGCAGTTTCCGCTTGAATCTTCGGCATTAGTGTTCGCTCCAATTGTGTTTTTGATTGCAGAGTGAATTTGACATAACTCTAACCAAGCGGCAAGCGACGTGAGGCTATAAACCGCAAGACTAACGAGAGGTTAGGTCCAACTCCATGTACAGAGTGTCGTCGAAAGGCGTGTCGTAGTAGGCGGGTATCTCTTTGAATCCGATAGATCGGTACAAGTTGATCGCTTGATCCATTCTGCCGGGTATTGTGTCCAGTCGTATCTTTGAATATCCGATCAGTTTCGCTTCGTGAATGAGAGTTTGGACTATCGGTTCGCCGAGCCCTCGTCCGCGAAATTCTGGACGAAGGTAAAGTCGTTTCATCTCACTGGTGCTGTCGTCCAGTTTTCGAAGTGCGATGCAGCCGGCAATTTGATCGTCGACACGTACCAACAAGAGACGACCGGATGGCGGAGCATAGTCACCGGGAAGATTTGCGAGTTCCTGATCGAAATTCTGAAAACAAAGACTCACGCCGATCGACTGCTCGTATTCCTTAAACAACGTGCGCGCGACTGCGATGTCGGCAGCGGATACAGCTTGGGCGAAGGTGATTACGGCCGGAAAAGCGGAGGCGTTATCCATCGAATCTGGGACTCCATTCCCTCTATAGTTCTGTGAACGGTCCAAAGCTGCAATGGCATTTCGTCATACAGATGAACGACTTTTTTTCGCTGGCCGTTTCGAAGAACGCTGACTTTAGTGAATACGCAATCGGCGCATGCCCCGTCGCTGGGATAAACCGTTTCCAACTCAAAAAACGACTGCGATTCGATAACCTGCGCCAGCTGCTCGAACGCTACTTTCGAGACGTCTCCAAGTTTGATCTCGTGAGACTTCGTCCCGATTTTCGTCACACTGGAATAATAATCCTCACGACCCTGGCGTTGAAACACTATCTTGTAGTCGGGACAATCTCTTCCACCACACCAGTCGTGAATGACCTCCATCGTTATTTCCTGAATCTCGCCAGTTTCTTTCAGTTGCAGTGCGGGGATATCAGTGGAACGGTACGGGATATTTCTAAGCACGGCGGATAACCCACATCCGACCGCGGCGCAGAGGAAAAAGACCGCTAACCTTCGGGTGAAACAACTCATGATAGGACCTCTTCCTGGACGTTGTTGAGTAATCAGACGCCGCAACAGGCCGCGCGGTTCCCGTTTTCAAGCAAATAGAAACGCGGTGCGTAACAAATATACGCACCGCGCGAAAGATTGTTTATGAGGTTGTGCTAGGCCGTAAACGACGAACCGCAGCCGCAGCTGCCGGTTGAGTTCGGGTTCTTGAACGTGAAGCCCGACCCCATGACTCCGGTCACGTAGTCGATCTCGACGCCATTCAGATACTGCGCGCTGAACATGTCAACAAACATGCGAATGCCTCGTTCGTCGAGAATGAAATCGCCTTCTCGCGAATTCTCCTCGATGTTCAGACTGTACTGGAAACCGGAACAGCCGCCAGGAACTACTCTTACGCGAAGACCGGCCGTTTCGGGCAGTCCTTCTTCACTTGCAATAAACTTCTTAATCTCGCCGGCCGCACTCTCAGTGACGTTCAAAGCCACGGTGGGCGCTGTGGTTGCTGACATATCTCTTCTTCTACCCTTCTTTTTAATCTTGCTAGTTCTGGCCTTTGGACTTAGGTCTTTGGTCTTTGCGAGCAGTTCCCGAAGACCAAAGACCGAAGGCCAAAGACCCAGGACCGCCTTTATCTTATTGTCCTTTTCCCAAAACGACAAGTTCGGGTTTCATTGCCTCGATCGACACCTGGCGCGCCACTTCTTCGGCTACCTTGCGAAACGCCTGGGCCTGGGGCGAGTCTGGGTGGCTTACCACCACCGGCACACCTTTGTCCCCGCCTTCGCGAACCTCCATACCCAATGGAATCATGCCGAGAAACGGCACATGGTACATGTGCGACAGCCGCTGGCCGCCTCCTTCACCGAAGATGTTGTAACGAGTGCCGGTGTCAGGTGCGACGAAGTAACTCATGTTCTCAACGACGCCGAGGACAGGAATCGCCACGGTCTCAAACATTCTCAGTGCCCGGCGGACATCCGCCACAGCAACATCCTGGGGCGTAGTAACGAGAACCGCGCCTTGAACGGGAACCAACTGCGCCAGGGATAACTGAACATCGCCGGTGCCTGGGGGCATATCCACGATCAGATAATCGAGCTCGCCCCACTTCACATCCGACAAGAACTGCTTAACAAGTCCGTGCAGGATCGGTCCTCTTACGATCATCGGCTTATCGCCGGGTTGCAACAAGGCCATCGACATCAACTTAACGCCGTAGGCTTCAATCGGAATCAGCCGGTTGACGTCGACCTCGGGACGCGCGTCACTCACTCCGAGCATCAGGGGAACGTTTGGACCATAAACGTCAGCATCCATCAAACCCACGCGCGCGCCGTCGAGGGCAAGCGACACGGCGATGTTCACCGCCACGGTCGACTTGCCGACTCCGCCTTTGCCTGATGAAACCGCAATGATGTTTCTGACGCCTTCGATCACAACCTTCTCACCAAGGCCGCGACCCTTTGGCACTTCAGCATCCATCGTCACTGCCACTGATGTGACGCCGGGCATGCTTCCGACAATCTCTTTCGCCGCGCTTTCCATCTCAGCTTTAACGGGGCAGGCCGGAGTTGTTAAGACAATGCGGAAGGAAACGGCGCCCCCGTCGATTTTGAGGTCTCGGATGAATCCGAGAGTAACGATATCCTTGTGCAGGTCAGGGTCTTGTATCTGACGCAAAGCGTTTAGAATTGATTCTTGGTTGATTTGAGTCATATTGTTTTGATTCTTGCAGGAAGTTGGACTGAAAAGCGTAGCTGATCCGTTGGGTTTTGCCAAACGAGGCGGTAAATCGCCATGCTTTGTCAGAACAGGAGCGAAGCGAATGCTTTTTAACGACTGCGATCATAAGCCAAGGGACGGCAGTCGCTTCGCTCCTGTTCTGACGTGGGCTTGCGCCTTGAGACTTCACGCGACTTCGCTCTAAATATCAAAAGATGTCAGTTGAAGACCATTTCTTTCAGCCGCGCAATGTCGGCGACGCCAACGAGCCGAGCTTCTTTGGACGAGCGGCATCGATGCAGTGCGGAGCGGCGGTGCGGGTCTCGATTCAGATTGATGAACAGCATCGGATCTCGGACGCGAAGTTTAAAGCGGCAGGGTGTGGTGTCCTGGTTTCGTCGTTGTCGATGTTGACAGACCGCGTGAAAGGGCTGTCGCCTGCTGATGCAGCTGTGATTGCACAAGCCCCTCTAGACCTTGTCGAGAACTTGGAAAACCTTAGTTGCGCGAAGCTTGCGTGCGACGCTTTAGTCGCGGCGATCCAGAAATACAGCGACGCGGTCAGGCATGAATGGAATGGTGATGAAGCATTGATCTGCACGTGTTTCTGCGTGTCGGAGCGGGTGATTGAAACTGAGATCGCCGAGAAGAAACTGACTACGGTGTCAGAAGTTATCCGGGCGTGTAATGCAGGTGGTGGCTGCGGCTCGTGCCACCCGTTGATTCAAGATATTATCGATTCGAGATAGGGCCTATATGACCTATCAGACTTATAAGACCTAAGACTCAGGATCTAACACCTAACCCAAGACCATGATCTACCTGGATAACAACGCCACGACACGCGTCGCTCCCGAAGTGGCTGCGGCTATGCAGCCTTATCTAGCTGAGTTGTTCGGCAATCCTTCATCGGCCCACGCGCTGGGTCGAAAGATGAAAGAGGCTGTCGAAAAATCTCGCGACCAGGTCGCGAACTTAATTGGTGCTGCAAACAGTAGCGAGATCGTCTTCACGTCGTGCGGATCTGAATCTGACAACTGGTCCATACGCGGTGCGCTGGCGACGCAACCGGACAAGCGCCACATCATTACCACTCAAGTTGAGCACGAAGCAGTCAAAAACCTTTGCGAGCTGCTGGAGCAAGAAGGATACGAAGTCACCTGGCTCGGCGTTGACGCACATGGTGAACTCGACCTTGATGAGTTGCGAGGTTCATTACGTCCAGACACAGCACTGGTGACGGTCATGCTTGCGAACAACGAAACCGGCGTTCTGTTTCCGATGAAAGAGATCGGCGACATTGTGCGTGAAAGATCCACCGCTTTATTTCACGTCGATGGGGTGCAAGCAGTTGGCAAGATTCCGATTAATCTAAGGGAGACGAATGTCGATCTCTTCGCGTTGTCCGGTCACAAGCTGCATGCGCCGCAAGGCATCGGCGCGTTATACGTGAGGACTGGTGTTACGTTGCCTCCGTTCATCGTCGGTGGGGCACAAGAGCACGGGCGCCGCGCGGGTACTTCGCCAGTGCCGAACATTGTCGGGCTGGGTGCTGCGTGTGAACTTGCACGGCAGTCAGACAATCACGACGAGATCCGCTTTTTGCGTGACCGACTTGAGTCGCAGATTCTGAGCACGATTCCTAATGCAGGTGTGAACGGAATGCGCGAGGGTACGAAACGCCTGCCGAACACGTCGAACATCTCGTTTGAATACGTCGATGGGCAAAACATCCTGGCGCATCTCGACAAAGTCGGAATCTGTGTTTCTACTGGCTCTGCCTGTCATTCGAGCACGAAGCAGTCGTCTCCAACATTGCGCGCGATGAATGTCCCTTACACAGCTGCCCAGGGCTCAATAAGGTTCTCGCTTGGCAGGTACAACACACTAGAGGAGATCGATTACACGCTAGGCGTTCTTCCAGGCATTATTGCCGACCTTGCGGCGATGTCGCCTTACGACAAAGAGCTGCAGGCTCTTTTTGCGTCGCGATGAGGGCGAACCTATACCCGTCAATCCCCACATCCAAAAGTCCGCTTTTGTGGCCTTGGCTTTGCTGGTAGAATCGCGAGCGGAAGTTGTGTTGGGGATTATCACGAAAGTCCACTCCGAAAATTGCCCGGAAAGCCGGGGCAATGCCATTTGACCAATTTGGGCGTGCGCAAAAATCCTCGAAGTCCCGTTGCCTGATTGAGGATAGCTTCGCAGCGCCCGCAGAAGAGCAAAACGTCTAAGAATCAATTTGGAAGGGGTTGATTAGAAACCAATGAGCACTGTTATCGAACCGCCTGTCACTTCGGCTGATAAGCATTTGGAAGAAGTCGAGACCGTGACGATCCGGTTTGCCGGCGACTCCGGCGACGGAATGCAGTTGACCGGCACTCAATTCACGAACACTTCAGCTGTCGTTGGGAACGATATTTCGACGTTACCCGACTTCCCGGCTGAGATTCGCGCTCCTGCCGGAAGCTTGCCGGGCGTCAGCGGTTTTCAGTTGAACTTCTCGAGCCAGGACATCAAGACGCCTGGAGATCAACCGAACGTTTTGGTGGCGATGAACCCAGCCGCGCTGAAAGTGAACCTGGCTGATCTCGAAGAGGGCGGCACATTAATCGTCAACACTGACGGTTTCACTCCGGAGAATTTGAAGTACGCGAGCTACGCGGCAAATCCGCTCGAGGACAATTCGCTTGCCGGATACCGCGTGCACAAGTTGCCGATCTCGACCTTGAACATGAATGCGTTGAAAGGCAACGTTGAGCTTTCACGAAAAGAGATTGACCGCTGCAAGAACTTCTTTGCCCTGGGTGTTCTCTACTGGCTTTACGATCGACCGATGGAGAACACGCTGAGCTGGATCCAGGCCAAGTTCGGCAAGACCCCGCAGCTGGCAAAAGCCAACGAGATAGCGTTGAAGACCGGTTACAACTTCGCGGATACAACCGAAGTCTTCACCACGCACTACACTGTTAAGAAAGCGAAGATCGCTCCGGGCAAGTATCGAAAGTTGACCGGCAATGAAGCTACGGCGATCGGCTTTATCGCCGCGTCACAACTGTCGGGCAGACCACTTTTCTATGGTTCGTATCCGATCACTCCGGCGTCAGACATCCTTCACGAATTGTCGCGTCACAAGAGTTTTGGCGTCAAAACGTTTCAAGCGGAAGACGAGATCGCGGCCGTATGTTCGGCGATTGGTGCGAGCTTCGCCGGACACATCGGATTGACGGGAACGTCTGGCCCAGGCGTCGCTCTCAAACAAGAGGCGATTGGTTTGGCAGTGATGACTGAGTTGCCGCTCGTAATCGTGAACGTGCAACGTGGTGGACCATCGACGGGACTTCCGACAAAAACGGAACAGGCCGATCTGTTTCAGGCGGTGTGGGGACGAAACGGTGAGTGTCCGGCAATTGTGGTTGCGCCGGCGACGCCGGGTGACTGCTTCCACATGGCGATTGAGTCAGTGAGACTGGCATTTAAGTACATGGTCCCGGTCTTTTATCTGTCGGACGGCTACCTTGCGAACGGTGCCGAGCCGTGGGCAATTCCAGATGTTAAGGATCTGCCGAAGATCGAAGTGAAGTTTGCGACTGATCCGGCGACGTTTCTGCCCTACGCTCGTGATCCGGAAACACTCGCGCGGCCGTATGCGCTTCCCGGAACGCCAGGACTCGAGCACCGCATCGGTGGAATCGAGAAGCAGCACATCACAGGTAACGTCAACTACGATCCCGAGAATCACCACTTGATGGTGAAGTTGCGTCAGGAAAAAGTCGATCGTGCTGCTGCTGACATTCCGCTGGTTGAAGTGTTCGGCGAGGCGACCGGCAAGGTGTTAGTGCTGGGCTGGGGATCGACTTACGGTTCGATCAGTTCGGCGGTGGAGAAGATGCAGCGCGAAGGCAAGAGCGTTTCGTCGGCGCACCTGCGTCATCTGAATCCGTTCCCGCGCAATCTCGGAGACGTACTTCGCGGATTCGAAACCGTGATCATTCCGGAGATGAATCTGGGCCAATTGTGCACGATGGTCCGTGCGAAGTATTTAGTTGATGCAGTGCCGTTTTCGAAAGTGAAGGGACGGCCGTTCCAGATCAGGGAGGTTATCAGAAAGGTCGAAGAGTATTTATAGGTTCGTGTGGCGTCTTCGGTAGCGGACATTTTTAAACAGTTAGGCAGGAGATCGAATGAGTACACAAAGTAACGGACACAGCGGGAATGGAAACGTAAACGCGCCGGTTGTTTCAGCCGAAAGCGAAGGCGGATCTCCAGTATCCGGTCGCATCGCCCCACCTCCAGGACAGTTGAAGAAGGCTGACTTCATTTCCGATCAGGAAGTGCGTTGGTGTCCCGGTTGCGGCGACTACGCCATTCTCAATAACGTGCAGAAAGTGATGCCGGAGTTGGGCATCTCGCGCGAGAAGATGGTTTTCGTTTCAGGCATCGGTTGCTCGTCGCGGTTTCCTTACTACATGAATACCTACGGCTTTCACAGTATTCATGGCCGCGCTCCGGCAATCGCCACCGGCATCAAATGTTCAAACCCGGAACTGAGCGTTTGGGTTATCACCGGTGATGGAGACGCGTTGTCGATCGGTGGCAATCACTTCATGCATGCCATTCGCCGAAACCTCGACATCAACTACATCCTTTTCAATAACCGCATCTATGGTTTGACGAAAGGACAGTACAGCCCGACTTCGGAGTTTGGTAAGAAGACGAAGTCGACACCAGTCGGCGCGATCGACTATCCAGTCAATCCGTTATCTCTGGCGATTGCGAGCGAATCAACGTTTGTTGCGCGCTCAATCGATATAGACGTCAAACATCTTGGCAGTGTTGTTGAAGCGGCCGCTAAGCACAAAGGGATTTCGTT
>Ga0157380_10001204_pt1 | contig 16753 bp, 12 predicted proteins | sample S35metaG_FD_119757 | JGI IMG/M metagenome (GOLD analysis project Ga0157380, IMG submission 119757) | Switchgrass rhizosphere microbial communities from Kellogg Biological Station, Michigan, USA - S3-5 metaG | ecosystem: Host-associated > Plants > Roots > Rhizosphere > Soil | place: USA... | reverse complement strand
CATAACGATGCTGCCGACGCTGGCTGTCGAGAAAACCAGGAAAGCCGATTACGCGGGCGCACTAGTGATTGCGCCGCCCAGTGCTGCCGGCAGCACTTGGATGCGCCGCTTCGGCGATGCGTCGACTGGATTCTGTTCGGGCTGGATGCGTATTCGCGGAGCACGTCGCCGTCGTGGCTACGATCGCGGCTTCGTGTTGTCCGATCACGCCGATTGGCCGGGGCTGTTGCAGACCATCGCCGACAGTCGTGCCAGGCGCGTCTTGCTGACTCATGGCTACAGCGATGCGCTCGTTCGTTATCTGCGCGAACGCAATGTCGATGCGGATGCCCTGCGTACCGCTTACGGCGACGAAGAATGAAAGCGTTCGGCGAGTTGTACGAGCAGCTCGATTCGACCACGTCGATCAACGCCAAGCTTGCCGCACTGGTCCGCTATTTTCGTTCGGCGCCGCCGCACGATGCCGCCTGGGCCGTTCACTTCCTGTCGGGTAGAAAGCTCAAGCGCATCGTCGGCAGCGCCATGTTGCGTCAATGGTTGCTGGACGAGTCGGGATTGCCCGAGTGGCTGCTCGAAGAAACCTATTCGCAGGTCGGCGACCTGGCCGAGACCATTGCATTGCTGGTCGAACGCGACGGCGCACGCCATCCGTCCGAGCTGTCGTTGTCGGCATGGATCGAGCGGCTGCTGGGATTGCCTGGGATGACGCCGGCCGAACAGCAACGCAGCGTCGTGCAATGGTGGAAGGAACTGGATGCCCGCGGCTGCTTCCTGCTCAACAAGATCCTGACGGGCGAACTGCGTGTCGGCGTATCGGCCGGCGTGGTCGAGCGTGCACTCGCCGAAGTTACGCAGTTGCCGCGGACGGTGATTGCTCACCGTCTCATGGGCGTATGGCAGCCGGGGCCGAAGTTCTGGGCGTTCATCAATGCACCTGCCGATGCGGCCGGCGATCGCTCGCGTCCCTATCCCTTTTTCCTGGCCTCGCCGCTGGAAGCCCAGCCTGAAACGCTCGGGCCGGTCGCGGATTGGCTGGTCGAATGGAAATGGGACGGGATTCGCGCCCAGGTGATGCGCCGGGACGATGGCACTTACGTCTGGTCGCGCGGCGAAGAATTGATCACCGAGCGTTTTCCCGAAATCGTCCGTCGTGCCGCAGCACTGCCGCCGAATACGGTCATCGATGGAGAAATTCTCGCGTGGCGCGACGGCGTGAGGCCGTTCGGCGAACTGCAGCAACGCATCGGCAGGAAGAAGCTCACCACGAAGATCCTGGAAACGACGCCGGTGCAGCTGCTTGCCTACGACCTGCTCGAACTCGACGGGGAGGATCTGCGGTCGCGGCCGATGAGCGAGCGGCGCGAGTTGCTCGAACGATTGCTGCAAGGACGCGATAACAGTTTCGATGTCTCGCCGACGGTGGCGGCGAACGACTGGGATGCGCTGCGCGAGCTGCGTTCCGGCTCACGCGAACGTTTCGTGGAAGGCATGATGCTGAAGCGCCGCGATTCGATTTACGGAACCGGCCGCCAGCGCGGTGCCTGGTGGAAATGGAAGATCGAGCCTTTCACCTTCGACGGAGTGCTCGTTTACGCCCAGCCCGGTCGCGGCCGACGCGCCAATCTTCTCACCGACTATACGTTCGCCGTGCACGATGGGCCCGGGCTGGTGCCGGTCGCGAAGGCTTACTCAGGGCTCACCGACGCCGAGATCGCACGCGTGGATCGCTGGATACGCCAGAACACTGTCGAGCGATTCGGGCCGGTGCGCTCGGTCAAGCCCGAACTAGTGTTCGAAATCGCCTTCGAGGCCATCAACGAATCGGGCCGCCACAAATCCGGCGTCGCCGTGCGATTTCCTCGCATAGCTCGTTGGCGCGAGGACAAACCGGCGGCTGAAGCCAATACGCTCACGGACCTGCGTGGACTGTTGCGTGTCGATCCATCGAAGACGGAGGGGACGGCAGCGAGTGTCGAGCATGCACGCTAAGGCGGTGCGCTTGCCTGCGATGGATCGCATCGAACGCTGGTTCGCCACTCGGGGCTGGCAGCTCGCCGCGTTTCAGAAGGAGACCGTCGCCGTCTATCTCGCGGGTGAATCAGGACTCGTGCACGCGCCGACGGGCAGCGGCAAGACACTTGCCGCCTGGCTTGGTCCGTTGAGCGCCGAGATGCAAGGCGACGTGCCGGGTGGGGGCCTGAGAGTTTTATGGATCACGCCGCTGCGAGCGCTCGCGAACGATATTCATCGCAATCTCACCATCGCGACGGAAGCACTCGACGTACCTTGGGAGATCGGCCTGCGGACCGGCGATACGAGCAGCGCGTTGCGAAAGAAGCAGCGCGAGCATCCGCCGCAGGGGTTGGTGACGACGCCTGAAAGCCTGTCCGTGATGCTCAGTTTCGCCGATTCGCACGACTCGCTGCGTACCGTGCAGGCAGTCATCGTGGATGAATGGCACGAGCTGATGGGCACCAAGCGCGGCGTGCAGCTGGAATTGTGTCTATCTCATCTGCGGGCGCTCAATCCGCGATTGCAGACCTGGGGATTGTCGGCGACGCTCGGCAATCTCGATGAAGCACTGACGGTGTTGATGGGGCGGGAAGGAGCGGGCCGCATGATTCATGGACCGCCGCCTCGCGAGGTGTCGATAGAGTCGATCCTGCCGCCAACCATCGAACGCTTTCCCTGGGCCGGCCACATGGGCACGCGCCTGCTGCAACCCGTACTCGAAGCGATCGATGCGGCGCAGACGACTCTGGTGTTCACCAACACGCGATCGCAAGCCGAAATCTGGTATCGCGCGATTGCCGAAGCGCGGCTCGACTGGATCGACCGGATGGCGATTCATCATGGCTCGATCTCGATGGTGCTGCGGCGTCGTATCGAAGCTGCGGTGCAGGCGCGGCAGTTGAAGTGCGTCGTATGTACTTCGTCGCTGGATCTCGGCGTCGACTTTGCGCCTGTCGACCAGGTCCTGCAGGTCGGCAGTCCCAAGGGCGTTGCGAGACTATTGCAGCGGGCGGGACGTAGCGGTCACCAGCCCGATGGCCGCAGCCGCGTACTGTGTGTGCCCACGCATGCATTCGAACTGGTCGAGTTCGCAGCAGCGCGGCGAGCGCAATCGTTACGGCGGATCGAAGCACGGCGGCCGCTGCGCCGCTCTCTGGATGTCCTGCTGCAACACGCGATGACGCTGGCTGCCGGTCCGGGATTCGCTGCGGATCGACTGCTCGCCGAAGTTCGCAGCTCCCATGCGTTCGCTGAACTCACCGACCTGGAGTGGCAATGGGTCCTGGATTTCCTCACTCGCGGCGGCGATGCCCTGCAAGGCTATCCTCAGTACCGCCGTCTCGATCTCGAAGACGGCATCTATCGCGTCGGCGATGCACGGCTGGCGCGATTGCACCGCATGTCGATCGGCACGATCACCAGCGATGCCGAGATCGCGATCAAGTGGCTGAACGGCGCACCGCTGGGCAGCGTCGAGGAATCGTTGATCGCGAGAATGGAACCCGGCGAAGCATTCATGTTCGCCGGCCGGGTGCTCGAACTGGTTCGCGTCAGGGACATGGCGGCCTACGTAAGGCTGGCTGCTTCGAGATCGGGACGCGTCGCGAAATGGCAGGGCGGGCGGCTGCCGTTGTCGAATGAGTTGGCGGACTCCGTACAGGAACTGCTCGAACATGCAGCGCGTGGTCGCTACGATCAGCCGGAACTCGAACGCATGCGGCCGCTGCTCGAATTGCAGCAGCGCTGGTCGCAGCTGCCTACGCCGGACATGCTGCTGGTCGAATACACCAAGAGCCGCGAAGGGCATCATGTCTTCGTGTATCCGTTCGCCGGCCGCACGGTCAACGAAGGCATCGCCACACTGATGGCGCATCGCTGGGCGCAATTGCGCCGCATCACCTTTTCGGTCACCGCGAACGACTATGGCGCCGAACTGCTCACCAGTACGCCGATAGAGATCGATGCGAGCCTGATCCGCCGGCTGACGGCGCGGCAGGACTTGGGTGGCGACTTGCTCGCCAGCCTGAATTTCTCGGAAGTGGCGCGTCGTCAGTTCCGCGATATCGCCCGCATCGCGGGCCTGGTGTTCCAGGGATATCCCGGCGCACGCAAGCTCGAACGACAGTTGCAGGCATCCAGCGGATTGATCTTCGATGTACTGCGTGAATACGATCCTCGCAACCTGCTGCTCGAACAGGCGCGGCGCGAAGTATTCGAATTGCAGCTGGAGGAAACGCGTCTCGCGAAAGCGCTCGAGGAACTCGAGACGCGGACGCTGGTCTTGAGTCGCATAGAATCGTTGACGCCGCTGTCGTTCCCGCTATGGGCCGAGCGGTTGCGATCGCAGATCCTGTCCACCGAAAGTTTCCAGGAGCGCATCCAGCGCATGATCGACCGACTCGAACGACGGGCCGCCCGTGACTGACGACACGCCGTCCGTGGCCGAAGACTTGTTGGGATTGATGGTGGCCGGCGAAAGCATGGTGCTGCATCCGCAGCGTGCGTTGATCTGGCCGGCGCAGCGCACGCTGTTCATCGCCGACCTGCATCTCGGCAAGGACGAAGTGTTCCGCCAGTCCGGCATCGCCATTCCCGAAGGCGGCACGCTGGCGGACCTGCGGCGCATCGATGCATTGATCGTCGCGCACGATCTCGAACGGATCGTGCTGCTCGGTGATTTTCTGCATGCGTCTCCGCGCGGCGAGCCTCGATACCTGCAGACGTTCAGGGATTGGCGGGCCACGCATCGCGATTTGACCAGGCATCGCGATTTGGAGTTCGTCGTCGTCGCGGGCAATCACGATCGCCGTGCTGTCGGCCGGGAACTGACCGATGTGGTGCAATGGCAGTCCAACGAATGGCTCTGCGGTCCGTTCGTGTGTCGGCATCGCCCTGCGACGTCGCCGCTTGGCTTCGTGCTGAGTGGTCATGTGCATCCAGTGATCAAGCTGCACGGCACGCATCGCGAGCGGGCGCGGGTGCCGGTTTGCTGGCTGCGAGCAGGCTGCGCCGTATTACCATCGTTCGGTTCGTTCACCGGTGGGGGCGAGATCGAACCGGCGGATGACGATGAGCTCTATGCATTCGCCGCAGACCGAGTGTGGCGCGTGCCGCGTCGCAGTTGAGAACGACACTGGAGAACCAAGCTTGAATCCCGGACTACAGGAACGATGAGACGCTGGATCAAGCCGTGTTGTTTGCTGCCGATCGTACTCGCGCTGCTGAGCGGCTGCGTATCGACACCACGCAAACCCATTCCCAGCGGGCCGCCGACAGTGCGTTACGAGAAAGTCACGTGGTCGCAGGTCGAGGGCTGGAATCTCGATCAGCCGCAGGAAGCGTGGACTGCCTTCCTGCAGAGCTGCAAAGCGCGGGGCAGCAGGCCCGAGTGGAGAACTGTCTGCGCGGCGGCGGCGACTCAGCCTGCAACCGATGCAGTGAGCGTTCGAAGATTCTTCGAAATGCAGTTCGCGCCATATCGAGTCGTGCAGGCCGAGGGCCGCAGCTCCATCGATTCCGGCATCGTGACGGGATACTACGAACCTCTCCTGCGCGGCGCACGCAAAAGTATTCCACCGTTCGGCACGCCTTTGTACGCGCCGCCGCCCGACTTGCTGACCATCGAATTGGGCGACTTGTATCCCGAACTCAAAGGCAAACGGGTGCGCGGCCGTCTGGAAGGCCGCAAAGTCGTCCCGTACTACAGCCGCGCCGAACTCGAAGGCGATTCCACTCTCAAGGGCATTCTTAAGGGCCGGGAAATCGTCTGGGTCGACGATCCGATCGCGGCGTTCTTCCTGGAAGTGCAGGGCTCGGGGCGCGTGCAGCTCAATGACGGCACGACCATTCGCCTCGCGTATGCGGATCAGAATGGTCAACCGTATCGATCGATCGGGCGCTACCTGGTCGACCGGGGCGAGATGACGCTCGATCAAGCCTCGGCGCAGTCGATTCGCCTGTGGATCCAGTCGCATCCGGAGCGCCTGCGGGAAGTGCTCGATGCCAACCCGAGCGTGGTGTTCTTCCGGGAGGAACCGTTGTCCGATCCGTCGGTGGGACCGCAAGGCGCACTGGGTGTGCCGTTGACCGCGGGCCGCTCCATCGCGGTCGATCCGCAGTTCGTCCCCCTGGGTGCGCCGGTGTTTCTCGCGACGACTCAACCGAATTCAGACATCCCGTTGCAGCGATTGGTCATGGCGCAAGACACCGGCGGCGCCATTCGCGGGATCATCCGTGCCGACTTGTTTTGGGGATTCGGCGCGGTCGCCGGCGATGCTGCAGGACGCATGCGCCAGCAGGGTCGCATGTGGATACTCTGGCCTCGGGATGCAGTACTTTCGCTGCCGGCGCCTACAGGGAAACCATGAGTGTATAAATACGGGCTCTCCGCAGTCCGGCATCCGATATCGTTATTGAGATTGCTGTAGCCAGTGCCGTGAATCGAAGGCCGGACCCGCATCGCATCGGGCGCGGTTTCGCGCGTGCTAGCATGTATCACTCCCGCTTTGCAAAACGAACTCTGACGAGATATGGAGCCAGCCCGGAATCCCACCGACTTTGCCCTGCTGCGGTCGTTTTCTCCGCTCGACGGAATGAAGGTCGAGACCGTCAACGCGCTCACCCGCAAATCGACGCGTCGTAGTGCGCCCCGTGGCCGGATCCTGTTTCGTGAAGGCGATACCGAAAAGCAGACGTTCTTCCTGATCAGCGGCACCGTGCAGCTCATGCAGGAAGGCGAAGTCACCAGCACGCTCGAAGGCGGCAGCAAGGAAGCCCGCAAACCGCTCGCTCATTCATTGCCGCGCGGCTATTCCGCCGTGGTGACATCCGATCGCTGCGAGTACTTGCTGATCGATAGCGAATTCCTCGACATGATGGTGACGTGGGACCAGAGCGGCGCCTATCACGTCTCCGAGCTGAACAGCACCAGCGATGAACCGATGGCCGAATCGTCCTCCGACGATTGGATGACCACGCTGTTGCAGACCAAGGCATTCCACAAGGTGCCGCCTGCGAACATCCAGGCAATTTTCCTGCGGCTGCAGCGAGTCGATTTCCGTACGGGCGACGTCGTGATCAAGCAGGGCGATGTGGGGGATTTCTTCTACGTGATCGTCAAGGGCCGTTGCGCAGTCACCCGCGAGACGCCGCTGAACAAGGAAGGCATCCGCCTCGCCGAATTGAAAATGGGCGATACGTTCGGCGAGGAATCGCTGATCTCCGAGGCCAAGCGCAACGCGACAGTGATCATGCTCACCGATGGCCAGCTGATGCGGCTGGGCAAGGAAGATTTCCGCACGCTGCTCAACGAGCCGTTCCTCGATTGGGTCGACTACCCGAAGGCGCAGGCCATCGTCGCCGGCGGCGGGCAATGGCTCGATGTGCGCCTGCCGTCGGAGTTCGAGCAATATCGCACGCCGGGCGCGATCAACATTCCGCTCTATTCGATCCGGCTCAAGTTGAAAGTCTTCGATCGCAACATGCACTACGTGGTGTGCTGCGATACCGGCAGGCGCAGCTCGGCCGCTGCCTACATTCTTTCCGAACGCGGTTTCAACGCGAGCGTGCTGAAGGACGGCCTGGCCGTCACGGAAGTGGCGCGGAAATAGACGCGCCGGGCGAGGCCACCCTGTAGGCTATGCGCTGCTCGTCAGCGCCCGCCAGATCATGAAAAACCAGCCTTTCCACGCACGACTCGGCTTCGCATTACAGGGCATCGCCCATGCCTTTCGCGTCGAGAACGGATTCAAATTTCATTCGCTCGCGGCAGTCGGTGTCGCGATCGTACTGTGCATCACCCGGGCCCCCGCGATCTGGTGGGCGATCGCGGCGCTCACGATCAGCGCGGTCATGGCCGCCGAACTTCTCAACACGGCCATCGAGCACCTGGCCGACCACCTGCATCCGCAACGGCATCCGACCATCGGTGCGCTGAAGGATTGTGCCGCCGGAGCGGTATTGGTGGTGAGCATTGCCGCCCTGGCGGTGGCGGTGGCGTTCGTCGTCGATGTAGTCCTTTGACCGGGCCCCGCACCCCTGACTTTAGTCACCCTTGCGGCGCGCACGCCGGTCCATTAAGAATGTGTCCGGACTGAACCTCCGGGCCAACCCTTCCATGGGAACTCCGGTCGGCAGCGAATCCACCACCCGCTCGGGCCAAGGGCAATGAAACAGCGATCAGCGCGGTGGCGGCGATACTGGGAACAGGCGTGCTTGGCCGCTGCGGTTCTGGCGCTCCCCCTGTATGCGTTCGCAGGCGAATTCGGCGGGTCCGTCGGCGCGACCACCGACTATGTGTATCGCGGACTGTCGCAAAGTCATGGCGATCCGGCCATCCAGGGCGATGTCCATTATCGCGGCGTCCGCCGCTGGGTAGTGGGGGTCTGGGCCTCGTCGGTGGACTTCGACACCCCGAGTGGGGGCTCGAGCCGAGGGTCGGTTGAGGTCGATCTCTATGCCGGCTGGGATTGGTCGCTCACCAAGGACTGGGATGCCCGTATTGGCCTGACTCACTATTCCTATCCCGACGACGATGCGTTGTTGAACTATGACTACGACGAAGTCACCGGCTCGTTGACCTGGCAATCCCGCATCAGCGCCACTGTCGCGTGGTCACCGGATGTCACGCGCCGCACCGCCGGCACGCAGCGCCTGCCGCAAGGCTGGATCGCCGAACACGAACAGGCGATATCCTACGAATTGAGCGCCAGCCAGCCCTTGCGCTGGCATTTGTCGGCGGTAGCGGGCGTGGGTTACTACGACCTGCCCAGTGTACTGCGGGCCGATTACCTGTTCTGGAACGCCGGACTCAACTTCGCCGTGGGTCGGGCCCAGGTGGGGGTGATGTACATTGCCACCGACGATATAGCCAAGCGGTCCTTCGGGTACGCCGCGCAGGATGGGTTTTCCGGATCCTTTTCCTGGCGGTTCTGAGGAAAAAAGGGCTACGGCTGCGCCTCATTGAACTTTGCCAGCCCGACTCGGCACCTACCTCTCCGAATCCATCCTGAATTTGCGCCGCTGCCGGCTGTGAGCGAGGAACGCCTGACGTGTTGCGATCCGTGGGGAACCAGCCTGTACCGGTCCATGAAGGATCCGTGGACGATCGCGAACTGCAGTTGCTGCGTCGGGTAGCCCGGCAGGATCGTGAGGCGTTCAAAGAGCTGTACTTCATCTACCATCGCCGCCTCCTGCGCTTTGTCATGCGCATGACCTCGCGGCAGGACCTGGCGGAAGAAGTACTCAACGACACGATGTGGATCGTGTGGAAAAAGGCTGGAGAATTTCGCGGCGCTTCGCAGGTGTCCACCTGGATATTGGGCATCGCCTACCGGCAGACGCTGTCGACGTCGCGGCGCATCCAGTTCAATGTGCTCGGCGTGGAGCCGGAAGAACTCGATGTCGCCTCGGCCGACGACATGCAGTTGCAGACCGAGACGCGCGAATGGCTCGACCAGGGCCTGGCGCAGTTGCCGCTCGAACAGCGGATGGTGATGGAGCTGACCTATTTTCTGGGTCACTCCTGCGAGGAGATTGCCAACATCATGAATTGCCCGGTGAACACCGTGAAGACGCGAATGTTTCATGCCCGCAGGAAACTGCGTACCGGCCTGGCCAAGCTGGCCGGGACCACGACGGATGCGCGGACGGAGTAAGCCATGAAGGACTTTTCCGAACGCCTGCGACATGCCAGCCATCGCGAGTGCTGGGACCTGCTGCCCTGGCTCGTGAACGAAACCCTGAACGAGGCGCAGCAGCGCAGGCTGGAGAGCCATCTCGCCGGCTGCGCCGATTGCCGTCGCGAGGCGGCCGAACAGAAATTCCTGAAAGAACATCTGCGGCAGGAAGATTCGGTGCTGTACGCGCCGCAGGCATCGCTGCAGAAGCTGCTCGATCGCATCGACGAAGCCGGTCCGCTGCCACAGGCGGCATCGCAGCCGCCGCGTCGCCAGTTTGTCGGATCGACAGCTGCGAAACTGCTGGCGGCGACCGTCGTTGTCGGCGTGGTGTCGTTCGTCGCCGTGGACAGCATCTCCGCGTGGCGATTGCAGCAGCAGCGTTCCGAGCCGCGTTATTCGACGCTCACCTCGAAACCCGCAGTCAGCGTCAGCGTGCCGGCGGCGCGGGTGGTGTTTGCACCGACGATGAGTCTCTCGCAGCTGAGCGAACTGCTGCGGACATCGAATGCACAAGTTGTCACCGGGCCGACCGAAGCCGGTGTATATACGTTGGTGTTCGGCTCCGCCGCAGGCAGTGGGGCAGCGATCGATCGTCACGCGCAGGAGGCGCAGGTCAGTGCAGCAGTCCAGGTGCTTCGCAGGAATCCGAACGTGCTGTTCGCCGAAGTGGTCAGCGCTGCAGAGTTTCGCGGCGCCCAGCAACCCTGACTCCCGGCCATGACTGCTCTCCACAGTCTGGCCCGCGTTGCCCATCGGCTCATCCTCTGGATGCTGGGCCTCACTCTCGCCGGTTGCGCAAGCTTCGGCGGACCCCAGGACGATGCGCTGCCGGACGACATGATCCGTCATCCGGACCTGTACATCGTCGTCACCATGCGCAACGACGACCAGGGGACCAACCTGCGGGCCGGCTCGACCATCCGTGGCTATCAGAACTCGTCCACCTATTCGGTCGGCGTCAGCGCGCGGGCTGCGGTTCGCGGCCTGACCAATACCTATCGGCTGCGCGAGGTCTCGGGTTGGCCCATCCGCTCGCTCGGCATTCACTGCGTGGTCTTTCAGCTGCCACCGAACGAGACCGCGGCACAGACGATCGCGCGATTGCGCCAGGATCCACGGGTCGAGTCGGTGCAGCCCTTGCAGATGTTCGCAACGCAGGCGGCGGCATACAACGACCCGTACGAAAAGCTCCAGAGCAGCCTCGACACCATGGGGATTCCGGTAGCGCATGAACTGTCGCGCGGCGCTGGAGTGGAGGTCGCGATCATCGATACCGGAGTCGATACGCGCCATCCCGACCTGCAGGGCCGCATCGTCGAGAAACGCAATTTCGTGGATGGCGACTGGCGGGCGTTCGACAATGATCGTCACGGCACGGCGGTCGCCGGCCTGATCGCTGCCACTGCCAACAATTCGGTGGGCATCGTCGGCGTAGCGCCCGAGTCGCATTTGCATGCTTACAAAGCCTGCTGGCAACTGGCGGAGGGCGACAGCGCCGCCGCTTGCAATACCTTTACTTTGGCGAAAGCGCTGAGTGCGGCGATCGATGCACGCGTGCAGATCGCCAATCTCAGCCTCGCCGGTCCCGGCGATCCACTCCTCACTCGACTGGTCACCCAAGCAGGACAGCGCGGCATGATCGTCGTCGGCGCCGCGCCACCGGATCGACGCACCGGCGCCTTTCCGACCGACATCGACGGGGTGATCGCGGTGGTCTCTCTCGACCCGCAAGGCAATGGACGTACTGGAGCCTTGTCGGCGCCCGGAACGGAAGTGCTGACCCTCGTTCCCGACGGTCACTACGACTTCGCTTCCGGCAGTTCCCTGGCAACGGCGAATGTCTCCGGCGTGATTGCATTGCTATTGGCGCGGGAACGATCTCCATCGCCGACCAGCCTCATGCAGTTGCTCGGATCGACCGCTCAACGCGAAGGGCAGGGCGCGAAAGTCGTGATGTCCCACAGCGTAAACGCCGCCGCGGCATTGTGTGTATTCGTCCAAGGTCCCGCCTGTGCCGAACGCAACGACGTCTCGGTCGCCTCGCAGCCTGCCCGGGCGGAGTAGGTACTTAAGCTCTCGCACTGGGATTTTTTTAACTCTTCTTCTGCCCCGTGTTCTCCGTGCGCGACCGACTGCAACTAGTCCAGGGCCGCTGCAGGAGCAGGGGCACCTAAGCGGGCTGCCGGCTTCTTCAAAAAGAACAGCAGCGGCAGCATGAACACGTAGCTCGACGCGATCATCTTGAAGGCGTCGAGCATGGCGCCCATCTGCGCTTGCAGGCCCACCTGGCGCGCCACGATGGCGAGCCCGCGAGGATCGGTCGCCGACAGGTGCAACCGATTCAGGTACGACGCCAGCGGTGCGGAATACGCAGTGATGTGTCCGCCCAGTTCGTTCCAGATCACCTGGGTCTGATGCGTCGTCACGGTGGTGATGATCGAGATGCCGATGGCCGCGCCGATGGTTCTCACCAGGCTGAAGATACCGGCAGCTTCCGCCATGCGCGTGCGATCGAGCGTCGCATAGGCGATCGTCGACAGCGGTACGACAATCAATCCCGTGCCCATGCCCTGCAGAACGCCAGGCCACACCAGCCATTGCGTGTTTATGTCGGTGGAATAGAACGTCATCATGTACGACCCGCCGGCGCTGAGTGCTATGCCAGCGAGTACCAGCACACGCGTTTCGATCACCGCGACCAGTCGGCCGACGAACATCATCGTGATCGCGGAAGCGATGCCACGCGGCGCCATGATGAGGCCGGTGGCGACGATGGGATAACCGAGCATGCTCTCCAGCAGGATGGGTTGCAGCACCATGCCGCCGAACATGCCGACACCCGTCAGCACGGTGATGAGGCACGACATGCCGAAATTGCGGTCGCGTAGAATATGGACGTCGAAGACCGCAGCGCGTCCCTTCGTGATGCTGTAGTACAGGAAGGCGACCACGCCGATCACCGAGAGCACGCCGGCAATGCGCATATCCGTTGCCGCAAACCAGTCCTGGTGATTGCCGCGATCGAGCAGGTACTGCAGCGCCGCCACGCCCAGGCCCAGCAGTCCGAAACCGGTCCAGTCCATGCGCCGTGGACTTTTCGGTGTCTCGCGAACGAATTGCGATGACAGGAACAGCGAGACCGCACCTACCGGCAGGTTGATATAGAACGTCCAGCGCCAGCTTGCGATTTCGGTGAGCCACCCGCCCAGCGTCGGGCCGAGAATGGGACCGACCGTTACACCCGCGGCCCAGATCGCCATGGCTTTGCCGCGCTCTTCGGGTGGAAAGGCATCGCTAAGGATGGCTTGCGACAACGGCACCAGCGAGGCGCCGCAGATGCCCTGGAGCAGGCGGAACACGACGATTTCGCTCATGCTTTGCGATATGCCGCACAGGGCCGATGACAGAACGAACCCTGCGATACACAGCAACAGGAAGCGCCTGCGACCGATCACATCGACGAAGTAACCGGTGAGCGGCATGAAGATCGCGGAGGACACCAGGTAACTCGTCAGCACCCAGCTGATCTGGTCGGAGGTCGCTCCGAGTTCGCCCTGCATGTGCGGCAGCGCGACGTTGACGATGGTCGTGTCGAGCACCTGCATCATCGTCGCCGACATGACCGCCAGCGTGATCATCAGGCGCTCCGCCTTGGGTGCAGCCGCAGGCACGGCGGAAGCTGCCACCGCACTCATTCTGTCTGGCTCATGCTCGTGGGCTCGCTCAGGGGTTCATCCGGGGTGCGCTCAGTCGTGAGGGGCCATGGCGACCAGGATGCTGCACGATACCTGGTGCAGTAACGTCGCTTCCTCGGATTCGCTCCACCAGCGCGCCAGCCGGCTGCGAGGCCGATAGCCGACGACGATGAGATCGGCGCCGATGCTTTTCGCCACCGCAGGGATGTGCACGAACGGATCGCCATACACCAGCGAACCGTTGGCAACGATGTTCTTGCTCCTCAGCATCTCCACGCCTTCGGTGAGCAGCGCCTTCGCAGTACTTTCTTCGCACGCCACCAGTTCCGGCGTCACTCCTTCGGGAACGGTTCGCGACAGCAAGTTGCGGCAGATCGCCAGCAGGTAGGCCTGCGAATGCATCGCCATGGCGATCTCGGCGCCTTGGCGCAGCGCGCGTCGGCCTTCTACTGTCCCGTCGTAACAGAGTAAAAGCTTCTGATACATGTCTGGTACCCCCCCCGTCGGCCACGATCGTCGTCGCACAGTGTAGGAAAGCATCCTCCTGTGCAGGTTGTATCTGGTCCGTTTGTTTAGCTCTATTATCTGGCGCTCGCTGTCACATGCACCGTCGCCGTCGTGCCGATGCGCAACGGGAATTCCGGAGTCGGGTCGACGATGCGAATCTTCACCGGCACGCGCTGCGTTACCTTCACCCAATTGCCCGTGGCGTTCTGTGGCGGCAGCAACGAGAAGGCCGCACCGCTGCCGCCGCTGACACTCTCGACCTGGCCCCTGAAGGTGTGATCGCGATACATGTCCACCACGATGCGTGCTTCCTGGCCGGGGTGCACGCGATCGAGTTCGGTTTCCTTGAAGTTCGCGTCGACCCAGTATTCCTCGTCGCTGATCAGGGCGAACAGCGGGGCCTCTTTCTGCACCATGCTCCCGGGACGCAAACTGAAGTTCGCGAGCAGGCCGCTGACGGGCGCCACTATCTTGGTGTGATCGAGATCGAGCTGCGCCTGTTCGACCCGGACCAGCGCTCCTCGCACGGCTGCGTTGCTTTCACCGACTTTGCCCAAAGAGCTCTTCGCCTGTTCGAGATTCGCTTCCGCCGCCTTGACTGCGGCCTCCGCCGTGCTCGCCCGCGTGCTGGCGGCTTCGGCGTTCTCCTTCGACATCAGGTTGCGTGCGATCATTCCCGTGGCGCGTTTTTCGTTCGCCTGCGCATTGCGCAATTCGGCCTGTCTCTGCGCGACCTGGGCTTGAGCCATGGTCACTGCCGCCGATTCCGATGAATTGGATTGGCGCGCCAGTTCGAGCTGCGCCTTGGCCGATTCGAGTGCCAGTTCGAACGGGCGGGGATCGATCTCGAACAGCGGGTCGCCGGCCTTCACGGTCTGCTGATCGCGAACATGAATGGCTACGACCGGGCCGGAGACCTGCGCTGCGATCTCCACCAGGTTGGCATTGACGTAGGCATTGTCGGTGCTGACATAGAGGTCCGACTGCCGCCAGTAATGCAATGCCACCGCGCCGGCCGCGATCACCACCAGCCCTGCCACGATCCAACGGGTCACCTTGCCGGCGGCGACGTGCGACGCGGGCGTCGAATCCCGCACCAAGTCTTCTTCGAGTGACGAACTTCCTGCTTCCACCAACACCTGCCCCATACCGGACGTCCCGACACGCGGCCATTGTGACCGATCCAGCCGCGGATGCGCAGGGGGGGTTGAAACGTCAAACCAGCGAAACGGCCTTGGGCGCCCGGACCACCACGGTCCCGGCGATCTTGTCGTGCCACGCCTGTTTGTTGTCGTCGAAAGCGATCCACAGGAATCCCAGGCCCAGGCAGGTCAAAGACAGGAAGCAGGACAGGGCGCGGACGCAGGTGGTGGGCCAGTCGAGTTCACGATCGTCGATACGCACGACTTGCAGGTTGAACAGGATGCCCCCGATGGTGGTGCCTTTCAGCTTCCACATGACGGCGCCGTAAGCTGCCATCGCGATCAGCAGCGCGTGCGAACCGTCGAGGGTCGCGAGTGCAATGGCGACGAGCAGCATGTCGACGAACAATGCCGCCATCCGAGCCCAGAAACCCGCTCGCGGCAAAGACGACGAGATGGGCGGAGTAGCCGTTGCTGCTTCCCCGGCAGGGGCCCCGGAATACGATGTCTCCCGCGAGCTGCCGCTCGCCGTGCTGCTGCTCGATGCCGCGTCGCTGAAGGATCCACCGGCAATGGCCAGTGTAAGACCGGGGCCGCCGGCACTAGCCGCCATCGCGGGCGGCGCGTTCTGCTCGCGATACGCCTTCAGCGCCAGGATCAATGTGTACATGACCACGCCCAGGCCGATGACGCCGGTGACCTTGTACAGGATGAAGCCGAAGAACGGCACCAGGTAGAACCCGATCAGGATGAGCCCGCCGAGCAGCACCGGGAAAGCGATGTGGCTCATCGGTCCGGCCGCAATGAAGCGCGTCAAGCGGCGGCCCAGCGCGGCGAGAATGACGGCCTTGCCGAAAATACCGGCGCAGAACAGCGCGATCCAGGCGAACGGAATCAACACTGTGCCGACCACCGTGAGGGCGAGGATCACGGTGACCAGCGGCGACAGGAAGATCGACAGCAATGCCGCCAGCATGGAGTGGCCGGGCCGCGTTTCGAGCGTGGCGACACACTTCTCGACGCTGCTCGAGAACAGCACTGCGATGACGACATACAGCGCGAGAAATCCAAACGCCAAGGTCCAGGCCCAGCCGATACCCGGCACCAGCGCCAGCGGCCGGCCCAGTAGCAGGCAGTGTTCGAACCAGGGATGCAGCCATTCGAGATGACCGATCTTGAATGGCAGGGAGACCTCGCGCGTGCCGCCACGGACGACGGCCGCGGGATCGCGTTTGACGACGCCGCCGACTGCAACGACCTCGTCGTGCACTACCGCGTTCGGACCCAGTTCGACATCGCCGAATACTGCGACTGCCGACTCCTGGACTTCGCCGTTGACGTAGGTATTGCCCAGCACGGCAACTGCTGCATCGGCCGAGCCGTTGACACGCGTGTTGCCCATGATGGAGACCACACCATCGGAGACATCGCCATCGCTGCTCGCGGAACCGCCGATGGCAACGACAGCCTCCGCCCGTTTGCCAGCGTCGAGATGCGAGTCGTGGCCGAAATGCACGATGACATCGCGGGCGCTGCCTTGGCTGTCGTCGGAGTCCGCTGGCGCCCGCGGCTTTTCCAACTCGAGCGCCGGCGTCGCAGGTTGCGCCAGTGCTGTATCGGGAGGAGGGGGCTGCGGCGGCTCGGGCGTGGCACCCAGCAGGATGGCCGACACGGCAGTCGTGACGGCGGCCAGGAGGCATAGTCTTGCGATGGAGTT
>Ga0157380_10001203_pt1 | contig 16765 bp, 17 predicted proteins | sample S35metaG_FD_119757 | JGI IMG/M metagenome (GOLD analysis project Ga0157380, IMG submission 119757) | Switchgrass rhizosphere microbial communities from Kellogg Biological Station, Michigan, USA - S3-5 metaG | ecosystem: Host-associated > Plants > Roots > Rhizosphere > Soil | place: USA... | reverse complement strand
CGGATGCCCGATGTCTCGCTCGCTCCAGGCTTCAAGCCCGTCACCCGCGGCGGCGGAGTGCCCCAGATCGATGCGCTCCAAATCGTCTGGTAAAAGGGGGCCATCGGCGAGGCATAGCAGATCCGCTCTTCTCACGGCTACTCTGACCAGTCGAGCCACGCCTCGTCGCTCGTGGTGAGCTGATCGACCTTCCCCGTGAAGTCCAGGGTCGTGCCCTTGTTACGCAACGCTCTGCGATGCCTCTGCGGCTGCTGCACCCAACATCCGCCCGTGGCCGCCGGATATTCCCTCGAGTCCATCCATTGCGCAATTCCGCGCCCGCCCGTGATGAAAACGGCCCGGCGCAATACAAGCGCCGCCTCCGCCTCGTCGCCTTCGAGCTCATGCGATACAAACCCGGTGAAGCCGCTGCCGATGGATCTGCCCGCATACGGAGCGGGGCTGAGGATCGTCTGCCCTTCCATGTTCCAGCGCATTACGCAGAGACCGTTTCGATCGAGGGTCGCGAGATAGTGGGCATCGCGCGAATCGTGTACCACAGCGTGGTAGATACGCTCACTCTCGCCGCGTGCCGCCATGGCGACGGCGAGGCAGGCCAAATCAAACTGATGCGTGCATTGAGCGCGAGCATCGATGTGCTGAGTCAGTGCGGTGATGTCCGGTACGAGCGGGGAGCCGACCAGTTCGCGGAGCCGCGCCCCCGCGTCGCCACACAGGCTGTAGGGGGCGCGATAGGATTCGCTGAGAACGCTCGCGACCTTCTCGCCGTCGTGCAGCACCGTCACGCGGAAGTGATGGAAGTCGTCCTCGACTGCCGCACGCACCTCGCCCGTTCGCGCAATCAAACGGATCACTCGGTTCATGCTGCCACCGAGGTATTCCCGCGGAGGACGGCCAAGCCTCGCCCAGCGCTCTTCGACGGTGAATTCGTCTTTCATCACACTCATTTTCGCAGACGCCGATCCTGCGTCCAGTAATTTCGGCTGCCCGCGGCCCGTCATGAGAGCATCAGCAATCCCCTTTGCTGCAATAGGTCTGCCCGGTGGAAAATCCTGCGCCATCGCCGGCAAGAAATACCATCGGAGCAACATCCCTTTCGCCGTCACCCGATTTTCCGCCGAGCGGGATCATGTCAGCCATTTGGGCATCGTGCCGGGCGAGCTTCTCAGGGATCAACTCGCCTCGCGTCCGGTCATGCAAAGTCTCAGCGGTCTCTCCCAGAACCCGCCCGGCACCATCAGGTCCTGCGGGTATACCGCCGTCGCGTTGTTGATGAGGACATCGATCTTGCCGTCGAGCTTTTCTGAGATGGCGGCGAACGCCTGTTCCACCTGCGCATCGTCGCTATGATCGCAACGGATCGGAATGGCCTTTGCCCCCCGTTGCTCGATTTCCGAGCACGCATCAGCCCAGGCGATTTCATCTCGCCCGGTGATGACCACCGTGTTTTCTGGCTGCCCAAATCCACGCGCAATCCCGCGCCCGAGACCACGGGTGGCTCCGGTAACGACAACTGCTTTTCCCATGCCACCTATCTCCTGGCTCGACCCTGCAACTGACGATCAGACATGGCCAGATCCTGGGCGCGGTAGGTCAAAGGCACTTTCTGTCTACCCATCATTCGTCCGGGTTGCCGTCGAAGCGGAGCGGAACTCGGCGCAGCGAACGTCATTGTAGCGATCTGGAATACGCGGAAAGGTGCCGACCTGACGAATGATAAGTAGACAGCAAGCGCTATTTGCCCTAGGATGACCCTGAAAAAATCCGATAAAGAACGAGGAGATCGCATGGTGGACATGGCCGGCAGGCGTATCGCCGTCACGGGGGCGCCAATGGGATGGGGGCGGCGATCGTCCATGCGGGGCTTGCCGCCGATGTGCAGGGCCCGGACGAACCCCGGGACTCGCTCACCCGCCCGGATATAAAACTCCAGGTGTCACCGGCCGACGTCGCGCCCGCTGCCTGATGCTGCTGCGCGCCACGGGATCACGCTCTGCATGAAAGCGAGGCTGGAAGGAATCAAGAATGTCTAATAGCAACCCGAGTCGCGCCACCTTCCGCGTCGACAAGCAACGTGCCACCGACTGGTTGACCCTGAACCGGCCGAGCAGCCTCAACTTCAACGAAAGTGATGATTCAGTTTGAAGACGCTACATGACAGAACAGCAAGCACCTTCCCTGATCCACGCTGGGCGTTCATGAGTTTGCATAAAGACAGGGTAACGCGCGGAATGGCATGCATTGCGTGAAAGACGTCAGTTTCCCTTCTACCAAGAAACTATAATGATCTGTTGGGGAGTCCCGAGTGTCTGTCCAAAAAATCCGCATCACTGACCTTAAGAACCCACAACTTACTGATATTCAGCGACAAGGGCTTGAACAGGCGGGCGCACATCCGGTCAGTTTGATCGCGCAGGCTGTGCTGGAAGCGGCGAAGGTCAGTACTGGCCTCAGCGATTTTGGCGACATGAGCTTTCTGCCCCGGTTGGAACTATGGATGTCTGCGGCTGATTCCGATAAGGGACTTTCCCCGGTTGGGCGTGCCGGCGTCTTTGGTCTCGCGCTTCGTTTCGCCTGCGCCAGGCTTGATCTGGAGGACCTGATAAAGCGGCACCCCGAAATTGAGGATGTGGCACTTGAATCTCCGGTCGTGATCGCCGGTCTTCCCAGATCCGGCACGACATATATGCTCCAGCTGATGGGAGCAGACCCTCGTGTCCGGGCGCTTCCTCACTGGGAAGGTATCCGACCCGTGGGCGATCGCCACATTGTAAATGGCAAGGATACGCGCTTCGAACTCGCGGCCGCAGAGTGGGCGCAGCAGGACGCGATGCTGCCCCATATGAAAATGATCCATGAATTCGCGCCTGAACATATAACTGAAGATATCGAACTGACCGGAATGGATTTTGGCGGGTATTATCTGGAATGGATCGCCCGTGTTCCGCAGTGGCGTGACTATCAGCTATCCCACGATCCGTTGCCCTGGCTGCGCTATCTTCAGCGCGCCATCAAGGCTATCGTCTGGCAGAAGGGGCCGAATCGTTGGGTCGGCAAATGCCCGCAGCATATGGAGCAGCTCCTCGCGGTGAGCACCGCGCTGGAAGGCTCCTATCTAGTCATTAATCATCGCGATCCGGTGGCTTCGATTCAGTCGGCCATCACTTCTCAGGCCTATGCGTCGCGGCTCACCCACACGACCGTCGACCGGGAAGAGATCGCCACCTATTGGATCGACCGCTATGAACGCCTACTGCGCGGCTGCGTGCGCGATCGCGACCTGATCAATCAGGATCGTTGCTACGACCTTTATTTCCACAAGCTGATGTCCGATCCGTTCGGCGAACTGCAGGCGATCTACGAGAAGGCCGGCATTCCCTTCGATGACCAGACACGGGCCGCTTTCCAGCGAGCGATCGACGAAAACAAGCGCGGCAAACATGGTCAGCTAGCCTATGACCTGCGCGAGGACTTCGGCATCGATCCCAATGAAATACGCGAGCGCTTCAGCTTCTACTTTGATCGTTTCCCCGAAGTTCGGGTTGAAGTCGCGTAGAGCAGGCTTTCGACGAGATTGAGTCGTACCATGCTCTCGCTTTATTTGTTCTCTTTACTTTTCACGCCGGCACGTGATGCCATCTGCCCCAAAATGATTGAGATCTGGAGAAGTTGAATGGCAGAAAATCTGTTTGATCTGAGCGGCAAGGTCGCGCTCGTCACGGGCGGCAACGGCGGGCTAGGTCTGGCCGTGTCCGAAGGACTCGCACGTGCCGGCGCGGACATCGTCATCTGGGGTCGTCGCGAAGAACGCAATGTCGAAGCAGCCGAGAGGCTGCGAAGATATGGCGTTCGCGTGGGCCACCGGGCAGTGGACGTCGCCAGCGAACAGCAAGTGGTGGAAGGCTTCGCGGCCGCGGTGGCCGAATTCGGCAGGGTCGATTGCGTGATAGCCAACGCAGGCACGGCCGGGTTTGCGCCAATCGACCAGATGAGCAGCGAGTCATGGCACAATCTGCTTAACACCAACCTGCACGGCGCGTTCTACACCTGCCGTGAAGCGGGGAAACATATGAAGGCGCGGGCAGCGGCGGGGGACCCGGGCGGTTCGATCATCATCAACGGCAGCCTCGCGGTATTCGTCGGCGTTCCTGGCCTTGCCCATTACGCCACCGCGAAGGGCGGGCTAAACTCCTTCTCCAAGGCGCTTGCGGTGGAGCTGGGCGCCGATGGTGTGCGGGTAAATGTCATCTGCCCAGGCCTGATCGTGACCGAGCTTGGCGAGGCGGAAGATAATGCGGGCGCTGCGGCGGCGCTGGCGCGCACTCCGAGCAAGAAGCTTGGCACGCCCCAGGATCTGCAGGGGATCGTCGTCTATCTCGCCAGCGATATGTCCCGTTACCACAACGGCGACACCATCACGCTGGATGGAGGAATGATGGCGCAATGCTTCTAGCGGCACGCGCCGTTCAACGCGGCCGGGGAGCGGCGCGCGTTTGCTCCGCATCTTCCAAATCGGCAGACCAAATCGGCAGATGATCCGTCTGCTTCGAAATACGCTGCAGCGGTCCCAGTCCCGATCATCGATCACAGCCCACGACCCAGCGGACAGCAGTTCGAACTCCAGCCACTCGGCCTCAACGCGGGCTGGAGCGGCGGTAGTCAGGCCGTGGCACGAACATCCGGATGAGCAGTCCCAGCACAGACGGGCACCCGCGGGCGGCTCCAGGGCTTCGATTGATCACCTCGTGGTAACGCGCAAAGCCGGCGAGCCGTTCATGGCCAGTCGCCCGCAGCACAGCCTCGACCGTCCGCTGGTGCGTCGTCAGGGTCGCACCGGAAGCCAGTATCAGCTCCGCTCCCATGTCGGCCGTGTGAAGAGAACGAGGAAGGTGCCAACCAGCGGGCTCTCCTCATATCCTTTGATGCCCACTCATTCGCGCCGGAACAGTTCACCTGTTCCGTGAATCTACGAGTGCCGATTCGATTCACCCGACCCCAAAATTGCGGAAAGTAATCGAGCTAAGACACATTGGGCATGATCTCGGCGGCGAGCCACCGTAGCCAATCGAGATACTCTTCGAAATCCCGATGCGCGGGCCGTGCTATATCGGTTTCAGTGACGCCGAGCCCCGCGAGATAGCCCAGCTGATCGATCAACTTCTGTGCGTCGGTGAGCGGCTCTGCCTCGGGCACGCTACAAATTCCATGCACCGTATCCTTTTCCTTGGCAAAGCGGAGCATAAAAGTCGAATACATCACATCGATCGGTCGACCATGATAATCCCGCTGCGATTTCAGCCAATCCAGTTGCTCGGGGATCCGATCGGGCGGGGTCATGAAGGGAGACCAGCCGGCTCCCCATCGCGCGACACGGCGCAGCACCGGCTTTGCGTCGCCGCCGAACCACAGCGGGATAATCGGCTTCTGAACGGGCTTTGGCCGTGCACCGACGTCACGGAAATTCACATATCGGCCTTCGAAGCTGGCCAAATCCTTTGTCCAAAGTTCGATCATTGCCGGAATATATTCGTCGAAAATAGCACCACGCTCAGAGAAAGGCAGACCGAGCATCTCATATTCCGCCTCCAGCCAGCCTACGGCTGCCACTATCTCAGCACGACCTCCGCTCAGCCAATCGAGAGTCGCCCATTGCTTGGCCTGAATGAGCGGATGCTGCAGCGGAAGGATTGTTATAAGCGACGCAAGCTTCAATGAGCGAGTCACTCCGGCGCAGAAACCGAGGGCTGGAGTGGGATGAGCAAAATGGTCGCCAGACAGCTCAATATGCGCGGCCGGGATAGCGAAATGTTCTGGAACGGTAACCTTCCAAAATCCGAGTTCATCCGCGAGGCGCAACTGGCGTTCGATGTCGGCTCCGGTCAGCCCCTCTTCCCAGGCGGGGGGTGTCATCGCTGCCACCCGAGATCCATTTAGCATATGTACGTTAAGTCTCATGGGCGAATCCTCCGTTAGCACGCAAGCGTTTCCGTCCTTTCGTGGCGCGCCCGAGGCAACAAACATGTGGGGCGCCTCCGTCATTTATATTCCTGCAAACTAATCACCTCATATCTGGCTGGCAATTGGATCGATCGTAGGGGGCACGGTGGCGCGCTTGGAGGCCCGATTCGCGGAACTGACAGGGATGGCGGCCGTTCAGATTGCGATCATCACCGACGGAATCGCATCTGCGCCGGAGCTGATCTGGATGAGTTCGCAATCCCGAAAACACACTTTGAGATGCCGATGACTGATGGCCGAGGAGGCCCAAAAGTGAATCCGGGCGCTCTACGGGTGGAGGCGCAGATCAAGGGCAAGCCCCCGGACCTGCGAAGGGAGCAGCTGCAGGCGCGGCGGGGGCCGCGGCTCGAAGAATTCAAAGCCTGGCTACAGCGTACCTTGGCCACGCTGCCGGCCAAGTCTGAGCTTGCCGGCGCGGGCTGCTACGCCCCTTATCCCGCTGGCCAGTGTTGACCCGCTTCAGCCGGTAACCGGCGTACGCTCACGCTGTTCCGTAGCTTAGGACGTGAACTCAGTGAGCTAGCGGGCTGGCCAGACCATGGGCCCCCCTGTGCTGTCGCATTGATGGGATTAAATTTCTGACGATCACTCGTTAGTAAACTACCAGGTCGGCGGGTGGAGATCGACAGCACGCAATAAAGCGAGCCGAACAGCCCATGCCGGCAATAACCTCGACGATGCCGCGGAAAACAAATTGACGCACCGCATTTCGAACAGAATCAAAATTCTCGCCACCAAACAAGGTGATCAAATGTGGATTGCTCCTGTGTACGCCTGTGCGACCAATTAACTAACGGACGATAGGCTCATTGCGTGATTGTCGAAAACTCGTTATATAGTTCATAGATAAAATCGATTGTTCAATTTGTCACAGGGGGCCGCCATGGCGATGTTAGAAATGGAGCTGGCGACGACTGCTGCCTATAGCGCGCTGAAGAAGACACCGCGCGTGCGCACCGCGTCACCAATCAAGGTCTGGTCGACTATCGGTGCGGCGTACGTCGCCTTGGCAATCTACGTCGCGTCGAGCTGGATCCTGACTGGTCGAGCAACGCCGACGCCTATCGGCGTCAACAATCCAGACCTGGCCAGGGATCTGGCTTGGAACATCGGCGCCCAGGTGCTGACGCTCATTGCCGTTGGCGGAACCCTCATCTACGTCGCCAGGCAGTGCATCCGCGAGCGGCGCATAACCTTCGACGCAATCTTTTGCGTCGGCTATTTGCTGTTGGTCCAATGGGATCCGATCTGCAACTACCTCACATACCAGTTCACTTACTCGTCGTTGATGGTCAATTTCGGATCATGGACGACGAATATGCCCGGCTGGGTGTCGCCGCGTGGCAACCTCATGCCCGAGCCGACGATCCTGATCGGCATAGGTTTTATCTGGAGCGCGTCACTGTGCATGATCGGTGCCAGCTTCCTGCGCAAGGTCGTCGTGAGGCGCTGGCCGGAGACCGGCACGCTGGGCATCATCGCATGGTCCGTGGCGTTCATGGCCATCGTGGACTTCATCATCGAGACCTTGCTGTGCTACGGGCACGTCATTGCCTATCCGACTACCATCAGCTGGATGACGATTTTTACGGGGACGGCGGAACAGTTTCCCCTCTACGAGTCGCTGATGTGGGGTGGGCTTGGTTGGGCGCCGATGATGGTGCTCCGCTTCTATGTTGATGACCGTGGCTATTCCGTCGTCGAGCGTGGGGTAGACAGTCTCAATGTGTCCAACAAGGTGAAGGTCGTCCTGCAGATCCTTGCGGTCGGCGCCGTCACCAACATCTGCTATATGACGTACGACATCGGCATGACCTTGATCGGCATGCAGATCGACAACGACAACAGTGCGGTCTATCCGTCGCACCTTGTCAACAGTGTCTGCGGGCCGGGAACGCCATATCTGTGCCCGAGCCCGGCCACTGGACGTCCTCTTTCGACCGGTGGTAAACCCGGCTTGCCGAGTGACGTACCCGGCGACGGGCGCACTTGGATCGACCTGTACTTCGGACGATGACGAAGCCAATGAAGCGGCGCCAGCGATAAGTCAATCGAAGGCGCCGCTGATGGTTCTTCGCTTCCAGCTCGACGACGGCGGCCATTCTGTCGTCGGGCGCGGGGTTGACCACCTCAATGTGTCCGACAAGGTGAAGGTCGACCTGCAGATCCTTGCGGCCGGCGCCGTCACCAACATCTGATACCTGGCGTACAGCATCGTGATGGTCTGGATCGGCCTGCAGATCGACAACCACAGCCACGCCGGTCTATCCGTCGCATCTGATCAATGGGATCTGCGGGCATGAAACACCATGCCCGTGCCCAGAGCCCGCTAACGGACGCCTCCTTTCCACTGGTGGTCAACCCGGCTCGCGGAGCGACATCCCCGGTGGCGGGCGCACTTGGGTTGACGTGTACCTCGGTCGATGACGCCTATGAAGCGGCGCGAACGATCATTCAGTCGAACTGAGCAAGGAAACATGACGAATAACCCTGGCCACCGTAGTCCGGAGATCGACAACCACCACCCCACCCTCGGCGCAGTCGACGATTACCATCCCGTTGGCGATGAACTGGACATCCTGATGGGCGCTTGGCGGGCGCGACTGCCGGTGCTGCTGAAGGGACCGACCGGCTGCGGCAAGACGAAGCTGGTGGAAAGTGCGGCACGTCGACTCGGATTGGATCTCGTCACGGTGTCGTGCCATGAGGACATGCTCGCCGCAGATCTGGTCGGGCGATATCTGCTCGAAGGCGCGGACACCGTGTGGCAGGACGGACCGCTGACCACCGCAGTTCGCAAGGGTGCCATCTGTTATCTCGACGAGATCGTCGAAGCCCGGGTCGATGCGACGGTGGTGATTCATTCCCTTGCTGACCATCGGCGCCAGTTGTTCATCGATCGGCTCAATCAAGCATTGGATGCCCCGGATTCATTCATGTTGATTGTCTCCTACAACCCTGGTTATCAGACGCTGCTTAAGGACCTCAAGCCCTCCACGCGCCAGCGCTTTGTGGCCGTGGAACTCGACTTCGCCCCGCCGGAGCTCGAACACCAAATCGTCAAGGAGCAGTCGGGTGCCTCCGACGAGGCCGTCGTTGCGCTCATCCGGCTTGGACAGGCAGTGCGACATCTGAACGAGCCAAGCATGTCCGAAATGGTATCTACCCGGGCATTGATCGCGGCGGCGCGGCTGCACACAAGCGGGCTTTCGCTCAAGCGCGCCGCGAGGAGCGCGATCGCGGCCATGCTGACGGATGACGCGACGGTGACAAGGTCCATCTCGGAACTGATCGATGTCTACGTCACCTGATCGACCGACGGTGGCTGGCCTGGAAATGCTGGCTCGTGCGGTGTCCGGCCACCTGGTGTGTGTCAAGGCTACGAACGGGCCAGACCAGGACGTCTTTCTGTCGGGGAACACTATCGTCGTGGATGGGGGGCGACTCAACGCGGTCACTCGCGCCCAGGTCGTCGTCCAAGCCGCGATGTACGATGCTGGATCATTCGATCCGCGGGTTCTGCGTCACCTCGTCGGGCGGTCCGCGGCAGCCGCGCGGTATTGCGCGATGGAGGGGTTGCGGGCGATGGCGCTGACTTCCGATCGCCTGCCCCCGTTTGTGGCGGCATGGGCAGCCGATCTGACGGACATTCCCACAACCGGCTCGGCCGAAGAGTCGATGCGAATCGCGGTCAGGCAACCCCAGGTTCCTGCGGCGCCCGAATTCTTCGGCCGGATTAAACCGGGGCGGGCCGTGCTGGCGTCCGCGCGCACCGGCCGGGAGCACGACAGCGATGTAAAAATACGCGACGACTCGGGCGTCGATGAGGCCGATGATCCCGACACCGAAGGCGATGAAACCAAGTCGGTCAATGCATTGGCCAATCCACTCGGTGCGAATCTCCCCACTGCCAGGCTGTGGCAGAGTCTGTTCAAGCATTCGGGCGGCAAGTCTGCGGATGCGGGAACGCAGGCGGTCGGTGGCAAGCCCGTGGCAAGGCCGAGCAAGCGGCCAAGCGGAGGACGGCGGCTGGACATTGGACGGCGTCTCGCCGCGGCTGCGCGAAAACTCATTGCCGGAAACTACGTCGGAGATGCCCGGTATCCAGAATGGGATGAGAGTTCAAAGCGGTATCGCAAAGACTGGGTGACCGTGCACGAACTTGAGCCGTGGAATCCGGATGCCTTCCGTGACCACGCCGCACTTGCTCGCATAGACATGATGAAGGCGCCGACGGCACTGACACGCAGCCTTGCTCGCAACGTGCTCGAGATCGCGCCGAATGGGCGCAGCGAATTCGGCGAACAGCTGCACACCGACGGGGTCGTCGACCTGGCTTACTGGCGCCGAAGCGGATCCGGCCGTCCGCCGTTGCCCTTCATCGGCAAGAGACGGGAACGGCCGGCCGTTGCGGCGTTGGTACTTTTGGACGTCAGCAGTTCCACGCTGGACACGACCACGCGCGTGGAGGGGGACGCCGGATCGGTGTTCGACCAACATCTCAACCTGTCCTTTCGCATCACAACCGCGCTCGATGCGCTCGGAGTGCCTGTCGGTCTCTACGCATTTCGTAGTTGGGGCCGCGACATGGTCCATGTGATGCCGATCAAGGGCCTACGGGAAAGTCCGTCGGCTTTGACCGTACAGCGAATCGGCCACCTGAGTCCGGCGGGCTTCACGCGCACCGGCGGTGCCATTCGCCATTGCACTGGCATCTTGGAACGTCAAGCCGAGGGAATGAAGCGGGTCATCATCCTCGTCTCGGATGGGCACCCCTACGATGACGGCTACGACGGTGCCCAAGCATCGGGCGACACCCGCCACGCGATGAGCGAAGCCCGCTTGCGTGGCGTCGGGTTCATATGTGTCGGGGTTACCGCCCCGAAAAGCAAAGAGTCTCACGATCCAGGCGCCGCGCTTGACTCGGCGTCGGCGCTGCACGTCGCGAACATCAGCGGTATCGAGCGCCAACTCGGAAAGCTCATACGCCAGGCACTGGCTGATACCCGTCGCCGCGGTGACCACACCACGTCCGCCATGCCCACGTGACATTGAGCTTCCTATCGGGCCGCCCCGGCCGCTTCTCGCGATGGGCCGACGGTGGCCGCCTCCAGCGTCGTCAGCTTCCAGGTGCAGCTCAGGTGGAATCCCTGGTCGACCAGCTTGTCGTGGAACTGCTTGGCAGTGAAGCGAGGATAGCGGGGGTCTACAAAACCCGGACATATCATTCGCTAGCGGCACAGTGATCAAATGTGGATTGCTTCTGCGTGACACAGTGCTAATCTAACTACCGGACGATAGAGGCTTTGCGCGGATTGTCGCGGAGCTGATTAGAATCCAGGGAATAAAGAAACATAGGGGGGTATATATAAATGACGCACCAGCAAATTCTGGCGACGACGGTCAGTCTCGCTGCATTCGCATCATTCGTCGCGCCGGCCGACGCTCAAACGGTGGCGGCCGCGCCGGAGTCCCGGGCTCGCGCCGGTGACGGTCTCGAGGAAGTCGTGGTCACGGCCCGCAAGGTTGCTGAAAATAATCAGCGCGTGCCGGTCGCCGTCACGGCGTATAGCGGCGAGCAACTGCAGATGCAGAATGCCCGCACCCTGCCTGACGTGGCAACGCTGACACCGAGCCTGCAATTCGCTCCGGCGATTACCAGCGCCGCGGCGGTGCAGATCCAGATGCGCGGCCAGGTCCAGGTGGACACTCTCGCCACCATCGACCCTTCGGTCGGTGTCTATGTGGACGGTGTCTATTGGGCGCGCGCCTATGGTTTGACCGCATCGCTAGTGGATGTCGCCGACTATCAGGCGCTGAAGGGACCGCAGGGAACATTGTTTGGCCGTAACACGACGGGTGGCGCGATCCTTGTCAACACCAATGACCCGAGCCTTACCAAAGGGTTTTCCGGCTCGATTTCCGGTACCGCGGGCCGCTTCAGCCAGCAGTCGGCGACCGCCGTGCTCAACGTGCCGATCATAGATAATAAGGTCGCGGCGCGTTTGGTCTACTCGGGCAACAGTCGCGACGGCTATGTCCGTGAAGTGAATTCGGGCCGGATGATTGGCGACGTAAAGGACTACACATTCCGGGGTAAGCTGCTCCTCCAGCCAACGGAAGATTTGGAGATCCTGGTCTCGGCTGAGAAATTCCATACAGACACATTGGAGAATCCGGGCAGGCTCGGCTATTTCAGCCCGAACAGCTTCGCAGCTTTCGAAGCGGGGCTTGAATCACTCGGGGCGAATGGCTGCTTCGCTGACCAAGCGGCATGTGTCGGCGCGGGCAATGCGATCCTCGCGAACGACGCCGCGCTCGCTAAGTCGCAGTACAGGGCGTCGCTCACCTCGGTTCCGCGTAGCACCCTGAATGCGGAGACCTACACACTGACCGCCACACTCGGCACATCGATCGGCGACATCAAGGCGATCGGCGCCTACCGTCAGGTCGACGCGCTTATCACCGACAGCGATAATGACGCCTCCAGCGTGGCGATACTCGATAGCTCTCGATTGGATCAGTATGGGCTGTATAACGCCCAGAAGATGGAGCAGTGGTCGGGGGAACTCACCCTGACCGGCAAGGCGCTCGGCGAATCCCTGGACTACGCGGTTGGCGTCTTTGTGTTCGATGAGCATGGCCATGACGACTCGCCGTCGTCGACCCTTACTGCACTCGGCGAGCTTAATACCCAAGGCCCTCGTGCGATTAACGATTTCCTGGGGGATATCGATACCGAGAGCATTGGCGTTTATACCCAGGACACTTACCACCTGAACGACAAGCTGTCTTTCACGGGTGGCATCCGCTGGTCGCAGGACCATCGCTCGCTGACGTCCCACAACGGGACTTACTTGCTCGACCCCAATAGCACGACCGTTGTGGGCTTTATCTGTGGTTTTCCTGTTCAAGGCTGCCCTTACTCGCGCAGCGCAACCTTCGACGGCGTGGCCTACACCTTTTCGGTGGACTACCAGGTCACTGAAAACATGCTGGGGTATGTGAAGACGGCCAAGGGCTTCCGGAGCGGCGGTTTACAACTTCGCGCGGCCGGCGCCATTCCTGGCTCGCTGGGGGCGTTCGACCCGGAAATCGTCTACAGCTATGAAGGCGGTATCAAGAGCGAGTCATTCAATCATCGGCTGCGCGTCAATGCCGCCGGATACTACACTCACGCGACTGGGGCCCAGCGCAACACCATTGTCACCTCTGGTAACACGACCACGACCGTCACTTCTAATGCCGGTGTTGTGGACATTTATGGCGCCGAGCTTCAGGTGACCGCTCTTCTGGGCCATGGCTTCACGGTGGATACAACGGCGAGCTATACCCACCCGAAGTACGTCAAGTTCATTGACTATAACGGTTTTGACCGTAGCCACGAGCCGTTCCCGATGACTCCGCGTTGGACCGCCACGCTTTCGCCGCAATAGACGGGCGAGATCGGAGCGGGACCTCTCTCGCTTCGGGCCGATTTTATCTATCAGTCGAAGCAGTACAACTATCCTCAGGGGTTCTATGTCGGCTCCGACGGGGCCAATCATGATGCTGTCACTGGCGACGTAACCTCGGCGGCTGATGTGGCCGGCTATAATGCCGCCAACACTGACAAGGCGCACGTCTTGATCAACGCGAATGCGACCCTGACCTTGCTGGACGGCATGCTTGATCTCAGCCTGTGGGGCAAGAACCTCACGAACATGAAGGACTACGTGAACACTCTGCCTATTCCGCAGCTTGGTTTCGCCCGTTCCATGCTGCGCGAACCGCGCACCTATGGTGCGACGGCGACTGTCAAGTTCTAACGACCTGTTAGGTTTGGAAGTACGGGGCGGTCGGCTATCTCGGCCGCCTTTTTTTCAACCGTGGCTTCTTCACCGCTTATCCGCCGAGCATTGAGAACTCGAATGGGGACCATCCGACGTCATCTCGGTGCGTGTAACCGCCGAATCCATGACCTTGATTCCCAGCCCGCCGGCGCACCAGGCAAAGTTCCAGTAAGGTTTAGGAGATGATGCAGGATGTCGACCGACGAACTTGCGGTGGTGGTGGGAGCGGGGAGTATGGGAACCGCTGTCGCGCGGCGGTTGTCGCAGCAATATCGGGTGCTTTTGGCTGACCTGGATGAACAGCGCGCGGTTTCCGCTGCCCTGATGCTGAGCCAAGAGGGCGGCGCCGTCAGCGGAGTGCAATGCGACGTGACGTCCATCGGCTCGGTGAGGCAACTCGCCGACGAGGTGCAGGCGCGGGGCGGCTTTCGCGGGCTGGTGCAAGTCGCGGGATTGTCCCCCACGATGGGGGATTTCGATCAAATCGTCCGCGTCAACCTGGTCGGCCCGTCGCGAGTCACCGAGGCGTTGCTGCCGTATGCCAAGCCTGGGGCGGCAGCCATCATGATCGCTTCTCTCGGGGCGCATCTGTGCACATTTTCCGATGCTGTATTGAACCTGCTGCGCGAGGACGCTGGTTCGGATGACCTGCCGAACCGTTTACGCGTCGTGATCGGAGAGGATCGAGCCGATCCAAATACCGCCTATCAGCTCTCAAAATTTGCGCTGCTGATGCTATGCCGCCGCCGTGGGCCGGACTGGGGCGCACGGCAAGCCCGGATCCTTTCGCTCTCGCCCGGAATCATCGCTACCCCGATGGGGGCGCGCGAGTTCGAATTGAATCCAACCAAGCGGAAAATCTTTGAGCGCTCGCCCATCAAACGGGAAGGAACAATGATCGAGATTGCAGATGCCGTCGAATTTCTCCTTTCCGACCGGGCATCGTTTATTTCCGGCACCGACATACTCGTCGATGGCGGTCTCGCCGGAGCCATTTCGGATATTCCGTTTCGTGCAGTAAATCCTGTTTGAATTAAAAGTCGTTCTGTGTGACCTCGCGAGAAACGCCTTCAGAAGCAAAACATTCTTTCGTTGATCCGAGTCGTGGAGACGATCTGATGATTTCCGATTTCCATGGACATGTCGCAGTCATCACTGGTGCAGGAAGCGGTATTGGCCGCGCTTCGGCTCTGGCTTTTGCTCGTGAAGGCGCTTCCATCGTCGTGTCCGACATCAATGTGCAACGGGCCGAGGCGGTGGCGGTGGATGTCAGGCAAATGGGCGTCGGCGCTATTGCTGCGCGCTGCGACGTGGCCTCACCCGGTGCGATGGCCGGCCTCCGCCAAGCAGCGCTGGATGCCTTCGGCAAGATTTCCATCCTGATGAACAACGCCGGAGTCGTCTATTCAGGAAAATTTCTCGACGTCGCCATGGCGGATTGGCGAAAGTCCTATGAGATCAATCTGTTCTCGGTCATTGAAGCGACCCAGCAGATGCTGCCGGATATCCTCGCGAGCGGCGGCGGACACATCATCAACGTTGCTTCCGTCACCGCACTCTATCCCTTTAACGTCGATCGAATGTCCTACAACTCTGCCAGGGCAGCGGTGGTGAACTTCAGCGAGGCGCTTGCGATCGATCTATGGGACAAGGGCGTCGGTGTTACGTGCCTGTGTCCCGGCCCCACTCGCACCAACATGATCGAAAATGTGCACTTCGTCGGAAAGCCCAATCTCACGCCGCCCGATTTGCCGATGATGGAACCGGGTGAATTGGCGGACAAGTTGGTACGCGCTCTTCGTGAAGGGCGCTACTTCGTACCAGGGCACGAACAAGTACGCGATCTTGTCGCTCGTCGAGGCGCCGACCCGGATGCCTTCTTGGATTGGGCTGCGGTGCAGTTCGCGGCGAACCGCAATGTCTGCAGCCCAGTGGATCTCGATGCAGTCCTAGCCAAGAAGTAGATTGCGCAAACCAGGTTCATTGCCCTGGTATGACCCCGTCGATTTGAACACATGATTCAACAATGACAGAGAGAGGCCGGCAGCATGGATGATGAACCTCACATGCTCGCACCTATGCACCCCCGTCTATCGCTGAGCGCCATCACGACCCTGACCTGGACATTCACGCAGGATTTGGAGTTCTGGCGCCGGCTCGGATTGCGCTGTGTCGGTCTGTTCGAGCGCAAGCTTGACGCCTTCGGACATCAGCATGCGATTGAGCTATTGCAGCAGGCGGGAATGAGATGTTCCAGTGTCATCGCCCACCCCTTCTCCCTGCTTGATTCGTCACGTTGGCCGGAGGAGCGCGCGGCGATGAACCGCTGCATCGATGTCGCGCGCGTTCTCGGCGGGGCGGTCTACGGGCCGCCGGGCAAGGGCGCGATCGATCGCTGGAGCGAAAACGCCGCCCGGTATGCCGACGCCGTCGCGCCATGCGTCGATTATGCGCGCGAATGCGGGGTCACTTTGGCCTTTGAGCCCTCCTTGCGCCCGAATGTCTCCTTCGTGCACAACCTTCGCGACTCGATCGAGCTTGCGGATCGCAGCGGAACCGCGATCGTCGTAGACATTGGAAATTGCTATCACGAACGCGATGTCATGGCCTGGATCCACAAGGTCGGCGAGCGTATTGCTATTGTGCAGGTCAGCGATGTCGCGATCGGAACGATCGATGCCCCGGGCGCCTGCGTCCGCGGCCTGCCGGGGAAAGGTGAACTGCCGCTGCGCAGCTTTTTGGAGTGCGCGATTGCGGCCGGGTACACGGGTCCGTTCGAAATCGAGTTTTTGGGCCCTGACGATGTTGACGAGGCGGCATTCTGCCAGAGCGTCGCCGGCATGAACGCCTTGGTATCGGCAGTGACAGGTGAATCCTGACGCTTAGCGTCGGCGTGCTTCCTGCGGCAGATTGCG
>Ga0157380_10001201_pt1 | contig 16770 bp, 12 predicted proteins | sample S35metaG_FD_119757 | JGI IMG/M metagenome (GOLD analysis project Ga0157380, IMG submission 119757) | Switchgrass rhizosphere microbial communities from Kellogg Biological Station, Michigan, USA - S3-5 metaG | ecosystem: Host-associated > Plants > Roots > Rhizosphere > Soil | place: USA... | reverse complement strand
CCTGACCCGGTTCAACCTGTTCTTCCCCGAGAAGCGCGATTTCTTTCTCGAGGGCCTCGGCACGTTCGCGTTTGCCGGACGGGCCAGCGCGGGGCTGGGCGCGGGCTCCGGCGATACGCCGTATCTCTTCTTCAGCCGCCGCATCGGCCTCGATCAGTCGCGCGTCATTCCAATACTCGCCGGCGGGCGCACGACCGGCAAGGCCGGCAAGTTCACCTTCGGCGCCATCAACGTGCAAACCGGCGATGACGAGGCGGCACGGATCGACTCGGCGAATTTCACCGTGCTCCGAGCCAAGCGCGACGTCCTGCGCCGCAGCAGCATCGGCGGCATGTTCACGCATCGCACGGCGACGCCGGGGCGCAACGGCGCCAACGAGGGATACGGACTCGATGCGGCGATGTCGTTCTACCAGAACATCCGCTTCGACGCGTATCTTGCCGCGACTGCAACCGAGGGACGAACGGGCGACAACCTGAGCTACCGCGGGTTCTTCGACTACAGGGCCGACAAATATGGCGTCCAAGCCGAGCGCCTCGTCGTCGAACCGAACTTCCTGCCCGAAATTGGCTTCGTGCGTCGCACCGATATGCGCAGGAACTTCGGTCTGCTCCGCTTCAGCCCGCGCCCAAAGGGCCTGCCGCATGTCCGCAAGCTGACGACGCAAGCGAGCCTCAATTACCTGACGAACAACCAGGATCGTCTCGACACGCGCGAAGCGGTGGGGCGCTTTGAAACCGAATTCACGGATAGCGATGTCTTCAGCGTCGCCTACACGGACAGCTTCGAGCGCCTCGTGCGTCCCTTTCCTATCGCGACCGGCGTGACGCTGCCGGTCGGCGCCTACGACTTTCACACGACGCGGATCGGCTACATCGGCGGCCAGCAGCGCCCGTACTCCGGTGAGATCGTCTATGAGTTCGGCGCCTTCTACAACGGCGATCGCAAGTCGATCGCGCTCAACACCGCGCGGATCCAGGTGACGCCGCAGGTCTCGCTGGAGCCGAGCTTCTCGATCAACTGGGTCGACCTCGTGCAGGGCTCGTTCACCGCCAAGGTGGCGCGCACGCGCGCGACGTACACGATCACGCCGCGAATGTTCGTGAGCGGCATCGTTCAATACAACAGCGCCGGCTCCTCGGTCGGCAGCAACGTGCGCTTCCGCTGGGAATATCGCCCCGGCAGCGAGCTGTTCGTGGTCTACACGGACGATTTCAACACCGACGAACTGCGACCGCGCGTCACATCGCTCCGCAATCGCGCCTGGGTGGTCAAGTTCAATCGCCTGTTCCGGCTGTGAAAACGGAACCTGCCACATTTTTTCGGAATACGTAAAAATGTGGCAGGTTCCTTTTTCTTGAGAGTTGTCTTCGCTACCTGTGAACACCAGCCGCTCGTTGCGCGCGACGATCAGCCCCTCGCCGATGCCCTGAATGTACTCGGGGTCGAGGTCGTCCCCATCCCCTGGACCGAGATCGATCCCTACGCCGTCATCGATTCGCCGCCGATCGTGCTGCGCTCGACCTGGGACTATCACCGCGTGCCGACGTTATTCCTGTCGTGGCTCGACTCGCTGGCCGAGTCCGGCCGCGTCACGATGAACCCAGCCGCAGTGGCGCGCGGCAACGTCGACAAGATCTATCTGCAAACACTCGCCGCGGCCGGCATCGCGATCCCGAAGACACGCTGGCTCGATCAGATCGACAACGGCACCGTCGATCGCGCGATCCGGGAAGAAGGATGGGATCGCGCCGTCCTGAAGCCGAGGATCGCCGCCACCGCGTATGGCACGTTTCTCATATCGAAGGGGTCGACATTGCCCGAGGAGGATTTCGCGCCGGCACGGGCGTCCGGGGCGATGCTGCAGGAAGTGGTGCCTGAGATCGTCGAGGGCGGCGAGACCTCGATCGTCTATGCCGGCGGCGCGTTCAGCCACGCGGTCGTCAAGCGCGCCACGGACGGCGAATTCCGCGTGCAGCAGGATTTCGGCGGCCGCGTCGAAGCGGCTTCACCGTCGGCCGCGCTCGTTTCATTCGCCGCTTCGGTCATGACGCTCGTCCCAGACACTTGCCTTTACGCCAGGGTCGACGTGGTCGAGTCCAGTCGAGGCCCACTCCTGATGGAACTCGAGCTGATCGAACCCGAGCTGTACTTCCTGCACGTCCCGGAAGCTGCCAGCCGGATGGCACAGCTCATCGCCGAACGTCTGTCGTAGAATCCGCCGATGGCTGACTACTTCTTCGTAAACCGCAGGTCCCAGACGCGATCCTGGTTCACGCTGAAGGAATCCACGGCGCCGGACCCGTTCCGCATGAACGTGACCGTGCCGATCGATCCGCGGAACTTGTCAGGACCGATTGCGGTCAGCTTGATCACGGCATCGGGCCGGCGGCGGAGCACGAGCGAGCCTTGATCAACAGCGGCAACGAACATCGTCTCCGCTTCCTCGCTCCAATAGCTGCCGGTCAGTGCCTCGAGCTGTGCTGACGAAGGCGGAGGATTCAATGCGGCCGGCGGCGCGGCGGCGGACGGCGCCGTCGGCCCCGGCTTCAAGCGGTCGCCGAGAAAGACATCCGACACGCGATTCGCCGATCGCGACGCGTCGCCGTTCGATCCGTTGCAGAGCACCGCGACCGAGGTACGCGAGTCGGGGAAACGATTGAGATGCGCGCGGTAGCCGGCGGTCGATCCGCTGTGATAGACGTTGTGCACGCCGCGGTAAATTTCGATAAACAGACCGAGGCCGTAGTACTCCAGCGGTTTCCCGTCGTTAAATTGGCCCCCGGCCGCCATCTCGGAGATCAACTTCGCGTTCCCGACCTTCGGGTTGACGAAGTTCTCGTTCCAGATCAGCAGATCGCCAACCGTTGTCAACAAGCCGCCGTTGCCGTACACGTTTTCGAACGGCATCTCGATGTGATACTCGCCGTTGTCAAGTGAGTACGCAACGGCGCGTCCTTTGATGATGCGCGTGTGATCGTCGCGCCAGGACGTATGCGCCATGCCGAGCGGCGTGAAGATGCGCTGTTTCGAAAACTCGGCGAACGGCATACCGCTCACCCGCGACACGATGATCGCCGCCAGATTGAAGCCGGTGTTGCTGTAGGACCAGTTTGTCCCGGGCTCGAAGTTGAGCGACTTTTGCTTCGACACGATTTCGAGCACGTGCGCATGCGTATACTCGCGCGTGGTGCGCGGCCAGCCGGCGATGCTTTCGACACTGCCCCAGTCGCGCAGGCCGCTCGTGTGGCTCAGCATGTGGCGAATCGTCAGCGGCTTGCCGTAATCGGGCAGCTCAGGGATGTACTTGCGGACCGGATCATCGATCGAGAGCTTTCCATCATTCGCGAGCAACTGCACCGCCATCGCGGTAAATTGCTTCGAGACCGATCCGGCTTCGAAAATCGTATCCGGCGTGTTGCGGACATCGCGCTCGAGATCGGCCATGCCGTACGCCTTGAGCAGCATCGCCTTGCCGCCAACCGCCACACCCACCGCGCATCCCGGCGTGGACGATGACCACTTCGAAAAGATGTCGTCGACCGCCATGCCCGGAGCAGGCGCCACCGCGGCGCCTTGCTGAGCCGGCATCACCGGCTGGATGAGGACGACAATCGCCACGATCAGGAGCGTCTTCTTCATGCGCGCATCCTATATCAAGGACGTTGTCGTGGTTCGCGCGTCGCGACCTCTCGCGAGGGACTGCCGGCGCGCGGGCCGGACGCCGTTCGATCCGGAGGGAGCGAGTTCCGCCGGGAGGAGACGAGAGAGTGTGTCCAGGTCAGGGGCATCAAGGGCGAGGCGACGGGCAGATTACTGGCAGGCAACACCAGCGATCGAATGAACGCGTCCAGGTCGATCGCTGATTTGCCCAGGCGTAACGAGCGACCGGAGGAGCGAATGGCGTTCGGCACTCGCCGCGCGCCGGCGTCTCTCGCGGCACATAATCGGCCTGACATGCTGTCGTTGTTGATCGTCGGCCTGCTGTCCGTCTCGCAAGACGTCCGCGCGATGGTGGACAGGGCGATGACGGATTTTCGCGCCGGACGCATCGAGCAATCGCTCGAGGGCTTCGATCGCGTGGCGCGAATCTCACCCGCCGATGCACCGTATCTCTGGCAACGCGGCATCGCCCAGTACTACGCCGGCAAGTTCCGCGAGTGCCGCGACATGTTCGTGTCCCATCGCACCGTTAATCCAGACGATGTGGAGAATGCGGTGTGGCATTTCCTCTGCGTTGCCCGGGCGGAGTCGCCGGAGGTCGCGCGCAGGCAGATGCTGCCGGTCGGCCCTGATTCGAGGCGGCCCATGCGCGAGGTCTACCAGATGTTCAAAGGTGATCTGACCCAGGCGCAGGTCATGACAGCTGCGGGCTCGGATCCTTCGGCGCAATTCTTTGCCCGTCTGTACGTCGGCCTGTATCTCGAAGCGACCGGGAATCGCGAGGCCGGGCGAGCGCAGATCGAGATCGCCGCCGAGGACCGGTTTGCCGGCGTCGGCGGCTACATGCACGATGTCGCGCGCGTGCACATGAAGATGCCATAATCCGGCCTCATGCAGCGTCGCGGCGTTTTCCTCTTCATCTTCCTTGCGGCGACCGTTGTCTCCGCGCAACAGAATCGCATCGACGCCGTCACGCCGGCGGCGCCAGAGCTCGCCGCGTATGGCCCGCTCGACATCGGCGTTCGGACGATCCAGGTCACCGACAAGAACCGTCCCGACATCCTCAATATCAAGGAAGGCGGACCGATCGTCCGCTACGACCGGACGCTGACGCTCGAGGTCTGGTACCCGGCCGCGCTTGCCGCAGGACAGCAACCCGGCGGCGAGTATCGCGTGATCACGCGGGATCCCTCGGTGATGGCGACGCTGTACGGCAAGGCTGTGCGTGATGCCCGCCTTCGCCTGGGCTCCGGTGAGCCAGGCTCGAGCCCTTCCGCACCCTACCCGCTCGTGATCATCTCTCACGGCTACCCGGGCAATCGCTTCCTGATGTCCCACATCGGCGAAAACCTCGCGAGCAAGGGTTTCGTGACCGTGTCGATCGATCACAAGGACAGCACCTACGATGATCAGAAGGCATTCGGCAGCACGCTCTACAACCGCCCGTTCGATCAGCTGTTCGTGCTGGCCGAGATCGATCGTCTGAGCAAGCCGGGCTCAGGCAGCTTTCTCGCCGGCCTCGTCGATGCGACACGCGCCGGAATCATCGGCTACTCGATGGGCGGTTACGGCGTCGTCAACGTCATCGGCGGCGGCTACAGCGCGGCAAGCGCGACATCCAATGGCGCGCCGCCGAACAAGATGCTGGCCGAGCGCGGTGCCGCGAATCCTGAGTATCAGAAGTCACGCGACCCGCGGATCAAGGCCGCGATCGCGATCGGACCGTGGGGCATGCAAGGCGGATTCTGGGATGCCGAAGGCCTGAAGGGCATTCGCACACCCGTGATGTTCGTGGCCGGCAGCAACGACGAGACGTCGGGATACGAAAAGGGCACGCGCGCGATCTATCAAGGTGCGATCAACGCGGACCGTTACCTGCTGACGTTCATCAACGCCAATCACAACGCGGCAGCGCCGATTCCCGCGCCGGCGGAGACGTATGCGTATTCAGACGCGCTGCGCGCCTATCCGTTCTCGCACTATGCCGATGCAGTGTGGGACACGGCGCGGATGAACAACGTCTTCGATCACTTCGCGACCGCGTACTTTGGCCTGTACCTCAAAGGCGAAGCCGACAAACAGTCGTATCTCGACCTGGTGCCGAACGGCAAGGACGCGGTGTATGCCGTCGATCGCGACGGCAAGCCGACAGCCGCGCACACCTACTGGAAGGGCTTCAAGCGCTCGACCGCGGTCGGCCTGATGCTCGAGCACGCGGCGCCCGCGCGCTGATCGAATGTTCATCGGTCACTACGCGCTCGCGTTCGCCGCCAAGAAGGCGGCGCCGATGGTCTCGCTGGGGTCGCTCGTTCTCGCCTGCCAATTCGCCGACCTGCTGTGGCCGACGCTCGTCGCGCTCGGCATCGAGATCGTCGAGATCGATCCCGGCAACACGATCGTGACGCCGCTCAACTTCGTCAGCTATCCGTACTCGCACAGCCTGGTGGCGCTCATCGGCTGGTCGGCGCTCTTCGCGCTGGCCTATCGCACCATTCGCGGCTGGCATCCCGCCGCGATCGCCACGATCGCCGCACTCGTGTTCAGCCACTACGTCCTCGATGTCATCACGCATCGGCCCGACCTGCCGATTACGCTGGGCGGATCGCGACGGCTCGGTTTCGGGCTATGGAACCATCCGGGCGCCACGCTCGCCGCGGAGTCGCTGCTCTTCATCAGCGGCACGACCATCTACATGAGCGTCACGCGCGCCCGTGATCGCATCGGCCGCATCGGGTGGTACGCGCTCGTCGTGGTGCTCGTCGCCATCTACTTCGCGGCGCTCTATGGTCCGCCGCCGCCGAGCGCGGCCGCCGTGGCCGCGGCGGGACACCTGTCCTGGTTGTTCGTAGCCTGGGCCTACTGGGTGGATCGACACCGCGACGCTGTTACCATCGGAGGATGAGGACCCTGGCGATCGCCGCGACGATCGCGCTACTGGCACAACCCCAACCGCTCACATTTCCGCTGCCGGCGACGCAACCTGAAACGATCGGCGACAGCGAGGACTTCCCGTTCCTCCCGCCGCTGCAAGGCGCGCGGTTGGTCCAAAGCTCAAGGGTGTCGGGTCCGCTCGAACTCAAGTCCGCGACCGCAGAAGGCGAAGCGGTGCTGGCGGGCGTGAGCTACGTCAAGAAGTCGTACGAGCGCACCGCGGACATCGGCTCGATGCGTTTCATCGGCAGCTATCGCGATGCCCTCTTCGCCGCCGGGTGGAAGCTCGTCGACGTGACGAAGCTCGGTGAAACGAGCGCGCCGGAAACGGTCACCGTGTCCGCGCATTTCATGACCAACGGGCGCAACATCTACGCGAGAGCGACGATGGAGCCGGATGGCCCCTACGAAATCAATGTCACGGACGTTGGCGCGGAGAACTGGGCGGCAATGCTCGCAAAGGATTGCCGCGTCCGCATCCCCAGCCTGCACTTCGATCTCGATCGCCCGACGCTGCGTGAGTACGAGTCCGAGCCGACACTCGAAAAGCTCGCTGACCTACTGAAGGCCACGAATGCCCCGGCTGTCGAGATCCAGGGCCACATGGACAACATCGGCCAGGCCGCCGCGGCGGCCCGGCAAACGCTATCGGAAGGCCGCGCGAAGATCGTCGCCGCATGGCTCACCTCGCACGGCGTTGCCGCCAACAAAGTCACATCGCAGGGGTACGGAAAAACGCGGCCCATCACTGAAAACGACAGCGATCTGGGCCGCGCGTTAAACAGGCGAATTGAAGTCGCCTGCATAAAACCAATCAAGTAATCGGTGGATCGTTGATTAATCGGTGGATCGTCTTTTCGGCGGCCCTAGGCCACTGAGGCTTCGTACTCCTCGTAGGCGCCCTTGAAGTCGGCGATCTTGCCGTGATCGAAATGCCACACGCGCGTGCCGACTTCTTCCATCAGATCCTGGTCGTGCGTCACGAGCAGCACCGTGCCCTCGAACTTCTGCAGCGCCACGTTCAGCGCGTTGATCGCTTCGAGATCGAGGTGGTTGGTCGGCTCGTCGAGGACGAGCACGTTCGGCTTCAGCAGCATGATGCGGCAGAACAGCAGACGCGCGGTCTCGCCACCCGACAGCGCGTCGGTCGGCTTCAAGCCTTCTTCGCCGCTGAAGAGCATCTGGCCGAGCAGGCCATGAATGTCCTGGCGCGAGGCATCGGGATCGAACTGGTGCAGCCAGTCGACCGCCGTCATGCCCTTCTGGATCAGTCCCGTATGGTCCTGCGGGAAGTAGCCGATGGCGACTTCGTGGCCCCAGCGCATCTTGCCCGCATCGAGGTCGGCGGGTGATGCCGCGAAACCTGGCGCATCCGACAGCAGCGCCTTCAACATCGTCGTCTTGCCGGCGCCGTTCCTGCCGACGACCACGATCTTCTCACCGCGACTGATGACGCCGGTGAACGTCGCGAAAATCTGCTGGCCGCCGAAGGCCTTCGATAGGCCCTCGAATTCGATCGCGGTGCGCCCCGACGGGCGATTCATCGTGAACTTGATGAAAGGGCGCTGGATGTTGGAGCGCGCGAGCTCGGTGGTCTGCAGGCGCTCCACTTCCTTGCGGCGCGACTGCACCTGGCTCGAGCGCGTGCCGGCCGAGAAGCGCGCGATGAAGTCGTTCAGCTGCGCGATCTTCTTCTCGCGCTGGTCATTGTCGGACTCGAGGCGGGAGCGGATCTGCGTCTTCGCCACGACCATCTCGTCGTAGCCGCCGGTATAGGTGATGATCGTCTGGTAGTCGATGTCGGCGATGTGCGTGCAGACCGCGTTCAGGAAGTGCCGATCGTGCGAAATCACGATCAGCGTGCCGTCGTAGCGGACCAGGAAATCGCGCAGCCAGTGGATCGAGTCGAGGTCGAGGTGGTTGGTCGGTTCGTCGAGGAGCAGCGCCTGGGGATTGCCGAACAGCGCCTGCGCGAGCAGGACGCGCACCTTCTGGCCGCCTTGCAGCTCGCCCATCGTCCGGTGATGGAGCGCGTCCGGAATATCGAGGCCCTGCAACAGGATCGCCGCGTTGCTCTCGGCCTCGTAGCCATCTTCTTCGCCGACGACGCCCTCGAGCTCGCCGAGGCGCATGCCGTCGGCGTCGGTCATCTCGGCCTTCGCGTAGAGGAAGTCGCGCTCTTCGAGCGCGCTCCACAGGCGATGGTTCCCCATGATCACGGTATCGATGACCCGGAACTTGTCGAACGCGAACTGGTCCTGCCTGAGCACGCCGAGCTTCTTCGGACGCACCACCTCGCCCTTCTGCGGCGGCTGCTCGCCCGTGAGCAGCTTCATGAAGGTCGACTTGCCCGAGCCGTTGGGGCCGGTCAAGCCATAGCGGCGTCCGCCCAGGAAATTAGTAGTGACTTCGTCGAACAGAACCTTCGATCCGAAGCGCATGGAGACGTTTGCAACACTAATCACAACCCACCATTGTAGCACCCGGACGGGATATCACCGCAGCCTTTCCGAATTCGTGCACGATTTGCACACGGCTTCTGACTTCGTCAGGCAGTTGACGGAGATCAACAATCGCGAACTTTCGTCCATCGGCTGTGATCCACGGCGCCACCGCGGCACGCGGGTCGTAGCGGTCGAGCTCGCGCATGCGCTCACCCGATCGCGGATTGCCGAGCACCGCAAGGTGCAGCCAATACGCCGTCTCGGCATCGGCCACCAGGTAATCGGTACAGGCCGCACCGCCGTTCGAGCGCAGCCATTGTCCCGCAGCATTGAGATCGAGATCGACGACTGGAATCGACCGCGGCGCCGATAGCGCCGGACGCACCGCGACAACGAGCAGCACTGCGGCCAACAGCCAGCCGATCGGCTCCCCACTCCCCACTCCCCACTTCAGCGCGTATGCGGCAAGAATCGCCATCGGATAGATCGCGAGATACATCATCTTGAACGCCATGTACGGCGTGTCGGCGCCCTCGGCTTTTGCGATAGCAAACAGCGTGACGGCCTGCAGCGCGATCATGATCAGCAGCACGATCGTGACGCGGGCACGGCGAGCGCGACCGGCGACGACGAGGCCGGCGAGCGCGAGGATCGGGAGCACGGCGCCGAGACTGTCGAGCGATGGATGCAGGACCGCGCCGCTCGTGCGCACGATCACAATCCAGCCCCACCGATTCCACGAGTGCGCGAGAAACACGGCCAGTAGCGGCACAATCACCATCGCCATCTGTTGCACGCGGACGCGCGCCGGAAGCCCCGTCCGAAGGAGCATCGCGAGAAAGACCAGCAGCGGCGCGCCGAGCCAGATCGGCCAGGCCAGGAACGTGGCCACCAGAAATATCGCGATCACACCCGCGCCCGCGAGGTCCGGCTGATCGTCCCACTGCTCGATTGCCCACCACATCGCCACCGCGAAGAGCGTCGAAACCGTCTGCGCGAGGAAGCTGTCGTGCGTGAACGCGCCGAAAAAATACTGCGCGGGCAGGAACAGGAGCGCGACTGCGACCATCGCGTAAGGCGCCGGGAGTCCACCGCGGCGCGCGATCAGGAAGACCAACCCGGCGGTGAGTGCGGCGCAAAGCACGGTCAGCGGGAAAAACGCGCGCAGGCCATCGACTCCGAACACCGCGCCGGCAACGACGGCGAGCAGGTGCGACGCCGGCGTGTAGTGCGCCATCTCGCCCATCGTGCCGTCGAGCGATCGATCGTGGACCAGGTGGCCGTGCTGCTGAATGTAGTCGACGAGCAGGAGGTGGTGCGTGAGATCCGGCCCGCGGCCCGGCGGCACGAGCGACGGCCACGACATGCCAAGACACATCGTCACCACGAAGAACACGATGCCGAGCCACGCGGCGAGATCAGCGGATTGCGGCTCGACCGGGCGGAGGCGCGACCAGGCGGCCGCGCCCGTTACGACAAGTGCGACGGCGAGCGCGGTCCACGGCTGGACACCGAAACCAAGCCCGTCGATCGCATAGCCGGCAATAGCAATCACCGCTAGACAGCACGTCATCGACGCGGCGATCGCTTCAGCGATCGAAAGGCGCGAGTTCAGAATGCGACGATTCTACCCTTCGATTCGTCGCCGCCGCGCCGGCGACGCACTCAGGCCTAGCCGTGCGACTGTTCTTTCGTCCTCGTTTTCGTGACGCCCATCACGACGCCGATGCCCGCGAGCACCGCCACGCCGACCGCGATCCACTGCGGGCTCATCCCCGCCATGTTGGCGCCATAGGCGAGACCGCCGATCAGGATCACGAAGCCGACGATGAAAATCGCTAAATTCGACATAGCTCCTCCGTCCTCTCCTCCGTTCTCTGTTGCAACAACCCGGCCATGTTGCGAGGATTAGCACATGCCGAAAGTGCGTCTAGCGATCACCATCCTCTGTGCGGCGGCGCTAGGGATTGGGTTACGGGCTACCGACTTCTCTTCCGAAGCCTCGGCGAAGGAGGAGGCCGAGAACTGGTCGCGGTTCCGCGGCCCGAACGGGACAGGCGTTTCCAGCGCGACCAATCTTCCGGTCGAGTTTGGTCCCGAGAGCCACGTGAAGTGGAAGACGCCGCTTCCGCCCGGGCACTCGTCTCCCGTGTTCACGAACACGCATATCTTCCTGACTGCGCATTCGCCGGAGAAAGATTCGTACAAGCTCTTCGTGATCGCGCTCGATCGCAAGACGGGCAAGGAGTTGTGGCGCCACGAAATCTCGCGCCGGCTCAAAGGTCGTCTCGAGCTCGTGAACGGTCCCGCGTCGCCAAGCCCGGTGACCGACGGTAGCAATGTCTATTTCTTCTTCCAGGAATATGGGCTCATCAGTTACACGGCCGACGGCAAGGAGCGCTGGCGCATGCCGCTCGGACCGTTCACGATGTTCTACGGCTTCGGCGCATCGCCGATCTTCGAAGACGGGTTGCTGATTCTTCCCGTCGATCAGGATCTGACGGCGCATTTGCTCGCGGTCGACGCGCGCACCGGCAGGGAGCGCTGGCGTGTGCAGCGGCCCCACGTCATCTCCGGCTATTCAACGCCGACCATCTGGCGGCCGAAATCCGGCGGACCGGCGCAGATCCTGATCCCCGAATCCTTCCAGCTGACGTCGTACTCGCTCGAAACCGGAAAGCAGTTGTGGTTCGTGCGCGGCCTGGCCTGCGAGATGAAGTCGGTCGCCAGCATCGACGACGACACGCTGTACATCAACGGATGGGGATTCGGGCAGAACCAGGCCGGCACCCAGATCCCGACGGTCGATTTCAAGGAAGGCCTCGCCCGCCTCGATGCCGACAAGGACGGGCTGATCAGCCGCGAGGAAGCGGCTGCGCACACGCCGATCGATCGGATGGAGCGCATGCTGAAGCCTGAGTCCGGGTTCGATGCGTTCGACGGCAATCGCGACGGAAAGCTCGATACCAAGGACTGGGATATCTTCCGCGCGATGCTCGCCGCGGAGAACGGCCTGATGGCGATCAAGCTCGGCGGATCCGGCGACATGACCAGCAGCGCCGTGAAGTGGAAGTATCTCCGCCCGGTGCCGCAAGTGCCGTCGACGGTGCTGTATCAAGGCGTACTTTACATGGTCAACGACAGCGGCATCCTGATCTCTTTCGATCCCGCGACCGGCAACGTGATCAAGCAGGGCCGCCTGAAGGGCGCGATTGACAAGTACTTCGCCTCGCCGATCGGCGCCGACGGCAAGATCTGGCTCGTCAGCCAGGACGGCACCGTCTCCGTCATTACGGCCAAGGGCGACTGGGAGATCTTGCAGGTGAATTCGCTCGACGACGAGGTATTCGCAACGCCGGTGCCGGCTGACGGTGAGCTGTTCATTCGGACGCGGAGCGCGCTCTACAACTTTGCGAAATAGCCTTGCGCTGTCGATCGCCGCGGCCGGAGTGCTGGCGCTTGCCCTGAGCGAGCAAACGGCTGCCGTCGGCGGCCGTTTGCGAGTCGAAGGGCAGAGGCCAGTCGACCTGCGCAAGAACGACAACTTTCGCGCCACCTCGGAGCTCGTCAGCACCGCGGTGACGGTGCGCGACGGCGAAGGCCGCCTGGTGACGACGCTCGGCAAGGACGACTTCACCGTCGAAGAAGACGGCGTCGCGCAGCCGATCACCCAGTTCACGAAAGAACGCGTTCCGGTCAGCCTGTCGTTGACGCTCGACATGAGCGACAGCATGCGCGGCCAGCGGATGGTTGACGCGCGGGCCGCCCTCGCGAATTTTCTCGACACGCTGCTCGCGGTCGAGGACGAGGCGTCGCTGATCGGCTTCAATCACGAAGCGCGCATGTTCGGGCCGTGGACGACCGATCGCGCCGCGCTGCGGACCAAGCTCGAGGCGATCCGTCCGTCGGGGGGGACGGCGCTTTACGATGCGATCGATGCATCGCTGCCGCAGTTCGCATCGCGCCAGCATCCGCGTGCCGCGATCCTGCTCGTGTCGGATGGCGCCGATACCGCCAGCGATCGCACGCCGACCGAGCTCAAGCAGATACTGGTGCGCACCGACATCTTCCTGTATGCGATCGGCATCGACTCGACTGACGCCCGCAACTCGACGCGCATCAATCCGTTTACCCTCAACGAGCTGACCAGCCAGGGCGGCGGCTACACCGAGATCATCCGCAGCACCGCGGAGCTCGGTCCAGCCACCGAGCGAATCGCCGACGAGCTCAATCATCAATACATGATTGGCTACACGCCGACGACCCGGGCCGACGGCACCTACCGCACCGTTCGGGTCAAGGTGTCGAACGATACCTACAAGGTCCGCGCTCGCCGCGGCGTCGTTCGCTGACTTGGGTAGGCGCCGCCACGCGCCTGCGAGCTCACGCTCGGGCCGATCATCATTCGCCTCCGCCCTCGCTACATACGCCTGTGTCAACTCCCTGCTCGCGCCTGACTGCGCTGAAGCGGCTCGCAGCGAGGTTGTCCGCAAGAACCGAGAGCGGCGGGCCGCCCCCGTATCCCCAGTTACCCGTTCGGCCCGCCTCCCGGCGGATTCCGCTCGCGCTCCGCCGAATGATGATCGTCCTGTCGCGCTGCCGGTGCCGGCGCGCTGACCGGAGCGCGTCGCGAGGGATTGCTGGACGCGGCCGACTTGAGGGACACGGATCACGTGTCGTCGAAACCGCGTCGAGAAAGACGGATTGCACGCGCCCGGCAGTCCCTCGCGATAAGCGCGACGCGCCCCGTCACTCCTAAAACCGTCCGCAGTAGAATGTCCGCCATGCGCAAATACTTGATGCTGCTGTTTGCGGCGACTACATCGACGTCGCTCGTCGCCCAGTCGACTCAGCCGAACTGGACAGCGGTGGACGCCGAAACGCTCAAGCACTTCCAGGCCATCGTCAAGATGGACACTACCGATCCGCCGGGCGGCGAGAAGCCGGTGGTGGATTACCTCAAGCAGGTGCTCGAGGCGGAAGGCATCCCGGTGCAGCTCTTCGCCAAGGAAGCGCATCGCCCGAATCTTGTCGCGCGCATCAAGGGGAGCGGCAAGCAGCGGCCGCTGCTGCTGATGGGACACACCGACACCGTCAACGTCGATCCGAAGAAGTGGACCCACCCGCCCTTCTCCGCCGATCGCGAAGCCGGATTCATTTACGGCCGCGGCACTGTCGACGACAAGGACAACGTCGTCGCCACGCTGATGACGATGCTGATGCTGAAACGCCAGAACGTGTCGCTCGACCGCGACGTGATCGCGCTCTTCGAAGCCGGCGAGGAAGGCACGTCGAGCCTCGGCATCCAGTTCATGGCCAACGAACACTATGAGGCGATCGACGCGGAGTTCTGCTATGCGGAAGGCGGCAGCGTGACGCGCACCGGCGGCGTCGTCAAGTTCGCGTCGATCCAGACCGTCGAGAAGATCCCGCGCGCGATCACGGTGACGGCGCGCGGCGTCGCCGGCCACGGTTCGGTGCCGCTCGAAGACAACGCGCTGGCGCACCTCGGCGAGGCGGTCGGCAAGATCGCGGCGTGGACGCCGCCGATGCGCATCAACGAAACCACGGCCGCGTACTTCAAGCGCCTGGCGTCGGTGTCGTCGCCGGAGGAGGCCAAGCGGTATCAGGCGCTGCTCAGCCCCGATCCGAAAGTATCCGGCCCGGCCAACGACTACATGCGCAAGAACGAGCCGCGCCACTGGTCGATGCTGCGGACGTCGTTGTCGCCGACGATGATCGCCGGCGGCTATCGCACGAACGTCATTCCATCGGAAGGCACGGCGACGATCGATACGCGCCTCGCGCCGGACGAGGATCCGGCCAAGTTCCTCGAACTGGTGAAACAGGTCGTCAACGACCCGCAAGTCGAGGTCGGCTATGGCGCGCGCGATACCCGGCCGCCGACGCCGACCGCGAAGCTTGATTCGGACGCCTTCAAGGCGCTCGAAGCCAACATCACCAGGCACTACAAGGCGGTGACCCTGCCGACGATGAGCACGGGCGCGACCGACATGGCGTTCCTCCGCCGCAAGGGCATGCAGTGCTACGGCATCGGACCCGCGACCGACAGCGAGGATGGGCCGAAGGGCTTCGGCGCGCACAGCGATCAGGAGCGCATTCTCGAAAGCGAGCTGTATCGATTCGTGCGCTTCAACTGGGACGCCGTCGTCGATCTCGCGCGCGCGAAATAAGTGCGGTATCCGGAGACGCGGAAAGGCGACGTTGTCGACGTCTACGGTGCGACGCGAATTGCGGATCCGTATCGATGGCTCGAAGATCTCGACTCGCCGGACGTCGCCGCCTGGGTGGCCGAACAGAACGCGGTCTGCTTCGCGCATCTCGAGACGCTGCCGCATCGCGGGCACCTGAAGCGCCGGCTCACCGAGCTTTGGGATTATCCCCGCACCACGCTGCCGGTGATCGAAAGCGGACGGCTGTTTTACGCGAAGAACAGCGGCCTGCAGCGCCAGTCGCCGATCTACGTTCGCACCGGCGTCTTCGATCCGCCGTCGCTCGTCCTCGATCCGAACCTGCTCTCGCCGGACGGCTCGATCTCGCTCGCGCAATACGCGCCGTCGCCGGATGCGCGGCTGGTCGTCTATGCGATCGCCGAAGGCGGCGCGGACTGGGAAACGCTGCGCATCCGCAACGTCTCGACGGACGAGGACTTGAGCGATGTGATCTCCTGGGTGCGGTTCTCGGACCTGTCCTGGACGCACGATTCGAACGGTTTCTTCTATTCGCGGTATCCCGAACCGCCGGCCGGCAAGGTCCTCGAAGCGGCGCTGTCGAACCACGCGATCTATTACCACCGCGTCGGCACGCCGCAGTCCGACGACGTCCTGATTTATCAGCGCCTGGATCATCCGGCTTGGATCGTCAACGCGACGGTCAGCGACGACGGGCACTACGTCTTCATCCGCACGTTTCGCGGCGCCGACAACAACAATCAGCTGCACTTCATCAATCTCGACAATCCCGGCCAGCCGAACGTCACTGCCTCGATCAAGCCGATCGTCGAAACGCTCGACGCCGAATTCACGCCGATCGGCAACTACCAGACGCGGGTGTATCTGCGCTCCGACAAGGACGCGCCGAACCGCCGCATCATCGCGATCGATCTCGAGCACGTCGAGCGTGACGGGTGGAAGGTCGTGGTGGCCGAGCAGCCCCACGCGATCGAGAACGCCGCGCTCGTCGGCGGGCGACTCGTGATTCATTCGCTCGTCGACGTGCAAAGCCGCATCCAGCTGTTCGCGCTCGACGGCACCCACGAAGCCGACGTTCCGCTGCCGGGCGTCGGGGCCGTTACCGACCTTTACGGACGGACGAGCGACTACGATTTGTGGTTTACGTTCAGCTCGCCGCTCGCGCCGCCGACCGTCTATCGGTACGACCTCGAGGCACGATCGCGTCTTCCATTCGAGGCGCCCCGCCCGCCGATCGACGCCTCGCTGTTCGAGACGCGCGCCATGTTCGCGACGTCGAAGGACGGTACGCGCGTGCCGTTCTTCATGACCAGCAAGAAAGGGCTGCCGCAGGACGGGCGCAATCCGACCATGCTCTACGGATATGGCGGCTTCTCGATCAGCGTGCTGCCCTTCTATCGCGCGGACGTGCCGGCGTGGCTCGAGCTGGGCGGCGTGTTCGTGACGGTGAACCGGCGCGGCGGCGCCGAGTACGGCGAGTCCTGGCACAAGGCCGGGCATCTCGAACACAAGCAGAATGT
>Ga0157380_10001199_pt1 | contig 16776 bp, 15 predicted proteins | sample S35metaG_FD_119757 | JGI IMG/M metagenome (GOLD analysis project Ga0157380, IMG submission 119757) | Switchgrass rhizosphere microbial communities from Kellogg Biological Station, Michigan, USA - S3-5 metaG | ecosystem: Host-associated > Plants > Roots > Rhizosphere > Soil | place: USA... | reverse complement strand
GCGCCATCGGGATCGGAAGACCCGGTGCCGTTGAAGGTGCACGTTAGAACGCCGCACGTCTCGCTGAACGCGGCGATAGGCGGAACGTTGTTGTTTACGACACTGAACGTTCGGCTCACGACCGACTTCTCGCCGCTATTGTCGAAGACAGCCAACGTGGCAACGTAGGTGCCAGCGGCGGAGAACTGGCGAGTCGAGATGACGCCGAGACCCGAGGTGCCATCGCTGAATGTCCACAGGTAGCCGGCGATACTTCCGTCTGGATCAGCCGTGCCCGAAGCGTCGAAGCTGCAAGTGCGCCCGTTGCACCCGTACGTGAACGACGCGATCGGCGGAATATTGATGGCGGTGATGGTCGTGGTCATGACGGCGGCGGCGCCGGCGTTGTCCTGGATGTAGAGCGTCGCAGTGAAGGTGCCGGTACCGTACGCATGACTCGCCGTGGGAGTCGTCATGACACTGGTGCTGTGCCCATCACCGAACGACACTGAGTAGAAGGCGATCGTGCCATCGGGATCCGACGACCCGGATGCGTCGAAGGCGCACGTGTTTCCGCTGCACGCGGCCGTCAACCCCGCCACCGGTGGCGCATTCGCGTTGATAGTGATGCTCAGGGCACCCGTTGTGCCGGTGTCATCCGTGACAGTCAACGTGACGACGTAATGATTTCCGGTCGCGTACGCGTGATGGGGCGTCGGTCCGGATCCGCTGGTCCCATCGCCAAATTGCCACGCATAGCTCGCAATCGCGCCATCGGCATCCGAAGAGCTCGAGCCATCGAAGTCGCAAGCCGATCCGCTGCATTGATGCGTGAACGAGGATGACGGGCGTCCCGGCGACGGAACGTACCAATCGGGGTTACCGCCCAAGTCGAGCAGGTGGTGCGCGGAGCCATCGGCGTTGGCGACGTAAATGCCGGCAGCAGCCATGCAGAAATCATCGGCGTTGTGCGCGCCGCCGCCAAAATAACACTGGCCGGTATACCCGGCGATGGACGTCCCGCCAAATGTCAGCTCGCCGCCATTCGGCGACCACGCGGGGCCGTAATAGCCCAGCCCGTCATTGGTCAGGTTGACCGCACTTCCTCCTGCAGCAGCGATCACGAAGACATCGCCGCCGTTGGTGAAGGCGATCCGGGAGCCGTCGGGCGACCAGGCGGGATCATTACCCTCACTGACGCCGCGAACCGTGCCCCCGTTTTCGAGGACCGCAATCGTCTCGAGTCCAAACCGATCCGTGACGAACGCGAGGCCGCCGGACGAGAAGACGGCGCCATAATCTCGCGCCGGATCCGTCGTCAGACGAACGAGGCCGTTCCCATCGGCGTTGATCGTGCAGATGTCCTGGTTTCCGATCGCCAGCTCGCAACCGAACGCGATCCGCGAGCTGTCGGGCGACCAGGCCGGCCGGCCGCTGAACCCGATGTGATCGGAAAGGCGCCTGACGCTCGATCCGTCCGCGTTCATCACATACAGCTCGGTCAGCCCATCGCGGTTGCTGATGAACGCGATCTTTCTGCCGTCGCGGGACCACGCCGGCGACGAGCCCCCCAAATGATTGGTGAGATTGGTAATGGCGCCGTCGGCAAGGCTCACCACGAGAATGTCGCCGGCGACGAACGCGACTCGCGAACCGTCGGGTGACCATTTCGGACCCAACGCGCCGTCCAGACCAGGCGCCCAGGCCACGGCGGATCCGCTCGCCATGATGTTGCAGGCATACTCTTCCCAGCCAATGGCCCCACACGAGTCATAGGCGATCCTCGCCGGCGAGGTCTGGGCAGAAGCGATGCCCTCCAGAGTGACGAGTCCGAGCAGCGCGGCGATGATCTTTTTCATGTTTATCCTCGAGTTCGGCCTTGTGACTTCATACGTGATCTGCGAGGGCGAGTTGCTGATCGCGGCCTGACTTGCGTCTGTTCTCGATGTGATCGACTAACACGTTGCAAAATCGACAGTTGCTGGTGGCGTTCGCTGTGCGAAACGCGCTAGACTCCGCACCGCCGCAATGGAATTCCAACACCCGGCGGCGGGCACCTTCCGGTTCGGCGTGTTCGAGCTCGACGCACGGTCGGGAGATCTGCGTCGTCACGGACAGAAGGTCCGCCTTCCCCATCAGTCGTTTCAGACTCTGCTGTTGCTGCTGTCGCGGCCCGGCGACGTGGTGACCCGGGGCGAGCTTCGCCATGCACTCTGGACGTCCGAGACATTCGTCGACTTCGATGTCGGACTGAACAGTGCGATCCGCAAGCTCCGCGAGGCACTGGATGACGACGCCGGGCATCCGAGTTTCATTGAGACGTTGCCGCGGAGAGGCTACAGGTTCATCGCGCCAGTGGATGCCATTGCGGCGATTGAGTTGGTCGCGCCACAGCCGACCGACGCCCGCGAGACAGGAGTTTTCGTGGCGCCGCTGCTGCGCCGGCGAATCAGCCCGGTGTGGATAGGCGGGGCTGTTGTCCTCGTGGGGGCGATAGCGTTGGGGGCGCTGTACGTGCGCTCGCGTCCGGCGGGCGGGCGCGTGGTCGATGCTGTGGCGTACGACATGTACCTGAAGGGCATGACGGCGAACGGCCTGCAGCGCTATGACGGCTACCGAACTGCGGTCGGGTATTTCGAGCAGGCGATCGCCAGACAGCCGGACTTTGCGGAAGCGCATGCGGCGCTGGCCCTGTCGCAATTGCAGTTTCTTTTCGGCGGTCCGTTGTCACCGCGCGAAACCGTCCCGAAGGCGGAAGCGGCGGCGCGGCGAGCGATCGAACTTGATCCCACGCTGCCGGGTCCGCACAGGGTGCTCGGGCAGACTCTCAGTCTGTACCATTGGAGATGGGAGGAGGCAGACGCCGCTCACGCCCGCGCCGCCGCGTTGAACACGCAACGGCGGGATCGATCAGGAGGCGAAGTTGCGATGATTCGAAACGGCCGGATCGCCGAGGCGATCGCGGCGGCCGAACGCGGGCAGCAGCGGGATCCGCTGTCGTTTGCCGCGCAGGTGAACGTCGCCACGGCGTACCGCGCTGCGGGTCAGCATGACCGCGCGATCGCCGAGTTGCGGCGCGCGCTCGAAATCACTCCTGGATCCGGTCGCGCGTTTTTCCAGTTGGGCGTGACTTACGTGCTGATGAGTCGCTTCGATGACGCGATCCGGGAATTCGACGCGGCGATGCAAGCGCTGCCGGGACGCAATCCGCGGTTCGACGCGTACCGCGCTTACGCCTACGCCATGACGGGGCGTCCCCTCGACGCGCGGCGCATTCTGCAGGATCTCGAAGCGCGGCGGGTCGAGGAGTACGTCTCGTCGTTCGGCATCGCGCTGATCTACGACGTGCTCGGTGAAAAAGACGCGGCGCTGACGGCGATCGAACGCGCGTGCGACGAGCGGGCCGTCGAATTCGCACAGCCACGCCAGTACCCCGGGTTCTCGACGATTGCATCGGAGCCGAGGTTTGAGGCGGTAATGCAGCGCGTCGGGCTTCCCCGTTAACGCGCGTCAAATGGTAGGTTGAATTCATGCATCTCGTTCATTCGCTCACAGTGCTCTGTTGCGCGGCCGCACTGACCTTCGCCGCACCGCTCCCCGCTCAGCGTCGTCCCGCCGGCTCCCCTCCGCAGGAGGCGAAGGTCAACGCGACGATCACGCTCAACGTCGCCGGGGCGGCTTATCACTTCAGCGGCCAGGCCGTGTGCGAGCATTTGTCGCAGGGCAGCATCTACGACATCCCGGCCGCGCGCTGGTCAGTGCGTCACAACGAGGCGGCTCGCGATTTGAATCTCACCGTGTGGCATCCGCAGTCTGGTGGCGGCGACATGGTGACGCTCGCGGTTGCGATCGGGGGGAAGAGATACGACGTCAACACGGTGAGAGCGCCGAAAGCGACATCGGTCACGGGATCGGCGACCGTGAAATTCGCGCTGGAGGGAAAGGGCGGAACGTTCACCCTCAACGCGGTCGCGGGCTCAGGCGCAGCCATCACCGGCACCATCAAGTGCGAAGCGTTCACAACTCCCGAAGCCGTGGCGGGCAACTGAGCTGCCCGGTCGGTTGTGGCGAGCGTGACTTTGGTGAGCTCGTTCTGAAATAGAAAATGCTATCTCGGTTGACGTTCCGGGATCGTCTTGCCCTGGTGGCACATGTAGCACTGCGTTTGCGGCATGCGCGACTTGTCGAAGTGCTTCGGAATCTCGTCGAAGATCGCCAGCATCTTCTCGACCATCGCATGTGCGGGCCCGGCGGCGGCGGTCCAGTTGCCGGCTTCATGGCAGTGCGTGCAATCAACTCCGAGCGACGCTGAATAGACGCTCATCGCCAATGCACGATCGGGTTTCGAGGCGAAGTCGGCGGTGTGCGCCGGTTGGATGCCTTCCCACAACGGCCGCGGCAAGCGCGCCGGACGAGGCTGACCGCGATGGCAGGTCCAGCACGCGATCGCCTCGACATCCTTCAGCGGTCCTGAGTTCAGCGCCGCAACCATCCGCGACATGCGCTGCGCGAACTCGAACGCCGGCTTCGATGCGTCCGTCCACGCATCAGTGACGTGGCAATGCGCACATGGCACGCCGAGCGCAGTCGCCCACGCGCGCATGCGGGCCTGAATGTCGCCCTGTGCCACGCTGGGAGCGGCCAAGACCAGCACGATCGCGGCAGTGAGGAGATAACGCATTCTCTTGTGATGGCCGTCGATGGTCGGTGCCCATTCTCGGGTATCGTGTGTGGCGCAGGAAAGCCCGAACATGGCCAAACGCGCGGCTCGTCCCAGCGTTCTTTCGGAAGGCAGCTTCGGTGCATTCGTCCTCGATCAGCTGAGCGGACTCAGCGGAGTCGAGGCCAGGCCGATGTTTGGCGGTGCTGGGTTCTACCTGAGGGGATCGTTTTTCGGAATCCTCTACAAACAGCGCCTTTATCTGCGGGTGTCGGACAAAACGATCGGCGAGTACCAGAAACGGAAGATGAAGCCGTTTACGCCCTTCGCCGGGAGAAGAGGGACGTCGCGCAACTACTATCAGGTGCCGGTGGAAATCCTCGAGAGCCCGCGCGATCTCATTGCGTGGGCCAGGAAGGCAGCCAAGGCAAGGGAGGGCGCATGAAGATCGTTATTGGCGTTGCCGCGCTGGTGTTAGCAGGCGCGTCGCCGTCGTTCGCGCAGAACACGTTCCCGCCCGCGTCGTTCACGAACCTGCAGGTGCTGCCGAAAGACTCGCCCGCGCGGGTCGTTGTCGGCACGATGAAGGGCTTCGCGATGAACCTGGGCGTGCGCTGCCAGTTCTGTCACGTCGGCAAGGAAGGCCTGCCTCGAAGAGTTCGATTTCGTGTCGGACGAGATCGCGCAGAAGAAAACCGCGCGGATCATGATGCGACTGACCGACGACATCAACAAGCAGCTCGATGCCGCCGTGCCGCGGGCCGCGGGCGCGGAAGCCCGGGTGACCTGCATCACCTGCCACCGCGGCAAGTCAACGCCGACGAACACTAAGGAGCCGTAGCGGCGGCCCGGCGAAGTTGATCCAGCCGCGCCCGCAAGGCCGCGGTGAAGAGATCGACTTCTTCACGACTCGCCCCGCTCGCGCGCAAGACGGCTCGCAGGTGATCGTCGGTCAAGCGATCCGCGACGCGCACGAACCAGGCGACGTCGGCCCGCGAGATGTTCGCGGACGCGTCGGCCGTGCGTTGTCCCTGATAGCCGAACTGCACGATGTCGCCGTCAACGCCGGTGATGAATTGTTGGTTCTGGCCGGCGAAGGCTTCCGGATCCCATCGCCCGCGTTGGATGACGTTATTGCCCCAGGCGCCGAGCGCCGCGCCCCAGTCGATGATCAGGTAGCGGGCTTCGCGCTCGTGATTCGGCAGCCGATACTCGAAGATTGCGGTGTTGGAACCGCGCGCGACATCGCGCACATCCTTGTTGTCCCAGTTCGAGACCAGCATCATCAGGATCTTCAGGCCGTTCAACTCGTGGGTGCCGGCAAACGGGTTGTCGTGCCACGCCCAGCCGTGCGCGTCGAAATGCCTTTCGACGTCCCGCTCGCTCAACTCGAAGCGCGCATCCGTGAAGCGGTCCAGCTCATCGATGCAGGCCCTGGCCCTGCGGAGCTCGCGCGTGTCCTCGATCGACCCGGCTCGGACGAAATACGTCGGCTCCGCAAAGTATCCCAGCGCCCACGCCAGGCGGGTGCCGAAGACCTCGGTGTGCACTTCCTGGCCCCACTTCACGCGCCATTCCTGATTCGTGGCGTCGAGGACAGACACGCAGGGTTGCGAACCTGTGTCGTGCTCTTCGACAAAGTGGAACGGCGGTGCCGGAGCACCGTTCGGCCCGCACGGTCCGGCTTCCAATTCCGCAGCGGATATCGATCGTGAATCGCGCCACAACACGGTCCTCCTCGACCGTAGCCGTGGTTCGCCTTCAGCGCGGCGCTTTATTTCAGAGCGAAGGCGCCAGTACCCGTGGACGATCCAGAACCCAACCGTCAGAGATACCGCCAGCCAGAACAGGAATTGCAGGGCATCAGCCAGGGACATAGCCGCAATGCCTGAGTTTCACGCCGAACCCTACATTTACCTTCCTGCGCTCAGTCACAAGTCCGCGCTCATCGCATGGGGTGCCTTCTATTTCCGTACCAACTCGAGAGGGAAATGGAAGATCGTCGATGACGACGACCTGAAATACGTGCACCCGCCGCGCAAGGACTCGATCGGCGCGCAGTCGGCGCCCTATGGCCCGGCGCGCGTCGAGGTCTACGACCCCTCAGGAAAAGTCGTATCGTGCGCGACGACCGAGGTCGCGAATCATTGCTGGCTCACGGGGCTGCAGCCGGATACCGAATACGCCTACAAGGTCATCGTGAAAGGCCAGGAGTGGGCGAGCGGCGAGCGGTGGGACTGGTCCGCGAAGGACAGCGCGCTCGTGCAAACAGGCGCGCGTTATGACAATCGCTTTCGAACGAATCCCGACGCAACCGCGGCGGCATCGGACCTGGCGTTTGCGGTGATCGGCGACTTCGGTGTCGGCGTGCGCAAGGACACGCCGACGCGGCGCCAGCAGCAGGTCGCGAACGCGTTGGGCCGGATGGTCGACAGCGAGGGCGTCAGGTTCCTGCTCACAACCGGCGACAATATCTACGCGCGCGTTCGCGTATTCGGCGTCGCGGTCGGCGGCAGCGGCGACGAAGACGACGACTGGTTCTTCACCTACTTCCAGCCGTATCGCTACGTGATCAACCGGATTCCCGTGTATCCGTCGATTGGCAATCACGACGCCGATGAAACGGAAGAGCGCGACGATCGCGCGCAGGTTGAAGACAACTTCTACATTCACGAGCGCATCAAGTCTGAGGAGGCGGCCGGCCGCGCATCCTTCGGCCCCGGGTTGTTCTATCGATTCCGATATGGGTCCGACATCGAATTCGTCTGCATCGACACGTCGAAGGAGGCGTTCTACCAGAACGCGCGACTGTTCGAGTTTCCCAAGCACTGGGAATTCATCGAGCAATCATTCCCGCCCGAGGGCCCCCATCCGACCTGGCGAATTCCCTTTGCGCATCATCCGATCTACAGCGCCGGGCCGCAGCACCACAACACCCGATCGATGCAGAAGCTGGTACCGCTATTCGAGCGATCGAATGTGCACGTGATGTTCACCGGCCACGAACACAACTTTCAGCATTCGCGGACCCCTGGTTTCGATCACTTCGTCACCGGCGCCGCCGGCAAGGTGCGTCGATCGCGGCCTGATGGGTTCGCCGAGGGGCATACGGTTTCCTGGGCCACCGACTGCCACTTCCTGCTGGCCCGAATCGAGGGCCGCCGCATGACCGTACGCGCGATCGCGGCACTGGACGATCCTGCGGGCACACCGGTGGACATCGAGCGGTTCGGTCCGGGCGGCGAACCCGTCAGCGGTCCTGTGGAGATCGAAGTCTGATTGAAGAGAGAGAGGTTTACGCCGCGCTCGGAGCGAACATCGCGGTGACCAGATCCTCGTCAGAAAACTGGCGTATTGCCGAAGCATCGAGGCCGTGCACGACTGCGTTCCTTAGATCCACGAGCAGCCGAAGCGCCTTACCCTCTATTTGACCCAATTGATTGGCTTGAACGAGGTATCGCCGGCGGCCCAGCCAGCCGGACAGTCGAACGGAGAGGTAGCGCACATGGCGACCGGCGGCATCGATGACGACGCCTTCAATGTTGCCGAGCCGCTGCCCCTCAGCGCTCAGCACCTCCAGCTCGGAGAGGACGCCTGCCGGGCTGGTGACCTTGGATGCATCCAAGTAAGAAAGTTCTGAGGTGTAAGGCTGCTGTGCATCTTTTCTCATCGCGGTCACTCCGCCCCGGTCTAATGCAATCGGACTGCCAGCCGCAAGTTAAACGGGCCGCCTCATGGGTAACGTGATCGTGGAGCCCGGTCGGTTGGGCGCTACGGCGCTTTGACCTGAGCGCCGTCTGAGATCTTGATCTGGAAGGGTTCGAACACTGAGGAATATTTCCCCTTAATCGTGTACGTACCGGCCCCGAGTGCCTGTTTGTTGGAACCGCATTGATGCGTCACCAGCTCTGCCCCGCGGAAGATGTCCCAGCAGTCATTGCCGGGCCAGTCGAAGACAAAGGTGCCCCCTTTCTGGACCTGGGTTGCAGCGCCGGTCTTGATGTTGACCTCGAACGGGGCAAACACTTGCGCATATTTCCCCTTGATCGTGTACGTGCCGGCCTCGAGTGCCTGCTTGTTGGAACCGCATTGGTGCGTGACCAGCTCTGCCCCGCGAAAGATGTCCCAGCAGTCGTCGCCGGGCCACTTGAAGACCAGGGTGCCGCCTTTCTCGATTCGAGTCGCAGCGCCACTCTTGATTTGGACCTGGAACGGCGTAAACACCGCCGCGTACTTCCCCTTGATGGTGTACGTGCCGGCACCGAGCGCCTGTTTGTTGGAGCCACATTGATGCGTGACCAGCTGCTCTCCGCGAAAGATGTCCCAGCAGTCACCACCTGGCCAGTTGAATTCGATAGCGCTCGCGGCGAAACCACCGTCGGACGCGGCAGGCGCCGCCTGGGCGCCTGATGGCTCAGATACAGCAGTCGATGGTGCTGCGCTTCCGGTCGATGGTGCTCCGCCGGTGGTTGGTGCCCTGCCGTCTGCGACCGGCTCCGGCGCCGCGATCGTCTCGACCGCCGGTCGCTGAGAATAGAAGTACGCGACAAGGCCGGCAATCGCGATGATTCCGGCTATGGCGGCGACCTTGAGCGGCAAGCTTCTGGGGACTGTCGATCCTTCGACACGCGCCTTCACGTCGGGCGATGGCGGCACTGAAGCACTTGGCCGCTGTTCCTGCAGACCCAACCGCTTGACCATCTCCGCGACGTCGGATTCCCAAGTGGTGTGACCGAGCTCGAAACCGTTTCGATAAGGCAGGTCGCGGAGGTCATCCGGTAGTTGCTCAGACACCGGCATCCGAGCTCCCTGGACCAAGACCGGAATCACCGGGATGTTGCGCTTGAGAGCGGCCGCGATTTCCTGGCGGACAAAGTCTGTCGGACTCTCGAGGCGACGATTGCCAGACGGATCCGCGGCATCCAGCCAATCCGGGCCGATGAGCGCGACCATGACGTCGCAGGATCCGAGGCGCTCTTGAAGGACCGTACGAAAATCGCGTCCCAGCGCGATGCTGTCGACATCCATGAACACCGAATCTTTTCCGAGGAGCTTGGTGAGCTCGCCAAACAGTGCCCTGGCCTGCCCCTCAGAATCGCCTCGTCGGTAGTTCACGAACACGGCGCCCATGGACCCTCCCGTCAGCTGACGCGAGCGTTGCGGTGCTTATGAGATACCTTCTACACTGTTCCCGCACATGAGAAAAGTTTTCGTCACGGTCGGGCTGGTGTTGCTGACGGCGATCGGAATGCGTGCGTCCTTAGACTCCGATCAGGACAGGCAGCAGGCGCCGCCACCCTGGGCTTACACGGTGAATCCGCCGCCGACGCCAGGCGCACCACCGCCGCCCGTCGATCCGGAGCCGAAACAAGCGCCGGGGACGACGGTCACGTTCACAATTGCGCAGACGCGCGATGCCTTCAATCCTCCGGACTGGCATCCGTCTGGCCATCCCGCCATGCCGGAAGCGGTGGCACACGGCCGGCGTCCGGCGATGCGAGCGTGCGGATTCTGCCACCTGGCCAACGGCCAGGGTCGCCCTGAAAATGCGTCGCTCGCGGGCTTGCCCGCCGCGTACATCGTTCAGCAGATGGCCGACTTCAAGAACGGCGAACGCAAGAGCGCCGAGCCGAAGATGGGCCCGCCGAGCGCCATGATCCAGGACGCGAAGGCCGCAACCGACGAAGAGATCAAGGCAGCCGCGGCGTACTTCAGCTCGTTCCCTTTCAAGAAATGGATCCGCGTCGTCGAGGCGAAGGAGGTTCCGAAAACGCGCATCGCCGGATCGATGCACGTGCCGACCAACGACGGCACCGAACCGCTTGGCCAGCGCATCATCGAGATGCCCGAGGATCTGGCGCGCACGGAGCTCCGCGACGGCGCATCGGGATTTGTGGCCTACGTTCCAGACGGCAGTATCGCGAAAGGCGAGTCGATCGTGAAGACCGGCGGTGGCAAGAGCATCGCCTGCGGCACGTGTCACGGCGGCGATCTCAAGGGGCTTGGACCGGTGCCGCCCCTGGCGGGCCGATCGCCGAGCTACACGGTCCGGCAGTTGTTCGATCTGCAGCAGGGCGTTCGTAAAGGGACCTGGTCGGCGCTGATGAAGTCCGCCGTGGAGAAGCTCACGATCGACGACATGATCGCCATCGCGGCTTACACATCTTCACGAGAACCGTAGCAACTACTGTCCGACCCGAACGCGGCTGGCCTGCATCTCGAACGCGAGCTCACGAGCATCCCCCGGACGATCGGTTGAGGGCGACATCGTGTCTGCATTCAGCGACAGCTCGTTGATTCCTGGTCGCATCGAGCTTTCCGGCAAGGCAAATTTGCAGTCGGTCCAGGCGCCCGCCGGCAGCGCGCAGGAGGCAAGCGCGGCGCCATTGATCGACGCCTGGATCGTCGCGCCGCTTGCATTCGCCGCCCTGAGGCGAAGAATCATTCTGACGCTCTCAGGCTTCTCCATCCGCCATGACACAGACGACGATCGCTCGGACCATCGGAAGCGCCCGGTTCCGCTGCGCTCGCCGAGATGCCAGCCTGCCCCGAACCATTCGTCATGTTCCGCGCCGACTTCAAGTGCGCCCGTCGGCGGCAGTGATGGAATCGACGCGCGGCACACGCGCACGGCGCTGATATCGCCCGGTTCCAGCGTGGCTGCCTGAGTCGTCGCCGACGGTGGCATCGACAGCCTGAATATCGATCGCGTTCCGGGCACCGGGGTGAGAACCAGTCGCGCGCGCTCGGCATCGATCGAGGCCTCGCCGCGCCCGTTTGCGACGCGATGCCGCCACAGTGCCGGCGCCTGGTCGGTGTCGAGCGCGATCGTGGCCGGTCCCTTGCCCTCGACGGTGGCCCACCACCCACCATCGGTGAGCACATCGCCGACAGCGGTGCGTTCGCCGGGCCTGAGGACGGCACATGGTGATTCTCCACGCAGCACGTACGGCGAGGGCGGCAGTTGAACGCCCGGCCGTTCATCGATTGAGAAAGCCCATTGCCCGATGAGCTGCCGCGCCGGAGTGAACGCGGCGACCGCGAGCCCACGATCGATCGCGACCAGCACCTCGTCGCCCCACATGATGGTCGGGCCTTCATCCGTCGCCGTGATCGTGAGAGGGGCGCCGACGATCGTATCGACCCTTGCTGCTGAATCCTGTTGATCGACGATCGCCTCGTCCCCGACGGTCCATGCGAAGGCGCCGTAGTTGGCTCGCCGGCCGCTTTGCGCGCGGCTCGATCCGGGCAGCCATTCGAGCGGCAGCGCGCGCCCCGCGCTCGCGGCCACGATCAGCGTGCCCTTCGGCTGCGCGGCGATCCACGAGTCGAACGGCTGCCTGGCGATGTCGGTCCTCTCGAAGCGCAGCCCTTGCGCGTTGAGCCAGTGCGTCGCGCCCTCGAACGCATACACGTCGAGGCCGTCGGCGACGGCTGCCCTGACGTCGTTGGCGTCGCTGTCGAGCACGCGAGGATTGGGATCGGGCACGACCTCACCAGAGAAATGCATGTAGTTGACCAGCCGCGCGAGCCAGTAATTTTCAGCGACGATCGCCGATCGTGCCGGCAGCTTCGCATACAACGCGCGAACACCAGGGCCCTCGCCAGGCGTGCGAAGCGCCTCGATCGCCGATCGATTCGACACGAAATTGATGCCGGGGACCAGCATCGCAATCACTCCCACGGCAGTGAGCGTCTTCGTGTCGTTCCGCCACACTGTCACCAGCCACTGCACGCCGAGCGCCGCCAGCGGCCAGAGTTGCGCGCACACCGGCGTGATGAAGCCGACGACGTCGCCCCAGAGGTTGGCGATCATGCCGAGGGTGCCGGCGGCGGCGCCGACGATCAGCAGTACCTCTGCGTTCCGTCGCCTGATGCCCATGACGATCGCGCAAGCGACGAGCGCGATCGAAATCGTGCCCATGTGAATGCGCAGGCCGTTCAGCAACATCGGCACTTCGATCGCGGCAACCGCGCTTTGCGCCTGGTAGAACCGCGCCCACGACACATCGCGCGCGATGATGACGTCGAAGACCCCCTTGATCGTGTCCGCTCGAGCCTCGAGATACGGAGCACCCTGGATCGTTCGAAGCGCAATGAAGCCGTACTGCAGGACGCCGAGAATGCCGATGCCGGCGGCGGTGAGCGCGACGCGCGGCTGCAGCACGGATCGATCCTTGACGACACCGTAGACGACGGCCGCAGGAAGGATGCCGACGATCGTCAGGTGATTGCCGAACCCGCATGCCCACATGGCGCAGGCGGCGTAGAGCCGCCAGACCGCGCCGGTCTGCGCGAACGCGATCAGCCAGTAGACGGCAAACCCTGACAGAAGCGCGGCGAGCGTGTAGACCTCCGCGGTCACGCTGTTGCTCCACAGCGGATAGCTCGTCGCCGCCGTCAGCGCGGCGGCGGCCGACAGGAGACGCGTCACACCAAGCCTGCGGCCGGTGAGGAAGATACAGGCGCATGCGAGCGCGCCGCACACCGCCGAGAACAGGTTGATCCGATAGGCAAGCGTCCCGATCGGCAGGCGGCCGAACGCATAGGTGGCCATCACATAGAACGGGTAGCCCGGCGAATGCGCGGTGCCAAGCGCCCGGCCGACGAACTGGAATTTCGGTGAGTCTTCGGTGCCGCCGACGTCCGGCCGCAAGGTGATGACGAAGAACGCGAGCGTCACGACGGCGACCAGTGTCGCCAGCGTGACGTCACGCCTGCTGAAAGGCTCGGGCACGAAACGGTCTGTCAGCGGCCCGACTTGCGCTTCTCGAGGTAGGCGGCCTTTACCGCATCGACGAAACGCTCGTCGACGAGTCCCGGCGGGTTGCCCTGGTAATTGAGCTTCTTGTCGGCGCGAAATTTATCCACGGCGGCGATGGCTTCCTCGTCATACACCGCGTACTCGCGCGTGTAGGCGGCCGAGGCCTGGCGCGCCTCCGCGATCGCCTTCTCGTAGGCGGCGGGATCCTGCTTGCGAAGCTCCTGCATCTTCGGTGAATTCGCATTGGGCGGCGCGTCCGGGAACGATGCGAGCGCCGGGCGCCAGTAGCCAATCGCGTGCAACATGCGCTTGAGCTCGATCACGTCAGCGCCTTCGACTCGCGAGAACGCGCGATAGCCAAGGCGCCGGGCGGTCGTGTAGTAGATGCGCTTCATCTCGCCAACCGGCTCGGGATGTTCGCCGACTTCGATGGCGAGCGTGATGTGATCGCCGCCGCGCCCGGGATCGTTTGGATCCGCGACCTTGATCGCCGCCGACTGCAGGTTGCCCCAGCGGCTGTCGCCTCCCTTGGCGTGGCCCGCTTCCATCGCAAGGATCATCCGTTCGGCGAGCGGCATGCCGGTGCCTTCAGTGGCTTCGAAGGTCGCCGCCACTGCCTCCACCACTTCGGGGCCGACCATGATGTTGGCCTGCACGGTGTAGTTCTTGCCCTGCTTGCTGCCGGCCCAGAAGTTGTTGCCCTTGCCGGTGTGCGCGGCCGAGCGCCCTTTCATGTCGATCATGCCGAGCTGCCGCGACTCGCGCTGCTCGTCGTCGGACAGCAGCTGCGCGATCGCCGCGGACGGCTCGACGCCTTTCGCCATCAGATCGAGGCCCCTCGGTCCGTACTCGACCATCGTCGACGCCTGCGTGCAGACGGCGCCGACACCCGCGCGCACGTGCGGCACTGCGCGGCCGACAAACGGCACGCGCGTCGTCACGCTTGCGCCCGACTGGCCGGTCGCCGGATCGATGGCGCAGAGCGAGAAGGTCGAGTATTGCGGATTGCCCTGGTCGTTGATCGTGACGCCGTCGGCGGCGCGCTGCTGCGCCAATGCGTTGGTTGCGAACAGGAGCAGAATCAGCGCAGTCAGTTGTTGCATCGGCGTTCCTTTGGCACTTCCGGCACTCCAGGCACCTCAGGCACCCTAACGAACCCAGAGTCCGCGCGTGATTGTCGGTGATCCGCACGATTCGAACCAGTCGATGCCTTCGCTGACCAGGTCGAACTTGAGTCCATATCGTCCCGGTTTTTCGGGCGCGGTGACCTCGATGCGCACGTCGGCCGATCGGCCCGGCGCGAGATCGACCGGAAGCCACGCGCGCGCGTGATCGCGATTGATGACGACGCCGTTGGCGTCGGTGAGCTGCGCGCCGAGCCGAATCACGCGGCGCCCGTCACCCTGACTGGACTGCGCGCGGAACGGACGGCTCGACAGGTTCTTGACGTGCGCGGTCAGCGATACCGCCACAGAGGGCCGCGTCATGAACGGCAGGTCCGGCAGCACCGTGTGGACGTAGATTTCGGCGCGCGGCGTGGCGCCGGGGATCGCGTTGCCGAGGCCGCTGTTGTCCCAGATTTCGTGGCGGATCCGATCGTAGTCGGCACTGCCAGGCGCGAAGCGGCGCGAGAACGAATCCTCCGGATGATCGGTGATCTCCCAGCACAGGCGATCGATGCCGATCTCCGCGGCCATCGCGCGCGCCTTGTTCATTTCCTCGTCCGAATCGTTCCACTTGAAGAGGATGTAGCGCCAGTTCACAAACGGCGCGGTGCGGCCGTTCCGGCCGCGCTCGTCGATGAGGGCGCGCAGGTTGGCGATCGCCTTGTCGAAGTTGCCGCGCTGGCGGTACTGCACGTACGCCTCTTGCGACGCGCCATCGAGCGAAAAAGTCACTTCATCGATGCCGGACCGTGCCAGCTGGCGAACCTTCTCCTCGGTGAACGCGAGCCCGTTGGTGCTGGTGTAGAGATAGATGTGCGGGAACTTGGTCTTGATGTACTCGCACATCTCGACGGCGCGCTTGTGCAGGAACGCCTCGCCGTAATTGAAGAAGTCGATTCGGCCGAGCGAGGGCCCGGCTTCGTCGATCACCTTCGTGAACAGATCGAAGTCGAGCATCCCGGCCTGGCGCGTTCGCGTGATGCCGGTCTCGGGCGCGCAGACCGCCTGGTTGCACGAAATGTTGCAGGCGGCGGTGCACTCGATATAGAGACGATTGGGGATCGCGCTGACGTTGAGATCGCGCTCGGGCACGGGCTGCTCGGGCGCGAGCGGCAGCTTCAACGGGCAGTCGCCGCAGAAGCTCGAGCCGCCCTGGTTGATCTCCGCGCGCAACTGCGAGGCGACGGGTCCCGTCCAGATGCCGGCGATCGACGAGGTGCGCGCGTCGCCGAGCACGCGCTTGGCGTAGGGATCGGCGCAGCCGCAGACCATGCGCCCGTCGCAGAGCAGCACGCCGATCTGCCATGGCCACGAGCAGGTGTAACGGGTCGCGAGGTAGTTCAAAGACATAGTGCCTGGTGCCTAACGGTGCCTAAGGTGCCGACTTGCCGAGTTTTCGCAGATAGGCTTCGAGCTTGTCGTTCTCGTACTTCACTTGATTCAGGAACAGGCTCTCCGCGAGGTAGGCGCGCCGCTCGTCTTCGGTGAGCTGATCGATCAGGAAATTGATCTCGCGATTCATGTCCTCGAACGATCGCTCGAGCTCTTTCCGGGCGGTAACCTCGTGATAGAGCGCCTCGAGCACGGCGAGCAGGTCGCCGTCGAGCACGATCTCGGATCCCGATGTGGTCTTGATGCTGCGCATGGTTAGCTCCCGAAGCTCTGGAGTGCTCCAGCCTCGTCCGGAAACATCTTGAGGAAATTGTGCGCGCCGGTCATCGTCAGCATCGTCTCGACGCGCTTGTTGACGCCGGACAACCGCAGCTCGCCCCCGGCCGCCGTCGTCTGCCGATACAGATCCATCAGGCAGCCGATCGTCGCCGAGTCGACGTAGGTGACTTTCGACAGGTCGATCATCACTTTCTTGTCGCCGCCGGTCAGCAGTGCCATCACTGCGCCGGAAAAATCGGCGAGTAGCGGATACATCAGCCGCGTCTCGCCGACGCGGACAATGGCGACGCCTTGCGCGCGATCAGTCGTCAGATTCATCACTCGGTCCCTTCTTCAGCTCGAATGCGTTGCACCTGCCGCGCCAGCTCGGTGCGGCCGCGGTTGATGCGTGATTTCACCGTGCCTTCCGGCAGGTTCAGTTGGTCGGCGATCTCCTGGTACGACAGCTCTTGGATATCGCGCTTGACGACGGCTTCACGCAGGGTCGGCGGCAGCTCCGCCATCGCCTTTCTCAACAGGTCGACCCGGTCGCGCTG
>Ga0157380_10001198_pt1 | contig 16785 bp, 15 predicted proteins | sample S35metaG_FD_119757 | JGI IMG/M metagenome (GOLD analysis project Ga0157380, IMG submission 119757) | Switchgrass rhizosphere microbial communities from Kellogg Biological Station, Michigan, USA - S3-5 metaG | ecosystem: Host-associated > Plants > Roots > Rhizosphere > Soil | place: USA... | reverse complement strand
TCCTTCAATAGGCAAATGATTATCCGTGGTTCATTGGAACGTTTGGTTCCGGTTTTGATGACTGCACTGGTAGCGGCACTAGCCTTGATACCGCTTACACTCGATCCCCAGGCACCGGGTAAAGAAATACTTTTTCCGGTAGCCACGGTTATTCTTGGGGGACTTATCAGCAGCACTCTATTGGACATCATGGTAACCCCTGTTGTTTTTTACACCTTTGGGGAAAAGGCGATCAGGCGTTATTTCGAGCGGAAGAAGGAAAAACTGGTGAATCTGATCTGATCAGGATATTGATTTTACTTTGCAAGGATCAGCGGCAGCATCCTAAATGGCATTTATTTTGCACTACATTTGTAGTAAAGCTGAACACATGATTGACCACGTTTCGAAAATAGCAGTGGTTTTACTATTACTCAGTCTTCCAATCCAATCGAAGGCTCATGTAGGGCTTGATTACCCACAAGGAGGAGAAACGTTTATTGTCGGTGAAACCATCACTATTCAATGGCACGTCATCATCCCACATAATACATTAAACTGGGATCTCTTCTTTTCAGTTGATGGAGGGATGACATGGGATACCCTACAGTTGGACATACCGACATCTAACCTGAGTTATCAATGGGTCATACCGGGCAGTTTTACTTCACTAGGGAGGATCCAGGTTGTACAGGATAATGCAGATCAGAATTACCTCGACAACAGCATGGATTTTACTATTGCACCCAATACAGATCCACCTATTCTGGATGAACCTGCTAATGATTTAATAATAGCGTGCAACATTTCAAATCAGGAAGCTGCCATTCAAGCCTGGCTAGATAATAATGGTGGTGCTTCGGTAACTAACAATTGTGAAAATCTAACCTGGACAAATGACTACGCCGGCTATAGTAATGATTGCGGAGCTACAGGAAGCACTTTGGTGATCTTTACTGCGGCAGATGATTGTGGAGTGATCATCACTAATGCCACGATGACGATTGCTGACAGCAGTCCTCCGGATATAGACATTCCGGCATCGAATATGGTAGTCGAATCAAACGGTCAAGGCAATCTGCCACAACTTAATGCTTGGCTCAACAGTCATGCTGGAGCGCAGGCTTCAGATGAATGTGGGAATGTAGACTGGTCGCACGACTTTACGGTATTGGTTGATGGTTGTGGATCAACAGGTAATGCATTAGTCACCTTCACGGCAACGGATGCATGCGGCAACACCTCAACAACCGTTGCTACATTCACTATTGAAGACAACCTGATTCCGAATATCATTGCAGCACCAACGGATACTACTTTGATATGCGGAGCATCCAATCAGCAAAATGCAATTCAGCAATGGTTGGATCAACAGGGTGGAGCAGTGGCATTTGACATTGGTGGTGATGTTGTGTGGACACATAATTATTCAGGCCTAAGTGATGGTTGTGGGATGACAGGAAGTGCATCCGTAATTTTCACGGCATCAGATGAATGTGGTAATAGCAATACTGCGGTTGCTGCCATCACTATTGAAGACCATGTATCACCTGTCATAGAATTGGCAGCTCATGATACCATGATCCTTTGTGGTATTACCGATCAACCTACCGCAATCCAAAACTGGCTCAATCATCACGGAGGAGCTATCGCAAGTGATTTATGCGGGAGTGTTTCCTGGACACATAATTTTACGGCTTTATCAGATACGTGTGGCCCTGTTGGAACTTACAACATTACATTTACAACCAGTGATGAATGTGGAAATACAAACGCAACGAATGCATTTCTTATGATCACAGATTCTTTGACGACGGGTGTGTCTGAACCGGGAGAATTTGATTTTACTATTTATCCAAATCCGGCCAGTGATCAGTTAACAGTAACATTTGAAACAGATGAATTCCATAATGTGAAACTCGAATTGATCGATGTACGCGGAAATCTTCTTTGGTCAGAAGTTTGTAGGAAAAATGAGATCATTATTCCAGTATATGATTATTCTTCCGGTATTTATATGGTTTGGGTTAGAACAGCGAAAGGTATTTATTCTCGAAAAGTGATGATAAAGTAGAATAGTTATCCAATCTCAAATAACGCTTGCCTGGTTTCTTTTTTAGCAATGATTTCCAACTTTGAAATTTTATTATCAGCTGAATCAGATTTCAACATTCGTTGCAACTTGAGAAGATTAAACCAATCCTTATGTTGAAGATATTTTGCTTGAATCGTCCATGTTTCAGGGAAATGGTAAAATGAAATGGGTCGTTTGTTATTGGCCAGGATGCTTATTATTTTCTCATAAGAAAGCTCGGCCAAGGTGGCTGTCGATTTTATATTTTCATTTTCAAAATCAATCATTATTGCTTCTCCGATGCCTTCGATAAGATCCAGTCTGGAATTATTGCTTTCAATCCATGTTAAAAAGCTATTCGTAAAAATCGAATTCGAATAGGTATTTATAAAATCATCTTCTTTAAAATAGGAAATGAATAATTTATGATTAAATCCAAGTTCAAATATTCTCTTTAAGGTGTTAAATTCTAAATCAGATTTATCATTTTCTATTCGCGATATATACTGCTTATTGCTACCTATCTGCTGGGCTATCTCTGATTGAGAAAGGTTTAATTTCAGTCTTAGGTTTTTGATGGCGCGGCCAATTTTATATTGGTTTTCTTTTGAGGCATCCGGTATGCTGAAGTTGTAAACAGAAATAGGATCCATCTCAAAGGGTAGATTTTCAAATTCTCCATTTGGAATTTCTACTTTAAGGGTAAGATCCTTCCAGGAAAGGGTATTGTTGTTTACTGCTACAGAATTAAACAAATCTATGTTTGTTAACAGTTCATGTCCAAATTGACCATTGCCTAATTTAAGTTTTTGAAATAGTGCTTTTAGGTCAATAATTCTATACTCCCCACTGGTGAAAATACATCCGATAGTAGGAAAATCAATTTTATATATCCCCGCAATTCTTGGTATCCTTTTCATGTAGGTCTTAGGTTTTCATTGAGCTTGTAAAACGTTTCTAATAGAATTCCTTCATGCTGTTCTACATAATTAATCGTCTTTTTGAACTGTTTAATTGGCAGGTATCCTGCATACAATTTTTTGGTTTTAATCTCAATCAAAGCCTCATGTTCATTATACTGAGCATGTATATGCGGAGGCAAATGCTCGATCATGTAACAATTGATTTTAATCCCATCTATGATCCCAACTGTCGGCAAAGTTCAAGTTTGAAGGGTTTGAAATTAAAACGACCAAATTAGAGCAAAAGTTGCTTAATTAGACTACAATTTAAAATAATTATATAAATACCACATAATCAATTAAATACGGCAATTGTTGGAAGCAAAGAGATTTCATCTCGAGACGTAAATAAATAAAAACAAAAAGCCCCTTTTCAGGGGCCTTTTGTTTTTATTAAACATCGGTTTTCTGGAATCGTATTGCTGTCGTTAGCAATAATCCTTTGGTTTTACCTGGAAATGGTAATACCCATAGTTTTTCTCATCGTACCAGTTGTAATGGCCAGGAAATAAACGCCAGGTTGAAGATGACTTACATCTAAACTACTTTGGTGTTGACCTTCTGATGTCATGGTCGAATAATCGGTAACCATCCTATATCCAGTCAAATCGAACAGTTCAATATTGACAGGAGAAGCAGCTTTCAATATATAGGTAATGACAAGCTCATCAGCAACAGGGTTAGTGTAGCGGACTGTATTCAGATCATTGTTTGGAGCTTTCGTATTGTTCGCAGCCGTTTCCTTTGGAGTGCGGGATGCATCATAATGACTTTCTTCCCACTGGAGTCCATAGGTCATTGTAAGGCAGAATTGATCACTGCAATTCAATGTGGAATCCGCCATAGTCAGACACACTGTATAAATACCTGGTTCTTCATAAACATGCTGTGGATTTTCCTGGGTAGAAGTTTCGCCATCATCAAAATCCCAGAACCATGTGGTATGTTCTGTACCTCCTGAGCTGTTGTTGTTAAAGAAGACGACCCCTTCATCATTTTGCTCAAAACTAAAGTTAGCGTTGCATTCACCGGAAGAAACAGGTAGTACAACTACCTGATGACATATGTCGGCAACACATCCGTGAGCATCCGTGATAAGCAGGCAGACGGTGTATTCACCTGGTGCATCATATGTATGGTATGGATCATTATTATCGCTCGTACCGCCGTCACCGAAATTCCACATGTAGGAAATAATATTATACTGACTGGTGGAGGTGCTGTTGAAATGAATTTGCAAGGTACCAGGTATTTGCTCCCATGTAAACTGTGCATGACATGGCTCAGGTGCAAATACATGTACTTCGTGGCATATATCGCTCACACAGCCGCTGGCATCAGTAATGACCAGGCACACTACATAAACACCAGGGGTATCATAAGTGTGATAAGGTGCATTACCGTCTCCGGTATGACCATCTCCAAAATTCCATGAGTAGGAAGTAATATCATGTTGACTGGTGGACGTACTATGGAAATGGAGTTGTAATGTCCCTGGGATTTGTTCCCAGTTAAATTGGGCATGGCAAGGTTCATCTCCTTCTCCTACATGTACTTCATGGCATAGTTCGCTCACACAACCTGTATTGTCTTCAATGCGTATGCAGACTACATAAACACCTGGTTGGTCATAAATATGAATTGGGTTGGTTCCTTCCCCTGTTTGTCCATCTCCAAAATGCCAGGTCGTTGAAATGATATCATGTTCACTGGTGGATTGACTGAAAAAATGGACAGTCAAAGAATCTATTTCCCATGTGAAAGCTGCGTGGCAATCAGACTCTGGCTCTTCGACATGAACTTCATGGCATACATCACTTGCACAACCATTAGCATCTGTGATAAGCAGGCACACTACATAAACACCTGGTTCATCATATGTATGATATGGATCATCTCCGTCACCGAAATGACCATCACCGAAATTCCATGAGTACGAAGTGATATCATACTGACTGGTGGAAGTGCTGTTGAAATGAATTTGTAAGGTTCCAGGGATTTGTTCCCATGTAAACTGTGCGTGGCATGGCTCAGATCCAACTACATGTACTTCATGGCACACATCACTCACACAACCATTAGCATCGGTGATGATCAGGCAAACAACATAAACACCGGGCTCATCATAGGTATGTAATGGATCATTGTTATCACTCGTGCCACCATCACCAAATGTCCATGAATAGGAAGTGATATCATATTGGCTTGTAGAGGTGCTATTGAAATGAACCTGCAAAGTGCCAGGGATTTGTTCCCATGTAAATTGCGCATGACACTCACTGGAAGTTTCTTCTACATGTATTTCGTGACATTCTTCACTGACGCATCCAACTTCATTTGTGATGACCAGGCAAACGTTGTAAACTCCAGGCTCATCATAATTATGTGATGGATTAGGGCCATCTCCTTGTGATCCATCCCCGAAGAACCATTGGAAGGAAACAATATCATGATCACTTGTGGATGTATTGGTAAAGTCTACTTCATAGGTTCCATCAAATTGTTCCCAGGTGAAGTTGGCATGACATTCAGACGCTGGCGCTTCGACATGTACTTCATGGCATACATCACTGACACATCCTTCGCTATCATGTATGACTAAGCAGACAAGATACACACCGGGTTCATCATAAGTGTGGTATGGATCATCGCCATCCCCATTGTGGCCATCCCCAAAATTCCAATTATAGGAAGTGATAGTATATTGACTGGTTGAGGTGCTGTTGAAATGAATTTGCAAGGTCCCGGGGATTTGTTCCCATGTAAACTGTGCGTGGCAATCTCCGTCTGGTGCTTCTACATGTACTTCATGGCAAACATCGCTGACACAACCTTCGGAATCCGTGATGATAAGGCATACTACATAAGTGCCAGGTTCATCATAAGTATGCAATGGATCATTGTTATCACTCGTTCCACCGTCGCCGAAGGTCCATGAATAAGAAGTGATATCATTTGGACTTGTTGAAGTACTATTGAAATGTACTTGTAATGTTCCTGGAATTTGTTCCCAGGTAAATTGCGCATGACATTCTTCAGTCAATGGTTGTACAGTGACTTCATGACATACATCATCCTCACATCCTGTTTCAGTTTCGATGGTCAGGCATACAAGGTATGTTCCTGGTTCATCATAAGTATGATTTGGATTTTCGGCATCACCCATATGGCCATCGCCAAAGTTCCAGATATGCGAAACGATTTCTTGTTCGCCGGTGGAGTTATTGTTAAAATGAATGGTAAGCGTATTTGGGATTTGTTCCCAGGCAAACTGGGCATTGCATTGTGCGAAAGCAGCCGGAGCAGCTAAACACAACATCATTAAGGAGAAAAGGAGATGTAGTGATTTTTTCATAGCTGTAAAAATTTGAAAGTGGGTTTTGTTTTGATCGTCATTGAATAAAGATACAGGTAGCCTTGAATTGCTGCCTGAGGCACGGGGTATCCTGGGGGTAGATAGATGGGTCAAACCTGTTGGTGGAAAAAAGACAGGCTAAAGACTAATGGTAATTCGTAATGGCTAATGGAGGATTCAAATGTAGCTTTTTGTTCTTATCCTTGGATAGATAGAAAAAGATAAATGTGTTTAAGCTTATTAACCTGTTCTTTATGAATATTTGCTTCTTAACCTTTCACCCAAGATCCAGAAACCCTTTCGTCTGCGTATTTTATAATAGCCTGTGACATATTTTTCCAAATGGTGAATGGCTATTTCCGGATCATCCGTCAGTGTGACATAGTTCAGGTCCTTGGCTGAAATAGTGCCTTGCTTTAGCATAAAATCAAGGTATTCCATCAAAGGCGTATAATATTCAGTACCCATCAGGACCACTGGGAAATGATGGATCATCCCAGTCTGCACAAGGGTCAGGGTTTCAAACATTTCATCCATCGTACCCCATCCGCCTGGAAGTACTACAAATGCGTAGGAGTATTTGAGCAGCAAAAATTTCCGGACAAAGAAATAATCAAGCGTGATCCAATCATGCATGTATGGATTTGGTTGTTGCTCTTCAGGCAACCTGATATTACATCCCACACTTTTACCGCCAGCCTCAAAGGCTCCTTTGTTAGCCGCCTCCATGATACCGGGACCTCCTCCAGTCATTACGGTAAATCCTGTCCTTACAATTGCCCCTCCTACAGCTTCTGCCATTTTATAATATGCATGCCCCGGTTGGAAACGGGCAGAACCAAACACTGTCACACAAGGGCCAACAAAATGAAGTTTACGGAATCCCTTGATAAACTGAAAGAAAACCCTGATGGTAAAAGCCAGTTCACTACTCCTGGACTTAGGTCCTTCCAGATACTCATACTCTTTCAGTAAGACTTTTCGACGGGTTGGGTCGGGAATCGGAGGAGGTTGTGTGGTCGAAGTAGTCATATAAATTGGTTGGGCCAATAGCTGAAATTACCCAGGTGCAGGCTGCTAATTTAGGCGAAGATTTGATTACACCATGACAGCTTTCATATTGAGGAATGCCTCTGCGGGTTCTGGCTTCCCGAAGATCGAGATCCGATTCTTTAATTCTTCCTGGCTGATTTGACGAGAGAAGAGTCTCCAGATCACCTGGTCATCGATATGGATCTTGGTGACGGAGTAGGTAGGTTTGTTTTCGCAGAAAGCCCACTGTCCATCGTCATACATCAGATGATATTCGCTACCACCAGGCCCTGAAACAAGTATTGAAAAGGTATCACCGCTTTCAGCGCTTACAGATTGCAGGTAATAAGGTAGCGCTCTGAGTGAAGTGTCCAGGTAGGGTTTGAAGTATCGTTCCTCAAACAATGGCGAAGCACCTCCAATGGCTTCACGAATCTGTTGTTGGTGATGCCATTTTTCTGTGTACTCACGAGCGATATGAAACCAGTTTTGAGATTCGGATTCTCCAGCCCAGCCTACTGGGAAAATCGCTTTTTCAAAGGGAGGTAAGCTTTTCAAGTGATCACTGTATGAAGGATTAGTAATTTCAAGCAATGCAATTAAAACCTTAGGGCTCACTCTTTTCATGGCCTTCACCCAATCATGATTGATCGTGTTGAGATACTTCACCACATCCTGTAAGCCATTACTATCCGGTGTGTGGCTGTCCTTATAATCGTCTCTTGAGGAGGATAGTGAACGTACATTCCCATCCAACAGGTGAGCAGCAACATCTTTTACATTCCAGGCAGGGGAAAGGGTTTGCTTTGACCAGTCTTCAGCACTAAGAGATTGTAATAATTCGATCAACAATTGATCGAGCTCAGGAATCAGGTGAATGGTAGGAATAGGAATAGGTGTAGACATTCTCAAATGTATTGATTTAAGCGATTGGGAGAGGTCCCGATTAGAATTGGCATGGAATTTGGCTTGATTCTCCACAGGTAAAGACATACTTACCCCCGATTGTATGATTTTATTAAAAAGCACTTTCGTACTATTCATGCTCATGGCGATGACGCCAAAGGAGACCTTGAAGCCTTATGTCCTAACGTATATCGAATCGTACAAGTTTGTTGCGATTGATGAAATGGTCAGATCAGGCATCCCGGCAAGCATCACCATGGCGCAAGCGATTCTTGAATCCAATGCAGGCGTATCAAATCTTGCGAAACAATCCAACAACCATTTTGGTATAAAATGTAAAGATTACTGGACTGGTAGTGCGCATTTTCATCCGGATGATGATCGTGACAATAAAGGAAATTTAATTCCATCCTGTTTCAGGAAATACGATTCAGTGAGTGCGTCGTATGCGGATCACAGTGAGTTCCTGATGAACAGCCCGCATTATCAACCGCTCTTTGTGTATGATAAAACCGAGTATGAGCAATGGGCCAAAGGACTTGAGTTGTGCGGATATGCTTCTGATCCTGATTATGCAAATAAACTCATCAAGACGATAAAGTTATATGGGTTGCACGATCTGGATTACTATACGATTGAATATGTAACCCCGTCCTCACTCAGTAAAAAGGGAGATGTGGGTGCATCACAGAAATAAAAGAATACCTGCCAGTGTAGAGGTGGGAAAGAGAAGTTCATTTTTCAGTCGCCAAAGCCTTCGTTCACCTGGAAACAATCTCACGTAATGATTCATTACATTTCTTCAGGTATCTCGGATGGCTTTGGTGTTTTTCTTACTGCATTGGCTATGTCTTTCCGATGACGATCCCTCGCTCTAAAAATATCGAGGCCCATAAATAAGGCAGCCTTAAAAGAAGTAGGATCGGCTTCATTCTTACCAGCAATTTCATAAGCAGTGCCGTGATCCGGTGATGTCCGCACATATGGTAATCCTGCTGTATAATTCACACCATCATGGAAGTGTAGCATTTTGAAAGGAATCAATCCCTGGTCATGATACATGGCTAACACTGCATCAAACTTCTTGTGATTCATAGAACCGAAAAAGCCATCTGCGGAATAAGGTCCCATAATGATCTCTCCTGATTTCTTTGCTTCGATGATTGCAGGGCGGATGATTTCTTCCTCTTCTTTGCCAAGAAAACCATTTTCGCCAGCGTGTGGGTTTAATCCCAACACAGCAATAACCGGGCGAGCGATTCCGAAATCGATCTGCAGTGATTTGATCAACATATCCAGTTTAGTCCGGATGTTTTCTCGCGTGATCGCAGGTGGCACTTGGCTTAATGGAAGATGTCCAGTCACCATGGCTACCTTTAAAGTATCGGTGACCATCATCATCAGGCCTTCCTTGACGCCAAATTCGTGCGCGAGATATTCTGTATGACCGGGGTATTGGAATCCGGCCATTTTCATGGCGTTTTTGTTGATAGGCGCAGTGATCAGGAGGTCGATATGACCTTCCTTTAAGTCCCGCACAGCACGGTCAAGTGCGATATGGGCGATTTTGCCTCCTTCTTCCGTTTCCTTTCCAAGTGCTATGTTGATATTATCCTGCCACACATTGACCACATTGATCTTTTGGTGGTAGATCTTATCTGCGGTGCCTGTTGTATGAAAGGTGAAGTCGGCTGGATTCACGATGTTTTTATGATAACTCACCACTTTGCTGGATCCATAGATGACTGGAGTGCAAAGTTGAGTGACGGATGGATGCCCCAATGTCTTGATGATGACTTCAAGGCCAATGCCGTTGATATCGCCGATGGTGATGCCTGCCCTGATTGTTCCCATGATAATTAGATCAAATTGTTGTTGGATGAAGGGGTGAAGATACGATATGAGAAGGAGGGATAAGTGAAAAGAGAAAAGAGAAAAATAATCACAACGCCAGTTATTATTTTGAAGCACAATTAATCGTTTTCGTTGGCATTCTTCTAATTTTTACGATCCTTCTGTATCAAATACCTATCCCATTTTTCCCTCACTTCCTTTACTTGTAAATACCGATGTGTAAAAACTAGGGCGAATCTGCTGACATGGGCATTAAACGGACCATTTAATGAAATATCATACCAATACTCCAATCCCAGATATGATTCAGATTTTTTATTGGCCCTGATAGTGTATAATAACTTTCCACTTATCCCAAGCCGCATTTCAAAATTATACTCAACTTCATAATATGATTCTGATTGTTTCGGAGGATTAATGGGAACATAGCCGTGATGAGGAATGTAATGCTGATACTCAGTATATAAGTTGGTTGAAGAACCTTCTCCTATCAATGGAAAGGAAGCATTGATACCCCCACCAAATCTAAAAGACCTGGACAATGGAAACTCATATGAAATCGGGAGATAAAACAATAATTCATCAAATTCAACAAAGCGATCAATACTGAAAATGACTTCTTCATCTGACCAATCCAACGAGTTAGTCTTTATCACTGAATTGTCGACATTATAATAGTATACCGTAGGGGTGAACGTGAAGGAGATGCCGGAATCATAATGCTTACCCCATTCAAAAGCTCCACTAAATCCATAATTAAAACCCGAGGAAACCGATGTGTTTTTAGATCCATCAGCAAGTTTAGGATAAGCATATCCAAAAGCATATCCAATCGAATGCTTAGAGAAGCGGAATCCATCTTCTCCTTTGGACACAACTTCACTTTGAGATAGAAGATGCTGTGCAGATAGCAATAATACAATTAGGTTAAATAAAAACTTATAGTGGTTCACGCATTATTATTTTGTTCAAAAGTAATAAAGTAGTAATCATTTTCTACGATTGAGTAATCTAATAGAAATGTTTACATCAAACTGTTAAGTCATTCAGCGATATGATAATTTTTCTTTGGGGTTATCCTTTTGACACAGAAGTTGTGCACCTACGGCGCACTATTTGATTTTTGATTTCTTTTTGTTACCAACCTTTAGCCCCTACGGGGCAATGTTTCTCAAATAGAATAGCACATCGTCCCTTCTTGCTTCGTCATTGACCAGCCCAATTTTTCTCTTTACATTTTTCATTAATTTTTTCGCACGGAGAACACGGAGTAATTTCTATCCTTCGCCTTCGCCTCAGCCTTCAGCCTTCACTCTTCCTTGAATTACATCGCTCTTCTGGACCTCACCCAACTGGAGTCCATGCTAAGTAGAATGCCAATCATCAGACTGAAGCCAATCATCGAAGAACCTCCTGAACTAATAAAAGGTAGTGGTATACCAATAACCGGCATAAGACCCATGGTCATCCCGATATTGACCATGAAGTGTGTAAAGACAACACCCACCACACCAAAAGCATAGTGTCGGATAAATGGTACTCTTGCTCGCTCACCGATGTCAATCACTCTGAGCATAAGAATGAGAAATAAAACAATGACTGCTATAGAACCAATAAAGCCATGTTCTTCGCCGATGATACTGTAGATAAAGTCAGTGCTTTGTTCTGGCACATAATTGAGTTTAGTCATCGTGCCCTGAAGGTATCCTTTGCCGGTAAAGCCACCGGAACCAATCGCAATTTTAGATTGAAGGATATTATATAATGATCCACGTGGATCACAATCTTCAGGATTGAGCCATACATTGATGCGGTCCTGCTGATGCGATTCAAGTACGTTGTTAAAAATATAACTGCTCATATAGGAAAAACCAAACAGTAGCGCGGTGCCAAAAGTCAAGAGCACAACTTGTCTGATTTGCTTATCAATGAAACTTTCGAAAGCTGCATAAAGCATGAATAAAACAGCAACTGAAATGACCAGTTCAATCTGGCCAAGAAAAGCACATCCAATGGCGGCAACGATCATGCCTGTACTCACAAACAAATGAGATTGCTTTCGTTTTATACTCGCCAACAGAAAAATACCACCTGCAAAAAGCAACAAAGGCAGGACGACAAATATGTCATACTTGAGCGTCAGGACAAACAATAATGCCAATACAAAAAACAACACAGGTATCCATATCGCCAGGCCTTCCCTAAACAAGACCAGGAAAATGGAAAGGAATACTAATGATGACCCTGCATCGCCTTGTAATAAAACCAGAAGAGCTGGTAGTATGATAATTCCTGAAGCAACAATAAGGTCCCTTGTATCAGATACACGTGTCCGGTGATGACTAAGGAAAGAAGCGAGGGCCATGATGGTACCGACCTTTGCCAACTCCGAGGGTTGAAACGAAAATGCACCAATCTGAAACCAGCTTGTAGATCCTTTTATCGTAGAACCTATGATCAGTACCAGTACGAGTAAGAATATGGTGAAGAAATAAAAGGGATATGCAAATCCACTCCAGAATTTCCAATCAATTAATTGCGATCCAGTCAGGATGATCAGAGAGGCGACAATGAATATGCTTTGTCTACCGGCTTGTGAAGAGAAAAAAGGAATTTCAGCTTCGGGTTGATAACCGGATGCATAGATCATCATCAAGCCAATGATGATGAGGCTGATGACAATAGCAAAACTAATCCAGTCAAATTTTTTCATTCCGCGTTTTCAGCCTACTGATCGTACAACAACAATTCTTCTACTTTCAACAAATCGGTCACCGTAATTGCCTGTGGATAATCTTCCTGCATTTTCCTGAGGAAGGCCTGGGCTTTCTGTACAGTTATGAAAGCGCCGACCTTCAGATGAAAGTAGGGCTCATTATGAACAAAGACTACAGGATACTCCGGGTAATTTCGTTCAAAGGTGCGGCGCGCTGTCTCCATTTGCCTTCTGTCAATACTCGCCATGATCTGGATACGCCATCCCCTGATTTCCTGGTGTTCCCTGTTGTAATCGATCCATTGGTCCATCAGGGACGTGATCTGTGGATCCTCTATGAGCTGAGCCTTTATGGGTGTGAACATCATCACCAATAAAGCCACAAAGACCATTTTTATAGTAGCAGGAAAGTATTTCAAAGCTCCTGGAAGATTATAGTGCATGTATAACGGATTAGGAGTTCTGAATAGTTTCTTTAACGATCGCTACACTTTGGCTACATCCGATTCTATCAGCACCTGCCCTGATCATTTTCATCGCTTGTTGATAATGGTTGATACCTCCAGATGCTTTGATGAGCGTCGTAGGTTCGAGGTGTCTGCGAAGTAATTTAACGGTGTCTTCTCTCACAGGATCTCCAAAAAAACCTGTAGAGGTTTTGATAAATGGTAAATTCAGTTCGTTGCTGATTTCGCAAATCTTCATGATTTCATCTTCATTGAGCAACTGTGCTTCAATGATACATTTCAATGTGACATTCTTTTCACCGGCAGTTTCTTTCAAAGCGGTTAACTCGTTACGTGTTAGTTTCCAATGTCCTGTTTTAACAGCAGAGAGATTAATCACAACATCTACTTCATCAGCACCTAAATCTGCGGATCGGCTTAAAGAGGCTAGTTTGGATTCCACATGATCATAGCCAATTGGAAAGCCTGCTACTGTGCACAATAGAAAGGAACGTTCGCCGGAGTGCACCTTCGCATATTGAAGGTACATCGGTGGAATGCAGATGGCTTTGAAACCATATTCTTTCGCCTCTTCTATAAGATGGTCGATGATCTCTTCCGTACAATCAGGACGAAGGTAGCTGTGATCTATATAGTGTGCCAGTTGCATGTCTTGCGAAGATACTATAAGCGGAATGGAAAAGGTTAAACCGCTACCTGGTGATCCCGCAGGGCAGAATTGAGTGATACTTTCTTATCCGTTGAAGCCTGTCGTTGTCCAATGATCAAAGCACAAGGCACATTGTATTTTCCAGCAGGGAATGTCTTTTCATATGTACCTGGGATGACTACAGATCGGGCAGGGACACGTCCTTTGTAGATCACTGGTTCAGATCCTGTGACGTCGATGATGTGAGTGGATTGTGTGATGACCACATTAGCACCAAGTACAGCTTCCTGTTCTACAATGACACCTTCCACCACGATGCAACGTGAGCCAATAAAACAATCATCTTCTATGATATTAGGGCTGGCCTGTGGTGGTTCGAGCACGCCTCCGATGCCGACCCCTCCGCTGAGGTGTACGTTTTTACCGATTTGTGCGCAAGAACCAACAGTAGCCCATGTATCCACCATTGTACCAGAGCCTACATAAGCGCCGATATTGACATAGGAGGGCATCAGGATTGCACAGGATTCGATAAAAGCACCATTCCGTACCAAGGCGTGAGGTACGACTCGTACTCCTTGCCTGGCAAATCCTTTCTTCAATGGAATTTTATCATGGAATTCGAATGGACCCACTTCGATTGTCTCCATTGGTTGGATAGGAAAATACAGCGTGATGGCTTTTTTCACCCATTCATTGACGATCCAGTCGCCAGGTCCACGCTGATTTGCTACGCGCAATTGACCCTCATTGAGCATACGGATGCATTCATAAATGGCATAACGGGTATCTTTTTCTGCGAGGAGATTGCGGTCTTCCCAGGCGGCTTCTATGATGAGTTTGAGATCTTCCATGATGGTTTGAATTAGAGGGGGCAAAGATGGGTAAAAGGGCAGAAAGGCGGAAAGGCGGAAGGGCAGAAAGGTAAAAGTGAACAAGGCAATAATAACCTGCCGTTAAAACGGACATCTTGATGAATAGAAAAAAGTAGATCTTTTTGATCCGAAGCACGCGAAGGTAGGTTAGCCTACGCTCAACTTTGGTTGGGGCATGCCTTCCGCCTTTCTGCCCTTCCGCCGTTCCTCCCTTAAGAGAAATACATATTACAATAATTCGTTATCTTTGCTACAAGGTCTATTGTTTAACAGAAAACTGCGCGCGCTATGAACCGGATCATCACCATCCTTGTCACCATATTTATCCTGCTGCTCCTATACATCTGGATCAGCCATGTATGGGGCAGTGACAAACCAAGACATCCCCGTCAAATCGTTGACGCTAAGGAAAATCAGTTATCTGATGATCTGATGGCTGACTCGGATACCACAAGCTATACTCCTCCTGTTACAGAAACGACTTCAGAAGAGTCTGATGATGTAGACGAATATGCTACTGAGCGGAATGTAGAGAACACAAGTGATGAGGAGGTAGAAACCGAACCAGCTAAACCTGTAGTTAAGCCAGAGCCTGTCGTAGAGAAAAAGGTACAGGAACCAAAGAAGACTGAACCAGTAAAAACGGAACCTAAGAAAACAACGGTGGCACCTACACCTAAGCCAGCTGCAACTACTCCAAAAACAGAGCCCAAACCGGCTGCAACTACTGCCGCCACTAATGGACAACATCTCGTGATAGCAGGCAATTTTACCCAAAAAGTCAATGCGGAGCAACGCGTTCAGGAATTGAAGAAAGCTGGTTTTCCGGAAGCTGAGGTGGTCAATTTCGACCTTTCGGAATACCATACAGTTTGCGTTGGCCGGTTTAATGATGTCGACGAAGCCAGGAAACTGGTTAAAAAACTAAAGGATTACCACAAGATTGATGCATACGTGAGGATTGGGGGCTGATGTGCGGACGGTCATCGCTGACAAAAACTGAAAAAGAACTTGAAGAACGGTTCCGGGCGACCTTTTATAGTGAGGACCTGGAACGGTACAACCCATTGCCCAATTTCAACGTCGCTCCCACTCACATGCATCCTGTCATCACACAGGAAGAACCCCAAATCATCCATTTCTATCGTTGGGGCCTGATCCCGGCATGGGCCAAAGACATCAAGATTGGTTCGAAGATGATCAATGCCCGCATAGAAGGTATTGAAGAGAAACCTGCCTTTCGCCAGGCTTTTCATAAACGACGATGCATAGTTCCTTTCGATGGGTATTATGAATGGCAGAAGACTCCAGAGGGCAAAATTCCAATGCGTATCCAGGTTAAGAATCTTGAGATATTCACAATTGCCGGACTTTATGAACATTGGAAAGATCCGCAAGGAAACCAGGTAAATAGCTTCACCCTGATCACCCGTGAAGCCGACCCCGCCATCCGGCACCTCCATGACAGGCAACCCATGGTCCTATTGCCAGAACAGGAAAAACTCTGGCTTGACGCCGGTATTCCTACCAAAGACCTTATCCATGAGATGGATCCAATGCCCGGAGACTATTTCAAATGGTACCGGGTCTCTGACCGTGTCAATAATGTCAGGGAAAATGATCCCAGCCTTATCGAGGCTGTGTAGGGCGGAAAGGCAGATGCTTCGACCGGCTAAACGCATCCATGTGCTACAGCTCAGCAACCAGGCAGAAAGGCGGAAGGGCAGAAAGCATTGGAATCCTTAGCCTTCATTTTAGCCTAATTTAATTCGCACGCAGAGACGCAGAGGCGCAGTTCAATAGATTATTTTATTCCTCAGCCTCAGCCTTAGCCTTAGCCTTAGCCTTCATTTTAGCCTAATTTAATTCGCACGCAGAGACGCAGAGGCGCAGTTCAATAAATTATTATTCCTCAG
>Ga0157380_10001197_pt1 | contig 16794 bp, 20 predicted proteins | sample S35metaG_FD_119757 | JGI IMG/M metagenome (GOLD analysis project Ga0157380, IMG submission 119757) | Switchgrass rhizosphere microbial communities from Kellogg Biological Station, Michigan, USA - S3-5 metaG | ecosystem: Host-associated > Plants > Roots > Rhizosphere > Soil | place: USA... | reverse complement strand
GCCCATGCGCTCAGCGAGCAGCGCCTGGCCGATCGCGTTGTTGATCTTGTGGGCGCCGGTGTGGGCGAGGTCCTCGCGCTTGAGGTACACCCTCCCCCCGGCCTGCTCGGAGAGCCGCTCGGCCAGGTAGAGCGGGGTTGGGCGACCGATGAAGTCGCGGTGGAGCAGGGCCAGCCGCTCGCGGAACTCAGGATCCTCGCGGGCCGCGCCCCAGGCCGCGGCCAGCTCGTCGAGCGCCGCGATCAGGGTCTCGGGTACGTAGCGGCCCCCGTAGGGGCCAAAGCGCTCCTCGACGGTGCTCATCGAACGGGAACGCTAGCCGCCTTGGCGGCATCGAAGAAGGCCGCCATCGCCGCGTGGTCCTTGCGACCCGGCTCGGCCTCAACCCCGCTCGCCACGTCGACCGCGAAGGGATGGGTCGTCGCGATCGCTTCGGCGACGTTGTCGGGCCGCAGCCCGCCGGCGACGATCGCCGGAATCTCGGATCGGTGCTCGCGCAGCAATCCCCAGTCGAAGCTTTCCCCGGTGCCTCCCCACAGGCCCCGGCCACGGCGGTCGAAGAGATGGAAGTCGGTGCGGAAGGCCTCGGCGGCGTGGATCTCGGCAGCGCTGGCGACATGGATCGCCTTGATCACCTTGAGGCCCGTGCGACGCGCCACCTCGGCGCAGAACTGCGGCCCCTCGGCCCCGTTCAGCTGCACCATGGTCAGCCCCGCCCCCTCGACCGCCTTCGCCACTTCCTCCAGCTCAGGATTGACGAAAACCCCTACCACCTCGCACTTGCGGCGGAATGCCGCACATATCGCCGCGGCTTCCGTGGGGGGGCAAGCCCGCGGGCTCTTGTCGTAGTGAATGAGCCCAATCGCCCAAGCCCCCAGCTGCACGGCCTCCGCCGCGTCATCCAGGTTCGTAATCCCGCAGATCTTTACCCGCATGCCCCCAGGGTACGGGAGGCGCGCACCGGCATCTCGCGTGCTTATTCCGCTGCTGCTCCGACAGAGGCCGGCCGCACCCCGAGCGTGATCGTGACGGTCTCTTCCTCACCGTCGTCCCGAACCAGAGTCAACTCCATCTTGTCACCCGGCTCGGCCCCGTCGACGGCGTCGATCACGTCTTCCATCGAGTTGACCGGCTCACCGCCGATCTCGGTGATGATGTCGCCGCCGAGGCGCACCTGCGCCCCTTCGATCGTCGCTTCGGTTTCGCCAGCCTTGACCCCGGCCTTGTCCGCTGGGCCGTCCTTGATCACTTCGTTGACCAGCACGCCTTTGTCGGTCTGCAGTTTCAGGGCATCGGCGATCGCCGGCGTGATGCTGCCGCCGGTGATCCCGATGTAGGCGTGCTCGACCTCGCCGTCCTGCTTGATCTGCCCGACGACGTCGCGAGCGGTGTTGATCGGCACCGCGAAGCCGATGCCGACGTTGCCACCACCGCCACCGCTTTGGATCTGAGAGTTGATCCCGATCACGCTGCCGGAGGCGTCGATCAGCGGACCGCCCGAGTTGCCGGGGTTGATCGCCGCGTCGGTCTGGATCACGTGCGAGATCGAGAAGCCGTTGGGGGCCTGGATCTGGCGCTGAAGGGCGGAGACGATGCCACTGGTGACAGTGCGGTCGAGGCCGAAGGGGTTGCCGATCGCCACCACTGGGTCGCCGACCTGGACCTTCGAGGAGTCGCCGAGCGCCAGCGGGTGCAGCTGGTCGGCCGGTACGTCGACCTTGAGCAGGGCAACGTCGGTTGCCGGATCCGTACCGACTATCTCGGCGTCGTGGCTGGTTTCGTCGGAGCCAAGCGTCACTTGCACTTTGCTTGCTCCGTCGACGACATGGCTGTTGGTGATGATGTGGCCCTGGGTGTCGATCAAGAAGCCGGAGCCGGTGGCGACGCCGCCGCCTTCGCCTTCGGGTTCAGGTTCGCCGAAGGGGTTGAGGCCGGGCGATTCTTCGGCGGTCCGCGATGCCTGGATGAAGGCGACGCCCTGCCCGTCGCGACGGTAGATCTGGTTGACCAGATTGCTGTCGCCGCTGTCTTTGACTTCGATTGGCGCCGACAGAGGCGCAGCGACCGTCGTCGTCGAGCCGCCCTCCGCCTCGATCCAGCCGGAGGCGATCGCAAGCAAGCCGAAGGCGGCGACGACCGCGCCGCCGAGAAGCGCCGAGCCGAAGGGGGAGCGAAGGAAGCGTCGCATTCGGAGGAACAGTAGAGCCGCTTCCTCAGTAATTCCTAAACAGTGCTCAAGCGGGTGCTAAAACCGCGCCGCTCAGGGAAGGTGGTGCTCGCGAGTGCCTTCTTCGGCCCCGGTCAGCTCCCGCGTCTTCGCCTCAGGATCCGCCGCGCTCATCAAGGCGCTCCCGATCAGGACCGCGTCGACGCCGACACGCTCCAGCTCCTCCAACTCCACCCGGGAGGAGATGCCACTCTCGGCGACTACGGTCTTGCCCGCCGGCACGTCGGGCATTAGCTCGTAGGTAGTCGACACGTCGACCGTGCCCTGGTCGAGGTTGCGGTTGTTGATCCCGATCACGTCGGCGTCGAGCTCCAGCGCACGCTGAAGCTCCGCGGCATCGTGAACCTCGACGAGGCAATCGAGATCCAGTCCACGGGCCTCCGCGTAGAGCGCCGCGAGATGGCGATCCTCGAGGACGCGGGCGATCAGCAGCACCGCATCGGCTCCGTTGACCGCCGCCTCGTAGAGCTGGTAGGGGTCGACGATGAAGTCCTTGCGCAGGATCGGCAGGTCGCAGGCGTCGCGGGCGGCGCGCAGGTCCTCGAGCGAGCCGCCGAAATGGTGCTCGTCGGTGAGCACTGAGAGTGCAGCCGCACCACCACGCTCGTAGGCGCTGACCTGGGTGGGGACGGTGGCCGAGGCGGAGATATCGCCGGCACTGGGGGAACGACGCTTGAACTCGGCGATCAGAGAAAGCCCGGGCCGCACCAGAGCCTCGTTGAAGGGCCGGTCCTCGCCGCGCGCGGACAGGCGCGACTCGAGGTCCGCCTGTGGGACCTGGCCGCGGCGCTCCTCCACCCCTTCGCGCGCCACCGAGATCAGCTGCTCGATCATCGCCACCTGAGAGCCAAAGCCTAGACGGCGGGGGCGGTGGTCGCCGCGACCAGGCGATCGAGCAACTCTGCTGCCGCGCCCGAGTCGATCGTGGCCGCGGCCAACTCAACCCCCGCGGCAAGGCTCTCGGCCCGCCCGCCGACGTAAACGGCGGCGCCGGCGTTGAGCAGGACGAGGTCACGGCGCGGGCCGCTCTCACCCCCGAGCACGGCTCGGGAAGCGGCTGCGTTCTCCTCCGGCGTCCCCCCCGCGACGTCGGCGAGCTCCGCCGTCGCGAAGCCGAAGTCGCCGGGCTCAACGAAGTGCTCCTCGGTTTCACCGTCGCGGACCTCGATTACCCGAGTGCGGGCTGAGATCGAGAGCTCGTCGACTCCGTCCACTGCGGCTACGACCATCGCCCGCTCGCTGCCGAGCCCGACCAGGGCCTCGGCAATCGTCTCCTGATAGTGGCGGTCCGACACCCCAAGCAGCTGGCGCTGGGCACCCGCCGGGTTTGTCAGCGGACCGAGGAAGTTGAAGATCGTCCGCACCGCAAGCTCCTTGCGGACCGGGACGACGTGCGACATCGCCCTGTGGTGGCGGGGTGCGAACATGAAGCCGAAGCCGACCTCGTCGATGCACCGGCCGACCTGCTCGGGCTCGAGCTCGACGTTTACGCCGAGGGCCTCGAGCAGATCGACGGACCCGCACTTGCTCGTGTAGGAGCGGTTGCCGTGCTTGGCGACCGCGCACCCGGCCGCCGCCGCCACCAGCGCCGCGGTGGTCGAGACGTTGAAGGTGGAGGGCCCGCCACCCGTGCCCGCCGTGTCGACAAGGTCCGTGCGCGAAGTGGTGACGGGCGTGGCGAGGGAACGCATCGTGCGGGCGAGGCCGACCAGCTCCGGGACCGTCTCGCCCTTTGCGCGCAGGGCGATCAGAAAGGCACCGGTCTGGACCTCGCTCGTGCGCCCCTCCATGATCTCGGCGAGGACGGTCGCGGCGTGGTCGGCGGTCAGGTGGTCTCCGGCGCAAACCGCGTCGATCGCCCGGGTGACGACGTCGTTGGGAGTCATCAGCCCTCCCGGAGGAAGTTGGCGAGGAGATGCTTGCCCTGCGGCGTCAGCACCGACTCGGGATGGAACTGGACGCCCTCGGCGGGCAGCTCGCGATGGCGGGCGCCCATCACCACGTCGCCGAGGCTGGCACTCAGCTCGAGCTCGGCGGGCAGGTCGGGGTCGGCCACGAGCGAGTGATAGCGGCCGGCGACGAGCGGGCTGGGCAGGCCGGCGTAGACGGTGCGACCGTCGTGCTCGACCTCTGCCTCCTTGCCGTGGATCGGCTCTCCCTGCACGGTGCGCCCGCCGAACGCCTCGACCAGCGACTGGTGGCCGAGGCAGACACCGAGGACAGGCGTGCCGGCCTCGGCGAAGCGGCGGATCGCCTCGATCGAGATCCCAGCCTCGGCGGGCGTGCAGGGGCCCGGCGAGACCACGAGCCGATCGGCGCCGCGCTCCAGCAGCTCGCCCACCGTGGCTTTGTCGTTGCGGACGACCTCGACCTCCGCGCCCAGCTCACCCAGGTACTGGACCAGGTTGTAGGTGAAGGAGTCGTAGTTGTCGATGGCGAGGACCTTCATAAGTTCCGCCCCCGTGCTCTGCTCTCGCTCGCTCGCACTAATAACCACCGGAGATCTTGCTCGCTCGCTCCCGCGTCCGCCGCGGGCGGGTGGTCATCATCCCCAATCCGGCTGCTCGCAGGCCAGCTCCACCGCGCGGAAGACGGCTTTGGCCTTGTTGACGGACTCGTTGTACTCGTAGGCGGGCTTGGCGTCGGCGACGGTCCCGCCGCCTGCCTGGACGTGGATCTGACCGTCCTTGACAACCACGGTGCGAATGTGGATCGCCGTGTCGAGGTCGCCATTCCAGGAGAGGTAGCCGATCGCGCCGCCGTAGGAGCAGCGCTTGACCGGCTCCAGCTCGTCGATGATCTGCATCGCCCGCACCTTGGGGGCGCCGGAGAGCGTGCCCGCCGGCAGCGCCGAGCGAAGCACGTCCATCGCGCCGACGCCCTCGCGCAGGGTGCCGGAGACCTGGCTGACGATGTGCAGCACGTGGGAGTAGGTCTCGACCACCATCAGCTCGTCGACGGAGACAGACCCGTACTCGCAGACCCTGCCGAGGTCGTTACGGCCGAGATCGACCAGCATCACGTGCTCGGCGCGCTCCTTGGGGTCGTTGACGAGACGCTCGGCGAGGCGGCGGTCATCCTCCTCGTCGGAGCCGCGCGGGTAGGTCCCCGCGATCGGCCGCGTCTCGACCTGGCGCCCGGTGACTTTGACCAAGGGCTCAGGGGAGGCGCCGGCGATCTGGAAGTCGCCGAACTCGAGGAAGTACATGTAGGGCGACGGGTTGACCACCCGCAGGCCGCGGTAGATCGAGAAGGCCTCGACCGGAGAGGTCGCGCTGAAGCGCTGCGAGGGCACGACCTGGAAGGCGTCGCCGGCGTGGACATAGGAGACGATCCGCTCGACCGCGCCTTCGAACTCCTCGCGCTCCATGTTGGAGGTGAACCGGGGCGGCTCCGCTACAACGGGATGCTCGGGCGCCGGGACGGCCCCGCGCAGGCGCCGTCGAGCGTCGGCGATCGTCGCGGCGGCTCGCTCGTAGGCGGCGTCGATCCCGCCCTCGTCCTCGGCGAAGGCGCAGGCCATGATCGTCAGCTCGTGGCGGAGGTGGTCGAAGACGAGCAGCAGGTCGGTCACCATCAGCGCCATGTCCGGCAGGCCGAGCGGGTCCGGGTTGGGGTCGCCGAGCGGCTCGACCGTGCGCACGAGGTCGTAGCCGAAGAAGCCGACGGCGCCGCCGCTGAACGGCGGCAGGCCCTCGACCGGGGCCGGCCGGAAGCGCGAGAGGTGCTCAGCGACGGCGGCGTAGGGGTCGGGAGCGTCGCGCCCCTCCCCCCCGTCCTCGGAGAGGACACCGTCGCTCCAGCGCAACACCGAGCGGGGGTGGAAGCCGACGAAGGAGTAGCGGCCGACCTGGCCCTGCTCTGCCGACTCGAGCAGGAAGCAGGGCGTGCCCTCCGGCTCGCCCGCGCGCAGCTTGAGGAAGGCCGAGACCGGGGTCTCGCAGTCGTCGAGCAGGCGAGCACAGACGGGCACGACATTTCCCTGCTCGGCGAGTGCCCGGGCCTTCTCGAGGGTCGGCTCGAGCCTCAACTCGGAATCAGCGACGACGGCCATCGAGCACTTCCATCGCGGCGGACTGGGGAACCTCACGCGAGGCGAGCAGAACGGCGAGGTGGTAGAGCAGGTCGGCGGCCTCTTCGGCAACGCGCTCGTCGGACTCCTCGCGGGCGGCGCGGACGACCTCCTCGGCCTCCTCCTCCACCTTCTCGCCGATCAGCTTGGGGTCGTCGAGCAGCTTCACCGTGTAGCTGCCCTCGGGCCGCTCGGCAGCGCGGCTGCGCAGCGTGCGCTCCAGCGCCGCCAGCATTTCGTGCAACGCCGGCGCCGGCACACCACCCCCGTCGAGGGCGCGGTAGAAGCAGCTGCGCTCGCCCGTGTGGCAGGCCGGGCCGGTGGGCTCGACCAGGGCGACGATCGCGTCCCCGTCGCAGTCATAGCGGAGCTGGCGCAGCTTCAGCACGTTTCCCGAGGTTTCCCCCTTGCGCCAGATCTCCTCCCGCGAGCGGCTGTAGAAGTGCAGCTCCCCGGTCTCCACCGTCAGCCGCAACGACTCCACGTTGGCGTAAGCCAGCGTCAGCACCTCGCCGCTGGCGTGATCCTGCGCCACCACGGGAATGAGACCCCGTTCGTCAAATTTAAGCTCGCTGAACATCGACTTCATCGTATGCGAGGCGATGGGGAATGCCCTCGAACGGGCGGATACTCAAAATGCCGAGCTAATTAGCTCGGCATTTGTCCGGACGAGGGCATTCCCCATCGCCTCACTCGATCCCGAGCCGATCGAGCAGGTCGTCGTCGCGACGCCAGTGGCTGCGGACTCGGACCTTGAGGTCCAGGTGAACTTTGGTGCCGAGCTCCGCCTCAAGCGAGCGGCGAGCGGCGGTGCCGATCTCGCCAACCTTTGCTCCCCCCTTGCCGATCAGGATGCCCTTCTGGGACTCGGTCTCGGCCCAGACCTCGGCGATGACCGTGACAAGGCCGTCCTCGCGCTTGTCGATGTCCTTGACCGCAACCTCGACCGAGTGCGGGATCTCCTCGCGGGTGCGATTGAGTACCTGCTCGCGGATCAGCTCCGCCAGCAGCAGCTCGCTCGACTGATCGCTGTGATCCTCCGGCGGGTAGAGATAGGGGCCCTCGGGGACCAGCTCGCCGAGGCGATCGACCAGGGCCTCGAGCCCTTCACCGTCGCGGGCGCTGATCGGGAAGACCTCGTCGACGCCGTCCAGCTCGGCCGCCTCGGCAAGCACCGGGACCAGCTCGTTCGGCCCGGTGCGGTCGACCTTGTTGACGGCGCAGATAGTCGGCAGGCGACCGCCGGCCTCAACCAGGGCCCGGGCGATGAAGCGGTCGCCCGGGCCGACGCCCTCCTCGCCGTTGATCACGATCAGCGCCAGGTCGGAGTCCGCGAGCTCGCGCTCGACCCGCTTCTGCATCCGCTCGGTGAGGACGTCGCGGGGTCGCTGCACGCCGGGCAGGTCGACGAGGACGAGCTGGCGGCCGGCCTCGAGATCGGTGTGGATGCCGCGGATCGCCCGGCGGGTCGTCTGCGGCCGAACCGAGACGATCGCCACCCTGCTGCCGACGATCGCGTTGACCAGGGTCGACTTGCCGACGTTGGGCCGACCCGCCAGCCCGATGAAGCCAGCGCGGGTCACGCCAGCCCCGCCAGCACCCGGGCCTGGAGCGCGAGCATCTCGCCCTCGTCGGTCTCGTGGTCGTGGCCGCAGAGGTGCAGGACCCCGTGGACGGCGGCCTCGGTGACGTCGGTGCAGTGCCGCGGGCAGATCGCCACGTCGCCAAGCTCCCGCGGGCCGGCGGTGGGGCCAACGCCGTCGAGGGGAAAGGCGAGCACGTCAGTGGGCGCGTCCCTGCCCCGGTGCTCGCGATTCAGCTCGCGGATGCGCTCGGCATCGACCAGCTCGACCGCGAGGTGCCCGTCCGTAACCCCGGCGGCATCCAGAGCCGCCGCGACCGCGTCGCGCAGCTCGACGGGCACGTCGCTCAGGTCAACCGTCAAATCAATTCCGCCAGCGTGCTCTGCTCTCGCTCGCTCGCGCTCATCATCCCCGGCGATCTCGCTCACTCGCTCCCGCGTCCGCCGCTGGCGGGCGTACCTCTTTCTGCGTGTTCGCCGTAGGCGGCGACGATGCGCTGCACGAGCTTGTGACGGACGACGTCCTCTCCGCCGAAATGAACGAAGGAGATGTCCTGGACCGATTCGAGGATGTCGCGGACGACGACGAGGCCGGAGCGCTGGTCGGTCGGCAGGTCGATCTGGGTGACGTCGCCGGTGACGACCATGCGCGAGTTGAAGCCGAGCCGGGTCAAGAACATCTTCATCTGCTCGGGGCTGGTGTTCTGCGCCTCGTCGAGGATGACGAAGGAGTCGTTGAGGGTGCGGCCGCGCATGAAGGCAAGCGGCGCCACCTCGATCACACCGCGCTCGAAATAGCCGTTTACGCGGTCGGGGTCGAGCATGTCGAAGAGGGCGTCGAAGAGGGGCCGCAGGTACGGGTCGACCTTGGCCTGGATGTCGCCTGGGAGGAAGCCGAGCCGCTCACCCGCCTCGACCGCGGGCCGCGTGAGGATGATCCGCTGCACCTGCCGCTCCGCCAGGGCGGCGGCCGCCATCGCCACGGCGAGGAAGGTCTTGCCCGTTCCGGCCGGGCCGACGCCGAAGGTGATCGTGTGCTCGCGGATCGAGTCGACGTAGCGCTTCTGGTTGAGCGTCTTCGGCGCCACCTTGGTGTTGCGGTGGCGCCAGACCACGTCCTCGAGGATCTCCGCCGGGCTCTCGCTCGCGTCCAGCGCGCCGGTCACCGCTTCGATCGTCCCCGGCGCGACTTCATGACCCTGCTCGATCAGCTCGACCAGCTCGTCGACCACGGTCGCCGCCGTCTGCACGTCATCGCTCTCGCCGTCGAGGGTGAGGACGTTGCCGCGCAGGTGAAAATCGCAGTCGAGGTGCCCGCGCAGAGCCCGCAGCACCGCATCCTCTGAGCCCGCCAGCTCGGCGGCGACGGTGTTGTCGAGGGTGAGCTGCCTACGCGCCAAGCCGCTCACGCACCGCCGCGCTGACCCGCTTGCCATCGGCGCGCCCGGCGACCTTCGGCATCAGCGCCGACATCACCTGGCCCATCTGCTTCTGCTCGCTTGCGCCGGTCTCGGCGACCGCGGCATCGACCAGCCCGGCCAGCTCCTCGTCGGAGAGCTGAGCGGGCAGGTAGCCCTCGATCAGCTCGGCCTCGAAGCTCTCCGCCGTGGCCTGCTCGGCTCGGCCGGCCTCGCCGTAGGCCTCGGCGGCTTCCAGCCGCTTCTTTCGCTCTCTCTGGAGCACCGCGACCTCGTCGCCGTCGCCCAGCTTCGCCTCCTTCTGCAGGGCGTCGACGACCATGCGCAGGGCACCCGCTCGCTCGCGGTCGCCCGCCTTCATCGCGGTGCGCACGTCTGCCTGAACCTGCCCGAGAACGCTCATCGCCCTAAGGGTAGTCGGCGGCGTCGGGTGCCACGGCCAGGCCCTTGGAGACCAGATCGGCGATGTCGGTGCTGACCAGGGTCCAGCCATGGCGGCGAGCGGCGGCGACGTATGCGGCGTCGTAAGCGGTGATGCCGTGCTCAGAAGCGATCTCGAGGGCGGAGTCGACCAACTCCACGTCAGCCGGGACAACGCGATCGCGGCAGCAAGCGAGCAGCAGGCGGATCACGTTGGTGGCCTCACGGGCGTTGTCCCGCTTCACCCCTATCGCGTTGCCAATCTCGTGCAAAGTGAGGTCCAACGCCGCCAGCGACACAGCCTGGTCGCGGATCAGGGTGACGGCATCGCCGTGATACGGATCCTCTGGATCGACCAGCAGAACCCAAACGCTGGCGTCGAGCAGGAGCACGTCAGTGCGATTCGCGGTCTTCGCGGATGAGCTGCGCGGCGCTGACCCCACCGAGATCCACTGGGCCAATCTCGTTCAGCAGCCTCCCTATCTCATCGCGCATGTGGCGGTCGGCGGACTCCAACTCCCGCTCGGCCAGGCGTCGCAGATAACCGCTTCGGGTCTCGCCGTTGGCTTGAGCCTGAGCGTCGAGCCGCTCGAGCAGGTCGTCGGGGATCGAGATCATCACCTTTGCCACGGGATGAGTATATACGGTATTGCTGAAAGCTGTTGTCGTCATGCGCTCGACGATCCCAGGACATGACGCGCGTATGGGATACGCGTGTGCCGGAAGTGGAAAATCGAACGCGCGGCACTCAGCCAGTGCCTGGAATATCGACCCGCTCCACCTCGCCAAGCGGCATCTGCAGGAAGCGGGTGCCGAGGTCGCGGAACGAGTCGACGTCGCCGGTGCAAAGGAAGCGGTAGGCGCCTTCGCCGCCCGGGGACTGGGTCAGGTCGCTTTGCTCGAGGGTGCGCTGCACAGCCGCGGCGACCGCGTGGCCGCCGCTGACCAGGCGAACGTCGCGGCCGAGGATCCGCTGCAGCATCGGGGCAACCAACGGATAGTGGGTGCAGCCGAGGATCAGGGTGTCGACCTCGGCGCGCTTCAGCGGCGCGCAGTAGGTCCGAGCCATCTCCAGCACACCCGCGTCGAAGGGCGAGCCATCCTGGATGAAGGGAGCGAGGTCCGGGGCCTCGACCTCGGTCACCTCGAGAGCACGGTGCTGGCCTTCGAGGGCCCGGCGGTAGGCGCCGCTCTCGACCGTGTTCGGCGTCGCCAGCACTCCCACCCGGCCACTGTCGGTGATCGCGGCCGCGATCTCCGCCTGCGGCTCGACCACCGGCACCACCTCCACCCCGTGCGCGGCCCCGACCTCACGCGCCACGTCCTCGCCGATCGAAGTCGCCGTGTTGCAGGCGATGACCAGCAGCTTCGCGCGGCCGCCGAGCAGCAGCTCGGCAATCGAGCGGATCCGCGCCCGCAGCGCCTCGGTGTCCTTGACCCCGTAGGGAAACCAGGCCGTGTCGCCGAGGTAGACGAAATTCTCTTCCGGCAGCGAGACGAGGCACTCATGTAGGACGGTGAGCCCGCCGACGCCCGAGTCGAACATCGCGATCGGCAGCGAGGCGTCGAGAGAGCTTGCGATGGGAGCCGTCAGAGCAGGTGCCCTATAGGAAGGGCTTGTACGTCATGAAGAAGATCGTGACGACGACGATCAGACCCGCAAGCCCTCCCACTCTGCTGAGCCGTTCGCTCACCGCGTTGAACTCATCGCTGAGCGTGTCGCCGGCCTTCAGGTCGCGTTCGGCCAACTCCCTCGCCTTGCGCGTCTGCGGTCGAAAGAAGCCTCCTTGAAGGGCGAAGAGCCCGATGATCGCCAGGTACCCGACGCTGAGGAACGCCTCGCCGGCGTCCCAGTCGCCGTCGGCCTGCAGGTATATCCCCGCCACCAGTAGGACGATCATCCCGGGAGAGACGAGGTAGCGATCGACCTTCTGCACTCCGGCGATGATCGCCGGAGTGGCGCGGGGGAACTGCGGCGCGACCGAGAAGAAGAACCCATAGCCGAAGGTCGGGCCGAAAGCCAGCACGACCGCGAGGATGTGCAGGAAGAGCGCGAACTTGTACCCGGGGTCGACGATCGTCGCCAGCATCGCGGGAAACATACCGCTAGGCCCGGAGCACAAGAGCGGCCCAATCGCCCTGCAAGCGTCGGTCCGCCTCGACCAGGCCGGTTGGGGCGAAGACGGCGGCGACTTCATCCAGCTCCGCAGGAAGGAGACCTGAGAGGACCATCGTTGCGGGACTCGGGGAAGGGTCCGTCGGAGCAACAGCGGGGAGGCTCCGTCGGACCCTCCCCCGAGTCCCGCCGCCAGCGAGCTCTGCAGCTATGACCCTGAGGATCGGCGCGGTCATGTTGGCCACGGTCGTTGGTGCGAGCACCGGCAGCTCTTCTCGGAGGTTGAGCTGTTCGACCTCGATGGTTACCCCGTTTGCCTCGGCGTTGGCCGAAGCTGCCTCGATCGAGGCTTGCTCGTGGTCGTAGCCCCGCACGGGGGACCAGCCGAGCTTGGCCGCCGCGATTGCGAGAACGCCGGAGCCGGTGCCGAGGTCGGTGAGCGGCCCGCTGGCCTCTCCTGCCTCGACCAGCTCCAGCAGCAATTCCAGGCAGAGGCGGGTGGTCGGGTGGGCGCCGGTGCCGAAGGCGCGGCCTGGGTCCACGACGAGATCGACCGTGCCCTCGCGGGGCTCCTCCCAGGAGGGGCGCAGCCAGAGGCGCTCGCCGACCAGAAGCGGCTTGTGAAAGTCCTGCCAGCGGTCCGCCCAGTCGTCGGGGACCTCGGTCGCCACGACCTCGACCAGGCCGTCGCCTGCCGCCACCTCGATCTCGCCCAGCTCCGGCAGCTCCCCCTCGCCGCCGTAGATCGCGTACTCGACGTAGCCGGGGCCCTGCTCCTCCTCGACCCCGTTGGGAGCGAGGACGGTCAGCTCCGCGAGGACGATCTCGGCCTGCTCGGGCGAGCAGCGGACCGCCAGGCGGATCAACCGAACGCTCTGCGCACGCGGGAGAAGAAACCGCCGTCGTCCTGCTGGGAGCGCAGGTTGTGCGGCTCCAGGGACTCCTCCAGCTTCTCGGCGATCTCGCGCTGCTCGTCGGAGAGATCGGTGGGAACGATCACGTGGACGACGACGCGGAGGTCCCCCGGCGGCCCGCCGTTTGCGCCGGGAAGGCCGTGGCCCCGCAGACCGAACTGGGCGCCGTGCTGGACCCCGGGGGGCAGTTCGACCTCCCGCTCGCCCTCGTGGCTCGGGATTTGGATGGACCCCCCCAACATGGCCTGCACCGCGGAGATCTCGACCGCGTGGACGAGGTCCTGACCGCGCATCGGCCCCCGTCGCACCTCGAATCCGAAGGTACCTCCGAAGACCGCCTGAAATAGGTCCTCGACCGAGCCGAAGCCCGGGCCGCCGGCCGGAGAGCCGCCGCCCCTCAGGCCCTCGTGGCCGAAGCGGTCGTAGACCTGGCGCCGCTCAGGGTCGGACAGCACCTCGTACGCCTCGGCCGCCTCCTTGAACTTCTCCTCGGCCTCGGGGTCGTGGGCGTTGACGTCGGGGTGCAGCTCGCGGGCAAGGCCGCGGAAGGCCCGCTTCATCTCCGTCTCCGACGCACCGCGCTGCACGCCGAGGACCTCGTAGTAGTCGCGTGGCACCGAGTCCCCGATCAGCCGTCGTAGACCGTCTCGCAGTAGCGCGAGAGCTCGCGCGCGGCGGCGCGCACCGAGGCGATCGCGGTGGCGTAGTCCATCCGCAGCGGGCCGACCACGCCGACGGCGCCCAGGTTGCGGTGAGCAAGCCCGTAGTTGGCCCCGACGACGCTCACCGAGCGCAGCTCCGGGCGCGGGTTCTCGCCGCCGATCCAGAGGAAGACGGAGCGCTGGTCAAGGGCGGAGCGCAGCATCTCGAGCAGGCTCGCCCGCTCCTCCAGCGCGGTCATCAGCCTGTCCGCTCGGGGCAGGTCGGCGGAGTGCGCTTCGGAGAGCAGGCGGGCCGCTCCGTCCATGTAGAGGGTGTCGGAGGACTCCTCGCGCTCGAACTCGGTGAAGGCCGCGCCGAGCGTGGCGATGAACTCGCTCTCGAGGGGACCGAGCTCGGGGTCGGCCAGGCGCCCGGCGATCATCCTCGCGCCCAAGCCCATACCCGACAGCTGCTCGTTGAGGTAGCTGGAGGCCCACTCGACCAGACCGGCGTCGACCGGGGCGTTGAAGTCGAAGACCCGCTTGGCGACGGTGCCGTTGGTGGCGATTGCCACCACCATCACGCGACTGGGCTGGAGGCGCAGGACCTCGACCCGGTGGATGGTCGCCGCCAGCGTCTCCGGCGGAGCCATCACCAGTGCCATCAGATCGGTCACCTGGGCCAGGGCGGCCGTCGTCTCACGCATCGCCGCGTCGATCTCCCGTCGCAGCTCCAGCTCCACCCCGCTCTCAGCCGGCGGCCCACCCGCGGCCATCATCACGTCGACGTGGCGCCGGTAGCCGAGCTCGGTCGGGACCCGCCCGGCGGAGGTGTGCGGATGCGTCAGGTAACCGGCAGCCTCCAGAGCAGCCAACTCCGCCCGCACGGTGGAAGCCCCCCACTCAACCTCCGAAAGCTCCACAAGCTCCTTCGAAGGCACGGGCTTCCCCGACGCGAGATACGCATCGACTACCAGCTTGAGAATGAGCTCCTGCCGAGGCGAAAGCACGCTTCGAAGTCTAAGAGGAGCGCCGGGTGCACCTCCCAAAACACTCAAGCGAGGCTCCCGCCGAGCGTTTTGGGAGGTGCACCCGGCGCTCCCTTGCACCTACAGCTGAACTTCCGCCTCGGCGTTGCGGATCGTTTGGTTGTCGCCCTGAGCAGCCACTGTGTCGATCGTGACCGTGTCGCCCTCGGCCGACTTGATAGTGCCGCTGACGACGATCTCGGTCTCTGGAGCTCCCATCCCTCGGAACTGGACGGAGAGCTTCTTGAGCTTTCGCGGGTCGCCACCGGCGACGTCGGTGGCGGATCGCGCGACTAGGCCCATCATGAAGAGGCCGTGCAGGATCGTGTTCGGCAGGCCGACCGCCTTGGCGAACTCGGGATCGATGTGGATCGGGTTGAAATCGCCCGAGGCGCCCGCGTAGCGGTGCGGCAGGTACTTGTCCGGGGTCATTCTCAGCTCGGGGATCGCGTCCCCTGCGTTCAAGTCAGCCATCTCAGACTCCCCTCACGATGTTGGTCCAGGTGCCCTTGACGACCTCGTCGCCGTTCTGGTTGACGGATCGGGTCTCGAAGACGTAGAAGCCCTTGCCGTCCTTCTCGAAGATCTCCCGGCACTTGGAGGTGGTCGTGATCTCGTCGCCCGAGCAGGCGGGCTCACCCCACTCGAACTCCTGGGCGCCGTGCACCATCGCGGCGAAGTTCATCCCCACCTCGGGGTCGAACATCGCCGGCCCCAGCGCCGGCGCGCTGTAGACGACGCAGAACATCGGCGGCGCGACGACATCGCGGTAGCCGGCCGCCTTGGCCGCATCGCGGTCGAAGTGGACCGGGTTGTCGAGCCCGATCACCCGCGCGTACTCGCCGATCTTCTCCTTGCCCACCTCATAAGTCGTGGCAGGCCATTCCTTCCCTACAGCTTCAGTCTTGATGGTCATAGCGGCGGCAGTCTAGAGGGACCGGGGAAAGGGGGGCGGGCACCCCTCCCAAAACACTCCAGCGAGGCTCCCGCCGAGCGTTTTGGGAGGGGTGCCCGCCCCCCTACTCGTCAATCTCCAGGACAGCCAGGAACGCCTCCTGCGGCACTTCCACGCGCCCGACCGACTTCATCCGCTTCTTGCCCGCCTTCTGCTTCTTCAGCAGCTTCTGCTTGCGGGTGACGTCGCCGCCGTAGAGCTTCGCGGTGACGTCCTTGCGCAGCGCCTTGACCGTCTCGCGAGCGAGGATGTTCGAGCCGATCGCCGCCTGCACCGGCACGTCGAAGAGCTGTCGCGGGATCGTCTTGCGCAGTCGCTCGACCAGGCGCTTGCCCTGCTCGTAGGCGAATTCGCGGTGGACGATGATCGAGAGCGCGTCGACCTTCTCGCCGGCGAGCAGGATGTCGACCTTGACCAGGTCGGATGCCTGGTTGCCGATCGGCTCGTAGTCGAGGGAGGCGTAGCCCCGGGTCGAGGACTTGAGCAGGTCGAAGAAGTCGAGGACGATCTCTGCCAGCGGCATGTCGTAACGGATCTGCACCCGCTGCGGGCTCAGGTAGTGCATGTCGACGTGGGTGCCGCGGCGCGCCTGGCAGAGCTCCATCACCGCGCCGACCTGCTCGGACGGGCAGATGATCGTGGCCCGGATGTAGGGCTCTTCGATCGCCTCGATCGTGCCGGGATCGGGCAGGTAGGTGGGGCTGTTGACCTCCAGGCGCTCACCGTTGGTGAGATGGACCTCGTAGCGCACGTTCGGGGTCGTCGCCAGCAGGTCGAGGCCGTACTCGCGTTCCAGCCGCTCGCGCACGATCTCCATATGCAGCAGACCGAGGAAGCCGCAGCGGAAGCCGAAGCCGAGCGCCTCGGAGGTCTCCGGCTCCCAAGACAGCGCGGCGTCGTTGAGGGCCAGCTTCTCGAGCGCGTCGCGAAGGTCTTCGTAGCGGTCGGTGTCGATCGGGAAGAGACCGCAGAAGACCATTGGCCGGACCTCGCGGTAGCCCTCCAGCGCCTCGGTCGCCGGTCGTTCGAGCGAGGTCAGCGTGTCGCCGACGCGCAGCTTGGCGACGTCCTTGATGCCGGTGATCAGATAGCCCACGTCGCCGGCGTCCATCCCCTGCACGCCGGTCATCGCGGGCCGGAAGAAGCCGATGTCGTCGATGTCGGCCTCGGTCTCGTTCTGCATCGCCAGGATCCGCTCGTGCTTGCGGAAGGAGCCGTCGACCATCCGCACGTAGGCGATCACGCCGCGGTACTGGTCGAACTCGGAGTCGAAGATCAGCGCCCGGGTCGGAGCCTCGGGCTCGCCCTTCGGAGGCGGGATGTGCTCGACGATCGCCTCCAGCACCTCGACCACCCCCTCCCCGGTCTTGGCGGAGATCCAGAGTGCTTCGCCGGGGTCGCCGCCGGTCAGGTCGGCGATC
>Ga0157380_10001196_pt1 | contig 16795 bp, 9 predicted proteins | sample S35metaG_FD_119757 | JGI IMG/M metagenome (GOLD analysis project Ga0157380, IMG submission 119757) | Switchgrass rhizosphere microbial communities from Kellogg Biological Station, Michigan, USA - S3-5 metaG | ecosystem: Host-associated > Plants > Roots > Rhizosphere > Soil | place: USA: Michigan... | reverse complement strand
GCCGTCCTCGCGCTTCTGCCGCAGCAGGCCGTAGTGCTCGAGGTAGTTGACGACCTCCAGCAGGATGAAGCCGAGGGCCTGGATCAGCAGGTAGGGCAGGACGACAAGCCCGAACACGGCTACCAGCGCACCGAAGAGGACGATCGTCATCGCCCAAGCCCCGAGGATGTCGTTGCGAAGCGTCCAGTGCGACTTGCCGAGGCGATCGAGGCGCTTGCACTCGATCTCCCAGGCGGAGCGCAGGCTGCCGAGGACGGTACGCGGCAGGAAAGCCCAGAAGCTCTCCCCCAGCCGCGAGCTGGCGGGGTCCTCGGGAGTGGCGACGCGAACATGGTGACCGCGGTTGTGCTCGATGAAGAAATGGCCGTAGCCGGTCTGGGCCAGCGCCACCCGGCTCAGCCAGCGCTCGGTTCCGTCGCGCTTGTGCCCGAGCTCGTGGGCGGTGTTGATCGCGATCCCGCCGACGACGCCCATCGTCAGCGCCAGTCCGAGGCTCTCCAGCACCGAGAGGTCGCCGCTGGACCAGAGCCAGCAGGCGAAGACGAGACCGGCGTACTGGACCGGGATGAAGAGGTAGGTGCACCAGCGGTAGTAGCGGTCCTGCTCGAGCCACTTGAGCACGCTGTCTGGAGGGTTGGTCGAGTCCATGCCGATGACGATGTCGAGGATCGGGAAGGCGACGAAGACGAGCAGCGGCCCGAAGAACCAGAAGAAGTCGAACCCAGTCACCTCGACGCTGGCCCAGGCGATGAACGGGGCGAAGGGGATGACCAGCCCGAGCAGCCACGCGTAGCGCTTGGCGTCGCGCCAGCCGGCCGGGTTGAGCTCTATCGCGGGCCCGTGGTCGTGGCTATGGGTTGCAGCCTCCATCGCTCCTCCTTGTCAAATTTCCCTGCAGCGTCTTGTTGATTGACAAGATAGCGAACTTTGTAAACCAGCGCAACACCCGCCTGCTGATTGTCGAGGAAGGCTCGATCCACGTCCCGCTACCATCCGGCCCGTGTACACGCTTCTGAGCCTCCTGCAGGTAGTCATCTCCGTGGTGCTGATCTTCCTGATCCTGCTGCACTCCGGCAAAGACACCGGCCTCTCGGGCGCCTTCGGCATCGGCGGCGGGGGAAGCTCCTTTGGCGGCGGCTCGATGGTCGAGCGCAACCTCGACCGGGCGACGGTCTTCTTCGCGATCATCTTCGTCATCAACACCCTGGTCCTGCTGAAGATCTAGAGGGGCCTGGCCGGCTGCTCCGCCTCCTCGCGGGTGCCGTTTCCGTTAGCGCCGTTGCCGCGGTTGAGGATCTCGACCGCCTCCTCGCGCAGCTCGGCGTCGAGCAGGGCGAAGTCCTCGTCGGAGAGCTTGCCGGCAGCGTGGTCGAGCTCGGCGTCGCGGATCTCGCGGTACTTGGCTTCCTTCAGCGCCTCCAACTCGGTGTCGGCGACGAGCCGACGGCGGGGGCGGCGGGCGGGCCAGATTCCGATCAGCGCGCCGGAGAGTGCGATCAGCCCACCGATCCACATCCACGTCACCAGCGGGTCGACGATGACGCGGAAGGTCGCGACGGAACCGTCGGTGAGGTAGCTGCGGGCGATCTTCTCGGCAGTCGCTGTCTGGAGTCGCTCGATCTGGGCAAGCGCGACCGGGCGCAGTTGCGGGTTGACGGCCGCGGCACTCATCAGCTGGGAGACGGCCCGGCACTGGGGCGGCGTGCCCGGGCCGCCGCCAACGCAGGTGCTGAAGCCGCGATCGGCGGCACGCACCCGGCGCTGGACCACAGCGATATCCGGCGCCAGCGACGTCCAGAAGTCGCTGCCGAGGCCGGCCTTCAGACCGACCTCGCTGGTCGCCTCGCCGTCGAAGAAGCTGGCAATCGTCCCGCCCTGCTGGCCGGTCGGCCGATAGTACCGCCGGGCTGGGCGCAGGAGGAAGGACCGCCCCCCCTGCCGCACGGAGAGGACGGCGCCGAAGCTGAACTTCTGCGCGTCGACCGCGACGGTCGGGCGCTCGTAGGTGACCGTGCGGCCGTCGATCTCAGCGCTCTCCCCGGGCGCCAGGCGCAGGTCGCGATTGGTCTGGAAGCTCGAGGAGGCGGCAATCCCGATCAGCAGCACGGCGATGCCGATGTGAACGATGTAGCCCCCGTAGCGCCGGCGGTTGCGGGAGACGGTCGCTGCCAGCGCCGCCGGCAGCGAGCCGCCGCGCAGCGAGCGCCGCGCCGCCGCGCCGCGCCAGAACTCCTGCCCCAGGCCGACCAGGGCGAAGGTGGCGAAGACGAAGAGGGCGAGGGCCCACGGCTCCGAGGCGGCGCCGGCGAAGAGGACGAGCCCGATCCCGACCGCGGCCGCCACCACCGAGGGAACGAGGAAGACCCGTTTCGCGGTCGTCCAGCTCACCCGGCGCCAGGCGAGCAGAGGACCGATCCCGGTGAAGAGGACGAGCAGGATCGCCAGCGGCGTCGTGTAGCGGTCGAACCAGGGCGCCGCCAACGAGGACTTCTCGCCGGTGAAGAGCTCGGAGATCAGCGGGAAGAAAGTGCCCCAGAAGATCGTCGCGCACAGCGCCACCAGGAGCAGGTTGTTGACGACGAAGACGGCCTCGCGCGAGGCGAGCGAGTCGATTCGCTTCTGCGAGCGCAGGTCGTCTAGGCGGGAGACGATCAGCGCTGTCGAGCCGATCAGCACCACCGCGATAAGGCCGAGGATGTAGGGACCGACGGTGCTGTCGCCGAAGGCGTGGATCGACTGCAGCACACCCGAGCGGACGAGGAAGGTGCCGAGCAGCGCCAGGGAGAAGGTGGCGACGATCAGGCAGGCATTCCAGACCTTCAGCATCCCCCGCTTCTCCTGGACCATGATCGAGTGCAGGAAGGCGGTGCCGATCAGCCACGGCATCAGCGCCGCGTTCTCGACCGGGTCCCAGGCCCAGTAGCCGCCCCAGCCGAGCTCCGTGTAGGACCAGCGGGCGCCGAGAAGCAGGCCGAAGCCGAGCAGGGCCCAGGCGATCAGGGCAAAGCGGCGGGTGGCGCGGATCCAGGAGGCATCGAGACGGCGGGCGATGAGGGCGCCGATCGCGAAGGCAAAGGGGATCGTGAAGGCGACGTACCCCGAGTAGAGCATCGGCGGGTGGATCATCATGCTCGGGTGCTGGAGCAGTGGGGTGAGGCCGACGCCGTCGGCGGGCACAGGGCTGAGGCTGGCGAATGGATTGACACCGCCGGCGAAGAGCATCAACCCGGTGAAGAAGCTCCCCACCCCCGCCATCACCGCGGTCGCGTAGGGAACGATCTCGCGCAGCTTGCCGCGAGTCGCGTAAAGGGCGAGCGAGGCGGCGATCGAGAGCACCCAGGCCCAGAGCAGCAGCGAGCCCTCCTGGCTCGACCACATCGCGGCCAGCTTGTAGAAGGCCGGGGTCTCGATCGAGGAGTGTTGTTGGACGATGCTGAGCGAGAAGTCGTCGTTGGCGAAGGCGACCTCGATCAGGGCGACGCAGACCGTGAGCAGCCCGCACGCCGCGTAGACGGCCCGTCGCGACGCCAAGACCCAACGCTCCTGTCGACCCCCCACTGATGTCGCACTTTCCGCCGCATAGCGGAGGGAAGTGCGACCTCTGCCGGCAAGAGCTGCGAACGCGGCGAAGGCGAAGGCGAGAAAGGCCAGCGCCAGCAGGGCGCTGCCGAAGCTAGCTGTCATTCGCGGTGGTGAACTTCGACGGGCACTTGGTCACCAGCGTGTCTGGCTGGCCGACGAAGACGCCACTCTCGACCGCCCCGGTGAGGACGATCTCGCGACCGCCGCGGAACGGGTCGGGGACGGTGCCGCTGTAGGTGACCGGGATGCTCTCACCGTCCCCATCGCGATCGGTGACGCGGAAGCGCAGGCCCTCGTCCCCCCGCCGGATTGAGCCCTTGACCACCTTCCCGGTCATGTCATAGGTAGTGCCAGGGGTAGCGCTGAGCAGCTGCGAGGGCTCCTTCGCCTCGGTCGAGGCACTGAAGGACGTGTAGACGAGCGCCGCCGCCAGCATCACCGCGACGCCGAGCGCGACCACGAGCCGAATCTTCCGCTTGCGCTGGGGGTCCAAGGGATTCGGGATTATCGCAAGGCCCGCCCGCCTCCACGATGTCGCAGTTACCGCCGCATAGCGGCAGTTAGTGCGACCACAGCCCGTCGGGCCTACCTCGAATGCCGCTGCGGTCGCATTTCTCTCCGCTATGCGGCGGTAACTGCGACATCACCTGGAAGAATGAGGGCGTGGCTGGGCATGACGATCCTGTGCTGTTGATCACCGGAGCTTCCAGCGGTATTGGGGCTGCGACCGCGCGGGCCGCTGCGCCTGAGTACCGGCTTGTACTCGCGGCGCGGCGGTTGGAGCCGCTGGAGGAGCTGGTGGCTGAGCTCGGCGGTGAGGAGCGGGCGCTGGCGGTGCGTTGCGACGTCACCGAGTGGGACGAGGTGCAGGCGATGGTCGCGGCGGCGATCGAGCGCTTCGGGCGCGTCGACGCCGTCTTCGCCAATGCCGGCTTCGGCGCCACGCGCGGCTTCCTCGAGGAGTCGGTCGAGCACTGGCGCTCGATGGTCCTCACCAATGTCTACGGGGTCGCGCTGACGATCCGGGCCACCCTCCCCCACCTGCTCGAGCGCGGCGACGGCCACTTCATCGTCACCAGCTCGGTCGCCGGTCGCCGGGCGCTGCCGGGCTCGCTCTACTCCGCGACCAAGTGGGCGGCGACCGCGATCGGCGAGGCTCTGCGGGCCGAGCTGCGCCAGATGCACGAGAACCGCGACATCCGCGTCACCCTGATCGAGCCGGGGATGACCGACACCCCCTTCTTCGACAACCGCCCCGGCGAGTGGGCGCTACAGGACGACGACATCGCCAAAGCGGTGATGTACGCGCTCGAGCAGCGCCCGGGCGTCGACGTCAACGAGATCCTGATCCGGCCGACAAGTCAGCCGATCTGACCTGCACCCGCGCGGTGCCTAACGCTGGCCGCGTTTGCCGCGCTTTGCCTTCTTCTTCTTGCACGGAGCCCGGAGCTTCGGGCGCATGTTGGCCTTCTTGCCGTTCTGCCCCCTGAACCTGGCGATGACCTTGTGCTTCTTCTTGCCGCAGAGGTTGGTCGTGTTGACCAGCAGGCCCCGTTTCTTGCCGCCTCGGATGACGAGCGTGAATTTCGAGACCGGCACGTCAGGGACGACGTCGTAGGTGGTGCGCAGCCTGCCTTTGGCGCTGTCGATGCGCCCTGCCAGCTCGATGTCGACCTGGCCGTGCAGGGCCGCGACCACGTCCGGAAGTTCGTTTTCGGAAGAGCGCAGGTAGACCGGGCCTTTCAGCGGACCGTCGAGCAGCGGGGTCTCCGCGGTCGCGTATCCGTAGATCGAGTCTTTGGGGCAATCGCGGGCGGCGAACTGAACCCGGGTGCAGATGTTCTCGAGGCTCGACTGTTCGAGGATCACCGCCTTCGGCAGGGTCACCGCGGCCCGGCCGATGTTGGCGTCTCCCTCCCTGGCGACGAGGATGGCCCGCAGCTTCGGGCTCTTGCCGCGTCGCTTGCCGCCGAACAGGCGCATGAACAGTTTCGGTTTGAAGTCGAGACGCTCGCAGCCCTCGACCTGGAACGGCACCGAGACCGGATGCGAGCTGAACGCGGCCGGGTCAAGCGGGTTGCCACCCCCGCCGCGCAGGGTGCCGCCCACGGCCATCGGCGAGCAGTTGGTGGGATTGAGCGAGAACTTGGGTCGGTCCAGCGTCACCGCGACCGAGCGGATGTCGAGCAGGGCGCCGCCGAAGACGTGGGGAATCGGATCGGAGACGGCGTGGACCTGCGCCGTCACTGGATCGACGAACAGCGCCACCCTCACCACGACCGAGCCGAGATCGAACGGCCCGGCCATGGCGGGGGTGATCACTGCCAGGGAAAGTGGGGCACCGTTGTAGGGCCCGGTGAGGAAAGCCTTTCCTGCGATGTGGAAGGGATCGGGGCCGCTGCCCGCGGCCACCGCCGCGCTGCCGACGAGGCTCGAGGCGGGACAGCTCGGGCTGGCCGCCTCGGCCGCGCCACTGTTGGCTGCCGCGGCGGCGACCGTGGCCTCTGGGCAGTAGCGGACGCCCGCCAGCTTGGCGGTCAGCCCGGGCGGCAGGTCGACGTTGACGCCCTTCAGCTCCTGGTTGCCGTCGGAGCGGGCGAGGTCGACTGAGAAATGCCGGTAGGCGCCGGCTTTGGGCTCCGCGGTGCGGGCACCGAAGCTGGGCGCGAACGGGCGCTCCGCCAGAGTTTTGGCGCATGGGCCGCCGCCGGGCGCCTCGGCGAGATCGAAGTCGTCCGTATCCGTCGCGGGCGGATCGGCCGACGGACCGCCTTCCTGACCGGCCGGGATGGAGCCGGCCGCCGAGGTCCAGGGAGTCATCTCGGACGCCGTCCCATGGGGGCCACAGGTGGGCGGGCTGGTCAGCGGCGCGTGCGGGCCCTCGTCGAAGGTGATGAGGAACGAGTCGAACGGGACCTGCGGGTTCTCGGCGAAGGTCGTCGTCAGCTGGCCCGTTTGCGGATTTGCGCTGACGTTGCCGATCAGGCGAGCGACGACCCCGTAGCGATCGGACCTCGCTTCGACGAAGATCCGGTACGCGTCGCCGGAGGCCGGATCGCGGCTGAGCTGCTGACCGACGTAGACGTTCCCGGTCAACGGCCCCTCGGGCAGCGGCGAGGTCTCGACGGAGACGGTGCCGACCTTGGACGCGGCTGGGCAGGCGTTCGCCGGGTTTCGCGTGCCCTTGCCGAACTGCTCGTCGGTGCACGCCTGCAGGCCGTTGGCGGCCGATGGGTTGAGGCCCATCCCGGCGGGCAGCGTCACCTTCGCGGTCCGCACGTGCGCGGTTTCCTGATCCGTGCCCCCGCTCTCGGTCTGGTGGGGCAGGGTCACCTCGACCGTCGCCCCGGACGGCGAGTCGGTCACCGCGGTGTTGGGGTCGGCCTCGATCGAGGGGGCGAAGGGAACGGTGTCGCATTCCTTCGGGGAGGTCCCTGGCGGGATCTTGGACTCGAAGGGCGGTTGGGCGTCCTCGGGGAACTGGTACCCGGGGTCTTCCTCTTCGGCGACCCCGCTGGCCAGCAGCCAGGTCGAGTAGACGTGCTCGAAGGGCGAGACCGCCGGCCCCAGGCAGGTGCTCGGCGTGCTGATGAACGTGCCGTCACCCGAGCGGCCGTCGAAGACGAGGCGGTTCTTGAGGACGACCCCCCCTTCGAGCAGCGGCAACGACTCGAAAGGCGTCGGGGGGACGTCGATCGTGAAGCCCTCGTGGTAATCGCTGTCCCACGCCAGGTCGGCTCGGAGGTAGATGTTGTTGCCGAGCAAGTTCAATCCGAACCGCGCCGGTTCCCCCTCCGGCGGAACGATGTTGTAGACGGTCGGCTGTTCGGGCACCTGAATGGGCACGCCGAGCACTGAGGCGGTCACGACGCTGTAGCCGACATCGGAGCCAAGCGGACACGAGGCCGGGCTGGCTTCGAAGGTCGCCAGCGGACACTGCGGCGTGGCACCCGGGTTGACGCTGAGGCCGACCGGCAAGTCGACGTGGACGGTCTTCAGTTCGTCGACCGGTTTTTCGAGTTTCACGCCCGGCAGGGGTTCTTCGGTCGTGTGCTTGACGATGAACTGCGTGAAGCCAACGGGCGGGTGCCCGGCTGCCTGTTCGAAGAACTGCGCCGGGGTGTCAACGCTGCAAGTAGGCGTGTCCACCGTGCAGGTCCCCGCCTGCCAGCCGCTGTCGGCCTGAGGATCGTTCGGGTCGGAGGGGGCGATGATGTCGTCGGTGCTGGCCTGTGCCGCGGAGCCACCGAGCGCGAACACCGTGGCGGCAAGCGCGACGGCCCTGAAAGTCCCTGCACCTACTCGCATCAAGGTCTCCCTTCCGAAGATCATCAGTTTGTTGATCTTACCCGATTTTGTTGATCTATACCACTATTTTTTGGTATCACTTATCCTAGAAATTGGTATCGACCCTCGAACAAGACGGAGGAAAGCTCATGAATTGGCAGCTTCTGGCTCGTGCGAATACCCATCCGCTGCGGATCTCAATCCTCGAGGTGCTGGCCATGGACGGGGGGCGAACGCTCTCCCCCAATGAACTCAGCTACGAGCTGCGGACGCCGCTCAGCAACGTCAACTACCACGTCACCCAGCTCTTCCAGTCCGGCCTGTTGGAGCTGGCGGGAGAACGCCGTGTGCGAGGCGCCACCGAGCACTTCTACCGCGAGGCGGTGAGGGCCAACCTGCGCGTGGCTGCCTGACCGGTGCGATGCGCGCAAGCCGCGCTCAGCCAGAGATGACGTGAGGACGGCCTATCGCGGGATCGGTGAAGATCTCGCGCATGGCCACGCCAAACGCGCCAGTCGACGGGGTGCCGCCCGGCCCCAGGATGCCGGTCTCCATGCAGACGCTCGCGATGCTGACGCGGCAGCGCCCGTTCCTCGAGCGCTCCCGCCGTCGTTACGGCTCGATGTTCACGATCCGCGTGGTCGGCTGGGGCGATGTCGTAGTCATCTCCAACCCGGTGCTGATCAAAGCGACCTTCCGCGCCGACCCGACGACGCTGCACACCGGGTCCAGCAGCCCGCTGCGGAAGATGCTGGGCCCCAACTCCCTGCTCGGCATCGACGAGGAGCAGCACCTGCGCCAGCGCAAGCTGCTCCTGCCGCCGTTCAAGGGCCAGCGCATGAAGGCCTACGAATCGACGATCGCGGACGTCGCGGCTACGGAGATCGACAGCTGGCCCGAGGGCGAGCCGTTCGGCACCGGAGAATCGATGCAGCGGATCACGCTGCGCGCGATCCTGAGGGCGATCTTCGGCGCCGAGGGAACGCGGCTGGAAGCGCTCGAACGGCTGGTTCCCCCCTGGACCGACCTCGGCTCGCAGCTGACGCCGGCCAGCTGGCTGCAGCGAGACCTGGGGCCGCTCAGCCCCTGGAGAAGGTTCCAGCGGCTTCGCGCCCAGATCGACGCCGTCCTCGATGACCTGATCGCCTCCGCCAAGGCCGACCCACAGCTCGAGACGCGCACCGACGTGCTCTCGATGATGGTCCAGGCGCGCTACGAGGACGGCGGGGAGATGACCAACCCGGAGATCCGCGACCAGCTGGTGACGATGATCGCCGCCGGCCACGAGACCACAGCCCACACCTTGAGCTGGGCGGTCGAGCGCCTGCGCCGCCACCCCGAGGTGCTCCAGCGGCTGGTGGACGAGGTCGACGAAGGCGGCAAGGCGCTGCGGGAAGCGACGATTCGCGAGATCCAGCGCACCCGACCGGTGATCCCCTTCGCCGGCCGCACCGCGCGCAAGCCGTTCGAGCTGGGCGGCTACCGCTTTCCGGTCGACACTCGGATCCTCCTCGCCGCCACGCTCACCCACTACGACCCGGACCTCTTCCCCCACCCCGACCGCTTCGACCCGGACCGCTTCTACGGCATCGTGCCGGACACCTACTCCTGGATCCCCTTCGGCGGAGGCGTCCGCCGCTGCATCGGAGCAACCTTCGCCCACATGGAGATGGACGTGGTCCTCCGCGTCCTGCTCGAACGGGTCGAGCTGCAGCCCACCGACGCGCCAGACGAGCCCTGGAAGTTCCGCGGCGTCGCCTGGGCCCCCGGACGGGGCGGCGAGACAGTGGTGCGGCGGCGAGGGTGGTTGGAGCAGAGCGAGAAGCGGACGATGGGTTTCGAACCAACTAGTGCTGCACCTTTGGGCCGGAATATCTAATCAGGGCATCGGCCAAGGGGTTCGAGTTCAGCACCGAATACGAAGCGGCGACCCGTGAGACGCACGGGTCCGTACCCTGGAAACGGTACCGATAGAGATCCGCGCCAGATCGAAGACGTCCTAGCACAGCCGTTGTACTCGCCTACGCCGAAAAATGGACGCGGTGGGTCGACCATCGCAGTGGTTTGACGATCACTGATCTTAAAGCTAGAGCTCTCTCCCTTCGCAACGACAATGCGCGAGATTGACACCGCTCCTCTTTCTCCGAATGACAGGGCACTGAACGGAACTCCAGTTCGGGGAAGGCGGGACAATCCCAACGGTACGCTGCCACGCACCAAATCCTTAACCCATGAAATCGCGTCACGCCCCGCTCGAAACATCACAAAGAGAGAGAGTGACGTCGCATAAAGCCTGGGTTGCTTTTTAGAAGCTGGATCTTTCTTACCGCCAGGTGGGAGCTGGGTTCTTTTCTTGGGACACCTGAGGTGACGCGTGGGAGCGGCGCGGCCCCTGATGTGGCGCCGGTTCAGCTCAGTAAATGCCCTTTCACCACGAAAATAGATCTGTCCAACAAACACTCCAAACTGGTCGAATGGCCCCCCTTTCTGGATGGCATCCATCAGTGGGACCTGTCGGCAGTCGCGATGTAGACCTTCCGCTGGGGAGAAATCGAAGGGAGATCCTTCCCAACTTTCCGAAGTTCGCATGGATTCCAAACTCGTCAGCGTGGCCCTGTTCGGTGCTATACACAGCAGCAGTGTGCTGACGCGAGGCAACAAGTCTTACTCCTCGGCGTGACCCGACTACCGAGATCTTATAGCCATTGGTCCCTCGAGCCGAAAACTGCGCGTGGGAATTTTGCGTAACAAGCACATATTCCCGCTTCTCGGGATGGCGGGCTGGCGCAGCTGCCGCAAGAGAGGTCAGCACACCGCTCATGGACACAACGACCACTGTGAGATACAGACATCGAAAGCGGCAATATGGATTCTCGTTTTCTCATATAAAAAGGCTCCCGATTACCGGGGGCTTAGACAGATTCGTGATACGGCCGAGTTCTCGTAAAGGATCTAGGTCGACTAGCCCAAGGCTAAAGACACGGCCTAACGGGATGAATGTTCGGCGGGAAAATGAAAAGGCGTTTCGTCGTTAGTGACACTTTACCCGCTCCGGGAAGAGACACTGCCAAAGACCCTTTCCATGTCGCAGATGGACAATTTGCAAACCGACCCACACCTGAAAAGGGAGCGGGCGGCGTTAGAGTTGCTGTCGTGGGCGCAAGATTGAGCTTGAAAGTAGTGGAAGGACCACGTGCGGCTGCCAAGCGGAAAATGCTCATGCCTTGTTTTTCTTCAAACGACATTACGCTGAAGGGTACCTCGCCTCTCGGAAGCTTGCCAAGCTTTAGATCTGCTCCTGACCCCGACACAAAGTCGGTCAACTCATCCATGGCATCCTGACCCGCACGGAACGTCAAGGTTCCTCTCTTGGCCAAGCCAACAGCCTTAAATTTCGGCTTTTGGGCGTTACTCCCCTGCTCCTCTTCTATAGTAGAGGGCCTGTTACTCAGGCGGTGGTTACACCCACTTCGCTGAAGTGTAATAACACGGCCCTGCGCATGGCTGGTATTCAGCCTAGTGAAATTATGCTCCCCACGAAATCTTATTTGCCCAATAAATTGACCCCCCACTATCTTCGCATGCTCCAAGGCACATCCAGTACGGGCAGTCGGACGCCCCTTGTTTTTTATTCTTTTCGACGGGCTGAACGTAGTCGCAACTTGACCGAGATTGCCGAATGTTGCAGTGAATCGCTTCCCGTCGAAATGTGCCTGGTCAGTCGTGTAGCCAGCTGCCGCGTGGCCCTTTGATGCTACAAGCCTTGCAATGCCCTCTGACGATCCAATGATCTGGATCTTGTAACCCTGAGTTCCGTGGAGGGCGAACCTGAACCCTGTGGTGCTTCCCGCGATTGCTTGACCGGGCAAGGAAACGAGAAAGCAAATAAAGACAGCGAGCATCGCGCCAATGATAAGTGGCCTTCCAGCAATAGGCCATCTACAGCTACTGCTAATTGTATTGTGGACATGAGTAACCATTTAAAATTAGAGCAACTGCTCCCGTCATTTCTGGCGCTGATTGATTGACCTATGCGGCTGGAGTCATGATGTATTTTCAAGACCTTCGACAATTTTTCCAATAATGCCAACACCACGGTCAGCTTCTTGATCCCCCACCAGCGCTGCGACCGAGGTGCCACATTGCTCTAGAGCACCCTGGTAGCGGGCGGCAATGTCACTTGTGCGATGGTTTGCCAAGTAGCGCCTATAGCCACGATGGCATGCCCTTTTCCATCCGGGGCGGTCATCAAAGACCGTCTCCGCCCTGCGGAATGTAGCCCGAATTGTTCGGTGGATCTTTTGTCGCGCCTGTGGTCGTGTTGCGCTGCTATCTACATCTCGTCTTACCTGTTGGCGACCGTGAAGTAGGATGCGCCCTAGCCGCTTGCCATCCTTTTTGCGATTTGGCCGACGTCCGTCAAGATCAAGTCCATTGCATGGGTCGCTGAATGCATAGTCGTATGCATTGGCAGAACCCCCGGTGACAGGATCAACCGATAGGAACCGTCCCAGCGCCGGCACATAGCTCCGCACCCCCATCTGAATCACGCCTGACGGGAGTTCGGTCCGACGCTGCTTGCCTCCGAGCCAGCCAAAGCGAGGAGAGCCCGTCTGCTTCGGGTTCCCAAACTCATCGAACTCGAAAGTTGCCGTCGGTTTGGTCGCGCTTTGGCTGGGGCTGGCCGTAGCGACGATGTCGCCGTGGAGATTGGCCAGTTGGAGGCTGACGCCAGTCACGCTGTCGTGGATCGCGGCCAGTTCGCCGCCGATGCCGGGAATGCTTCTCGTCCAGGCAGTGCCCTTCGCAGTCCAAGCAGGTGAGTCCGCGCCGCTTGCGTAGTGGAAGATTTCAGTGCCACCCGAGCCGCCTGTCTGTACCCGTTCGCGGGGGCGCAGGGCGGAGTCGAGTTTGTAAGAGTTGGTGACGCCGCCTTGGGACTGGCTCGCGACGAGGTCGTTTGCGTAGAAGGTGGTCGAGAGCGTCCCCCCTCCCGCGTATGACCCAGGCAGGCTCGTGATCCGGCCGAAGCTGTCGTAGGAGATTTCAGGGCCGATCAGGCGATCGGCGGCGTCGTATTTGTAGGATTGTTCAGCTCCTGCTGAACTCGTATCGCAGGCCCCGCCGGCTTTCGGCGCTCGCGTGATCAGGGTCGTGCGGTTGGAGTCTTTGTCGTAGTTGTAGGTGCGGGTAGTGCATTCGCCGCCCTGGGGAGTGTCCTTGACCAGCGTCAGCCGGCCGGCCTTGTCGTAGGAGTAATCCTGGCCGGAAAGGGTGCTCGCCTGGGAGAGCACCTGGCCGTAGATCGAGCGCTCGGCGCCGAAGGAAAGCCAGTTGCATTCGCTGGAGCAGCCGGCGACCTTGTCGTAGCTGAGGCCGACGGGCTCGCCAACCTCGTCGTAGGTCGTCGCCGCCAGCAGACCGTTGGGGAGGCTCTGTTCGACGATGTTGCCGTCGGCGTCATAGCTGGCGGTGAAGGTGCCTGCGCCGGAGTCGACGAGGCTGACGAGCAGGCCCGAAGTGGCGTCATAGCTCATCGTCTGGGTACCCTTGGCGTCGAAGGTGCTCAGCGGCCGCCCCAACAGGTCATAGCTGGCGGTCGATTTCTTTTTGTCGGCGTTCGTGTAGGCGGTGACCCGGCCCAGCGTGTCGTAGGTCGTGGTGATCGCCTGGTTATCGAAGCCTTCGCATTCGACTTCGCAGACGAAGCGCTGGGTCTTCAACCGCCCGGTGGTTGACCAGTAGAGCGTTTCCCGCTTGGGGATCGCCACACCACCGCCTTCGGTCTTCACCGTTTTCTCGCGGCCCAGCGTGTCGTAGGTGAAGACCGTTTTGCGCGTGGCTTCTTCTTTGCCGCCCGGACTCTCGATCACTTCGGTCGGCTGGCCCATCGAGGCATAGCCGGCGATCCTCTTGACGAGGATCTCGGGCTGGCCTTCGGTTCCCGGCTGCGCGGCGGGCTTTATTTCGCAGGGCAGGCCGGTGTAGCCTTCCTTTCCCAACCAGCAATCGGTCCCACCACCGCCCAAGACACCGAAATAGATGATCTTGGTTGTGTGAGCGTCTCCCCCTTCGTGGTTCTCGGGCTGGCGGATTTCCTTCGGTAGGCCCGAGGTGGTGTCATAGACGGTCTTGGAGATGAGTTTCAAGCCCAGTGGATCGACAGTCGTTTCGATCGGCTTGCGCAGCGTCCAGTCGTATTTGGTTTCGGTCAAACGCTGATCGGCGTCAGCTCCTGTGCCAGTGCTTGCTCCGGTCGCTTCGGTAGTCGGAAGGTGAGGCTTCACCCCGGCTTTGTCCCAACCCTGGTCGTATTCGACCACCCTGTGCATGCGGGCTTCGACCGTGGCGCCGGTTTCAAGGCGCACCTCGTGCAAGGGGCCCCATTCCTCTGTCATCTCGGTCCCGTTTTCGGCATAGGTGCGATGGGTGTCGAGCTCTTCGGAGCGAGTCACCGATTCGGATCCAGCGGCCAGGGCGCGAAGGCGGTTTTGGGCACTCAGTTCACGTACCACGTTTCCGAATTCATCGGTTTCGGCGGTGGTGATCGAGGGGGCGGAGGTACCGGCACCAGAGGGGGTTGCGGTGTTGACCGCCTGACCTTCGGCGTCCATGTAGTAGACGCTGGCGCGCGAGTAGCTCGAGGGCGGTTCGGAGGGGATCTGGTCAGGCGGGAAGATCGCCGTGGCATCGACGGGGATGTCCTCCTGGCCCCATTTGGACACCGCTTCCCCACTCAGGTCATACGGCGCCCCGCTGCCGCTGATCGGTACCGCGTAGGAGATCGTGGTCTGGGCGACCGTGGGGCTCGCTACCAGGCTCGGCCGTTTGACCGCGATCAGGCGCCCGTTGGCTTCCTCTTCGTCATAAGAGCCGTATTCGAGCGTCCAGGGTTCTTCCCCCGGCGGGGTGATCATCTGCAGCTGCCCGCCTGCGGTGTAGGTGTAGCTCTCGATCAGGTCTGGGCTGGAGCGCGGGTCCCACGCTTCCACCAGCCGGCCTTCGGAGTTGTATTTGTACTGGGCGACGATCCAGTTCGACATCGTCGTGCCGCTGGTGGGGCCGTAGTATTTGATTTTCCCCAGTCGGTCGCCTTGGCCGGAGGTGCCTCCCCATTCGGCGGGGGTCATGTAGGTGAAAACCAGGCTGCGACAGCCAACCAGCGTGGTCGCAGTCGAGGGGACGCAGGGTAGCCCCGGCGATGCCGCGACGATCTTTTCCAGCCGCAACTTACCCGAGATGACCTGGTAAGTCATCTGTGTTGAGCCACCTGCCTGCGACACCGAGGTCGGGGCGTAGGTGAAGTCGCTTTCGTTCTTCTTGAAGACGGTGTGGTTGCCGTCTGGATCGCTCAGCGTGAGCTCCGTCGAGTTTCCCCGCGAAAGCACCCAGCCGGAGAGTTCGGGGGGAGCTAGGTAGGTCGTTTCGCCAGTTTGTTCGAAGGCGTATTCGTAGCCTTCGAGGTCGGTCAGCAGGACGTAGGGGCCTTCGCCGGCACCGTTGGCGTCCCAGATGCTCTTCCATTCCGCCGCCGCCGATTCCACTGAGGCCCCCGGCTTCCATCCCGGGCCGAGCACACCCGTCGGTTCGCTGCCGGCGGCGCGGGAGTTGTGGGTGCGGGAAAATTCAAGCCCCGACACCACCCCCGGTATCGAGACATCCTGACGCTGCACCGTGAGGTTGCCGGTGAGCAGATTGACCGAGCCCGGCCCAACCGAGGTGGCAGCATCGCGGGTGCCGCCGATGAAGCGGTCGACCGTCGCCTTGACCGGTTTGCTGTAGCCGGCGGCGCTGGGCGTGAGCGCTTCAAAGAGAGCGCGCACCTGCACGGTGCCTCCTTTTTTGCGCAGGGTGCTCGTTGCGTGGGCGGCGTCGAAGAACACTGGTTCGGTTTCATTGGCTTCCGATACGACGATCGGCCATTCGACTTCTTCGCCCTGTGCGTCGCGGACAAGGCCGGCTGGGATCGTCTGGAAGGCGCCGCTGGTCCCTTCCCTGAACTGATAGGTGACGCCGGTTACACCAGCGGCGCTCCATTTGGCCTTCAGCTTGAGCCTGCGGGCAGTCTCGGTGCCTTCGATCGGGGAGACGACCTTGCTGTCGCCCGGCGCTTCGGCGAAGTAGGTGATGACCAGTTTCGGCCGCTTGCTCGTGTCCACTGCGGCACTTGAGTCGAAGACCACAGATCGTTCGCTGCAGCAGCCACTTTTCTCGTCGAGCAGCTTGAGGATCACGCCTTCATTGGGAAGGCTGGTAGGGACGCCTTTGATTTGTTCAAAAAACGCCCATTTCTGTGTTAGCTCCGTGATGTCGAAGCTCCACCAGCCCGCGGCGCTACCGCGGTCTTTAGTCAGAATCTGGGCGCCTTCAATCGTGTAGTCGCCGCCTTCAGTGGACCATTTGAAGAAGCTATTGGCCTTGAGCCAGTTGGCGAACTGATTCCACGCCAACGGAGACGTTGATATTCGCCGTGCCTCAACACCGGATGTGTTAATCGCTGCGCTGGGAGAATGAATGGAGAGGGTGGCAGCGGATACGTAGGGCTTCGCAAAGGCGTTTGGCAGGCCGCTCAGGTTGAACTTCAGCAGCGAGCGCGACCACTCGTCTTTGCCTCCGACCTGCCGGTAGCGAGCGTAGAGCTCTTTCTGCCCAGCAGAGCCGCAAAGGCCCCAGCCTTCGGCTCCGGCCGTGCCCCCTATCGTGCAGTCGAGACTCGGGCTGCTCAATTCCAGCGTCGGGTCGAGGTGGATGGGCCAGGTCAGGTCCTTGCGCCCGAGCCATTCCTCGCCGGCGATAACCGACAGGGTCCAGCTCTCATCCCCTCTGGACTCGAGCTCGTAGTGAATGGCCCTGGAGGCCAGCGGCTGCACAGGGGAGCTGTCGTACATGACCGGTGCCGGGATTACGGCGAACGTCCCGCCGGACT
>Ga0157380_10001195_pt1 | contig 16796 bp, 12 predicted proteins | sample S35metaG_FD_119757 | JGI IMG/M metagenome (GOLD analysis project Ga0157380, IMG submission 119757) | Switchgrass rhizosphere microbial communities from Kellogg Biological Station, Michigan, USA - S3-5 metaG | ecosystem: Host-associated > Plants > Roots > Rhizosphere > Soil | place: USA... | reverse complement strand
TGTTCTGCTCGCCATTAGCGACACCGGCCAGGGAATGCCAGCTGACGTCATTGCCAAGGCCTTCGAGCCGTTCTTCACCACCAAGGGAGTCGGCAAGGGCACTGGCCTCGGCCTCAGCCAGGTGCTCGGTTTCGTCAAGCAGTCCGGTGGTCACGTCAAAATCTATTCGGAGCCCGATCACGGCACCACCATCAAAATCTATCTGCCGCGGTTCAAGGGTATAGCCGAAGAACTGCTGCCGGTTATTCCAGTGAAAGAGGCCCGGACCGGCCAACGGCATGAAGTCGTCCTGGTGGTCGAGGATGAAGAGCGAATGCTGCAGTTGTCATGCGAAGCCTTCAGAGAACTCGGCTATACTGTGCTGCACGCCGCAGGACCGATGGCAGCGCTGCGGGTCATCGATGCCCATCCGGAAATCACGCTGCTGTTCACCGACGTGGTTATGCCTGAGATGAACGGCCGCCAACTCGCGCGCGAAGCTATTCTGCGGTTGCCGAAGCTGAAGGTTTTGTACACCACCGGCTTCAGCCGGAACGCGGTCATTCACAACGGCGTGCTGGATCAGGACGTGAATTTCATATCCAAGCCCTTCACGATCGAGCAACTGGCTGCCAAAGCGCGAGGCGTCCTGGACGATGCTGTCCTTGGCGCTAAGCAGAATTCCTGAGCTTTGTACCTAGACGAAATCATCGCTCCATGTCCGGAGTGGGCCATTCGCGTCGGTTCGGCCACGTACCGATGACTTCCGCTCTACCCCTATAAACAGACATCGTTACCGTGCGTCGGCATATCTCAAATGTGCCAATACCGGAAGTCGCAATTCTTATTCAATCACGCGTGCAAACGCGCCAGCACCCGGGCCACAAAGCTAGCGCCGAGGCAAATGATCGAACTCGACGTCCTACACTTTTGCGCTTAACAGGTGGGCGGCTATGGGAAAGGCTAGTTCAGCATTGGTGGTGTATTTTCCCAAGGCATTCCTAACGTCAGTGATTAAAGCTTCGTGCGCCGCATCGTTGGCCTGTGATACCGGGACGGCCAACGGCGAGCCCGCAACGTAGCTCAACACAAACCTCTCGATCGAAGGAAAACGAACCGTCCCGTTCCGCTGTTGAATTGCTACGCCCTGAAAACCGGCAGCGCGAACAAGGGCGGTCAATTCGTCGGCATTGGACAACCCAAATGGCGCTCGCATGATAGCTGCCGCCGCTTGACCAACGTGTCGCTCCAGTGCTTCCGCCAGCACGGCAAAACCGGGACTTTCGTTTATGCCGCGCCACACCATCAGTGCGAGTCTTCCTCCGGCACCAAGAACTCTGCGCATTTCGCGCAGGGCCGCGGCGCGATCGGCGAAGAATTGCAGGCCCAATTGGCAATACACGACGTCAAATGAACCGTCCGGGAACGGGAGCTTATCAGCACTAGCTTCTTGCCACTGGAGTGGTCCGCCGGAAAGCGAGTCTGTCGACACGACTGATCTGGCGACGCTCAACATTCCGGGATTGAGATCAACCCCAACCACCGCGCCAGTTGGACCGACGTGCGCTGCGGCGATGCGCGCCACAATACCAGTACCGCACGCGACATCGACAATGCGCTCGCCTGGGCGGGGTTGAGCGAGTTCAACAAGTATCGGAGCCCACACCCCAAACACAGCCGGCACCAACTCACGCTCGTATACCTCGGGCGCGCTGCCCGCGACCTGCCACTGTCCTTGCTGGCTCATTTTCATGCCTCCTACCTTCAAGACATGTTTGACCGTAACCAGACTTTCCAAAGTACGTTGGCCCTGAGGGCAACATAACTCGATGCTATGAAGTCCGCTATGGGTCCAAACTCGGACCTCGGGCCGCGCCCGAGCCAAGTCCGCTCTACCCTCAATAGCGGAAATCGCCAGACCGCCCGGGGCCAGTCCGTATCGAATTGTAAGCTAGGTCGAGTGATCTCGAATTTTGTCTGGCACCGGCAAGAGCAGCGTTGCATCGTATCGAATGCTTCGCTCGCCAAAGAGGGCCATTGCATCGACCTTGGCACCCGGCATCGTTGTAGACATCAAGAAACCCGATTTATCGGACGCGCGCCAGCGTCGGTCGCCCGGCCGTGGTATATTTCTAGCTTGTTATTTTGACTCGCCCGTTTCCGGCGGAGCACTCAGAGCTTCCTCTGTAGTGAGCAAGATCGTCGAAAGTACACGGCGCATGAAAGAAGCTTTTTCCCGCGGCCCGCACGGGATTTGTCTGTACTTTTACCGACGCCGATGTGGTTTGTGTTTCGGAGGGTCTGTTCCGGTAATTGCCCGATACCACGCGGCGTCTGATTGCGCGCGGGCTCTGTCAGCGGCAAGATCCGATTGCCCACGATAGAACTGACTTAGGCCAAGGTAGCAATCGGTGCGCGCCGGTCCGTGAGGTATAGCTTCGCAGTTCGCCTGCGCGCTCGCAACGCCAAGAAAGCCTGCCAGCAGTATTGCGACGACACTTGCGGTCCAATGTTTCATTGCCGTCCCCAAGTGCGGAAATAATGGGTAAATTTTTCGACCCCAGGGACGGCTGGGGGCTGCCTCTGACCCCCAGCGGACATTAGCCCTCAGCACCCCGGCCATGCGCATGCCCTCATAAAGGCGCTCGCGCCCGGTAAGAAAGACCTGATTGTCGCTCGGAGCGCTGACGCGCTCCCGACGGATGGTGAAGCTCGGATCGAGCGCAAGCCCTGCCTGGGCAGCAGCCCTCGCCTCATCCAACAGTCCCAACTGCGCCAGTGGAGCGGCAAGAACAAAATACGGGCGGGCAACATTGCGATTGGCCTCGACACTTCGGCGCAGCCACGTGACCGCCTCAACGTCGGCGCCCAGAAATACCTTTGCGTGGCCGATAATCATCATCCAACTCGGGGCCCAAACGTCACGGGGGGAGAGGCGCAGTGCCTCTTGAACATGGGCCTCAACTTCTGCAGAGCGACCGGTATAATTTTTGGCGAGGCCTGTGAGAGCGTGCGCAAAAGCCAAATTTCGATCTAGCGCCAGCGCTTGCTCGCATTCGGCGATACCTTGCGCCGCGCGATTTGTCATGATGTAGGCGAGGCCCAGAGCCAAGTGGGCCAAGGCATAGTCCGGGGCAAGGGATAGTGCCTTGATCGATGCTGTTTCCGCGGCAGCAAATCGAGCAACCCGATCTTCGGTGACAAAGTTCCAACCGATAGATACGTCAAGTGCCGCCGAGACGGACAGCGCTATGACGTTTCGGGGATCAAGCGCCGAGGCGCGCTCGAAAAAGCCCCGTGCTTGGGTCAGGTTCTCGAGGGTCGGCCCCCTATTGAAGCTGGCCCATCCTAGGAAGATCAAATCCATTGCATCGGGATGCAGTGTGCGTTCGGCCTGCCTGGCCTCAGCGGCGATCAGCTGGGCATTTAGCGTATTGGCGAGGCGGGAGACAATTTCGTCCTGCATATCGAAAAGATCGGCAATGGGTTTGTCGAAGCGCTCAGCCCAAAGATGATTGCCAGTCTCGGCGCCAATCAACTGTACGTTCACGCGAAGCCGGTTACCACTACGCTGTACGGAGCCTTCGAGCATATAGCGGACGTTCAATTCGCGGCCGATCTGTTTGAGATCAACGGCCTTGCCCTTATAAGTAAACGCGGTGTGTCGGCCAATAACGAACGAACCTCTAATGCGTGACAAGTCCGTCGTCAGGCTCTCGGTCACACCATCGACGAAGTAATCTTGCTCGGGATCGCCGCTGAGATTGGTGAAGGGCAGCACAACGATAGAAAGACGAGGCGGTGAAAGCGAGTTGGGTCTGGCGCGCTCAGACTGTGTCGCCTGGCCCGGTTCATCCCGGACCACGGCATAGGCCCGGATAGGTCGGGCGATGTTTTTGAGGTTCTGCACGCCCAGATCGACGAACTCAACGCCGACCTTGCCTCGGACTTGATCGTGGGCTGAATGTGAGATGCAGATGCCGCCGGGTTCTGCGATGCTTTCAAGTCGCGCCGCGATGTTGACGCCGTCCCCGAAGATGTCATGGGGCTCGACGATTACGTCGCCGATGTTGACACCCACACGGAATGCAATACGCCGGTCTTCCGCATCAGCGATTGTAATTTCCTTGATGCGGGCCTGAAGCTGCACAGCAGCCCGAACGGCCTGCACGGCACTCGGAAACTCCGCCAAGAAGCCGTCGCCGGTGTTCTTCACGATGCGGCCGCCGTGTTCGGTGATTGCTGGCTGGACGACGTTCACCAACAGCGCGGTCAAGTTGGCATGCGTAGCTTCTTCGTCGCTATGCATGAGCCGCGAATAGCCGGCCACGTCGGCGGCCAATATAGCCGCCAACCTGCGTTCGACCCGGACTGGCCGCTCTTGCGCCATGGCAAGCAATCCATCCCACGGCTCACTCTACGGCGATCAGAGGGGATTGCCAAACGTGTTTCGACTGGATGCCCAAATCTATGAGTACTCGGCCTTGCTAAACCGCAGCGCCGTTTCGATATTTTTGCGAAAGTCGGTCCGGTCGGCTCCGTAACGGTCGAGTGTGTTCGAGAGACCAATCAGGCTGCGGCCCGCTGCTGAGGGATCAAAACCAAAGGGCCTGATGGAAACGCAAGCAGCCGTTTCACTCTGGCTGAATGCCAGTATTTGAGAGGCCAAATCACGCAAAACTCGTTGTGCCTCGCGCACGTCTCTTAGGTCTTGGTCGTACTGTTGTATCTGCGCAGAACTGACACACGTATCGCGAGGCTGGGGAACTGCGACGTTCGCAACAAAGTGCATTTGATGCCGCACTAATCGCCGTAGTTCGAAAAACTTTCGAATGGGTCTACCAAGCAATTCGAGTGCGAACCACCCAAACGCACCGGCCGCTGCAACGATGATCAGGTTCAAATACCACTGCATTCGTTTCGCCATAGCTGGATAGGCTCAATTGGAGACGGCACGCACATGATGTCCCGAAGAGGAACCCCCAAAATAGTGGGCCCAAATCGATGTTTTTTCCCTACCCGGGGGATGAGGCCAAAGAATGCTTTGCGGCTCAACAATCGCGGACGCGTTGGCTGTTCGCATTAGCTTCAGCTCGATAAACGGAAGCCCGACCGATCTCCAGCGTCTTGGGCAAACGGCCCAGTGCCCGGTCAACTCCTTGGTGTCTTGACAGCCACGGTGACCTAAATTTCATGGAGGAACACCTGATAGTCATCTGGACTATTCATCGGTCGGCTGTTGGATTATCGACGGTTGATCGAGCGGGTTTCTCGCACCGTCCCGAGCCGAAAACGACGAGCGCCGAAAGCGACCAGTGCCAGTGGCAACCAGCGTCCGACGGGACCAGTGTCCAAAGGCCAGCGTCCAAGAGGCCAGGGTCCAGAAGGCCAGTGTAAAGCGAGCATCAACCCTGCAGCAGCCAGCCAGTCTGCGTGCAGTTAACTGGCGTCGCAAGGCAAGGCAATTGCCAACGAAAAGCCTTTGAGGCTTTTGGGACCATCGGTCGCTCCGGTGGTCCTTTTCTTTTTGCTAGTCTCGCGGCGCGAATGGTCTTGCGGGTTGACGTAAGCCGACTGCAATGCGTGCACGGCGTTAGTCTAACAGTGGTCCGGCAGGAAAAAGATGAGGCAGTAACCGGTACCGGTACCTGGCGCGATTCAATCCCGCATCACCACCCCGGGGCCTTCTCCACCTTCGCCACCCACGCGCTCTTTTCGAAGCGTAATCGCGAAACTAAGCATGCTTTTCGGCGAATTTTCTCTCCCCGGTGCCGAACGGGTACCATCCCTGACCAGCGAATACTCGTTTCTGACGAACTATTTCGCCATGCGCGGCTATCTGGCAATCAGCATCCAGCATGATCTGCCGACCGATGCGCCCATGGTGACGAAAGTCGGCGAGCTCTACGTCGGCCGGCAGCCGCAGTACCGTCGGTCCAGTACAGCATTTCAGTGAACGAGTGCACCGGCGCCGCCGGCCGGAAGCTCACCAGGCCCCGCGGTCGGTCGGCATCGGGCAGCCGCTGCTCGACGGCGAAGGCCTCGCGCAATCGTTGCTGAACCAGTTGGGACGTCCATTGGGCCTGCATCCGTGCAGGCTGGTACCGTCGCGCGGCGGGCGCAACCGGCAAGCAGGCTCACGACACGCCCCTGCTCAGCGTGCCTCTGGTCTCAAGAAGCGGTTGAAGCACGTCTACAGCGCCAGTACCATCAACGTAAAAGCAACGCGCTCGCTTGGAGCGCTCCTCCTCGCTCATTCTCCCGCAACCATGCGCTGGCGGTAGTGACGTATTTGCGACCGGCCTCCTGAGCCATGTCGATCGCCACCAGCAGGGAGCGGTCCTCGCGAACCTTGGCCAACTCAACCAGCATAGGAAGATTGATCCCTGCGAGCACGTCCACGTTTGGACGGCTCATGCAGGAAATTGCGAGGTTGGAGGGTGTGCCGCCGAACATGTCGGTGAGAATAACGGCACCATCGCCACTGTCGACGCGATTCAACGCTGCGATGATATCGCTTCGACACAAATCGGAGTCGTCTTCGGCCCCAATCGTGATGGCTTCAATTTGTTTCTGCGGACCCATGACGTGTTCGAGCGCCGCCCTGAACTCGTCGGCAAGGTGCCCGTGGGTCACAAGCACTAGACCAATCATCGGAAACTCGTTCCCGAGCGATGTCGAACGAGGGCCTGTCGGGCCAGAACGCTCGCTTATTCGGGGTAGAGGCGCATAAAGCGCGCCCAGACAGCAGCGCGGCAATGACATCTGGTCGCGACGCTTCTCTAATCGGCGCAGGCCAGTAGGTCTTGTGATTGCGCGCCAAAAACTTGGGATTTCCGCCAAAGCGAAAGCGCTAACGGCCGCTATGACGTATCAAAACGGCACCTGAAATCGTGTAACAGCAAGCTGCCAGTCTGGAGGGAGACCATCAAGGCGGCTGACTGGGGTGGCATGCCGCGTGAACCTATATGAAGTTATCGCAAGCTGGCGCCGATTTGTTCGCCTGAAATGCTAAGCATGGTGAAAACCAGCGGCTCATGATCTGACACGTAAAAGTGCGGAAGCGTACCGCATTCCCGAACTAAGCAAAATCGATAGTCTGGATACAGATCTAAACTTTGCCCAATCGCATGGCATGCGCAGTTACTTCATGTCGGAATTCCCTCGTCATCATCTGAAATAGAGTGAACGCCTCCATGTGAAATTCGATGAACTGCTTGTCCAGCGGGAGGCGCCGGTCCGCGATCATCCGCTTCAAATGTTCGAGCCGCTCCAACTGCTCTACCCATAATTCATCGAGCATCGCCATCAGGATACGACGCAAAACATTGTTGATAGTCACTCGGCCAATCGATTCGATTTTCGCCTGCATCCAGCTGTCCGCCATCGTGCTGATCCTCTCGCGCAATATCCGGGAATCGGCAACCTGATTATGTGACGGCGCGCTGATCGGTACGGCGAGTGTCAGAATTGATCGGATCATGGCGTCGAGACTAGCAATATCCCATTTGCCGGACGCTGGCGCAAACAGCCCTATAAGATCATCGATGGAGTCGTCACGCAGGCCGTTGACTATCGCCAGAGGCTCGGGCTCGTCGCGAATTGCTTTGCGTTGACGGTAGAGGAGGTCTCGCTGCTTTTCGATTACCTCTTCGAAGCGAAGCAGGTTCAAGCGACTGTTAAAGTTTCGCGTTTCAATACGTCTCTGGGCGGCCATGACTCGATCTCGCGCAGCTGCGGGATCCCAAGAGCCGGTAGGGCACACGACTAGGACACCCTGTGCGTTCTTCAAGAGATCATCTTCCAAGGAAGCGTGAAATACTGAGCGACCTGGGTCGCCCTGCCGGCCGGCACGGCCACGTAGTTGGGCATCCAATCGGCGATGCTCGTGATGCTCCGTACCAATCACCAAAAGTCCACCCGCCGCAACGACACGATCACGCAGCTGCGGGTCGCATTCCGCGCCGCCAAGGCGGATATCGGTGCCGCGCCCGGCCATCATGGTTACGATGGTTACGGCGCCCGGCAGTCCGGCGAGCGAAATAATCTGAGCCTCTTTCTCGTGGTTCTTGGCATTAAGTACAGCGAAAGCCTTTTGGGACGGATCGCCATTTTGTATCCAACCATGCGCCTCAAGAAATGCGACTAACGCGTCCGAATTCTCGATCGATGTCACGCCTATTAGGACTGGCTGGCAGTTAGCCTTCGCACGTTCGACTTCGTCGAGTATGGCCATTAGTTTGGCGTCCCGCGTCGGGTGAAAACGTGCATCATCGCGACGGATCAGCGGACGGTGCGTAGGAACTATAAAGACGTCGAGCCCATAGACCTGTCGGTACTCTTCACCGTCGCCGATCGCTGTTCCAGTCATTCCCGCGAGATTGTCATACAGTCGGAAGTAGGATTGAAGCGTGATCGAAGCAACCGTGCGAGTTTCTTCGCCAATGATACATCCTTCTTTGGCTTCCAGCGCCTGGTGAAGTCCGTCATCATACCTCCGGCCCGGCATCATCCTCCCGGAAAACTTGTCGATCAGGACGATCGAGTCATCTTGGACAATGTAATCACGATCACGCGACAATATGGTATGGGCACGCAACGCTTGCGTAACATGATGCAACAGAGATACTGCCTCGCTATTCTGGAGCGAAACCTGCGCCTTCAGAAGCCCGACACGGCGAAGTCCATCCTCGATCGCGTCGTAACCCTTCTCGGTCAGGACGACCCGACGCCTATCGTCAATCTCGTAGTGATCTAATTGCAGTGTTGATACGATGGAATCGATCACCCGGTAGAAGCCGGTCTGATCGCCGAGCGGGCCGTATAGAGCCAGAGGCATTAACGCCTCATCGATTAATATTGAGTCGGCTTCATCGATTAGTGCAAAGGCATGTCCGCGCTGGACCGTCTCGGCTAGCGAGAACTTTGTGTTATCGCGCAGGTAGTCGAAGCCAAGTTCGGTGGCTACCCCGTAGGTAATATCGCAAGCGTAGGCATTCCGCCGGTCGTCATCGTGCATCTGCTCTGTAACTAGTCCGACATTAAGGCCGAGAGCCTCGTAGATTGGGCGCATCCAGCGTGCATCCCGCCCCGACAGATATTGGTTCGGTGTAGCGACGTGCACGCCGCCGCCCGACATCGCGTGCAAGGCACACACTTGCGTCGCGGCCAACGTTTTGCCTTCCCCGGTCTTCATTTCGACGATGCAGCCGTCCTTCAGAGCCAAGCCTGCAACGATTTGTTCGGGTACGTGCTCTTGGCCGAGCGTGCGACGCGCTGCTTCGCGAACCAGTGCAAACACAGGTATTGCCAGATCGTCAAGAAAGGCGCCTGCCATGGCTCTTTCCCGCAGGCGCCGTGCACGATCCTGCAACGTTGCTGACGACAAAGTGTGGTGTTCGGAAGCCAAGGCTAGAATTTGTTCGGCTTTTCGGCGGTAGCGAATAAGCTTCCGATCTGCAGTGGAGCCAAACGCTTTCTTCGCAAGGCGTAGAATCATTTCAGTTCGAAGAGAATGGGTACCGAAAAGGCAAACTGCGAGCCCCCGACATCCGAGGGCGGAGTCGGCAGAGGCTGTGCACGCTGTAGCAATGCTAGAGTTTCTCGGTCGAGCGCATTCGAACCGCTGCTCTTTGCAATTGTGCTCGACATGATGTGACCCTGCCGGTCGACCACGAACGAGACCTTGACAATACCGTGTTCCCGCTTCGTGTGGGCCTCTGGCGGATAGCGCTTGTTGCGCTGAAGGTGCAACGCAAGCCGACGCTTCCAGCTTACCATTAGTGCGGTACGCGCCGCAGAGGCGGTCGGCGCTGTCGTCGCCGAAGCTGCGACTACGGGCGGAGCTGCGTTTGGTAACGTCTCAGCCTCGTCCTCCTTCTTTTCTTCCTCTTTCTTCTGCTCTTTCGGCGCGACCGTATCGAGCGCGACCTCCGGTTCGGCTATTGCGGGAAGCGGCGGCAACGGCGTTGGCTCGTCCGGGGCCCGTAATGGTTCCTTCACCGGTTCGACCTTGGCTTCAGCCTTGAGTTCGGCCTTCTCCATGGGCGGCGGTGCTGCATCCGTCTGAATCTGCTCTTCGCCCGGCGCAACGTCTCGGGCTTGAGCGTCCCTGATAGACTCAGTTGTGAAGTCGACATCGACAGCAATCGTGCTATCGAATGTGTCGCCTTCTACTGGCTTCATAAGCAAGGCGGCCGCAACGGCGCCATGTAGTGACAGTATTGCTACAAAGCAGATACTCCAACGGAGCAGGTCCCTTCCGGTCGTGGCCCGGAAAGCGGAACACGCACTCATTGCGCGCCTCCGCTCTCCAGGCCAACAAGAGCTATCTTAAGGTAGCCTGCACTGCGCAGGTCGTTCATTAACGCCATGACATCGCCATACGGAACCGTTTTATCGGCCCGTACAAACAGTCGCTTAGAATGATCCGAGGAAGTGACCGAATTAAGCGACGTGGCAAGTTGATCGCGCAACAATGGCGTCTCGCCTACAGCGAGGGAACGGTCAGCCTTCAGTGTAACGAATATCGGCTTTTCCGGTCGAGGTTGGCGCTTCATAGTCGAAGCCGGAAGATCGACGGCAACGTCGACTGTGGCTAGTGGTGCGGCGATCATGAATATGATCAAAAGAACAAGAATGACGTCAATAAACGGCGTAACATTAATCTCGCTCACCTGTTGCATCTCGTCATCCGATGATGCTTGCTGAAGCTGTGCGGCCATCTCAATCTCCGCTGCTTCTGGCTATTCCGCCGCGCGGCGGCGCGGCAAAAATTCGATCCGATCCAGATCGCGACTAACCATGCGCATCAGCTCTGCTGAGCCGTCGTTAAGCAGTCCGCGATACCCCATGATCGAGCGGGCAAACATGTTATAGATCATCACAGCAGGAATCGCCGCGACCAGACCTAAGGCGGTCGCAAGTAAGGCCTCTGCGATGCCGGGCGCGACGACTGCGAGATTTGTGGTTTGCGACTTTGAGATGCCAATAAACGAGTTCATGATGCCCCAGACGGTTCCGAACAGGCCCACAAACGGGCCGGTTGAGCCGATGGTTGCGAGAATACCGGTTCCTCGCGTCATTCGACGCGTGGCTGCGGCTTCGATACGACTGAAGATCGAAGCAACACGCTCCTTGACGCCGTCATGATTCATCGCATCGCGAGAACGTTGAATTTCGCCGGCCGCGGCGCGCGCAAGCAGCGCAATATCGCTGCCGGCGCCCCGCAACTTCTCGCACGAATCAGCGAGAGATTGGGAATCTTCAACGGTGTGCAGATCACGCAGCAATCTGCGGCGTGCGCTAAAAAGTTCGATCACCTTGGCCAGCCATACAGACCAAGTAACAACCGAGGCGAACGCCAGACCGATCATCACGGCCTTAACGATTCTGTCGGCCGCCATGAACATGCCGATCGGCGTCAGGTCATGAGGCAGCACCGGATCCGCGTCAGCCGCGCTCGCGGGTGCAAGTTCCGTGACCGGCGGGAAGGATTGATCTCCCGTCGACGGAACATCAGTCGCCGATGACGAGGCGGGTGGCGGGGATTGTGCAAGCACAATAGCCGATCCGAAGCCGGCTTCTACAGCGAGCGTCGCCAACGTTACGGCGATGATCGAGAACCATGATATTCGCCAGGAGTTGAATCGCGCCGAGCGTACATCAGTCGAAGCCAGTTTCATTGCGTGAACTTTTTGTTGCGGCCCCGCTGAAGGATCAGCCTCAAGAGAGCTGACGGAAGAAACAAGGCGCTTGATATGGGTCTAGCGCCTCGGCCCCCCGAGTCAAAGAAGCAAGCTGCCCGAGGATTTTAGAATCGCTTTAAGCGACCCAAAGCAATCAATTTAGAATCGCTTTAAACAGCGGCCGGCCAGCTCGCGCCCCGAAGTCCTACGTCGCTCGTAGCTAGAAAGCCTATAAACGGAAGCAATTCAAGGCGCCGTCGGTTGCATGAAGTTATGCCAGATGAGATTGTCTGGAACACGCAATTGTATTGACAGGCGTTCACGGGGAATCTGGGGCAATGGGTATTTTATCAGAAAAGCAAAAAGAAGGTTGCTCGGGAGGCAGTGCGCTCTCGATCGGGGTTTCGACAATTGCATGGGGCAAGGCGACGATAGGCGTTGCGGCTGTGATGTTGATCCCCGATTCCGCGGACGCGCAAACGGTGCCTGCGGGTGACGACCTTCCCCAGGTTCGTGTGACGGCGCCGAAGCGTCAGGCTGCCAAGCGGCAAGCACGGCGGGCACCCGCACGCGCGGCCCCCGTCGTTGTAACCGGCCCGAGAGATGCTGCTGTCAATCCTATTATCGGCGATGGAGCAGGAATCGCCGGTTACCGCACGCCAGCTCAAGCCGGCTTATCGCGCTATCCAACGCCTCTCCTGAACACGCCGCAGACCGTCAACGTCGTATCTCAGCAGTTGATGCAGGATCAGCGGACAACGTCGCTCCAGGAGGCGCTGCGCAATGTGCCGGGAATTACATTCACAGCAGGAGAAGGTGGCGTCCAAGGCGATCAAATCAATATTCGAGGATACACCGCGCGAAACGATATTTACAGAGATGGCATTCGCGATCCGGGCTGGTACGCACGTGATGCATTCAGCTTCGATCGAGTCGAAGTTTACAAGGGCCCGTCGTCTTTCCTTTTCGGCCGGGGTTCGACGGGTGGCGTGATCAATATTGTTTCGAAGCTGCCTCAGAACCGAGATTTCTACGTGGTTGAAGGAACGGGCAACTCGGCGCCCGGCGGCCGAGTGACGACCGATTTCAATAAGACGTTCGGTGATATTACTGCGCGACTTGCGATGGTTGGCTACGATACGGATGTTGCGGGCCGCGATTTTGTACACATCCGGCGTTATGGCTTCGCTCCGTCGGTATCGTGGCAAATTAGCGAGCAGAGCAAAAATACGCTGGCTTATGTTTACCAGAACGATGACAATATTGCCGATCGCGGCATTCCTATGTTGCCAGGCTCTTATTTCGGTACCTCTTACCGTCAGCCGGCGCCTGTACCGCGCAACACTTGGTACGGAGTGGCGACGCCTGGCCAGGACGATATCGAGCAAACTCAAGCGCACAACCTTCTCAACAAGTTCGAGCACGAGTTTTCGCCCGGTCTGAAATTGACCAATCTGACTGGTTATACGGCCGTCGACCGCTTCAACCGCACGCGGCCAGTGCAGATTACGGGCATTAACACCGCGACATCCAACTTATGGGATGCGGCCGTCGGCGGCACTCGCCTGGCTACGCCCGGGAATCCGCTCACGACTGCCACAGCATTAAATAATATTTGGATTGCGAATACGAACCACTTCCAGAACCAGACCAACAACAGGCTGCTTAGCAACGTCACTGACGTGAACGCCAAGATTAATACTGGCTGGTTGCAGCACAACATCCTGGTTGGCATGGAATGGACCCGGGAAGATCGCGAGCAATTCAGGACCAATTTCTCTGATACCTATCGCATCAACGTCGCCAATCCCAATCCGTATGTCACGGGCACTCTCCTCCCCACAACGGCGGCGACGATTTCCGACGCGAACACGCGCGGGTTGTATGCCCAGGATCAGATGAAAATTACGGAGTGGCTAGAGCTGTTGGGTGGAATACGCTACGACGTTTTTAATACGGACGCCCAGACGTACTCATTCAATCGTTTTACCGGCGGCCCCGCAGTGCCCCCGGTAATCCCGACCAACTTGCATTCAAATGTCGATTTCCTGAGCTATCGCGCCGGTGTCGTTCTGCATCCTACGGCGAATTCCAGCCTCTACTATATGCGCGGCACTTCGGCCAATCCGCCCGCGGAATTCACGATTATCCCCAACGGCCAGCAGGATTTGGCTCCCGTGGAGTCGGAAGTTGACGAAATTGGCGCCAAGGCGGACCTGTTGGACAACAAGCTGAATGTCAACGCAGCCGTGTTCCGTATCAGAAAAAAGAACGACTACGAAAATCAAGGAACGGCAGGTGCTCCTCAGTTCGTAGCCATCGGCACCTCACAGGTTGAAGGCTTCGAGGTCGGCGCTACAGGTAAGCTAACCGATCAGTGGAGTATTGCCGGCGGCTATGCCTATTTGAAGTCGAGGCTTCTGCAATCCTTGACGCCAGGAAATGTTGGTCATGAACTGGCGATGACCCCACAAAATGCGTTCTCGGTGTGGACGACCTATGACATCACACCGCAGTGGACCGTCGGTGGTGGCGCCTTCTATGTCGACTCACGATGGACCAGTGTCGCCAACGATGCCCGCATTCCCAGTTATTGGCGTTTCGACGCGATGGCCGCTTACAAGGTGACCCGTAATTTCACCCTGCAGCTTAATATTTATAACATAGCTGACGAATACTACTTCGATACAGCAGCAGGAGCGGGCTACGCGATTCCGGGCGCAGGGCGGTATGTCTCGCTTTCGGGCCGCGCATCGTTCTGAGGTTGCCGTTGTTTTTTGGGCCGGCGTTCACGACGCCGGCCCATGGCTTTTGCGGAGACGCTCCTTGCTGGTTCATATTCCGGAAGTGCTCACGGCAGAACAGGTCCGACATTGCCGCGAGGTCATGGAGCGCGCAAACTGGGTCGACGGCCGAGTAACTGCCGGTCATCAGTCGACACAAGTCAAGCGCAACCTTCAACTTCCGGAGAGCAGCGCTGAGGCTCGCGAACTCGGCGAAATTATTCTTAGCGCACTTGCTAAAAATTCGCTCTTCATGTCGGCCGTCCTGCCGAAGACTGTGTTTCCGCCGCTGTTCAATAGATACGACGCCGATGGCGAGATGAATTTCGGCTCCCATGTCGACAATGCGATTCGCACCATTCCAGGTACCGGCGTTCGCGTCCGTACCGACGTCTCATCGACCTTGTTTCTGTCCTCACCCGAGGAGTACGACGGAGGAGAATTGGTGGTCGAGGACACTTACGGCACCCACGCGGTCAAGCTTCCAGCGGGTGACATGATCGTCTATCCCGGCACCAGTGTGCATCACGTTACCAAGGTGACGCGTGGCTCGAGGATTGCCTCGTTTTTCTGGACCGAGAGCATGATCGCCGACGTAACGAGGCGGGCGATGATGTTCGATTTGGACATGTCCATCATCCGCCTCAACAGTGATCATCCGGAGCATCCCTCCGTGGTCTCTCTGACGTCGCTGTACCACAACCTGTTGCGCCAATGGGTCATCTAGGACGGAGTTCAGGATAGCATTGCTTCCAACTCTGCTGAGATCAGCTCCACGATGTCATGTCCGCCGTCTGGCCGAAACAAACAGAACGTAGGCAAGCTATGCTTATCGGCTAACGCTATGCCAGCCTCGGGCCCCATAACCATCAATGCCGTAGCATACGCATCAGCCTCCATGCAGGAGGCGTGCATTACGCTCGCAGCAATCATGCCGTTGTCGATGGGAAAGCCCGAGCGGGGATTGATGGTGTGGGAAAATTGATGCTTTCCGGTGAAGAAGCTTCGTTCGATGCCTGATGTGGCAATGGCCAGTTCATGCAGTGCTATGAGCGGCATGGCCTTCGATGGTGAGCCGACCACCGGATGGTCGATTCTGACCCACCACGGCGTGCCGTCGGGCTTAACGCCAGCCCCGGAGAGTTCCCCTCCGATTTCCACCAGCGCATGATGAATCCCGGCTCTGCTCAAGGAGGAGGCAACGAGGTCAACAGCAAAACCTTTGGCTATTCCATTGAGATCGAGGCGGGCGCCGCTCAGGCGCCGTAGCCGGCGGTTAGCGGGGTCGAATTCAAGCTGCCGCCATCCGGAAACAAGACGAGCACGATCGACTGCCTCCGTTGCCGGCCGGTCCGAAGGATGGGGTGCCGGACCAAATCCCCACAGGTCCACTGACGCTCCCAGCGTAGGATCGAATGCACCATCTGTCTGTTCGGCGATACGTAACGCGCAGCCTATTACCTTAGCGAATTCGCCCGAAATCGTCTGCCAGGTTGCTGGGGCAGACGAGTTAAAGCGACTGAGTTCGGACGTGGCCTCCCATGGGCTCATCTGTGCAATAACGCTATGAAGCGCTGCCTCGACAGATTCGCGAAGTGCCCCCACTTCGGTAGCAGCTCCAACGAACTTCACGGACCATGTGGTACCCATGGTCAAACCGGCAATTTGATGGATCTGGCCTTGTGTCTGCCGCATCATCGGCATTGAGAGCGTCAATGGGATTGCGACGCGGTCAGGCGACTGGGACAGCATTCGAACTCGGTTCCTAAGGTGCTAGGACCTCTATCGTTGTGGTGTATCCCGCGCGGCGCGTGGCATTTTCGATTCTGCTCTTGTTGTCCTGGATCGAGGAATTCATCCAGTACATGCCGGGTGCAGGCCACGTGACGGAGAACGTTCCAGATTCGTCGGTGGTCGCTTTCATGTCGTTTAGCTTGTCGCGGTAGCGAATGCCGCCAGGAACAATTTCGATCGACTGGCCAGCGGCCGGTTGTCCGTCAAGAAGCAACCGGAAAGTGGCCTTTTCTCCAGCGATCAGGTTGTTCGGATGTGTCACTGGAACCATTTCGAGGCCAACGCCAGTTGGTTTAAGAACACCATCTGACGGTTTGCCCGAGGTGACAAAGGTCTCGATCCGGCCCTGAACTTCCGAAATCTTTACATCCGTCGCATTGGCGGGAATGTCCGTTTTGATTTGCTCTGGCTTGCCACGCCAGCGCTTGGTCTGACCATCAAGTTTGTAATTTGCGAACACACTCTGATTCAACACCATGATCTTATAGGTGCCCGGCTGTCCGATCTTAACATCGAAAGTATTGCGATATTTTCCTTTTGCCATGTTCTCTGG
>Ga0157380_10001194_pt1 | contig 16806 bp, 9 predicted proteins | sample S35metaG_FD_119757 | JGI IMG/M metagenome (GOLD analysis project Ga0157380, IMG submission 119757) | Switchgrass rhizosphere microbial communities from Kellogg Biological Station, Michigan, USA - S3-5 metaG | ecosystem: Host-associated > Plants > Roots > Rhizosphere > Soil | place: USA: Michigan... | reverse complement strand
CATGTCGAGATCGCCATCATTATCGAGATCCGCATACGCGGCACCGTTTGAAAAACCGGGAGTGCCTAAGCCCCACTCCAGCGATGCATTTGTGAACCGGCAATCACCGGTATTGCGAAATGCATAGTTATGTAGTTTTACTTCTGGTATTTGGGCAAGCGTTTTTGCCTGCGATGTAATAGGAGCGGCTTCCTGCCGGTATGCAATAAAGTCCCGGTCGGTTATGTCCTTGGGAAAACCATTTGTTACAACAAGGTCTCTTAAACCATCATTATCAAAGTCAGCGAATAAAGAAGCCCAGCTCCAGTCTGTATTCGATATTCCTGCAAGCTGCCCGATCTCGGAAAAAACAGGCAGGCTGTCGGCTGTAAAACCTCTATGCAGCTGCAACATGTTGCGGTTGTTCTGGTGACCATAGCCACTGTCTACCATCAAAGAATATTTATCATATTCATCTGGACCCTGTAATATTTTTTGCCGGTAATTCGATTCGGGCAACATGTCCAGCGTAACAACATCGGGCAAAAGATCATTATTAAAATCGGCGATATCCAGGCCCATCGTATTTCTGCTCATGTGCGCAAACACTTGCTGGCTCACTTCTTTAAATGTGCCGTTCCTATTATTGAGATAAAAATAATCCTGCTCATGAAAGTCGTTGCTCACCAATACATCAGGCCAGCCATCCAGATTTATGTCACTCACGGCGATGCCCAAACCAAAATTGTTACCGCCACCAAATATTCCTGCTTTTTCACTTACATCAATAAAATGCCCATTATTATTCTGATAAAGGCGATTTCCATAAAGCGGATGCCTTAAGGTTCTTAATCTCTGGGTGTTAAAAAAGGGGGAATAAAATTCATTTGCGTGATTCAATAAAAACATGTCGAGGTCTCCATCGCGGTCATAGTCAAAAAAAGCAGATTGGCTAGTATAGGTTCCCACAGCAGCAATACCATATTCCGCAGATTTTTCCATGAAACGAGGAACACCGTCTTTGTCTTTGCCTGCATTAATAAAGAGCTGATTGGCTCTTTCTTCATCTTTTCCAAAACCTGAATAACACACATATATATCGAGCAGGCTATCGCCATTTATATCAACCATATTGGCACCCGTCCGCCATCCATTATTGCCAGCTACCCCCGCTTTTTGGGTGATATCTTTAAAATGAAAATTTCCTTCGTTAATAAAAAGTTTGGATGCTGTTTGATTGCCTGTAACAAAGACATCAGCAAGGCCATCGTTATTTACATCTCCAATTGCAACACCATTACCGTTATAATAGTATTGATACGTAAATACGTTATGTTCCCTGGTTTCCGTAATGCTATTAGTAAAATCTATACCTGTATCTGCGGAAGAGAGTTTTTCAAATAATTTTCTGTCCTGCTTTCCACAAGCAAAAGCCAGCAGGGATAAAAAAAATGAAAAAACCTGGAGCCGCATTTTAAAATTATTTATAAAAGGTTGAAATAATAACCCCGGCTAAATAACCAGGGCTATTCTTACGACTGCTTAATGAAAAAAGATAACCTTATAAATACACCTAACACTTCTTCGCTAATAACCCGGATTCTGCACCAGTGTTTTATTTTTATCAACTTCTGACTGAGGTAGAGGTAAAAGATTCTGATGTTCCTTATAATCTCGATCCTCCCATTTTGGATAACTATAAGTTAGTGTGCCATTGGCTTCCCTGGTAATCTGTACTTTTCTAACCGGGTCTTTAAAATAAGTGGAGCCTAGTTTCCATCGACGGACATCAAAAAATCGATGTTCCTCAAACGACAGTTCTACACGTCTTTCATTTTGTATGCGACTTCGCATAGCCACCGCGGTTAGGCCTGCCGGAACTGCCGGTTGTCCTGATCTTGCTCTAACCTGGTTGATGGCATCGTATACAGTGGCATCCGGACCAACCGCTTCGTTTTGGGCTTCGGCATAATTCAATAAAACTTCCGCATAGCGAATGAATATCCAATCATTATCAGCATCCCCGGCAGCACCGTATTTAGCCGTATCGACCATCTTCAAAAGGCCATAGCCGGTTTTAGAACTATCAAGGCGATTTGTATTATTGGTATTGCCTCCACGAAATGTTTCGATAATAATGCCTGCTTTATAAACAGAGCCCTGGTGCAAAATAGATTTATCTAACCTACTGTCACGATCAGTATAAGGGCTTTGAGCATTGTACCCTGAGGTTGGATCACTGATTGGCTTTCCATTTTTCATTTCATAAGCATCAACTAAATTTTGAGTAGGACTAAATCCACCCCACGCACCATCATTTACACCCGGCACACTCATATACCATTTATTGCGGGCGCCATCACTTGGGTTGATGCTTGGATTTTGAAATTTGCGTGAAAAAATGATTTCCTTATTCCCTGGTTTATCTAAAAACAACCTGTAATAATCCGGGTGAAGCCCATATTCCCCTGAGCCTGGGGGAGGACCAAATGCCATTACTGCTTTTGCTGCCGTAGCAGCTGCCTGCCAGCGGCTCAATGCATTGGTAGTATTATTTAATGGACTTGCAAAATATAAAAGGGCCCTTGCTTTTACAGCCAATGCGGCTGCTTTTGTAGCACGACCCAAATCACTTGCTGGCATTACAACGGGTAAAACTGCAGCAGCTGCATCGCAATCTTTTAAAATTTGATTGACACATTCTTCATAAGTATTCCGTGGTATAATTGATTCTTCCGGTAGACCCGCGGTAAGCATCAAAGGCACACCTCCAAAACATTTAATCAACTCCGAATAGGCAAAGGCTCTAAGAAATTGTGCTTCTGCTTTCATCCGGGCTTTTTGTGGTTCATTGCCCGGTACCGCATCAATTTTTTCCATAAAAGAATTGGCTTTACGGACAATTGCATAATTCTGCACCCAGATATCTTCTGCATAAGCCCAAGTAGTAGGCAAACTTCCCTGGTTAAGTGCATGCGTAGAAGAGGCCAGGTTGTTTGCCTCCGCATCATCGGTTGCCATTGCAAAAGCACTCATTCCTCTTGACCAGCCTGCGTCACCTGGGTTCTGATCCCTGCGGGCAAATCCGTTGGGCATAGTGCCATAAATATTCGTCAACACACGGTTGGCTACTTGTATATCTGTAAATACTGTGGCATCGGAAAGAGAATCGCTTGGAAATACATCCAGAAGATCTTTTTTACAAGAGCCGGCAATCAAACCAAGGACAAATAAACCGGTTATCCATTTAAGTTTTCTTGTAAGCATATATTCTTTTTTATTGAATTATTTATTGTGTTTAGAATTGGACATTAACTCCAAAATTGAATACGGCCTGAACCGGGTAATACCAACCACTCACGTTCGTGTTTTCCGGATCAACATTCTGAAGCTTCGTAAATGTCACCAAATTCTGACCGGTTGCGAATACTCTTAATTGTGATGCACCAATTTTTGATAAAATGGATTGCTGGAATGTATAAGCCAGTTCCACATTCTTTAGTCTTAAATAAGAAGCATCTTCAATCCAGAAACTATTTCCTCCATTGCCAAAAGCTGGTCCCCCTGGTATTTGATAATTATTGGTGGATGCCGTAGCATTAGAGGATAAGCGAGGATATTTTGCATCAGGATGATCAGGTGTCCAGCGGTCTAACCACTCACTTGTTACTCTTCCACCATTGAAAAATGCGAAGCCTGCATTATTAGTTAATTGCTGATTTACATTGGTGGCTCCCTGGAATAGAATATTTACTTCAAAACCTTTATACACCACTCCGCCGGAAATTCCATACACAACTTCCGGTATAGAACCAGTGCTTAGCCATTGGCGGTCTGCGTCATCAATTTTATTATCCTTATTTACATCGTCATACATAATATCGCCTAAACCTATGGGGAAAGCAGTTGTTTTGCCATACGCCGCCATGGTAGCAGCGTCTTTTATAATGCCGATTGCTTTATAACCATAGTATGAGCTAATTGAACGTCCTAACACACTAAATGCTTCCGGTACGTTGGCTCCTTGTGGTGCAGAAATGATCTTGTTTTTAGCGTAGGTTAAATTTGTACGGATGTTATAAGAAAGATCACTTGAGATTCTATTATTGTGCCCAAGCGATATTTCTACTCCTTTATTTTCTACTTCACCTACATTTTCAGCAGGAAGGGGTCCACCATATGTGCTTGGAATTTGCGCAGAACGGACCGCAAGGATATCGTCTCTATTTTCTTTAAAGAAGTCCACCTCCATATCAAGTAATCCTTTGAACAGACGTGCTTCAAAACCTATATCCATTTTAGTTGATGTTTCCCAGGTAACGTCGGGATTTGAAGCGTTGGGATTTAATCCTGGATAAGTTGTTCCGCCAAAAGCGTAGTTATTGGCAACAGTTGAATAACGGGGAATATAAAGGAAGCGAACATTCTGGCCATTAACCTGGATTAAATCGTTCCCTAATTGGCCCCAGGAACCTTTCAACTTTAAGAAATTAACTGTTGAGCCTACCCCTTCAAAAAATGTTTCATTGGAAAGAACCCAACCAGCTGAGAAGGCCGGAAAATATCCTCTCCTTTTATCAGGTGCAAAATTTTCTGACTCATCTACTCTAAGGCTTGCCTGGAACATGTATTTATTATTGTAGTCATAGTTTATACGGCCCGCCGCACTTCTTAGTGCAAAGCGATCTTTTGTTCCTGAAATTGTTTCCGTAATAGTACCGGTGGCATTTGTTGCGGGGCCCTGGCTTAACACATCAAAAAACGAAAACTCATATCCTGATCTTGAGGAAGCAAATTGATTTTGTGGCCTTTCCTGTTGCAGAAGAAGAACAAGCGCTGATACACCATGTTTGCCAAAACGGTTGGTATAGTTAATATGCCCCTGCAATTCTGTTTGATATTGTTGAAAATAGTTTTCCGATAAGCTTGGATTGTTGTATGCAGACCGGTCAAAATTTCCCGTAGTTGGATTTTTGGTATATACATACACATTATCACTCCAGCGTTTTCCATAATTCATCCGTTTATCATAAGCAAACACTCCTTTTATAGATAATCCTTTTACCCATGGTATTTGCTGCTCCAATTGTATATTGGTTAATATAGTATTGTTTTCAGAGTCATCATAACCAGCTGCAGGATCAATTGCTCTCAATGTATTTACATAAGAACCGACCTGTGCGTAACCGACACCCGGGTATTCCGCTGGAATTGTTGGGGGATTTCTTAAAGTATGTTCAAAAATGCCTGAAATACCAGTGGTGGGAGCGGTTCTGTCTTCAAGCCTGCCTGAAAGGTCTAAAGACAATTTAGTGGTATTAGTTACCTGCAGATCAAGGTTTATTCGGGCATTATAACGTTTATAATTTAGAGAACTATATAAACCATCCTGATTAAGATAACCTAATGAGGCAAAATACCGCATTTTATCAGAACCTCCGCTGAAAGACAGATTGTGCTGCATTTGAGGCGCTGTTCCTCCCAGTACCAATTTCTGCCAGTTTGTATTTGGATAAAGAATAGGGTCTGTACCATTTTTAAAATTTTCTAACTGTTGATTGGTAAAGGCCAAAGGCAAACCATCGTTCAAAAGCGCTTCATTTAATAATGTACCATATTCATAAGAGCCCAGGTTATTATTAAACTTGGTTACTTGTTGAAAGCCATAATTAAATGAATAGCTCGTAGTCAATTTCCCGGACTTCCCTCTTTTAGTCGTAACCAATATAACTCCGTTCGCACCTCTTACTCCAAATATGGCAGCAGCAGAAGCGTCCTTTAGTATGCTGATGGATTCTACTTCGTTAGCATCCAGTTGTGAAAAATCTCTGAACGCACGTACGATACCATCAACCACGAATAATGGTTCCATACTGGCACCGAAGGTTGCGTTACCTCTTATATAGATATTTGCGTTATCCCTGCCCGGCTCGCCGGAAGCCTGTTTCGTAATTATGCCTGGCACCCGTCCTTGCAACGCATTACTAAGATCAGTAACAGGTGCCTGTACTAATTCTTTGGTGCGAACAGTGGAAATAGCACCTGTTACATTGGCTCTTCTTTGTTGGCCATATCCGACTACCACTACATCAGTTAAAACATTTTCGGCGCTGCCTTCTAAAGTAAAATTTATTACTCCCGCGCTTTGCACTGCTATTTCCTGGTTAACCATTCCTGTATAAGACACCACAAGCGTGGAACCAACGGACGGAACAGATATGGAATAGTTACCCCCTTCATCAGTTATAGCCGCTGTAGTGGTACCCTTAACCGTTACAGTGGCGCCAGTTAATGGCTCTCCCGTTGCCTGCCTGGTTATCTTCCCGGTAACCTGTAGGCCCTGGCCACTAACCTCGCTAAACAAACACAATAAAATAGCAAGATTGAATAAAACCCGAATATTGATTTTCATAATGCAGTTTTTAGTTTTAATACTGGCAAATGATTTTTTGTTTTCTGATTACTGTGCAATGAATTTGAATTGATGCACAGTTTCTGATGCCGTCCCTGATCGTAAAACCATAGCAGTGGAGGAAATAGAAATTATTCTGTAGTTATTAGAGGAAATATCAGTCACCCCTATGAAATTGGTTGGAATTGCACCGGGTAAAGTAATCGTGGCTAGCCCGGCTCCTGCGGTAGTGCCCGGAGCAAAAGTGAAGCTAACATTACTATAACTACGGTCGGTACCACAAGTAAAATTCGGAGCAAGGTTGCCTCCATTAAAAGTAGCGCCGTTTGCGCTATAGTTTAATTTTAATGCAGTAGTAAATGTATACACATCATCTTTCTGGCAATCAGCAAGCGGACCGCCGCCAAAATACTGTGAGGGATTAGATTCAGTGCCTACAACAATGGCGTTGGCGCCCGCATCCGGGTTCAACTTCCAACTTTTAGCAGTCAACAATTTAAATTGTGGGTTATTTAAAATATCATCTACTGTTACCGATACCGTTTGAGCTGTAGAATCATAACCACCCCTTCCAAAGGCTCGCAGTTTTACCGTGTAAGTTCCTTTTAATGGAAAATATGCAGTATCCATTTGATTTCCTTTTGCAAAGCTGCCGGTGCCTTTGTCCCATTGGTAATTGAACGCATTTTGTGAGGTGCTTTGTAAAGCAAATGTGTTCACCTTACCCGCGACTGGTGTTACAGTAAAAGAAGCGGTTGCCCGAATACCCAAATCGGATTCGGACTCAGGCGAACAGCCAAAAAATGCTACGGTAAGTACTAGTATTGAAAACATTTTTAATTGATGTATCATTCTCTAAATTTTCATTGTTTAAAAATTATAGCGACAAAGCGGTAAGAAAAGAGGGAGCTACTATGTGTACCGCTCTGACACTAGTGACTTGAAAAGAAGATGATTTTTAGAGAAGACGTAGCAGGAAACAGTCGTTTTAATTTTTTTCATACGCAAACAATTTTAGTTGTAGTCTTTTGGCAAGATTTGAGTAGCGAGAGATACGCACAAAATTATAGTAGTAGTAAAATTTAAAAAAATATGTTGCTACATCTCTACTACTTCCATCAAAAAATACTTTGATTTTAAACGGAGTTTACTACATCTGGACTACATCCAGACCAAATATGAGTTTTTAAATTTGACGGATTGATGTTTTAGCTAGTAAATTGCCAAGATGTTTTTTTACGGGTTTGCCAGAATGATTAATAGGGTCGGTTTTTTACTACTACTGACTAATTTTTCGTTGATTTCTATGGCTCAGTCGTATATCGGGCTACGTGAAATAATTAATTATGAAAAGCTAAATTATAATGCTGGTGCACAGAATTGGGACATAAAGCAAGACAAGCAGGGAAGAATTTATTTCGCAAACAATGAGGGCCTTTTAAGTTTTGATGGTATCTACTGGAAGTTATATCCCCTTCCAAATAAAACGATCGTCAGGTCTATTGAGTTTGGTAAAGACAATCGCGTTTATATAGGCGGGCAGGATGAAATAGGTTTTTTTTCACCGGATAAAACCGGTAACCTCGTCTATACTTCTTTAAGAAATTTACTGCCGGAACCTGACAGAAAATTTGCTGACATCTGGGATATTGTCAGGCACGGCGATGACATTTTTTTCAGGTCCAACAATCAAATATTTCAGTATTCAAATAACAAGATGACCGTGTTCCAGTCACCTTCATGGCTTTTCATTGGCGAGGGTAATAACGAACTAATTGCGCAGGACGAACAGAAAGGGGTATGGACTTTTCAAAATAACCGCTGGGCTTCATTAATTGAAAAAAAACTGTTACCACCTGGATTTGATATTGAAGATATACTGCCTATAAGTAAAGATTCTTGCCTGGTTACGACCAATAAAAATGGTTTGTATATTTTATCCGGTAACCAATTACTACCATTTACCCTTTCTGGAATGGAGATAGATCCTCACCAGAATTTTTCTGAAGCGACTAAAATAGATGCAGAACATTTTATAGTCGGTACTTATACAAACGGTTTTTATCTCATTAATAAAACAGGAGTAGTAATTGAAAACTTTTCAAAAAAAGAAGGATTGCAAAACAGTAATGTCCGCAGCTTATTTAGTGATAAGAATCACAACATTTGGTTGGGTTTAGATAATGGTATTGACTTTATAGCTTTTAACAATGCAATCAAACATATTAATCCCGCAATCATGAACGATGGTGCCGGGTACGCGGTGATAAACCACAAAAACAATCTTTTTTTTGGTTTATCAAACGGAATTTTTCAATTAGCCGTTCCTCCTTTGAAGGATCTGAGTTATGCAAAAAGCGACTTCCAAAGAGTTAAAGAAGGACAAACCTGGGGGCTGTACGTGGTAAATGATAGGTTACTTGCCGGAACTGATGAGGGCTTTTTCGAAATAAAAGATAATAAAGCGATACCGGTTTCCAGGGCAACAGGGTTCTGGATATTTCAGCCGCTTCAAACTTTTCAACAATCATCTATGATAGTGGCAGGTAACTATCGCGGGGTAAGTTTATTTGAGGAAACGAATAATAACTTTTTTGAAAAAGAAAAAATCAGCAACTTCTCAGAGTCCTCACGCTTCCTGGTAATTGACAACAATAATGCCATCTGGGTTTCGCATCCCTATCGAGGCATTTATAAGATTCAATTATCCGAATCCAATAACTATACTGTAAAGCTATACACCGCAGTAAACAACCTTCCCTCTTCTCTCAATAATCATGTTTACAAAGTAAAAAACCGAATTGTTATCGCTACCGAAAAAGGAGTTTATGAATACAATAAAGCTTCTGATAAATTTGAACCGTCTGCATATTTTAAAGAGATCTTTGGCAATAAGGCTGTTCGCTATTTAAAAGAGGATCCAAGTGGAAATGTCTGGTTTATCCAAAACAAAAATATGGGTGTTGTTGATTTTTCAACTTTGAAACCTTCCATTATTTATCTGCCGGAATTAAACGGAAAAATTCTCAGCGGCTTTGAACATGTATACCCGCTTAATGATAATAATATTTTTATTGGAGGTGAAAAAGGTTTTTATCACATCAACTTCGAGAAATACAAACAAAATAATCACCCGCTAAACGTATATATAAGAACAGTAAAAGTTTCCGGTAAAAAAGACAGTATTCTTTTTGGCGGTTATTTCGGCAACGTGAATGAAGACAAAACCCAGGCAAAAAATAGCATTCCTTCTATCAATAATCAATGGAACTCATTTCATATTGAATATTCTTCACCATTATTTGAACAGCAGGCAAATATTGAATACAGCTATAGTTTGGAAGGGTTTGATAACGATTGGTCTGAATGGTCAAAAAAAACAGAAAAAGATTATACTAATCTGCCCGTGGGTGAATATAAATTCCAGGTAAAGGCAAGAAATAATTTAAGAAACGAATCCACAATCAGTAGTTATTCATTTTCAGTGCTACCGCCCTGGTATCAGTCATTATGGGCATTTAGTATCTATTTTTTGGCCGCAGCATTCACCATCTATCTCATTTATAAAAAACAACAAAAAAAGCTTTTGTTAGAGAGACAAAAACACCAGGAAGAACAAAAACGTACTGTTTATTTGCACCAGTTGGAATTGGAAAAAACAGAAAAAGAAGTTGTGAAACTAAGAAACGAGAAACTGGAAACAGAAATAGAATTTAAAAATACAGAATTAGCTACTACAGCTATGCACCTGGTTCAGAAAGAAGAGTTTCTTTTAAAAGTAAAAGAGGAATTACAGCATCTTAATAATTCAGGTAAAGAAAAGTCTGATCCTGAATTGAAAAAATTATTGCGCATTCTATCAGAAGAGGAAAAGCTAAATGAAGAATGGGAGCAGTTCTCTATTCATTTTGACAAAGTGCACGGTGATTTCCTTGTGAGGCTAAAAGAAAAATACCCGGGGCTGAAACCGCACGAACTAAAACTTTGCGCCTACCTACGTATGAATCTTTCCAGCAAAGAAATTGCCCGGCTTATGAGTATTTCTGTTAGAGGTGTGGAAATAAGTCGTTACCGGGTAAGAAAGAAATTGGAAATACCAACAGAAACAAATTTATTCCAGTTTTTGTTTGATCTGCAGCGGGATAACTTTAAAGTATAACTGTACAGACTAAACTAAAATATCTGGTTTTTTTGTTAGCATTACATCGCGAGAAAAAAATCAATGTTTTTATAAGCAAAACTTTCGTTACCAGATAATCAATTTATAATAGTTGAACCCCCCTCACGATAAATGTGTTTTTTTAAAAAAATTCTTGTGTTTTTGCTGGTCACACTTATCGCTTGTAGCGACCGACAGCCAACAGATTCCTGGGTTACTTATGTAGATAGCGTAGGAACCTATTCATCACCAAGAACAGTGGACCTTAATAACGATAACATTCTCGATATTGTGATGGGAGCAGGTGGAAAAGAAGAAGAGTTTACCGATACCGCAATAATTGCTTTTGATGGGGCATCTGGCCGACCATTGTGGGCCGTACCAGGATATAATCAATATGTAGGTTCTGCGGTTTTTATGGATATAAACGGTGATGAAATTCCTGATGTATTTATTGGCGGTCGCTGGGCTCAACTAACTGCTATCAATGGTGCAAATGGAAAACCTATCTGGACTTTTTTCCCGGAAAGAAAAAAGCCTGATGGATCGGATGGTGGCTGGTATAATTTTACAACGCCGCAATTTGTTCCCGACCAGGATAATGATGGCATCAAAGACCTCCTCATTGCAAACGGTGGTGATGCCCATGCAGAACCTTTTGATACAAACCGGCCGATAGGCAGGTTACTTGTTCTTAGCAGTAAAACAGGAAACATTTTAGCTAACGTATTGATGCCAGATGGTAAAGAGACATACATGTCTATAGTATGTGAACAGGCAGAAAATAATAGCGTGGCGGTGATTTTCGGCACTGGTGGCGAAACAATTGGTGGTCATCTTTATAAAACTTCGTTGCGCGATATTATGGCCGGCAATATCAGCGCTGCAAAAATTTTAGCCTCGAGTGAGTCAAAGGGATTTGTTTCATCTCCTGTCCTGGTGGATATAACCAATGATGGAATAAAAGATGTTGTGATAAATGTTGCAGATGGACAAATGCTGGCAATAAATGGAAAAAACGATTCGTTGATGTGGCAAACAAAATTTCCCGATACCGAAGCCTACACGATGCCCGCCGTAGGCTTTTTTAACAATGATTCTGTTCCTGATTTTTTTGCCAATTTTGCGATCGGTACTTTCCCAAAACTAATGCGGTCTATACGGTTTATGGTAGATGGAAAAACGGGAAACGTAAAATACTCAGATACTATTCCTGCATTTCAATATGCAAGCGCTGTGGTCGCTGATCTGGACGGAGATGGATTTGACGAAGCGATAGTAAATCAAAGTGCATTAAAAAGAAAACAATTCGAAAATTTATTTTACAGTTACCTGTTTGTATTTGACTTTAAAAATCACAAAAACTATTCACTTGGCGATACGCTACAATATACCAACCTTGCTTCTACCCCATGGATAGGCGATTTGAACAATGATAATAATTACGATGTTATTTACAGCTCGGTAAAATATGAAAATGCCTTGTATGACTTGCAAAGGCCCCTTGGCTTGCTCATTCATAGAACCTCCACTAACATTAAAATAAAAAAGCCTCTTCATTGGAGCGCATTCATGGGCACAAATTATAACTCTATATACTGAGTGCACCAAAACATTATATGATGTAACAAGGATGAAAAAATTTATGCCTTTTCATGAGTTACGTCTTTGCCTTCCTTTGGCTTAAAATAAACAAGCTTGATTGCCTTCGCTTTTCCGCGAAATAATGGCGGCACAGACATAAGAGCATTTTCATGGCTTTCTGCTTCAATTATCGCATAAGCATGGTGGTCGTTATCATGGCAGCCCCACTCAAAATGCGTGAGAAAATTGGCGTGGTATTGTATAAAATGTTTTACCGCCAGCCTGCAATCTTCCGCGGTATGTTCAGAGATTATAATGTACCGGTCCATTGTAATTGATTTATTTAAAGATAGAACAGGATTAAATTTCCTGTAGGTATTTGCGTGTAAATCTTATAGCCATAGCACCCTCACCAACAGCGGATGAAATGCCGGCGAGTGCACCGAAGCGTACATCTCCAGCGGCAAAAATTCCAGGCACACTTGACTCGCACATATAAGGTTCCCTTGTTTGTTTCCAAACCGACTTAAAAGTTTTTTGTTTCACCAGTTCGCTCCCGGTGTAGATAAAACCGTTTTCGTTTTTCATCACCATGTCATTTAGCCAAAATGTGCACGGCTTTGCGCCGATATAAATGAATAGAGCTTTTGCGGGCACTGTTTTCTCTTCCCCGTTTTTACTGTTTTTAAGTGTGATCACTTCCAAAACTTTATCACCGTCTACCGCTATTACTTCGGTATTTGGTACTATTTTTATGTTGGGTGTTTTGCCAATATTCTCAACAAGATAATTTGCAGCAGTCTGTTTCAGTTCATCACGACGTATTAATAAGTTCACCACTTTGGCAAATTTACTAATGTACATAGCAGCCTGGCATGCAGAGTTGCCCCCACCAATAATATATATTTCCTCGTTTTTACAGGCGTGTGCTTCGACAGTGGCAGAACCATAGTAGATACCCGCACCGGTAAATTTTTCAATTCTTTCGATACCAAGTTTCGTATAAGAGGCGCCGGTTGAAATAACTATTGATTTGCTGTGTACCACTGACCCATCACTCATTTCAACAATTTTATAACCGTCCTGTATGCAAATACTTTTTACTTCTTTTGGTGTCAGAATTTCTGTTCCAAATCTTGTGGTTTGAGAAATGGCCCTTCGTGTCAGCTCAGCACCCGAAAGACCAGAAGGAAATCCTAAATAATTTTCAATGCGGGAACTGCTGCTTGCCTGTCCACCTGGATTATTTCTTTCTACCAGCAATGTTTTTAATCCTTCACACGAGCCATATACGGAAGCTGCCAACCCTGCTGGCCCCGCACCAATAATGAGCACATCATACATTTCACTTCCTGCTTTTTGTTGCAAACCAACCCTTGCTCCAAGCTGTGGCAGGTCAGGGTCGGCAAGAAAAGAACCATCTTTTAATATAACCAATGGCAGGTCAGAAAGTGAAGTTTTGGCACTCGTTAAATATTGCGCCGCATCTTTATTGCTTTCCACATCCATCCATAAATAAGGAACTAAATTCCCTGAAAGAAATTCTTTTACCCTGTGTGATTTTGGTGACCATTGAAAGCCGACGATGCGTATGCCTTCGTGATCAGGTTTATAAAATGCCTGCCAGTCTTCGAGCAATTCATTGATAACAGGGTACAATTTTTCCTCCGGTGGGTTCCATGGTTTTAGCAAATAATAATCAAGTTTTACATTATTGATTGCCGTTATTGCTGCTTCTATATCGGAGTAGGCAGTAAGCAAAACCTGCTTGGCCTCAGGAAAAATTTCTTTTGCTTTTTGAAGAAAAACAACGCCTTCCATTTCGGGCATCCGTTGATCAGAAATAAATATGGCAACTGCTTCATTTTTAAGTTTCAATTCTTTGATTAATTCCAAAGCTTCAGCAGGTGTTTCGGTTGCTACTACCCTGTATTCATCACGATACTCATTTCTCATGTCACGCTGTATAGCACGCAATACCTGCACATCGTCATCAACAATTATAATGAATGGAAGTTTCATTTCTTATGGTGGTTACTATTCAATTCTTTCCCTGCAAGTTTATTCTTTCGCAGCAATAACCGGAATGCATACAGCAAATACTGTTCTGCCCGGTACAGATTCAACTTTAATTTCCCCGTTATGATGTTTTACGATCCTGCTTACAGTATCTAACCCAATGCCTGTGCCCTCTCCCATTTTTTTTGTTGTAAAAAACGGATCAAAAATTTTTGAAATAATTTCTTTTGGTATGCCACCCCCGCTGTCAATAATTTTCACTTTTACATTTTTGTTGTCGCACGATGTTTCAATGGTTAACTCACCATTTTTGTCAACAGCATAAATGGCATTATCAATAAGATTAGTCCATACCTGGTTCAGCTCGCCAATATAAGCTGGTATATCAACAAGATCTTTGCAAAAACTTTTTTTTAGAGTAATATTTTTTTCACGAAGCTTATATCCCATTAAGGTGATCGTGTTATCGATGTCGTTATGAATATTGGTGGGCTGCAATTCATTGGTTCTATCCATGTGCACATGACTCTTGATGGCAGTTACCAGGGTAGATATTCGGGTGGAAGCTTCTTCAAGATCTTTTATAATTCGTTGAGATGTCACCAGGTTTTCCAGCCATTGAAGAAGAGGTATCAAAACATCTTTGCCAGAATCTTTTCTTATAATTTCAAAATCATTGGTAGAAAAGCCAGCCTCGGCAAAAGTTTCCGCAGACTCACGGTTATCATCAAGGCCATTTTCCTGTAACCAGTCAGAGATCAGGTCTTCCCTCTCGATCCGTTGCATAGCACTCAGCCTGGCATCACCCTCTTTATTTTTTTCTTTCACTGTCACCAGTTCCCTAATGCTTTGAATATGTTGCGCACTTATATTTTGAGACAATAATTTTTCGGTGAGCTCAAGATTTAATTTCATTCTGCAGGATAGTTCCGATGATATCCTGTTGATAGCAGATGCAGGATTATTTAGTTCGTGTGCTATACCAGCGGAAAGCTTCCCCAACGCATTTACTTTTTCGTGCTGCAATTGTATAGTGGCAAATGCTCTTGCCCTTTCGGTCATGTAGCCAATTAGCCTCTGTATTAAATCAGGATTTAACCGTTCCAGTTCCGGGAAGTATTCTTTTTCTAATGCTAACCCTCTTACTTTCCCGACAGCGTAGGCAGTTCCGGGAGAAGTTTTCATTCTCGAATAGGGTATCAGGCCACTAACACCGCCTGTAGTTGTGTCGTTGCCAAACGCAAAATAATAAACCTCTCTCCCATTCACGTCTTTATAGAAAGCAATATTGCCCTCCAGTATAAACATCATTTTCGTGGTAGGTTCTCCAGACCTCATTATAGGAGTTCCGTCTTCGAACTCCATGTATTCGCAATGATCTAAAATCCATTGCAAATGTTCCTCCGGCACATCGCTGAGTGCAATAACTTTTTTTAATTCTGCTGTGCTAACGGGAACCATGGCTATAAAATTACTGGTTAAATTAATGCGGAATTCAGCAGAGCGATCTCGGTTGTCATCACTAGTGTTAGTAGATAACAAAAAAGAGTTATGGCGCAATCTGTAGTATTACTATCACCGTCCCTTGCGTCGCACACTTGTGCTGTAACAATTCTATTCGTTTTTGGTTTAATTAAATAGAATAGTTTATTTTAATTTCTCAGTGAAAAAATCAATTGTACGTTTCCAGGCGAGTTCTGCCGCCGCCTTGTCATAACGCGGCGTTGTATCGTTATGAAAGCCGTGATTTACATTCTCATAAATATAAACCGTGTATTCTTTCTTGTTTGCTTTTAAAGCGGCTTCATAAGCTGGCCAACCTTCATTGACACGTGTATCCAATGCTGCGTAATGCAAGAGAAGGGGCGCTTTTATTTTGGGAACATCTTCAACTGCCGGTTGACCTCCATAAAATGGCACCGCAGCCGACAAATCCGGAATGCGTACGGCCATAAAATTTGCGATTCCCCCGCCAAAGCAAAAACCTACAACACCAACTTTACCGTTACAATCCTTATGACCTTTTAAGTAATCATAAGCAGCAATAAAATCTTCCAACATTTCGTCCCTGTTGCGCTTGCTCTGTAATTCACGACCCGCATCGTCATTCCCCGGATAACCACCTAATGGCGTTAAAGCATCAGGAGCAATTGAAATAAAACCTGCCAGAGCAGCTCTTCTTGCTACATCTTCAATATGTGGATTCAAACCCCGGTTTTCATGTACAACCACAATGCCTCCAAGTTTTTTCTTCACTTCAGCAGGAGTCGATAACAGTGCCTTAATTGTTCCTCCGCCCTTCGGAGACTGGTAAGTAACGTATTCGGATTTTAACCGGGGATCGCCTGGTTTAATTTGAATGCCGCCCTTATAGTCCGGCATAAGAAAACTCATAAGGGACGATACGGTAAGACTTCCCACAGCATATATGGATAGCTTTTGCATAAAATCACGCCTGTCGATGCGGTTATGAGCATAGTCATCGTATAGATCAAACACCTCCTGTTTGATATCCTCTTTTCTAATTTCGTTGTTATTAGTCGGCATGTGTTTTTTATTAAATTTACTGAATTACACATTATAGTTAATAACGAATCCAGGTGTATCCACTGTTCTTGAAAACCTTCTTGTCATTTCCATTCTCAACAGATAT
>Ga0157380_10001193_pt1 | contig 16816 bp, 11 predicted proteins | sample S35metaG_FD_119757 | JGI IMG/M metagenome (GOLD analysis project Ga0157380, IMG submission 119757) | Switchgrass rhizosphere microbial communities from Kellogg Biological Station, Michigan, USA - S3-5 metaG | ecosystem: Host-associated > Plants > Roots > Rhizosphere > Soil | place: USA... | reverse complement strand
GCCGAAGCCGTGGCGCTGGTGTTCCTGGTCATGTTCCTGTTCCTGCAGAACTGGCGCGCCACCTTGATTCCCACCATCGTCGTGCCGATCGCTCTCGCTGGCGCCTGCGTGGGACTGTGGCTGCTGAACTTCTCGATCAACGTGCTCACCCTGTTCGGCATGGTGCTGGCGATCGGCATCCTGGTCGATGACGCCATCGTGGTGGTCGAGAACGTCGAGCGCATCATGACCGAAGAAAAATTATCGCCGTACGAGGCGACGGTGAAGGCGATGAGCCAGATCACCTCGGCGATCATCGGCATCACGCTCGTGCTCATCGCGGTGTTCCTGCCGATGGCATTTTTCCCCGGCTCGACCGGAGGAATCTATCGGCAGTTCGCGCTGACGCTGGCGGTGTCCATCGGATTTTCCGCCTTGCTGGCGCTCAGCTTGACACCCGCGTTGTGCGCGACGCTGCTCAAGTCGGAACACGATCGCGAATTGCATGCGAGCAAACTAATGGGCCGTGCACGGCATTTCTTCTCGGGCTTCAACCGCTGGTTCGGCCGCATCACCGACAGCTATCAATCGAGAGTCGGCCAGATCCTGGCGCGGCCGCTGCGTTTTCTAGCAGTCTTCGTGGCGCTGGGAGCGTTTACTCTATTTCTGTTCAACCGACTGCCGGGCAGTTTCCTGCCCGCCGAGGATCAAGGATCGATCATCACCGTGGTCCAGGCTCCACCCGGTGCAACGCTCGAACGCACCAACGAAGCGATCGAGCAGGTATCGGCGTTCTATCGCGCGCAGCCGCAGGTCAAGGCGATCACTTTCATCCGCGGCTTCAGCTTCTTCGGCCAAGGACAGGCGAATGCCATGGCGTTCGTCTCACTGAAGCCGTGGGACGAGCGTCCCGGGGACGAGAACAATGCGCTGACCATGGTAGGCAAAGCCAATGCTGCGCTATCGAAGATACGCCAGGCCATGGTATTCACATTGAATCCGCCCTCGATCCCGTCGTTGGGTGTCGCCAGCGGTTTCACCTTCAAATTGCAGGACCGCGCCGGCCACGGTTCGGAAGCGTTGCTGGCGGCTCGCAATCAGCTGCTTGGCGATGCAACCCGCAGCGCCGTACTCACCGCAGTTCGTCCCGAAGGCCAGGCTGACTCACCGCAACTGCGGGTGACGATCGACCGCATCAAGGCGCGTGCATTGGGATTGTCGATCGCGGACGTGAACGCGACGCTCGCCATTTCGTTCGGCAGTGCCTATGCGAACGACTTCAATCGCGAAGGACGGATCCTGCGTGTAATGTTGCAGGCGGATGCTCCTTATCGAATGACGCCGGAGGATGTCCTCAACCTGCGGGTTCGCAATGTCCAGGGCGAGATGGTGCCCTTCGGTGCGTTCACATCCGTCGCCTGGACAGCGGGGCCGCCACAAGTCGAGCGCTACAACGGTTACCCGGCCATGACGATTTCAGGATCTCCTGCGGCCAAGCGTTCGACGGGTGAGGCAATGGCGGAGATGGCGAGGCTGGCGAGTTCGCTGCCGGAAGGGTTCGGATTCGAATGGACCGGTATCTCCTACGAGGAACAAGAGGCGGCGGGCCAGGTTGGCGCTCTGCTATTCCTATCGCTCGTGGTGGTATTCCTGCTGCTGGCGGCGCTATATGAAAGCTGGTCCGTGCCGCTCGCCGTACTGTTGGTCGTTCCGCTCGGAGTGCTGGGCGCCGTGCTGTCCACCTGGTTGCGAGGACTGCCCGCCGATGTCTATTTCAATGTCGGCATGGTCGCCATCATCGGCTTGGCCGCGAAGAACGCCATCCTGATCGTGGAGTTCGCGCTCGAAGAAGAAGCACGCGGCAACACTCCAATCGAAGCGACGATGAGCGCGGTCAAATTGCGATTGCGACCCATCGTAATGACATCGCTCGCGTTCGTTCTCGGCATGATGCCGCTCGTCGTCTCGTCCGGCGCGGGCGCGGCAAGCCGTATCGCCGTGGGAACAGGCGTGATGGGCGGGATGATCGCAGCAACGCTGCTCGGCGTGTTCTTCATTCCGTTGCTGTACCTGTCGGTGCGACTCTGGATCGCACGCGATCGCGTGCAGCCTGCTACGTCCGCAGGGGCATCGCCGTCAGGGGTAGAGGATTCCACCAATGCATAGAGTCGTCGCCACCCCCTTGGCCATCGCAACATCGGTTCTTGCGACAGCTTGTTCGCTGGCGCCTCCCGACACACGCCCTGACTTGCCAACCGCTGTTGCCTATCCCGAAAGCTACTCCGGCGATACAGCAGCTGGGGCGCAGGCGACGGCCGTCGCGTGGAAGGATTTCTTCGCGGACCCGCGTCTCGAAGCCCTGATCCAAGCCGCGCTCGACCACAATCGCGACCTTGCCGTCGCGGTTGCCCAGGTCGAGGAAGCACGGGGCCAGTATCGGATTCAGCGCGCCGATCAGTTGCCGACCATCGGACTGTCAGCGGACGGAGCTCGAACGCACGTTGGTCCGGAAGCCGCGTCGATCGGAAGTTCCGTTGCAGTTCCGGGTGCATTCACGTACGACCGCTATTCCGCCGGCGCCGCCATCAGTTCCTTCGAACTGGATTTCTGGGGGCGCGTCCGCAACCTCTCGGCAGCGGCACGTTCGGAGTATCTCACGAGTGTGTCCGCGGCGCGCGCATTCCGGCTGAGTCTGATTCGTGAAGTAGCACTTGCCTATCTCTCATCGCGCTCGGCCGAAGAACGATTGCAGCTTGCCGAAGCGACGGTAACCAGCCGCCGCGAAGGCTTGCGCATCGCCAAACGCAGGCTCGATGCCGGCGTGACCTCTGCGCTCGACTATGTCCAGTCGGAAACGCTGTTGACCCAAGCTGACACCGAGCTTGCGTCGCTTCGGCTCACGCTTGCGCAGAACGACAACCTGCTCGTCTCGCTGATCGGCAAACCGCTCGATGCGTCGCTGCCTGCGCCGCTTCCCTTGTCGGAGCAGGATCGCTTGAGTGCACTGGCGGCTGGAATTCCCTCCGATCTGCTGGTCAATCGCCCCGATATTCTTGCAGCGGAACAGCGCCTGCACGCTTCCCGAGCGAACATTGGCGCTGCGCGTGCAGCTTTCCTGCCTGCCATCACTTTGACCGGATCTTACGGCTACGCGTCGTCGGAGCTGGATGGCCTGCTGGGCAAGGACGGACTGACCTGGAGCTTCGGCCCCTCGATCAATCTGCCGTTGTTCGATTTCGGACGGCGGCGCGGCAACCTCACGGTGGCGCAGGCGCGTGAGAACATCGCCATTGCCGACTACGAGCGAACGATCCAGACAGCGTTTCGCGAAGTCGCGGATGCGCTGGCCGGACGACGTTATCTGGCCGAGCAAGTGTCAGCCCAGGAGCGTGCGACGGCGGCGCAAAGACGGCTCGCGGAACTGGCACGCACCCGTTATCGCGAAGGCGTGGTGCGGTATCTCGAAGTGCTGGACGCCGAGCGCAACCTGTTTTCGGCCGAGCAGGCTCTGCTCGAAGTCCGTCGCTCCCAGGTCTCCAACCTGGTGGCCTTATATGTCGCACTGGGCGGCGGTCAGCTCTGACCTGTCAGGCGCCTGACAGGCTCGCAGCGCCGGGCACTGCTCGTCGCCTATTCCGAATCGGTCAAGATGGACATCCGCGAGATCCCGACGTGCTCGATGGCAGCAAGGACCTTGGCGACCGGTCCGTACGGCACGCGCTCGTCCGCTCGAAGGTGCAATGAGACATTCGGGTTCTGCTGCTTGAGCGCTTGCAGCTCGCGCTCCAGGTTCTCGCGACCGATCGTCGCATTGTCCAGGTAGATGGTGCCGGCGTCGTCGACAGTTACCGTCACTGCCTTCTGCTGTTCGGGTGGCGTGGTCGTCACCGTCTTGGGAAGATTCACGTGAACTGCGTTGGACAGCACGGGAATGGTGATCACGAACGCCACCAGCAACACCAGCATCACGTCGACCAGCGGCGTGATGTTGATTTCGCTGACCACGCCTTCGTCGTCTTCTGTGGTTGAGAACGCCATGTCGGTTCCTCCTTGATTACGATCCGGCTACCGCAGGAACGCGTTCGAACTCTCGCGCCCGATCGTTGCGATGGGCATCGTGGCGGTCCCGATGCGGATCGATAGGACGCGTACCTGTTTCGATACGATATGTCGCGCGCTGCGCCAGGTTCAGAAAGTCATGGGCGAAGTCTTCGAGGTCGGCCACCACCGACTTCAGTCGCCGCACGAAGAAGTTGTAGGCAAGCACGGCGGGAATCGCCACGGCGATGCCGATGCCCGTGGCGATCAACGCCTCCCCGATCGGGCCCGCCACCACATCGATGGACGCATTGCCTAGTTTGCCGATGTCGCTCATCGCATGCATGATTCCCCAGACGGTGCCGAACAATCCGACGAACGGCGCGGTGCTGCCGATACTGGCCAGCACAGCCGCGCCTGCATCGAGCGAGCGACGCTCGCGTTTGATCTGCTGTCTCAGGTTGCGGTCGAGCAGCTCGTGATGATCCCAGCTATGTTCCAGGTCAGCTTCCGCCCCCTTGTGAGCCGGGCCGTTGTGACTCGGACTGCGCAACGCTGCGAACCCGCTTGCCGCGACCCGGCTCAACGAACTCCCGGTGCTGCCGATCTCGGCGGCGCTCTGCAGATTGGGGGCGGCCCAGAATTCCTTTGCATACTTCGCATTGCTGCGAGCCGCCCGCACGTGCTGCGTCCCCTTGACGAGAATGAGCGCCCAGGTGGCGACGGAAAACGCGGCGAGCAGCCACAGTGTCAATTCGACTGCCGGAAATGAAGTGAGATTCAACATGATGATCCGTTACCTTTGCCTAGTTAGTGGCCCCAGTTGATGGGCTGATTGCCGTCCGATCGTTGCATCCTGGTCGCTCCAGGCCTCAACTCTCCAGGCTGAATTCGATGGGCACGGTGGCCCATCCGTCGATTGGCGTCGCTCCCCGCTTGGAAGGAGTGAACACCCAGTTCTTCACTGTGCGTGCCGCCTGCTCGTCGAGAATGCGACGACCGCTCGACTCCTGGACCTCCACCGACTCCACACGACCGGTGCTGAGTACTCGAACGCGAAGAACGACTGTGCCTTCCCAATGCTGCCTCGCCGCCGCGGGCGGATAGTCCGGTGGTGGGTTGTTGAGATAACCGGCCCGGCCGACCGGCTCCGTCACAGGTTCCTCGACCGGCGCCGGCGGCTCCGACACGATCGGCGCGACAGCCACGGGAGCTTCAGCGGGGAGCGCCTCAGCCACGATAGCAGGCTCCGGAGTCGCTGTCCGGATCGGTGGCACTACCTTCGCCGGCTGCTTCGGCGGCTGCTTCACTGGCCTGGGCGGTTCGATTTTCGGTTCGGGTGGCTTGGGCGGGCGCACGAGTTCTACTGCCACTTCATGCTTTTGAGGTACTACAGCCGGCTCCGCAGCGAAATGCGTGACGTACCAGAACAATCCGCCATGAATGGCAATCGCGGCCAGCGCCAGCAAAGCGACATAGACGGGTGGGCGGCGCGGTTGCGACGGTCGCAACTCGAGTGCCACGGCAACCGAGACGTCCACGAGCGGGCGCACTGCGGTCGGCAAGCCTTTCCCACGCTTGAATCGCTGCCGGGCAGGGCGTCGAGAAGGCAGGTAGTCGAGGGCTATTGCAGGGCTGCTCATGATCGCTCTTCCGTCTATCTATATGTCACACATACCACCGGGTAGAAAGGACAGATTGAATCGTTCCGGTGTCGCGACGCAAAGCAGACTAGCGAATCCTCCGGTGACATGGCGGTCGTAGTTCATCACTCGTTCTCATGAGCTGATGCCCTGAACGCGTCGATGTTGTGCATGCAACAGCAGTGGCTAGATTTATCCATAACCGCGCGGTCACGACTCATCACGTTGTCTCATATCCTGATAGCCTCTTCTGCGTTGTACGAAGCAATGGATGCTCTGATACTGGCGGCGCGCTCTCGATCCTCATGGACGTATATGACAGATCACTCAGGACAGTTGTTTTCCCAGCCTGCGGCTTCGTTGACCAGCCAGCGCCAGCGCACCGCCGCCCTGATCTGCGACGATCCCGCATCCAACGCCTTGCTGCGGGAGATCGAACTGATCGCACCTTCCGCGGCGCCGGTACTCATCAAAGGCGAGACTGGCACTGGAAAGGAACTGGTCGCGCGCAATCTGCATGCACGAAGCAAGCGCGCGTGTGCGTTCGTGGCAGTCAACTGCGGCACCATCACGCCGTCGCTCGCCGAATCGGAATGGTTCGGTCACCAGGCAGGAGCGTTTACCGGGGCAACCGAGACGCGTGCCGGCTGGTTCGAGGCGGCCCACGGCGGCACCCTGTTCCTGGATGAGGTAGCCGATCTACCGCTACCCATGCAGGGCAAGCTGCTGCGCGTGCTGCAGGAATCCGAGGTCGTGCGGGTCGGCTCTCGAAAATCGATCCCCGTGGATATCCGCGTCATCGCGGCAACCAATATCGATCTCGCGGAGGCTGTCGCCGCCGGAAGATTTCGGCTCGATCTGTACTACCGCCTGAATGCTCTTTCGCTGCGTGTTCCGCCCTTACGCGAACGCCGCGCCGATATACCAGTGCTGGTGAATCACTTCCTGCGCTCGAACAGCACGCTGATGCGCATCGAAACGCCGATCCTGTCGCCGGAAGCCGCGGAGAAACTCTGCAACTACGCCTGGCCAGGCAATGTCCGTGAACTGGAGAATGTCGTTCACTTCGCGACCCTGGTCGCGCGCGACGGCATCATCCAACCGCAGGATCTGCGGCTGCCCGCGCCCGTGCCTGCAGCCGATCCAGGCCACGAGGCACATTCCGCCGAACCGTTGGATTGCATCGAGCGCCAGCTCGACCGACTGTTCCAGAATCCTCCCGAAGACATGTACCAGGCACTGGAAGCGGTCATCGTACGACGCGCATTCAGTCACTGCAGCAGCAACCAGGTACACACCGCCAAGTTGCTCGGTGTGTCGCGCAGCGTCGTACGCACGCTATTGAAACGTCTCGGTCTCATGAGCAATGAGGGCGCGGAGGCGTATGACGAGTTGGAGTCCGCGCAGGACTGAGACCGGGGACACTGCTCGCTGCCGCGAGCAATGTCCCCGGCAGGCTAGAGCTTCCCTGTCACCGCAACTCCATACCACCGTGGAATAGCCGGCGTGTAACCCGTTGAGGTGATGCCCAACGGCGTGTTGTCGTTGAACAGGTTCTTCGCCAGCAAGCTGACATCGAAGCTGCCGCTGCGCGTGCCTATGCCGACGGCCAGGTCGACGATGGTCTTGGCCCCGACCCAACCGTACACCGACAGAGAATTATCGGAGTTGTACCGGCTGCTGTACGCGGCATTCGCACTCGTGCGGATCTCCTTGTCGTTGAAGATGGGAAGATGGTGATCGATGCCTACATTGAAAGCCCATTTGCTGGCTCCCGGCAGAGTCTCGCCCGATACATCCTGGTACGGCGGCGCTCCGGTGAAGCCGTTCTCGGCGGGCTGCGCGGAGTTCGGAAACTTCTTGTAGGTCGCATCGTTGTACGCTCCAGCAAAGCGCAGCGTGGTATTGCGAATGCCCGAGAACACTCCATCGATCTCCACGCCTTTGACTTCCACCTTGGGCACGTTGCCGGTCGCGGTGGTGTAGCGGATCTCGCCGTCGTTGGCCGACGCAGTCGTATAGACATCGACGATGCGGACACCCTGCTGGTAATCGTCGATGTCCATGAGGAAGATCGCGGTGTTGAACACCAGCGCGTTGTCGAGCAGCACCGACTTGAGTCCCAGCTCGTAGGCACTGGTCTTCTCGCCGCCGATGAGATTCGAAATGCCGTTGGTGAACTGCGAGATACCCGCTTTCTCGCCATACTGCCACGACAGGTAGCCGGTAAACGCGTCGCTGAACTTGTAGCTCGGACTCACGACGAACGACTTCTGCGTATCCTTGAACGGCTCGGCGTCGGCCTGGTTGAACACGACGCCGATGGCAGTCCGGCGAATGGCCTGGGCATCTGCGACCTGGCGCTGCTGGGCTGCGGTCAGCCCGGCCCACGTAGGCACGCCGAAGTATTTCAACGCTACCGTGTTCGCCTGCGCGTTCGCTTGAGCGAGCAAGGCTGTATTGGTGGTGTCCGTAGTCAGCGCCACAGTGGGAGCTGCTGCGGTACCTGCACTCACTAACGTTGCGCCGGCCGTGCCCGCGGGAACGACGACCCCATTCAAAACCCAGCGCGCGGCTCCCGTGTTCAGGAATGCATCGAAGCCGCCGAGGGTCACACCGTTGACGATCGAAGGGTTGAGTTCGGGCGCAAAGCCGTTGTCCTTGATGAACGTCGAGGCCCGGTTCTTCCGATCCTCCCGCGTGAGGCGCAAGCCCGTCGTCAGGGTGAAGGCTTCCGAGAAATGCCAGTTCACCTGGCCGAACGCTGCGGCACTCTTGTTGCGGATGTCCTGCGTGCCCGCGGGAGAATTGAAGGACATGAGCAATCCGTCCAGCGAATTCTGCATCAGGTAGCGGCCGTTGCCGTCCGTGTCCAATCGGTTGTATTGCGCGGTCGTCGCAAACCAGGCGCCGGCATCGTTGGCCCATTGCCGGCGATAGTCGGCAGTGTTGTGGACCTTGATGAAGTACAGGCCAGTCTGGTAGTCGGCGAATCCTCCGAGCTGGGAACTCAACCGCAGCTCCTGGCTGAACTGCTTGTAGTCGTTCCAGAACCCGCCGGCATTGCGATACACGTCGAATGGCGTGCCCTCGTCATTCACCGCGTTGAAGTGGTAGTCCTTGTAAGCGGTGATGGACGTGAGGTCGAAAGCGCCGAGATTCCAGTTCCAATCAAGCGATGCGCCGTTGCTGCCGGTCACCAGCGGGCGCGCGTAGTCGTAGTTGACCTCGTTGTCGCCGCCGCCATAGAGATAGTCCCCAGCATAGGTGTAGCTGCCCAGCTGCGTGAACCAACGGCGATTGAGACGATCGCGATTGTCGAGCGAGGTGTTCGGCGTTCCGTTCGCATACAGCAGCGGTCGCGGCGTGTTGATGGTTCGCGCGTTATAGGTCTCGCCACCGCGAGGCTGCGAGTCGACCGCAAGGTGCGCCGAGAAAGTCTCCGTAGGCGTGAAGAGGAATTGCAGGCGTCCCGACGCGCGATCGCGGTTGATCCAGGTGATGTCGCGGTTGTATTCGTTCTTGATATCGCCCTGTCCCTTGTTGACGCTGAGCGTGCCGCGCCAGGCAAGCAGCTCGTCGACAATCGGTCCACCGCCGGCTGCACGCGCGAGTACCGTGTCCCACTCGCCAAATGTCAGCGAGAGATTGGCGTCAGGTTTGAACGACGGCCGTCGCGTCGTAATGTTGACGACGCCCAGGCTGGTGTTTTTTCCCAGCAGTGTTCCTTGTGGACCGCGGGTCACTTCGACCGTATCCACGTCGTAGAAGTCGTAGCTGGAGGTGAGCGCGTTGTAGGCATAGTTCACGCCGTCGACGATGATGCCGACGCTCGGATCCTGCGCCTCCGTCTGCCCCTGCTTGCCGACGCCACGCACGGACAGGCTGCTGGTGCGTTGATTACCGAAATTCCACGAGACGTTCGCGGCACGTTGCGTGATCGATCCGATATCCAGCGCCTGCAGACGTTCCAGCTCCTTGCCGGTGACCACGGAAATAGACAAGGGCACATCCTGCAACGGCTCGAGGCGATTGCGGCTGCGAACCACGACCTTGTCCAATCGGTCGTCCTGCTGCTTGGACTCCTGCGGTTTAGCCTGTGCCGGCACTGCTGCCGGTGTTGGCGAACTGGATGCAGGCGCGCCGCCTCCCTTCTGCGCGAGCACCTGCTCTTCCTTCTCCAGCAGTTGCCTCAATCGTGTGACTTCAGCCTGCACCTCCGCGGCGCTGCGTGCATCCTGCGCCGATTCGATACCGCTGCCGAAGAATGTGCAACCAAGCAACACGGACCACGCCCCTGCCTGCAATGATTCTCCCAATGATTCTTTGATGACGACCCGCAACTGCCGCGATGCTCGCTGACTCTCTGCTCGAACCTGACTCATTACTCTATCGCTCCCATGATGTTCTTCGAATCTCTGACTTAGCCGCCGGCGAGGACGCTCAATCCAGCGGCTTGTACTCGGAATGACATTCACGGCAGTCCTTTGCCAGCGAGATCGCCGCTCGCTGCGCTCCTGCGAAATCGCGACGACCGGCCGCCTGGATGATTTGCCCGGCGAGTTCGACTCCAGTCCGGGAAATCTTCTCTGCCTCGTGCGAATCGCCGCGGCGCACGAAGTATTCGGCCATCTTTTTGTACAAGGCCTGGATCTCGTGCGCATCCGCGATGGCCTGTTCGGCTTCGTCTCGCTTCAGGTGACGTTGGATGCCAAGGCTGTACCGTTCTATCTTCTGCATCCACCGATCGAATTCGAGCAGGCTCTGCGCACGCGCATTGCTGCTTCCAACCGCTATAGCGGCAATACCCGCCCACGCGAGGCCTGCCGGCCCCAGGAATTTCGAGCTCATGGTGCGACTCAGAGCTCGGGCGACTTATAGACGTCGTGACAACTGCGGCACGTCTTCACCAGCGAACGATAGGACGCGAATGCAGTGTCGAAGTCGCCCCTCTCGGTTGCGGCGGCGATGGCCACCGCCAACTCCCGACCTTGCGCAGCCCAACGCACCGCATCCGGAGCACTCTGCTTGCCGGTGAAATAGCCCTCGGCCCACTTGAGGCCGTCGGCGACGAACTGCGCATCCGTCGCCGACGCCTGGGCATCTTTGTTCGCTATGTTGGAATCCAGAGCCTTGACCGCGTCGTCCATGTTGCGCATCAGGTCATCGTCGAAGTCCGACAAGTCCAGGTCGATGGTCGCGAAGGCAAGGCTCCCGCTCAAAGCAAGGAGCCAGCCGCACAGGAGCTTCTGCTTGAGCATGCTAGGCGACGATGTCCTTGATGACTTCGCCGAAGACCGTCGTTGCACGCTCGGACCGTCCCAGGTGCTGGAACGTGAGCTTGTTGTGATCGAGACCCAACTGGTGAAGAAGGGTCGCCTGCAGGTCGTAGGTATCGACGATACCGCTGACGGCACGCAGGCCAATCTCATCGGTCGCTCCGTAGGTGCCGGGCTTGATGCCGCCACCCGCAATCCAGGTCGTATAGCCCCAGGGATTGTGATCGCGTCCATCGCCCGTCTGTCCGTACGGAGTGCGGCCGAATTCCGAAGTCCATACCACCAGCGTGGTATCCAGCAGGCCGCGCGCCTTGAGATCCGCCAGCAGGCCGGCAATGGGCTTGTCGACGGACCGGGTCATCACGGTGTGATTTTTTTCGATGTCGTTGTGGGCATCCCAGCTGTCGACATCGGAATCCTCCGGCGTGCCCGAGATCGCATGGATGAATCGAACATTGCGTTCGACCAGTCGCCGGGCTCGCAGCAACGCCGTGCCGAACTCCTGCGTGGCATGCTCGTCGACGCCGTAGAGCTTCTTCGTCGCTTCCGACTCCTTGCTCAGGTCGACTGCTTCGGGCGCAGTCTTTTGCATACGGAAAGCCAGGTCGTAGGAACGTGCACGCGCTTGCAATTCCGTGTCCTGCGGATAGTGTGCTGCCTGGTGCTCGTTCAGACTCTTGAGCAGCTCCAACGTATTGCGTTGTTCGTCTGCCGTCACCACCTGCGGACGCGCCAGGTGCAGGATGGGCGAATCGCCCTGGCGGAACGCCGTACCCTGATACGAAGCAGGCAGGAATCCCGAACTCCAGATGGTCGCCTGGCGTCCGCCACCTGCGCTGCCTTTACCTGTCGGCAATACCACGAATGCCGGAAGATCGGGATTCGCCGAGCCCAGGCCATACTGAATCCATGCGCCCAACGCGGGGCGGCCCGGAGTCAAACCGCTCGTGTGCAACTTGAGCGATGAAATGACGTGCGTGCTGCCTTCCGTCTTGGTGCCCTTCAGAAAGGCGATGTTGTCTACTTGCGTCGCAAGGTTCGGCAGCCAGTCAGACACCCAAGCTCCCGTCTCTCCGTGCTGCTTCCAGCTGCGTTTCGTCGCAAGCAGCGCGCCGACGCCACCGTCCGTTGCGGTCTTCAGATTCTTGCCGAACGAATCGGGCAACGGCTGCCCATGAAGCTTGATCAGATCCGGCTTGTAGTCGAACAGGTCCAGCGAACTCGGTGCTCCAGCCATGTGCAGCCAGATCACCGATTTCGCCTTGGGAGCGAAGTGCGGCGGCTTCGGCGCCAGCGGATCCACGATGCCGGTTGCACCGGCAGTAGACACTCCGAGACCGGGCAGCAAGCTGCTCAGTGCGGCTGCCCCTGCACCTAGCGCGGCGTGGCTCAAGAACTCGCGACGTGACTTCTTGTTACTCATGAAATTCGTTCCTGTAGAAAAGATTCGTTATCAGAAGCGGTAGCTGAATTCGTTCGAGTTCGCGACGGCATGCACCAGGTCGACGAACGCGGCTGCCCGCGCCGGGCTCAATTTCTTCGTTGCCTTCTCGTCGAACAACGAGGCGCTCTTGCCGCCTTCCTCGTCGTCGGCTGACGCGACAGCCTGCTTCTGCTGTTGGGCACTCAGGTATTCGATCAATGCGGCACGTTCGAAACGATCCGCGGGACGGCCGTAAGCGGATCGATAGAGCTTGTCGACCTGCGAATACAACGCAGGCGAGATGCCATAGCCTTCCGGAACGGCGACCTTGCTACCCTGCGCGAGTTGCTTCTCGGTGATCTTCTCCTGTGCGTCCAGAAATGCGAGCAGCTTTTCCTGTTCCACCTGGTCCGGTGCGCGTGAATACAGGATCTGGTACAGCCGCTGGATCTGCGCCTCCGGATCCGTGCCCACTTCACGAATGAGCCGGCCCGCCAAGGCTCGCGACCATTCATACACGAGGTCGCTGTTGATCAAGGCGAGCGCCTGCGGAGCAGTCGTCGTCACATCGCGCCGGCTGTGTACCGTGTTCGGATTCGCCATGTCGAAGGTATCTAGCAACGGATACGCGGTGTTACGCCGTGTGAAGATGTAGACGCTGCGTCGATTCTGGTCGTGTGGGTTCTCCGAGACCGGCCACGCGTTGCGATTGGGGCCGAACGTGAAGTTCGCCGGCACCGGCGGGAACACGGCGGGCCCGCCGAGCTTTTCTTCCAGCAGTCCCGACGCGGCCAGCAACGAATCGCGAATCTGCTCGGCATCCAGTCGCTGGCGCGGGAACGCCCACACCAGTCGATTGTTCGGATCGATCGCCAGCGCATCCGGACGTGGGTCCGAAGCCTGGCGATACGTTGCCGACAGCAGGATCTCCCGCTGCAGCTTCTTCACGCTCCAGTGGAGATCGGTCACGAAGCTGTCGGCGAGGAAGTCGAGCAGTTCCGGATTGATGGGCTTCTCGCCCTGTTTGCCGAAGTCGCTGACGCTGTCGACGATGCCGTGGCCGAAGTACTGAGCCCACACGCGATTGACGAAGACACGCGCAGTGAGCGGATTCTTCGGATCGACGATCCAGTTGGCGAGTGCACTGCGACGGCCGGAAGATGTGGTCGTCGGCGCAATGGACGGCTGCTCACCGGAGAATGCCGCGGGCGTTCCCGGCTGCACTTCCTCCAGCAGTCGATCGTAGATGCCGCTCGCGAGTACGTTGGTCGGCGGAGCATCGGAACCCAGCTCGAACATGGTGGAGATATAGCCCGGGTCCTTCGGCTTGAGAGAGTCGAAGGCCTTCAACTGCTCCTTCAGCGCCTGGTACTTGGCGTAGGACTCCTTGTCCTTCTCCTTGAGGCGATTCTCGGCGTTGCGCGTACGGCCGACCATCGTCCAGAGATTGCGCTGGTAGATCCAGCGATCGTAGGCATTGCGCTCGTTCTCCGGCTTTTGGATGGACTCGCGTGTCTGTGGAACGAAGCCCTGCAGCCGATCCTCCTCCAGCTTGTCGACCGTCGGCTTGAGAATCGCATCGAGATTCGCGCGCAACCCTTTCGTCGCCTCGTTGTACGCAGCCAATCGAGACTCGTAGTCGGAGCGCTCCTTGCCCTGCAACGCGAGCACGTCGTCGCGTGCGCTTGCGTTCACGAAATACGCCTGCATCTGGAAGTACTCTTTCTGCGAGATGCGGTCGAACTTGTGATCGTGGCACTTGGCGCAACCGACCGTCGCGCCGAGAAACACGGTGCCCACCGTGTCGGTCAGATCGGTCGCGATCTCCTGCTTCTTCAGGTTCAGATCGCGGGCGTTGATTTCGTCCGGATAGTTACGAAGGAAGCCGGTAGCGACGAGAGCCTCGTGGTTGTCCGGCCAGAGCTCATCGCCCGCCAACTGCTCCCTGACGAACTGGTCGTAGGGCTTGTCGCGGTTGAAAGCGTCGATCACGTAATCGCGATAGCGCCACATGTTCGGCCGCGTCCCATCGGCGTTGTAACCATCGCTATCGGCGTAGCGCGTGAGATCCAGCCAGCGACGACCCCAACGCTCGCCGTACTGCGGCGAAGCAAGCAATCGATCGACCAGCTTTTCATAGGCATGGGGCGAACGATCGTTGACGAAGGCCTTGACGTCGTCCGGCGTGGGGATGAGTCCCCAGGTATCGAGCGTCGCGCGGCGAATGAAGGCCGCACGCTGTGCCTCACCCGATGGCTTGATGCCCTTGGACTCCAGCTTTGCGAGCACGAAGGCATCTACCGGCGTGCGAACCCATTGCTTGTTCTGCAACTCCGGTTGCGAGGGACGCTGCACCGGTTGATATGCCCAGTGCGGCGCCTGCGCCGGCTTCGGCGCCCGTGACGGCGCAGCGGCGGGAGCGACAGTGGGCTTCACTTCGTATTGCTTGTCGCTTTCGCCAGCAGCTGCGGCTGCGGTCGCGAATGCGACGATCGCAACGACACCGACCTTCCCGATCCTGTTCATGGTCTTCATAGAGCCGTATCCTGCACAGACATTTTCTGCCTCGTTGACTTGGGTTTCCGCCTCGACCGCACACAGCGCTGGCTATTTGTCGACAGCCAATGTACAAATATCTGCAATCAACCCCGCCGTTGACTCGACATCGGCTCGCCATGGCAACCGTAATATTTAACGTGGACGTCGCCAGCTGTCGGTAGCTGCACGGTCACATGCAGCGTCTATTTTCGTAGCTGCACTTTCCTTCTGGTTATATGTCTTTCCGGTTCTATGGCCGCCCGTTCCAGTCGGTTACGATCTGCAGCCCGATTGTCGTAACTCACTTGCGGACAGCGTCATGAAAGTATCGATCCCGCGTTGGCTGGCGGCGGTTGCCACCTCCCTGCTTCTGTCGATGTCCCTGCCGTCTATGTCTGCATCAGCCGCGGCTGCGAACCGTGGTGCGAAACTCGAAGGCCGCTGGGATGCGACCATCGTGTACGGCGCCATCACGATTCCTTTCCAGCTCGAACTGGCAGGTGCGGGCACCAGCGTGCGCGGTTCTTTCTTCAATGGCGATGAGCGCGTCACCTCGACGCGCGGTTCATTGGATGGCGACACGCTGACGCTCGAATTCGAGCACTACGCCACTCAGCTTCGTGCCAAGGCAAGTGCGGGCGGTTACGTCGGCACGTACGGCAACGACACTCTGTTCGGGCAGTACCCGGTCGAGCTCAAACCACATCGCAAGGGCGGCGCCGTCAAGACCAAGGCGCCGAATATCGGCGGGCTATGGATCCTGCCGTTCGAAAGCGCCAAGGGTGAGAAGGCCTTTCGTTTCATCGTCCGGCAGCGCGGCGCCGAAGCATCCGCAGCCATTCTGCGGGTCGACGGTGACACGGGCCTACTGACTGGGACGTACGCTGACGGCAAGTTCACGCTCCATCACTTCGACGGCGCGCGAGGAAATATTCTCGAGATCATTCCGCTACCGAATGGACAGCTCGATATCACGCTGCACGGACGCAATGCCGCGCGGGATCAGAAATACACGGCGACTCGTGCTTCGCCGGCACAGGGGCTGCCGCAACCAACGGACTCCAGCAATCACACTCGCGTGAAAAATCCGGACGAGCCATTCCAGTTCAGCTTTCCAGACCTCGCCGGCAACATCGTTGCCAACACCGACGACCGGTTCAGGAACAAGGTGCTCATCGTCAACATCACTGGCAGCTGGTGCCCCAATTGCCATGACGAAGCGCCCTTCCTGACCGAGCTGTATCGGCGCTACCGCTCGCTCGGACTGGAAGTCGTGGCGCTGAACTTCGAGGAGAGCGACCAGATCCAGAATCCGACACGCGCACATGCCTTCGTGAAAAAGTACGGCATCGAATACAGCTATCTCCTGGCGGGTGAAACCGGGGAGCTGCAGGCGAAGCTGCCGCAGGCCGAGAATCTGAATTCCTGGCCGACGACCTTCTTCATCGGACGCGACGGCAAGGTCCGCGGCGTGCATGCCGGATTCGCTGCACCGGCCAGCGGCGAATTCCATACTCAGACCCGGCGCGACTTCACGAGCACGATCGAGAAGCTGTTGGCGGAGTAGACCTATCGCACCGCGCTCGGTGACCGATTTCATACCCCCGCCGCGAGTCACCCGGTGGCACTCAATATAGCTCATCGCCACACTCGACAAGACGCTGACCGGGGGCCAGCGTCGGTTGATCTACATCGAGAACACGCGTGCCTTGCTCAAAAATCCAAGGGCCTTGCGTAGGGGGCGTCCTTATCTGGACGCGGGCGCGCTTTGTTCCGCTTCGGCGGCTTCGAGAGCTGTCTTCACGTGTTGCACTTCCTCCGGCGGTGGCAGGATGGCCTTCATGCCGAGCGACTCGATCCAGAGTTCACGGCACCAGCCCTTCGAGTGGTACACATGTTCGTCCTCCTGGTCTTCT
>Ga0157380_10001192_pt1 | contig 16819 bp, 16 predicted proteins | sample S35metaG_FD_119757 | JGI IMG/M metagenome (GOLD analysis project Ga0157380, IMG submission 119757) | Switchgrass rhizosphere microbial communities from Kellogg Biological Station, Michigan, USA - S3-5 metaG | ecosystem: Host-associated > Plants > Roots > Rhizosphere > Soil | place: USA... | reverse complement strand
GGCCGGAGGGGTTGAACTACCTGAGCATGCTGCCGGACTTCCACAACAACTGGAACCTGGCGTTCGCGGTGTTCATCATGCCGGTCGCGGTGCAGTGGTGGGCGGTGTGGTACCCGGGGGCCGAGCCGGGCGGGGGCAGCTATATCGCGCAGCGGATGCTGGCGTCGAAATCGGAGAAGGACGCCCTCAAGGCCGTGCTGTTCTTCAACGTCGCGCACTACGTGCTGCGGCCCTGGCCCTGGATCCTGACGGCGCTCTGCTCGATCCTGGTCTACCCGCAGCTGTCGGACATCCAGGCCGCCTTCCCCAAGCTCGACCCGAGTCTGCTCGGCCACGACATCGCGTTCCCCGCGATGCTCAAGTTCCTGCCGGTGGGCTTCGTCGGCCTGATGGTGGGCGGGCTCGTCGCGGCGAACTCCTCGACGATCCTCACCCACCTCAACTGGGGCGCGTCCTACCTGGTCCACGACTTCTACCAACGCTTCATCAAGAAGGACGCCTCGGAGAAGCACTACGTCATGGTGGGCCGGCTCGCCACGATTCTCCTGTTCGTGCTCTCGTCGGCCACGGTCTACCTGCTCGACACGGCCAAGGACGCCTTCGACGTGATCCTGCAGATCGGCGCGGGCACGGGGCTGCTCTACCTGGTGCGCTGGTTCTGGTGGCGGGTCAACGCCTGGTGCGAGGTGGTGGCGATGGCGAGCTCGTTCCTCGTCTCGCTGGCGCTGCTGGTGCTGGCGAAGAACGGCGTGCACTTCAGCACCCACATGGCGCTCATCGTCACGATCGCGGTTACCACGCTGAGCTGGGTCACGACGGCGTACCTCGGGCCCGAGACCGACCGCAAGGTGCTCGTCGAGTTCTACAAGAAGGTCCGGCCGTTCGGCCCGGGCTGGACGGCCGTCCGCCAGCAGGCGGGGCTCGGCGACGACCCGGCCCGCACCGCCGGCGACAACATCCCGCTCGCGCTCCTCGGCTGGGTGGCGGGATGCGCCACCATCTGGTCCGCGCTCTTCACGGTCGGCAACGTCCTCTACGGCCGTGGCGGCGCGGCGCTCGCATGCCTTGCCGTGTTCGTGGTCGCGGGAGGAGCGCTCGTGCGCGTGGTCGGCCGGTTGTGGCAGGCGCCGGCGAGCGCAGGCTAGCGCGGCGCTCGGTGGCCGCCCGAGGCCGCCCTCTAGGCTAGAATCGGCGAAAGCGGTTTCCCAGGAGGAGCATGTGACTCTCTCGAAGCGTACGCTGGCGTTCTCCGCCGGCTTCTCGATTGTTCTGGCCGCGGCGTGGGGCGCGGGCCTGGCGGCGGACAACCCGGCTGCTCATCAGCGCCACGAGGCGATGGAGACCGTGCAGGAGTCCTTCAAGCCGCTGCGCGCGATCGCGGTGAAGGAAGCCCAGTTCGACGCCGCCGTGGTGAAGAAGAACGCCACCACCATCCTGGAGAAGCTGAAGGAAGCCCACGGGCTCTTCCCCGAGGGCAGTGGCGGCGGCGACTCGCGCGCCAAGCCCGAGATCTGGACCGACCGCGCGGGCTTCGACCAGGCGATGAAGGACGCCCAGGCCGCGGCCACGGCGATGGCAGCCGTGACCGAGGAAGCCGCCTTCGTGCCCGCGATGAAGACGCTCGGCGGAAGCTGCAAGGGCTGCCACGACAAGTACCGCCTGCCCAAGCAGTGAGGCTGCCGTCGCGCAAGGCCCAAGCGGCGATCGCCTTCGTCCTGGCGGTCGCCGCTTTCGTCTTCTGGCTGCTGTCGCGGCCCGATCCGCTGCCCGCGTCGGCGATCCCCGCGCACACGCCCGACCTCGCGAACGGCGAGGTGGTCTACCACGCCGGGAGCTGCTTCGCCTGCCACAAGCCGCCCGAGGGCGCGGCCCAGGGCTCGCTGCCCTCCGGCGGCTCGCCTTTCAAGACGCCGATCGGCGTCTTCTATCCGCAGAACCTGACGCCCGACGCCGAGACCGGGCTCGGCCGCTGGAGCGAGGCCGACTTCGTGAACGCGATGACGCGCGGGCTCTCGCCCGCGGGACACCACTATTTCCCCGCCTTCCCGTACATGGCCTACCGCTCGATGCGGACGAGCGACCTGCTCGACCTGCGCGCCTACTTGAGGGGCCTCCCGGCCGTGACGTCCGAAGCGCCACGGCACGGGCTGCCGCTGCTCCCGCTCGCGCGCCGCGGCGTCGGGGTGTGGAAACGGCTGGCGTTCGCGCGAGCGCCTTTCGCCCCGGCGCAGGACGGCAGCGACTCCTGGAAGCGCGGCGCCTACCTGGTGAACGCCCCGGGGCACTGCGGCGAGTGCCACACGCCCAAGAGCCTGCTGATGGTGGAGGACCTCGGCCGCTACATGGCCGGCGGCCCGCACCCCGGCGGCGAAGGCAAGGTGCCGACGCTGCGCGGGCTCGTCGAGCGCAAGAAGTACAAGGACGCGGGCGATCTCGTCCTCGCGCTGCAGAACGGCGAGGAGCTCGGCTACGAGGACCTCTCGAGCGGCGGCATGGCCCAGATCCAGTCGAACCTCGCCAAGCTGCCCGAGTCCGACGTGCGCGCGATCGCCGACTACCTGGTGAGCCTCAAGTAGAGCCTCACAGGGACGGCTTCACGCGGAACGCGCAGAGCCGCAGCGCGAGCGCGTAGCGCCCCCGCTCCAGCCGCTCGAGCTCGATTCGCTCCAGCCGCAGCAGGCGCGTGGTCCGGCCGAGGCGGCCGATGAGCTCGGCCAGCTGCCTCTGGCTGCCCTCCGCCCGGAGCTGGATCGGGAGCGTTTCGGCCGAGGCGCTCGCGCCGCCCTCCTCGACCGCGACGCGCGCCACGCCTTCGTCCGCCGCGAGCTTGCGCAGCTCGTCCACGAGCGCCGCGGTGTCGGAGCTCTGCGGCCGGATCCGTTCGAGCTCCGTCAGGCGCTGCTGCAGCTCCTGCTGCTCGCGCTGGAACTCGGGGAGCCGGTCGGCGACGACGCTCAGCGCCTGCACCTCCTTCTCCCGCGCCGAGAGCCGCGTCTCGGCCGCCTTCAGGGTCTGGCTGCGATCCGGGTAGAAGACTCCGAGGTAGGTGGCGAGCGGAATCGCCGCGCCGAACAGGAACAGCAGCAGGCCACGCATGGCTCAGCGCCTCGCCACGCGCGGCGGCGACGGATCCCCGCTCTGCGCCGACGGGCAGGGGGGCGGCTCGACCGTCGCGAGGATCCCGAAGCGCAGCCCGCGGCCGCTGCCGCGCGTGGCGCCGGCGCGAACCGTGCGCGCCCACGCGACCCCGCGCAGCCCCGCCGCGAGCGCGTCCACGTTCGCCTGCGAGTCGGCCTCGCCGACGAGGGCGAGCGTCGTCCCGTCGAGCACGACCGACTGGACCGGCGCCCGCCCCTCGAGCTCGAGCGCCCCCAGCAGAAGCCCCGGACAACGCTGCCGCGCACGTTCCTCTTCGATGAACTTCAGCTGCGCCTCGACGCGGGCGCGGTCCTTCTCGTAGGCGTCGACCGGGATCTTGACGGGCCCGAGGTCGCGGAGCTTGCTCTCCGCCACCGTGAGCTTGTCCCTCACGCCGTGGAGGGTGTTCAGGTGCAGCTGCTCGAGCCCGAGCGCGACGAGCGTGCCGGCCAGCATCCCGGCGAAGACGATCGGCCAGCGCAGTCGCCTCATCGGCCGAGCATCCGGAACGACACCGTCGCCTCCTGCTCGGAGAACGCCGCGGGCTCGAGGCGGATCTCGGCCTGGCCCTCGGAGAGCTGGGCGACGAAGCGGCGCCCCGGACAGGCCTGCGACGCAGCCCCGGGCAGCTCGCGGGGCCACGCGAGCGGCCGGGACTGCGCGCGCAGCGCGCGCGAGCGCGCGACGAGACGGGTGAGCTCGAGCTCGGCCCGGAGGATCGCGCTCGTGCGCGCGAGACGCGGAACGAGCGGCTCGCCCGTCTCCGCGAGCGCGCTCCACGGGGCGACCTGCGAAGGAGCGGGAAGCGGCGCGGGTCCGCAGGAGTCGCCGGCGGCGACGGCCGAGGCCGTGCGGGCCTGGACGAGCGTGTAGTCGGCGGCCGCCAGCCGCATGTAGGGACGCTCGAGCGGGCCCTGCACGTAACGGAAGAAGCTCGTCTGCGTCTGCTGCTGCTCCAGGTCGATCGCCGACGCGAGCTGCTCGAGCGGCACGCCGAGGCCGCAGAGCGACAAGAGCCGCTCGCCCAGCCAGGAGCGGCGGCCCTCGCCGAGCGGCGGTCCGACGTCCATCTCGAGCAGCAGGCCGCGCAGCGTGGTGTCCGGCCGGCGTACGTGCTCGAGCAGCTCGAGCGACTCGCCCGCGAGCGCGCCCGCGGGCCGCGTCTCGGCCTCGATCGCGTCGAGCCTCTGCTGCCAGGCGGCGGGCACCGGGTCGAGCAGCCGCAGCGCTCCCAGCAGCCGGCGGTCGAGGCCGGCGGCCACGACGCGCGACAGCGTCTCGCCGCGCCCGCGCAGAGATGCGGCGAGCGCTGCCGCCGCCTCGAGCGAGCTCGAGGCGCCCGCCGGATCGCCCGCCCGCATTCGCTCGAGCGCGGATGCTGTCAGCACGGCGTGCAGCCGCGTGAGCTCGGACGGCGAGTAGGGCAGCGTCTCGTCCTTGCCGCGGGGACCCCACTCGACGCGCCCGGCCGCGCGCAGGTGCTCCTCGACGGCTCGCGCGGGCGCGTCCTGCAGCAGCAGCCACGCGCGGAGCTCCACCGGGGCTCGTTCGACACGATCGTCGGACCGCTTGAAGGAGCCGTCCAGGTACGGGCCCAGCGCGGCGAGGCCGACGTCGGCGAGGGGATCGCTCGCGGCGGCCGTCGCGCTGCGCGGGCCGATCCGCATCCCCAGCGTCGAGGCGAGCTTGGCGAGCTCGACGCTCGCGCGATTGGGCGCCTCGTCCTGCGTCTTCGCGGAGGCAGAGACCTCGTCGCCGACGGCCCGCCAGGCGTCGCGGACGCTGCGCTCGCGGAGCTCGCCGAGCAGGTTTCCGCCGAAGACCCAGGCCGCCACGAGCGCGAGCTGGAGCAGGACGATGCGCGGGCGGGTGAGCGTGCCGGGCCGCAGCCGGCGCACACCGCGCAGGACCAGGCCGAACAATCCCAGCACGACGAGCGCCAGCCCGAGCGTGAGCATCCGCAATAGCCTTTCGGGGGTTCCTTCAGATTCTAATGCGATTTGACATCGCGAACGCGTCGGAGAAACCTTCGGAGAACCATGCAACACTCGGCTCGACTCTCCTGCCTGCTCGTCCTGATCCTGGCCTCGGCTTCGGCCTGCGGACGCCACGAGCCGTCCGCAGATCAGGCTGCCGCGAAGGCCTCGCCGGCGACGGCAGACGCTTCGCCCCAGCCGGCCGCCACGACGCAGGCCACGGACGACAGCCTGGAGCCGGCTCCGGAGGCGACGCCGCTGCCGGAGGGACTCGCTCCCCTGCTCGAGCCGTTCAAGGGCGACCTGGACGGGATGCTCAAGCGGCGCCTGATTCGCGTGCTGACGGTCCAGAACCCGGTTCTCTATTTCGTGGATCGCGGGCGCGAGGTCGGGATCACCTACGATGCCGTGAAGCAGTTCGAGCAGGAGCTCAACAAGAAGCTCGGCAACAAGGTCGTCGCGCTCCACGTCGTCGTGATCCCGGTCCCGCGCGACGAGCTGCTGCCGCGGCTCGTGGCCGGCCAGGGCGACATCGCCGCGGCCGCCCTCACCGTCACGCCCGAGCGCCTGAAGCGGGTGGACTTCTCGAAGCCGTTCGCGGAGGACGTTCGCGAGGTGCTGGTCACCGGCCCGGCCGCTCCCGAGATCGGCAGCATCGACGAGCTCTCGGGCAAGCAGCTCTACGTACGCCCCTCGAGCAGCTACGCCGAGCATCTCAAGATCTTGAACGCCCGTTTCGCCAAGGAAGGCAAGGCCCCGGTCCAGATCGACGCCGCCGACGAGGTGCTCGAGGACGGCGACATCCTCGAGATGGTAAACGCCGGCCTCGTTCCCGCGACGGTCGTGGACAGCTTCATGGCCGACCTCTACCTGCAGGTGTTTCCCAACCTGAAGAAGCACGAAGGCATCGCGAGCCCTCCCGTCTCGATCGCGTGGGCCTTCCGCAAGAACAGCCCGAAGCTCGCCGAAGCGGTGAACGCCTTCGTCAAGACGCACCAGGCGGGCTCGCTCGCGGGCAACGTGCTGATCGGCAAGTACCTCAAGACCACGAAGTGGGTGAAGAACGCGAGGAGCGACGAGGATCGCAAGCGCTACTTGTCGATGATCGACCTCTTCAAGAAATACGGCCAGCGCTACGAGCTCGACGCGCTGCTGATGATCGCCCAGGGCTACCAGGAGTCGGGCCTCGACCAGCAGAAGCGCAGTCGCGTGGGAGCGATCGGAGTGATGCAGGTCATGCCGACCACCGCACGCGACAAGAGCGTGAACATCCCCGACATCGACAAGCTCGAGAGCAACATCCACGCCGGGATCAAGTACAACCGCTGGGTGATCGACAACTTCTACAAGGACACCGCCATCACTCCCGCCAACCGCCAGCTGTTCGCCTTCGCGTCCTACAACGCGGGGCCGGGCAAGGTGGCGAGCCTGCGGCGCGAGGCGAAGGCCTCGGGGCTCGACCCCGACCGTTGGTTCAACAACGTCGAGCTGATCGCGGCCAAGCGCATCGGCCGCGAGACCGTCACCTACGTCAGCAACATCTACAAGTACTACCTCGCGTATCAGCTGATGACGCGGCTCGGGCAGGAGCGCCAGGCGGCCAAGCAGGCCGCCGGCAAGGGCTGAGCCGCTCTAGGACGGGTTGAGCGGCCCGAGCGAGCCGGCCGGCCGCCCCGCGGCCGGCGCGCCCCGCCCGGCGGCGCGCGCGAGCGCGCGCGCGAAACGCTCCGCGGACTCGGTGTCCGAGACCTCGTCCGCCTCGAGCGCGGCGTCGACGAGCGCCGCCGACACCTCCGGCAGGTCGGCGTCGCCGCTCTGCTGCACGAAGCGGTCGAGCCGCGCCGCCTCGGAGGCGGCCCGCGGCCGGCGGTCGAGCCAGCGATAGGTCGCCGCGAGCAGCTCCTTCGGCTTTCCGGAGCGGGCGGCCTCCGCGACGCGTGCGAGGTACGCGGCCTCGGATTCCTCGCGCGCGCGGCGGCGGGCCGTGCGGCGCGCGCCCAGCGCTCGAAGCGGCGCGCGCAGGAGCCGCAGCAGCACGCCCAGCGCGACGAGCGCGACGAGCGCCGCGGGCCCGAAGCGCCGGAGCCCCTCCCGCAGCGGCCGCCATCGGTCGGGCGCGGCCGACTGGTCTCCTGGATCGGGCGGAAGCGGGATCTCGGCCTGGCCCTCGGGCCGCGACGCGACGTCGAAGGCGAGCTCGGGCACCGACGCGCGTCGCAGCGTTTGAGACCGCGTGTCCCACCAGGCGATCTCGACGGCGGGCAGCCGATAGGAGCCGGGCTTCTGCAGGACGTAGGTCACCGCCTCCACGCGCTCGGCCACGCGCGGCTCGTCGCGCTCGCCTCCCCTGTCCGCGACCCTCGGCTGCGCGGGGTAGGCGGCGAGACCCTCGACGGCGGGAAAGGCGAGCGGAGGCAGCATCATCGCGAACGCGTCGGCCGCGGTCAGGGTGACCGTGCGCGTGAACGAGTCGCCCGTTCGCAGCTCCGCCAGCGGCCGGTCGGTGTCGGCCTGGACCTGGAGCGAGCTCGTCGCCAGGAAGTGATCGACGCCGCGCGCCCCCGCCGGGATCGCCGCGTGGAAGCTGCCGCCCTTGGCAGGGGTCGCCACCCGCAAGGGGCCGCCGTCCTCTCCGTTGTAGCTCACCTTCACGGCGAAGTCCGGGACGGTGAAGTCCCCCTCGCGCTGCGGGTAGATCTTGTAGCTGCGGCGCTGGCCGGCGTAGTCCTGCTGGCCCATGCGCTGGCTCAAGTTCGTCCCCTCGTCGATGAACACCACGACGGCGTCCTTCACCTCGAGCGCGGGAAAGCGCGGCGCGCCCGTGAAGAAGGACGGCACGTACACGTCGACCGTCAGCGTCACGGGCTGTCCCACCGTGACCGCGCGCGGGTTCACGTTGGTCCAGGCGACCGGCTTCGGCTCGGCGGACGCGAACGCCGGGGCAAAGAGCCACGCGAGCGCCGCCGCCAGCGCAAGCCGCTTCACGGCGTCGCTCCGGTCGCGGGCGCCGCTGGCGGGGAGGCCGCAGCCGCCGGCTTGCGTTCGGCGCCGCGCCGCGCCTGCGTGGCCTGCACGGCGAACTTCTGGCGCAGGAAGTCGGCGGGCGAGGTCTGGACGCCACGCAGCCAGATCTGGTCGATCTGCTCGTCCGTGAGGTGCTTCACGTCCACCTGGCCGCGCTTGCCCTTCTTCCCCTGGGCGTCGAACTTCACCTCGTCCGGCTTCTGATTGGGGTCGGCGGCTTCCTGCTCCTCGTCGTCCGGCTTCGGCCTGGGAATCCGGCTCGCGACCCGGTCGCGATTCGCCTTCGCGTCCGACCAGTCTGGCCGCGAGGCGAGCGCCTTGTCGTAGGCCGCCAGCGCGAGCTTCAGCTCGCCCTGGCGGGCATAGGCGTTGCCGAGGTCGTACCAGGCCGCCGGCGAGTCGACGCTCGCGAACGCGTCCACGGCACAGGCGTAGTCTCCCGCGCGGTAGCACGCGGCGCCCTTCCACATCGGGTCCCGGAACAGCTCGGCTGCGCGCTTGAAGTCGCCGCGCTCGAAGTGGCGGCGGCCCTGCTGGTCGCGCGTGGCCCAGAGGTCGGCGAAATGGAAGTCCGCACCTTCCGAGGCGGCCGGGCTCAGCCAGCAGCAGGCGAGAACGGCCGCCCAGCGCAGGGTGAAGCCGCGGCGGAACCAGAGCCCCGCGGCGAGCGCGAGCAGCGGCGCGGCAAACCAGCCGAAGTCCCGGTAACGGGCTCGCTCGTCCTTCCGGCCCGCCGACTCGATGTGGGTCTCGATGCCCTTCTGGATGCGCGTGACGTCGCGGTCGTCGAGCGTCGCCGTCGCCACGAGCGCGCCCGTCTGGCGGCCGAGCTCGAGCAGCCCTTCGCGATCGAGCCGGGCGACCACGCGGCGGCCGCCCTCGCTCGCGAAGCCCTTGCCCTCGCGGATCGGCCCGCCCTCGCTCGTGCCGATGCCCAGCACGACCAGCTGAGTGCGGCCCGCCTTCTTCCAGGCCGCGAACGCGGCCGCCTGCTCTTTCGGGATGCCGTCGGTCACGAACAGGATCGTCCCGGGCACGGTCTCCTTCGCGAGCAGCGACTCGGCGAGCGCGAGCGCCGCCGGGGCGTCCTTGCCGTGGACGGGCATCAGCCCCGTGGCGAGGGCTTCCAGGTAGGTCTCGAGGATCTTGCCGTCGTCGGTGAGCGGCAGCACCGTGTGCGCGGTGCCGGCGTAGACGACGAGCGCGCTCCGCGCCCCCGCGCGGAGCGCCAGCAGGTCGCGCAGCTTCTGCTTGGCGCGCTCGAGCCGCGACGGCTGCACGTCGATCGCGTCCATGCTGCGCGACAGGTCGAGCGCGATCACGAGCGCGGCCTTGTCCTGCGCGAAGGGCGGCGCTTCGCGCTGCCAGGTCGGGCCGGCGAGCGCGAGCGTGGCCACGCCCAGGAACAGCGCCAGCAGGTGCACCGGCTGGATGGAGAAGCCGCGGCGCACGCCAACCAGGAGGTGCGGCAGCAGGTGGGGCGCCACCATGCCGCGGAAGGGCCGCACCGGGTCGTCGCGGCGCAGCAGCAGGAACACCACGAGCGCCGAGGGCAGCGCGAGCCACAGCCACTCGGGGCGCAGGAAGTGGAATGCGCTCGGCGAGAGGGCGGGGCTCACGCGCGCGCCTCCGCGAGGGCGTGCACGCCGGCCGTCGCGAGGTAGAACGCGAGCAGCAGCACGGCCGCCGCGCCGAGCGGCCAGTGGAACAGCGGACGCCGCGGCCGATAGCTCGCCGTCTTCAAGTCCACCTTCTCGATCTCGTCTAGCTTCCTGTAGATGCCGTCGAGCTGCTTCTGGTCGAGCGCCAGGAAGGTCGCGCCGCCCGTCGCCTCGGCGACCGCCGCGAGCGTCCCCGAGTCGACGAGGTCGGCGCCGCGCGTGCGCGGGTCGCCGATGCCGACGGTGTGGATCGTGATGCCGTGCGACTTCGCGATCTGCGCCGCCTTGCGCGGCGGCACCCTGCTGCCGGTGTCGTTGCCGTCGGTCAGCAGCACCACCACCTTCTGCTTCGCGCGGCTCTCGTCGAAGAGCTTGATCGCGAGCCCGATCGCGTCGCCGATCATGGTGCGCGGGCCGGCCATTCCCACCCGCAGCTCGCCCAGCAGCTGCCGGTCGAGCTCGTGGTCGAGCGTGAAGGGCGCCTGCAGGTGCGCGCCGTCGCCGAACACGACGAGCCCGATGCGGTCGCCCTCGCGGCGCGCGATGAAGTCCGCGAGCACCAGCTTCACCGCGTCGAGCCGCTGCAGCCGCTTGCCCTGCGGATCGACGAAGTCCGCCGTCTGCATCGATTCCGAGATGTCGACCGCCAGCAGCAGGTCGCGCACCGACTCGGTCTTCTGCATCGGCGGCAGCACCAGCTCGGGGCGGGCGGCCGCGCCGACGAGCAGCACGAACACGACCGGAGCCACCAGCCACTGCAGCAGCGCCTTCGACATCACGACCGCCCCGGGCTCGGGCCTGCGCCCCACGCCTTCGGCGACTTTCCCGAAGAACGGGACGCGCAGCGCCGGCTGGCGCTGCTTGTAGGGCGGGAGCAGCAGGAACGCCAGCACCGGAACGGCGAGCAGCACGAGCGCCCACGGCGCGGCGAGCTCCAGCGTCGAGGAGCCCACCGGCCACGACAGCAGCGACGTGACGCGATCGGAGATCGCGCTCATGCGGCCTTCGTTCGGCCCAGGGGCGGCGCGGGCGAGGGGCTCGCGGCCCCGGCGTGGTGGCGCCTGATGAAGTCGCGGCAGAGGCGCACGAGCGCGTCGATGTCGGCTCGCGGGATGCTCGAGAGCGCGGCCGCCGACGCGTAGGCGAGCTTCGGGAGGAGCTTGCCGGGGCCCTGGCTCCAGTCGTGCCCCCGGTGGAGGCGGTCGAGCTCGGCGAGCCACGCGGTCCCGGTGAGCGCGGCGACGGCCGCGCGCGGCTCGACCTGCAGCGCGACGCGCTTGAGCAGCGGCGGCAGCCGGGCCGCGAGCTCGTGGCGGCCGCCCGGACGCTGGAGCGCCTCGACGATGCTCTCGAGCTCCGCGAGCGCCTCGCGGCGGTAGCGGCTCGCCGCCCGGGCGCGCTGGTGGCGCCGGTAGCCCCAGAAAGCGACGGCGAGCAGGACCACGCCGACGGCGTACCACCCGGGCGCCGGCGGCAGCAGCGCCACGGGAGCCGGCATCGCGATGTCCCGCAATCCTTCGACGGGCTGCACGCTCAGGCCCTCCGCCTGGGGAGCCCGGCGCCCAGCAGGCGCGCGATCTGCGCGGCCGCGTCCTCCGCGGTCGACAGCGGGAGCACGGGGATTCCGAGCTGGCGGGTCCAGCCGAGCACGGGCTTGATCCGCCGGCTCGCCACCGACAGGAGCGCCGCGCGCTCGCCCGGCCGCCCGACGTCGAGCTGCAGCTGGAGCTCGCCTCCGCTCACGACGGCACGCCCCTTCTCCGGCAGGTCCTTCGACGAAGGGTCGAGCACCAGCATCACGATCACGTCGTTGTGCTCGGAGAGCGCCGTCACGAGCCGTCGCGTGTCGGAGTCCGCGCCGTCGAAGTCGCTCGCGACCAGCACCGCGTGGTCGTGGTCGACGAGCCGGAGCGCGCGCTCGAGCGCCTGGTTCAGCATCCCGGGCGAAGGAGCGACGTCGCTCTCGGCCCGCAGCGCGCGGTTCTTCTCCGTGATGGCCTGCAGGATCCGCATCACCTGGCCGCGGCTGCGGTGGGGGCGCAGCGCCACCAGGTCGCGGTCGTCGAACACCACCGCGCCGATGCGGTCCCCCGAGCGGAAGACGCGCCAGGCCGCGAGCGCCGCCGCCTCGGCCGCCGTCACCGACTTCAGCGACAGCCGGGTTCCGTAGAACATCGCGAGGCGCTGGTCCACCACGAGGAGCGCCGGCCGGTCCTTCTCCTCGTTGTAGACCCGCGTGTGCGGCTCGCCGGTGCGGGCGGTGACCCGCCAGTCGATCGCGCGCACGTCGTCGCCCGGCAGGTACGCGCGCACCTCCTCGAAATCGAGCCCGCGCCCGCGCACGCGCGAGGCGTGACGGCCCGCGAGCAGGCTCCCGACGGGCTGGCGCGCGCGGAAGCCGAAGCGGCGCGCGCGGTACTGCAGGCGCGTGAGCGCGGCGAGGCTCGTGTAGACGCCCGGGACCTCGGCGTCGTCCGCGGTGCGCTCGCGCGCGTCCGAGCTCACCGCGCGGCTCCGGCGTCGCCCGGCTTCATCCGGTAGAAGGACACCTGGAAGTCCTGGTTGAGGCCGAGGTGGTGGTAGGTGCCGAAGAGCGTGTCGTGGGCGGCGTCGTAGTCGAGCTCGTAGTTGCTGCCGGGATAGCCCTTGTCCTGCATCTCGACCATCAGCTGGAGCCGCGCGCCGCTCTTCAGCCACTGCGCCCTCGAGACGTGGATCTCTCGCGGGTTCAGGTAGCGGGCGACGAGCTTGCCGTCCGCGGACGCCTCGTCGATCGCGATCACGTACTCGGCGTCGGTGCGCATCCACTGCCCCACCAGGCGTCCGGGGTCTGCGGCCGCCGCGGCCGCCGAGGCCGTCGCGTCGGGAGCCGGCGACGACGAGCGGGCGCTCTCGCTTCGCGGCTCGCACGCCGCGAGGGCGAGCACTGCGAGCGCCGCCGAGGCACGGAGCCGTCGCGCCACGCTCACGCCACCGCCACGAGCTTGACGATCTCGCTCACGACCTTCTGCGCGTCGATGCCGGAGGCGCTCGCCTCGTAGCTGAGCGACACGCGGTGGCGCAGGCAGTCGTGCACCACCGCGCGCACGTCGTCGGGCGTCACGTGGTCGCGGCCCGCGAGCCAGGCGTAGGTGCGCGAGCACTTGTCGAGCGCCAGGCCGCCGCGCGGGCTCGCGCCGATCTGGATCCACTTGCGCAGGTCCTTGCTGTAGCGCTCGGGATAGCGCGTCGCGAACACGAGGTCGACGACGTACTTCTCCACGGCCGCGGCCACCTGTACCTGGTGGATCTCGCGGCGCGCGTCGAGCACCGCCTGCTGCGAGACGGGCGCCGGCGCACGGACCGCTCCGGTCGCGGCCGCCGCCTGCTCATCCTCGCTCCTCACGAGCCGCACGATCTCGCCCTCGGACTTCTCGTCCGGGTACCCGATCAGCACGTGCATCAGGAAGCGGTCGAGCTGCGCCTCGGGCAGCGGGTACGTGCCCTCCTGCTCGATCGGGTTCTGCGTGGCCATCACCAGGAAGAGCGGCGGCAGCGGGTGGGTCTTGCCCGCGACCGTGACCTGCCGTTCCTCCATCGCTTCGAGGAGCGCCGCCTGCACCTTGGCGGGGGCGCGGTTGATCTCGTCGGCCAGGATCAGGTTGTTGAAGATCGGGCCCGGCTCGAAGCGAAACTCGGCCTTGCCGCCGTCCTGGTGATAGATCTCGGTGCCGGTGATGTCCGACGGCAGCAGGTCGGGCGTGAACTGGATGCGCGACATCCCGGCCTCGAGGTTCTTGGCGAGGCTCTTCACGGCGCGCGTCTTCGCGAGGCCGGGCAGCCCCTCCACCAGCAGGTTGCCGTTGGCGAGCAGCCCGATCAGGAGCCGCTCGATGATCGCCTCCTGGCCGATGATCGAGCGGGCCATCCGCTGCTTCAGGTCCAGGATCTGGTCGCGTGCGCTCATGAGCCTCCCCTACCCCGTTCAGTCTGATGTAACGCATCCGAAGGGCGGATGTCGAGGATCTCGAACACTCTGGGGCACCGGAGGTCGGGGGCGCCCCGGCCGCCGCTACTTCTCGTAGGGGTAGACGCGCTTCCAGTCCGCCTTCATGTCGACGACGGTCCAGCTCCGCTGCAGAGCCTCGTCGAGCGCCTTGTCGAGCTTGCCGATGTGCGACTGGCGGTCGTAGGCCCACTCGCGCACGGCGTCGGTGTGGTGCACGAGGCCGATGAAGCGTCGGCCGGATCCGGCCGCGGTCCACTGCAGCATCTGGTGATCGCCGTCGGAGTTGCCGAAGGCCAGGATCGGGCGCCGCCCGATGAAGCGGTTGATGCCGACCGGCTTGCCCGGCCCGTCGTCGACGAAGTCGACTTTCGCCTCCTTGAGCAGAACCGGTCCGCTCGGGCGCAGCTCGAACTTCACGGCGCCGCTGCTCCCCACCACCTGCTCGGGCGGGATGCCGTACGCCTTCTCCACCCAGGCGCGCATGAACTCGACCCCGCCGCCCGAGACGATGAAGGTCTTGAAGCCCTTCCGGCGCAGGTGGCCGAGCAGCTCCAGCATCGGCTGGTAGGTCATCTCCGTGTAGAGACGGCCGGTCTTCGGGTGCTTCGCGGTCGTCGCCCACGTCTCGACGGAGCTCGCGAACTCCTCCGTGGTCATGCCGGAATGGGTCGCGGCCACGATCGAGAGCATCGCCTTCTCGCCCTGGGCGAGCGCCGCCTTCACGTCCCCGGCGAGGAGCGTCTTGAAGGGCTCCTGCGTCTTCCATTCCGGATGCTTCGGCGCCATCAGCTTCACCTGGTCGAGCGCGAAGGCGAGCTGGAAGTAGAGCGGCTGCTCCGACCAGAGCGTGCCGTCGTTGTCGAAGACGGCGATGCGCTCGGCGGGCGGCACCGCCGCGGCGCCTTCCCCGGTCACGTCGGCGACGAACTTCAGGATCGCCTGCTTGGCCGCGCCCTCGTTCCACGACGGGAGCGGATCGGTCTGGGCGGCGCCGGTCGAAGCCGCCGCGGCGAGTGCGAAGACGACGAGCGTCAACCGGCTCCTGCTCTGCATGGACTGGTTTCCCCCTCGGAGGTGAGGCCTCGACGAGCTACCGCCATGCGAACCCTACCGTGCCGATTGCCCCCCGTCGATTGGACCTTGGTCCAAGGCCGGATTCGCTCCACGAATCGGACGCATGTACGCTGCATGTTGGACGACGAGCCTCCGGCCGTGTTCCCCTGGGGATCGGCCGTGGTGGACTAGGATCGACGACAACCCGGATGAACAGCGAGAGCGAGATGAGCAGCGACAGCCCGACTGGCACAAGGAAGAGAGTCCTCGCCGTGGACGACGACGCGTCGATCCGCCACATGCTCGATCGGGTGCTGTCGCGGACCTACGACCTCGTCCTCGCCGCCGACGGCGAGCTGGCGCTCGCGGAGATCAAGCGGCAGCGGCCCGACCTGGTCCTGCTCGACCTGCGGATGCCGGTGATGGACGGAAGCGAGCTGCTCGAACGGCTCGAGGCCGAAGGCATCGACGTGCCGGTCGTGCTGATGACCGCCGAGATCCGCCACGGCTTCCTGGACTCGCCGCTCGTCCGCGCGCGCCACGACAAGCTGCTGGGCGTGGACGCGCTGCTCGAGACCTGCGCGCGCGTCCTGGCGGCGCCCCGGGACAGCTGAGCCGGCTCCTCGTCAGGCTTCCATCATCTGGTCGATCGAGAAGCTGGCCGACCGGCCTTGGGCGCTCTTTCGGCTACGCGTCCTGGTGGTTCGCGAAGAAGAGCGCGAGCTCCCTCGAGCGTTCGTCGCCGACGGCGGCGCGCAGCGTCTGCATCTCCCCGGGAGCGAGCGGGGCGAACGAGCGCGCGAGCGCGACGTTCTTGTCGAGCAGGTCGGGCTTCGGCATCCCCACGGTCGCCAGGCTGACCGGCAGCGACAGCGCGTAATAGAGGAGCTTCTCGGGAGACGTCTTGTCGAGCAGCCGGTCCTGGCCGAACACCTTCATCGCGATGATGCCCATCTTCTTGCGCACCGCCACCGGTAGCGCGAGCGTCTCGTAGCTCGCGTCCGCCATCGGGATCGGGTTCGGTCCCTTGTCGTCGAACTCCATGCGGGCGCGCGCCGCGTTCAGCGCCATCTGCACGCAGTCGAAGTCGTGACGCTCGAGGGCCGCCTGCATCGCCGCCGGGTTCGCGTGGCCCGTGATGCCGATGAAGCGCGCGACCTTCTGCTCCTTGGCCTTCTGGACGACCTTGAGCACGCCGTCCGCCGCCTCGATCGCCGTCAGGTCCTCCATGCTCGTGAGGCTGTGGATGTGGAGCACGTCGAGCTTGTCGGTCTGCAGGCGCTTGAGGCTGGCCTCGATCTGCCGCTGCGCCTCGTCGCCTTTGCGCGCGGCGATCTTGGTCTGCAGGAAGACGTCGCCGCGACGCTTGGCCATCACGCGCCCGACGCGCTCTTCGCTCTTGCCGTTGCCGTAGTTGTTGGCGGTGTCGATGTAGGTGTAGCCGAGGTCGATGGCGCGCGACAGGATGCCCACCGCCTCGTCGTCGTCCTTGTAGGCGAGGTAGCGGCTGCCGCAGCCGAAGGCGATGATCGGCACCGTGGCGCCGGTCTTGCCGAACGCGCGCGTGGGCAGCTTGCCAGAGGCGGCGAAGGCCTTCGCTGCGAGCGGGCTCAGGGCTGCGGTCCCCAGGAAGGCGCGGCGGGAGATGCTCACGGGGCTCCTCCTTCTTCGAGGCCTACCGGCCTCGACGGGGATCGTATCGCAGTTCCTTGTCGGGCAGGCCTAGCCGCTCCATCGCCGTGCGCAGCGAGCAGGCACGATGCGGCAGGTCCGACCACAGGTCGCCGACGGCAGCGATGCGTGCGGGCATGCTGCGCAAGCCGAAGCTCCTCGGACCGACATGTTTCCGCTCGAGCTCCTGCCACGTGCACGGCGCGGACACCGGCGCCCCGGGCTTCGCGCGCACGGAATAGGCCGCGGCGAAGGTCGCGCCGAAGCCGTTGCGGCCGATGTCGACCAGGATGCGGCCGCCGCGGTCG
>Ga0157380_10001190_pt1 | contig 16830 bp, 11 predicted proteins | sample S35metaG_FD_119757 | JGI IMG/M metagenome (GOLD analysis project Ga0157380, IMG submission 119757) | Switchgrass rhizosphere microbial communities from Kellogg Biological Station, Michigan, USA - S3-5 metaG | ecosystem: Host-associated > Plants > Roots > Rhizosphere > Soil | place: USA... | reverse complement strand
AGGCAATGGTGGTGGTGGGGCCGCGCCCAGCGGAGGCTTCCCAGAAGATGGTGGAGAAGGCGGAGGTGGTCTCCCCACCGAGCCGACTGGCCTGTGGGCCGGTTCTCCAGCCGTCGTCAAGAAGGGCCCCCCGACCGAGCTCGATCCTGACACCATGCCGCCCAACCCTGAGAGGCCTGACCCGAATCTGGGAGGCACTGGGGTGCGGACCATTACGTTGCCCAAACCGAAGCCTCCCGCCTCTGAGAGCGCAGCGGTCAGCGATATCCTCCACGGACCAGAGTTCCGCCCCGAAGCCGAACAGGGCACCCCTGCCACGGCATCGCTCTCCATCACGGAAGGCGCGCCTCGCCCGGCTGTGGATCCAGGCGAGCTCGATGCAGTGGATGCCCTTCTTGGGGAGGTCGCCAACGCGCGGTCTCCAGAGGAAGCCAACTACGTCTACCAGCAGATTGGGAAGGCCCTGGGACCACGCGGGCTCAATGAGGCGCGCAAGGCGGGTCGGTTGAGCGTCGCTCAGATTCGATTGATCCAGGACGCCATGATTGGGGGCCGGTAATGGCAGGACGACGCTTCTCCTGGATCGCGCCCATCAAGCAGTTCCTCTCGCCTGAGACCATCCATCTCCTGAATCGGCCGACCAAAGCCGAAGTCGAGATGGTCTATGGCCAGGAGCAACTCCCACTCGGGGAGGACTTCACAGATCCCATTGCCCGCCAGCGCCAGTACCGGGAGCACATGGCGCAGATGGACGCCCGCGAGAAGGCGATTGCCGAGAGCTTTGTTCCAGAGATTCCCTTCACAGGAGAGGGCCAGTTACAGCTGACGCCCAAGTCCCTGGATATCGGCGCGCGGATGAAGACCGCCGAAGACCTGGTGCAGGAGGCCAATGCAGCGCGCCTCCCGGTCCCGGTCATTCCCGCCCATGAGAAGGACCTCTATGGGGTCTCGGAGATGGAGACCCTCTATGGCGAGGGGGACATCCCGGCCAATGTCCTGGCGAATCTCCCTGATGTCTCTGACCCGATGAAGTCTCGCTGGGTCCGCACCGAAGAGACGCATCGGTTTGGTCACCAGAAGTGGCTCGACGGCGACACGCTAACCGACGAGGCGTACCTCGCCAAGTACGGACAGCCGAAGCCGTGGTATCAGGTGCCCCTGGAGTCACTCCCTACCCGGGAACGGGCGCCAAATCTGATCTTCCCCTGGTCCACACCCGAGGAAATAGCGTGGGCTCGGGAACCGGTCCCCGCAGCGGCCTGGTGGACCGAGGTCAACCGCGCCAAGCAGCGCGAACTCGCCGAGAAAGCGGCCAATCCTGTTCGGTACAAGGTCAAGCCGAAGGGCAATTGGAGTCGCGGCCGGGTGCAGGGCAACATCCAGATGGTCCCCGCATTGGGCCAGGATGAGCGGCTGCTGGATGTCATGCCGGAAGGCACCTGGGAACACTATGGGATCGACCCTGCGCCCGGTGATCCGACCGATCCCGTGGAGGGCACCCACACCCGACGTGCGCAGCTCCGTCAGCCCAAGCCCGGCCAGGGCTATCGCTTCCATCCCTCGCTGAGCACGTTAGCCAATGAGGTCCTCAACTTTGGAGGACCCAAGCCCAAAGAAGTCACCAACCTCTTCGACATTCGGAGGCGCCTGGAGGACCTGACCAGAGAGGGTGTGGCGCAGCCAATGGCCCCCTCCCAGGTGCCGCTGACGCCCTCGGCCAAGGTCGACATCGACGAGATCGTCGAAGCGGGCATTGCTCCTCGTGACTACATGCAGGTCCTGTGGGACCGGGTCATGAGCCAGCATGGGCCCTTCGCCGCAGGAACCGTCGAGCGCGCCGACGAAGAATTCGCCAAGATCACGATGGGCATCCTCGATGCCTACAACGGCTTGCTCGCGACAGGCGAGGTCGATCGAGAAGGCGGCGCGCTCACGCGGAAGATCCCCGCGTTGACCCGGATTTCGCCTGAAGCCAAGGCCAATTTTGCCGCCGAAGTCGGACCCTTCGATCCCAATCGGGAGACCTCCGAGGACTATCGCCTCCGGGTGCAGGAGTATCTCGCCCGCTACGAGCCCACGCTGGATCGTGCGCAAAGCATCCGCCTGGCCCAGGCCTACCTGACCGAGGCCCGCAGCCTGTTCCCTGGCGTGGGCTCGGAAGGCGCTGCCGTTCGAGAGATGGAAGAAGACGAATCCCACATCGCTTCTCAGATCATCGAGAAGGGGATGAAGGGCCTGGGGTCGTCGTTCCAGGGCAACCAGAACAGCGCGGAGGAGCGCGCCACCACAGGGCGGATCGAACGGACCGTGGACTCCAAGCGTCGGGCCATCATCGGCCATCAGGCGTTGGAGGCCATGAATCGGGTGACGCGGGGAATGCGGGCCGATCAGGTGGCCAACGTCCGACGCGGTATCACCGACATCATGCTGGTCGAGCGAGGCCAGTTCGAGCCTGGTGCTCATCGTATCGGGACGGATGACCCGATCGATGTCGAGGTGCTGGAAGTCATCCCGATGTCCCCCGAGATGCAGGCTGGCTATCTCTCGGAGGTCTCCAAGCGCACGGGCATTCCCCTGCGGAACCTCAAGATCCTGGCGCAGCTCAATGACAGACTGCCTCCGGAACTCCAGATGCCCATGGACCTGGTGCGGGTCCAGCCTTATACGGGAGAAGAGCCCAGAGGCCTGCCACCCATGGCCCGGAGGCGCACTCCCGAAGAGGTGAAGTTCCAGAAGGGCGCTCAGGGCAAGCTCGCGCGCGAGCGCATGATGGCCAACCCGGCCTTCCTGGAACGGCTCCTGGCCGCTGGGTCTGCCCGAGTTCTGACCGCTGCCAACAGCACCAGCGGGAAGTATGTGGCGGTCGTGACCGGCAAGGGCAAGGGTGACCAGATGAAGGTCTGGGGCATCTCGCTGGGACCCAATGGCGAGATCCACACCACCCCCTTGTCCAGAGAGGAAGGCCGGATCCTCTGGAAGGAAGGCTGGAACTCCAAGAAGAATCAGCGCGAGCCTCACTACATCGCACGGAACGCCATCGAGACCGACCCCAACGCCAACGATTGGGACGGCTTCGGAAGAGAATTCCACAAGGACCGCCCCTGGTTGCCTGCGCCTGATCTCCCAGCACGGCCTGCGGGAGGCGAGTCTGAAGCCGGGGTCTATACCCCATACACGCCGGACACGGCCACAGTGCGCCTCGGTGGGCTGGAGGGCAAACAGCCCGAGCCCCCTGGAGGGGGGTTCGTCACCGGTGGGGTACGGGAGGACAAGAGCCCCACTCGTGAAGTGAGCCTGATGTCGGACAAGGCGATGGCTCCCTACGTGGAGCAGACCATGTTCTACAGGAACATGGCCCACCTCCCGGAGGTGCCTGGACTCCAGCTCGCAGAGACGCCCGTCCGCGACATGGAGGCTGTCGCGAAGATTCCGTTCTACCTGCAGCGCACACCCCTGATCGGGAGTGCCAAGGGCATCGACCGCCAGGTGCTGCCCAAAGGCGAGCAGGCACACCTCACGGTCGTCATCACCCAGCGCAACCCGTCGAAGAAGTTCCCGCAGGGCTTCGCCAAGTACAAGAGCGGAGAAGCCCGCACCCTGGTCAATCCCACCGCCGATGAACTCCGGGCGGTCCTGCTCCACTCGAACATCCAGAATGTGGTGTTCAAGGTGATGGAGGGGGAGACCGACACCTCGGGGGTGACTTCTCGGGGGCGGGCACTCAACACCTGGCATCGCGCGCTGGCCCTGATGACCGAGGCGCGTCGGGGACCAACCCCTGATTACACGCCTACCGAAACAGTGGACAGGTTCTTGGGTCCTAAGCCCCAGGACAACCTGCCGCCTGGGGTGTTCCCCGCGTCGAAGACCTTCGAGGGACCGCTTGATGAGGGAGGCGTGCCTACCCAGATTCCCATCACCGAGCGCCTCTTTGAAGAAGGCCTCTATGGGTTGCCGCCCTCGGGCGCCATTGACCCCAACATCCTGAACCGCATTCGCTTCTACGAGCGCGGCGGGAATCCCTCTGACAGCGCGCTGGCCAAGCAGCAGGGCACGCGAGACAAACGCGCCGCTGCCCAGAAGCTGGAACGCACCTGGGGGATCTCTCAGGATGAGCGCGATCGCACGCGGATCGCCCAGCGGGAAGGCCTCTCCACAGACGAAGACATCCGAAAGGCCCAGCAAGCTGGTCTCCGTGAGGAGCTGGCATCAGCGACCTCGCCTCGGGTCCATGAGGATCGAGCGCGCGCAGAGGCCCATTCGGAACGGCTCGCCAAGTACATGGCCTTCCTGAAGAAGGCCGGTCTCAGCGCGGGCGCGATTGCCGCCATCATGCAGGCCCTGGAAGGGAAGTCCGAGGCGGCCACCCACGTCCCGAAAGGAGACTGGAAGGCCGCGCACGCCGCCTCGAAGGCCGCCCAAGCCGCCGAGCCCAACGTCTACCAGCATGGGTTCACCGCCAACCTCCGGAAGAAGTTCCTCGACATGTTCGATCCCATCTACAAGGGGATCGTTCGAGAGGGAGGGACCGAAGAGGATGCCCTGGATCTGAGGGAAGCCATCTCGACCGCGTCAGGTGGAGGCGGGGCCGAGGCCGAAGTGGACTTCAACCCCGTGCGACGGGCGATGGACACCTTCGAGCAGCAGGGCATGGGCGAAGCCTTCGAGGCCTTCCTTACCGCCAAGCAGGGCCTTCGTCAGTGGGATGTGGTGGCCGAGAAGCGGGATACGGCGCTGGTCGAATACCGCGTGGCGCTCGCCAACGGCAATCAGCGGCTGGCAACCCAGAAGAAACAGATAGCCGATCTGCTCAATCAGCGCATGGCCGAAGGGAAAGTCTGGCAGCTCGACGCCTCCAAGGAGGACCTGGCCAACCAGCTTCGAGGCATCCGATCGGACATTGGCTACGAGAAGTTCGCCGAGATGCAGAGTGCCTCCCAGGATATCTACCAGGTAGTGCAGCTGAAGCTCGATGAGATGTACGCCAAGGGTCTGGTCCCCGATGAGTCCTACGCTCTCTACAAGAAGAGGGGCCCTGACCACATCCCGGCCTTCAAGACAGCCTGGGAGGTCAACCCGGAGACCGGGAAGACCGAATACAAGGGAGGAGAGAAGTTCGAGAAGATCACCTCCTCGATCGAGGGTTCAACCGAGCAGCTCCTTGAAGAGGTCATGGGCAATGTCCAGCTGGCGAAGAGCCCCCTGGAGAATGCCGCTCGGTTTGTCTCTGAAGGCACGGCCGAGATCAAGCGCACCGACATTGCGCAGGCGGTCATCCAGAAGTTCGGTCCTCTCGACAAGGCCGAACGGATTGGCGTCCCCAAGCCTGGCCAGGTCGCCAAGGAAGGCTACGGCTTCTACACCATTCTGGAAAAGGGCCAGCCGGTCACCTACGAGATGCCCACCTACCTGGTGGACACCATGCTCATGGTCGACAAGGAGCTCACCAAGAAGCTCATGGCCGCCATGCCTGGTGCAGAGACCATCAGCTGGATGCGAGCCATTCCCGAGGCGGGGATGACCTCCGTGAACCTGGGGTTTGGCCTCTCTCAGGGCACGATCATCGACCCGATCACGGCCCTGGTCCAGACCGAGTGGGCCAACGACAAGATCCTCGCGAACGTCGCGCCCTTCGCCCAGAAGTGGTTCACCCACGTCATCGATGGCATCAAGCGGGGCGAGACTGGGGAGTCCTCCGCCTTGCGCAAGCGGGCTGCCAAAGCTGGGGCGCTCCACTCAGGGGTGGCTGGCCAGATGCGTGACCCTCGGGATCTCCTGGGCGACCAGAGCTGGACCCGCGCCAAGAAGGCCTTCAAGGACAAGAAGTTTGGCACGGCCATTCAGCAGGGCGTCCAGGCTGGGCTCAATCCCATCGCGCGCACCATCATGCAGCCCCTGGAGGAGGCCACCAAGCTGGCCACCTTCGACCTCCTCACGGAGCAGGGTGTCCCTGACATGAAGGCGGCCTATCAGACCCGCAAGTATGGAGGCTCGCCCGACTGGGGCCAGGGCGGCGACGCCGACATCTTGCTCAAGACCGCCGTGACGTTTGGCAAGCCCGCGTTGCTAGGGATCGAAGCGGGGCTGATGGCTGCCAAGCGCAATCCCAGGCGTCTGGCGAAGGTCATGGCTGGTTCGCTCATGATCGAGATGGCTCGTCAGGCCTTTGCGGAGCTGACTGCTGCCCAGCTAGGTACCACCCAGAAAGAACTCAACAACCGGTTCTCCGAGTACGACAAGGACAACACCTATCTGGTGATGATTCCTCCTGCGCTCGCCAAGCCCATGTTCGGCTCGGCCCAGGAGACCCTCTCGAATGGCATCACCCGGCCGTATGCCATCAAGCACACCATCCCCCCAGTGCTCCGACTCTGGATGTCTCCCTTCAAGGGGCTGGCCAAGGCCATCTCTTCAGGGAATGTCGGAGATGTTCCTCTGGGCATTGCCGACGAGATGGTTCCCGGAACAGTCCCGCTGGAGGCCGACAACTTCGGAGAGACCGCCATTCGGAGAGCAGGCGGATCGCTCCCGGCCATCTACCGAGCCCCCCTGGAACAGCTCGCCGACTGGCAGTTCTTCACGGGCGCGCCCATTGTGGGGAGCCGCCTGAAAGGACTGACCGGAGCCGACCAGTACTCCGAGTCGACCGACCCGGTCTACAAATGGCTGGGCCAGAAGACCGGATTCTCTCCCAAGCGGATGGAACACTGGGGCCAGGCCATGCTTCCGGGCTCGTTCCAGCTGCCCATCCAGGCCGCGAACGCGGCGCTCGCCGATCGCACCACCCCGCCCGTTCAGAAGGGGGCGCTCGAAGCGCTCGGCGACGTGCCGCTCCTCGGTCCCACCCTGTTCAAGCGCCTCACCCCACAGCGCTATGAGGAAGAACTGGGTGACCTTCAGGATGATTTCTATGGCCTGAACGAGCAGACCCGGGCCGCCGCACAGGCCGTCAACAAGTACGAGAAGGGCCTGTCGATGCGTCCGAGCGAGCTCACCATGCTCATGGATCAGGCCAATCCTATGGTGGCGAGCCTGGTGAGGGATCTCTCGCAACTCGCGGAGTTCCAGCAGATGGTCGTCATGCACCCCACGATGAATCCGGCTGAGAAGCAGGCACGCATCAAGATGGCGACCGATCGGAAGCGCGACCTGATGCGCGCCTTCCTGTCGAACTCCGCGATGCGCGATCTCAGTCAGGGACAGATGCCAGCCGGGGTGGGAGTGAGATAACTCCTTTTGATAACTCTGTCCTGAGCTGAGAGATATCTTTCGCGACGACAGAGAGATCCCAGTCATGCCAGTCGTCGAGTTCAGTCTCCGAGGGATGGTCGGCCGGGCGGTCTTCCGCGAGGTAGACCTTCCCTCCTACGATCCGGGTGACCTTGATCAACAGCGCGCCCTTCTCCCGAAGATACTCGGCCTCATTGCGGCAGCGGAGATCCGGGATGATGACTCTGTCCAGATCGAAGTGGTCGTCGAGGGTCCCTTGCCAGGCTCTGATCCAAATGGTCGGGTCTTCCTCCCGGTAAGCCCAGCCTACTTTCTGCAGCAACTGGGCATCCTTCGTGGTCATCCCTTCCGTGACCCGAGCGACCGTCTTGATAGCGTCCCCGAAGCCGAGCACCAGGTTTCTTCCTGATAGCACTCGGGCAAGGTACGCAGCCCCAGTCGTTTTTCCCTGTCTGGCCTTATGCCCAAGAGCGATGATCTGCATTCACCCATCCATTCGTAGTCAGTCGGGTTGAGGAAGTAGAGCGTCGTGGCAGTAGCTTCCCTATCCGCAATGAGAGGCAACCCCTTGTAAGTCAACCCTCCCAAAGGTGGAGGGGAGGAAGGAAGAACGGCGCGCGCCTCCGGGCGCGCGACCGCTAACGCAAATAAAGTTCCGAGAAACCCTCTCCTGGATAACATCAGCTCTCTTCCGCCATCTTCCGGAAGAACGACATGTCATCCACCAGGTCCTCTGGGAGGGAGAAGTCTTTCCGATAGAGCGTGGCCCGACACCGAGGACAGTACGCCATATTGGTCGCGATCCCTTCCTCATAGTAGGGACAGACAGGGTCTTCCCGACGGCTGTACTTGAGCAACACCCGATTGTCATTCAGGTTCTTGGCGACCATCGGGGTGTAGAGCTCCCGGATGATCCGGTTCATCTCCTCAAGGGAGAGCCTTGCGCCAGGGAGAGGGACCTTCGGCATGTCCCCCCAGTCGAATAGCTGCACGGGTTCGGACACGAGAGCGATCCCGGCCGCCGCTCCCATGAAGATGAAGGTCCGTCGCGAGCTATCCTCGGGAGGCGCCTCTTCATCCCGCATCCACTTCGGTAACCAGAGAGCCATCAGCGATATTGCCTTCTCCAGACCCCACAGCCTGGACATTGCGAGTGCTCGGTAGTGTGAGGCCGCCCACAGTAGTCACACCGCAGGACCCCGTTGGAGGTGTACTCCGACCACCCTCGCTTCTTGATGTAGGGAGCGACCAGATTCTGAGCAGACTCGATCATCTGTCGAGCCGACCATCCCCGAGCCTTCCGATTGGCACACGTCTGCAGGAAGATGAGCTTGGCCCGCAGGATCTCCTCTTTCGTGAGGTTCCGTTGTTTCACGAGGGGGTAGAAGTACTGGTCCCAGACGGTCTCAAAGAGGATCAGATCGGTTTCCCGGACACGGACGGGGTCTGCAGGTCGCTCCACAGCAGGCGATGGAGCTTCCCTCCGAGATCTCCAAGGAGCAAGCCAGCCTGGTAGCACAAATACCCCAGCAACAAGATGCTCCATACGAGGACTCCTAAGGCATAACGAGGGGCTGAGAGAAACGCTTGGCGTGTTCGATCCAGAGGCTTTGGGTGATCGTCATCCCGTCGAGGAGGGGACCCACGCGGGTCCACTTCTTCGGGTCGTACTGGCCTGCGAAGGGCCTTCCCCACACCTCCAGCCTGGGATAGCCCCACAGGACGGACATCTTCCAGTACTGTTCGTACTCCCACCGGGTTGGAAAGTTTGTGTGCCATCGGCTCCCCTTTGTGACGAAGCGTGCAAGCCCCCTGCCAGAGTAGGGGGGCTTGAACGCAATCACCAACACCTCCTGGAGGTCCTCCTTGAGGATGTGATGCTTCACGTTCATCCACGCACGAGAGCCCTTCCGGCCATGGGGATAGTGACGCCTGAATGCCAGTGTCCCGAACTCCAGGCCCCACCCCTTGATCATGTCGATGGCGAAGGCCACCTGGGAGGGGCGGCATGAGATCACCGCCCATCCTCCCTCACGCAGTAACAAGCCCACTGGGAAGCGAGCGCCCTCCAACAGGGTCTCCTCCGGAATACTCCACATCCTCCGGACGAAGATCGATCGGTAGCGAGGCAGTAGCCAGGGTTCCGCTCCGACTTCCGAACTTCTTCGCATCTTGCCAGTTCTCCTCATAGAGTTTGACGTCCACTCCGATGCGGAGTCCGTCAAGTTCGGGGATCACTCTGTTCATCAGAGTCATCAGATAATCGCGGGCTCGCTCCGCGTCGCCCGCAAGAGGCTCCAGAAGGAGCGCATCATGGATCGACAAGTTAGCTGGGAGTGCATCGGGATACCACTCCGAGTCACGGAGTATCGCAAGGTTCTCTCTCATGAAGGCCGCCGCAGTGGACTGTGGATTGAATGCCACGGCGCGATTGGCATCCGAGCCATAGATAACCTCTCCGGACACATCCTTCTTCAAGACATCGAAGAAGTAATGCCTGTAACCGAAGGGGTTCTGGAGATAGGCTTGGCGATGGGCGAGCAACCTCGTGTGCTTGTGCCATTCCTTCAGCTTGGGACACACGTCGTAGTAGAAATCGATTTCCTTCTGCGCGCTCTTCTTCGACCTGAAGACCTTGGGATAGTTCATGGCCATCAGGCCAGCCCCCATCCCGAAGTTCACCCCATGGACCGTCCTCTTCTTCCTCGCGTAGAGGGCCTCGAACCGGCTCTCTCCCTTGATGCGACGGACGTTGTCGGGGGTGAAGTCCATCCCGAGCTCCACGCAGGCGAGGTAGGCGTGGATGCCAAGGGTGGCTCGGCGCATGTACTCAGGGTCGCCAGCGAAGTAGCCCACGAGCACAGCCTCAATGGCCGCCGAGTCTGCCTCGACGAACACCCGCCCCGGGCGAGGCACGATCATCCTTCTGATATGAGCGGCCCACTCGTTCTCGCTCTTGTGCGAGACGTTCTGGAGGTTGACTGCCCTGGAGGTGAGCCGTCCAGTCGATGCTCCGAACGTGTAGGTGGTGTAGATCAGCCCATCGACATCAGGGAGGAAGCCATTCACATACGTTCCAAGGGTCTTCGAGATGCCTCGGAGCTCCTGCACGATGGGATAGATGGGATGCTTCAACCCCTGCCTGGCCGCCAGCTTCTCAAGCTGGAGCTTGTCGAGGCTTTCGCTATTCTTTTTCTTGTCGAACCGGAGGGGATGGCCATACGCCCGGGCGTACGCCTTCAGCTGCTTCTCGGAGTTGGGATTGAAACCGCCCAACGCGATCGCTTTCTCCAGATGGTCGAGAGAAGAAGCCTGATAGGAGGGCCAGTCGTACCTGGTTTGCCATGCGGAGATGGGCTTCTCCTGGTCGAGCAGCGCCTCTGGTCCACATGGATGCTTTCGATTCAGCTTCCCGACAGCTCCACACTTTGAGCATACCTTCTCCTTCCCCATGATCGGGACTTCCACAACAGGCAAGTCCTTTGGCCGACGGGCATACGTCTTGCTTGCGTGAAACTCCGGAGGAACAACCCTCTGAGCCTCGGTCAGGAAGGAAATAGAAAGAGTCTCCAGCTTCTCTTTCAGGACCTCTCGGCCTTCGCCATGCATCGACACGCCATTCACAAGCCCCGCTACGCGCAGCACTTCCCACGCCTGTCGAGTGTGCCTGTCGTAACGCTCCCACCGGCCCTGAGCGAGGAGGTCCTTCTTCATGCCGTTGAAGCAACGGAGCGCCACGATCGCATCGTAGGCGTTGTACTTCGCTGGTTCCGTCGAGGAGAGGTATTTCCATGGGCCGAGTTCGGCCGCATAGAAGGACCCAACTGATTGCAAGCCACGAGGCAGATCGGACTGCAGGAACTTCCACATCCACATGCCGTCGTGGACATCCCCATTGAGGACCAACCCATGGCTTTCAATGATTGGCCAGTCAAACGCGTAGCCGTTCCACAACACCTTCACAAGGGGGCTCGCGAGAAGTCGTTTCACGCTTTCGAAATAGGGAGGCGTGAACGGAATCGAGCAGCCGCTCGTCTCGCTGTTCGAGAACCCGATCCTGATGATGGTGTTGTTCCAACCCCCCTCGTCGAGGTCTTCTTCGTCCTTGGCGATCTTCCCCGGGGTCTCGATGTCGACCGAGAGCGGGAGCCCCTCCCGGATGACCTGATCGACCCAGAGGGAGAACACGCCCGGGTTGGGGTCGAGGAGGAGATCCGGCACTTCATAGGCGAAGCCACTCTTGGCGACCTGTTCAGCCTTCTTGAAGTCGAGCATCACCGCCGCCTGGAGGCGGGACGTATCCTTCTGTCCTTTCCTCGGGAGCAGGAAGGAAGGATGGTAGGAAGGCACAACCCAGATCCCCCTGGGCCCAGGGAGGGGATAGCCTCGGAGCTGGGAGATCCCGATTCGTCCAGTGAGCTGCCGGAGGGCGATGTTTCCGAGGGCCACAATGACCTTCGGTCGGAGGGCGTCGATCGTCGCGAGTAGATTGGGCTGGCAATGGGTGAGCGCGTGGTACTCATAGGGCGCGCCAGCCAGGTAGTTGTCGGGAGGCCTGCAGGAGAGGCAGTTGTGGACCCCCATCACGGCTCGGTCCATCCCGACCCTGGACAGGATCCTGTCCAACATCCAGCCTGCCTGCCCGACGAAGGGCTTGCCAGAGAGGGCCTCGTTCTGCCCGGGCGCCTCTCCCACAATCAGGATGTCGCCCCCGCCTGCGGGAGGCACCCACCCTTGGCCTATAGCCTCAAGGGGGCATCCCCCACAGGTTGATGGTTTCATTCAGAGTCTCCATAGAAGGGGAATCGTGGGCGTCTCTCCGCCCTGTCACGAGCTTACGGGGCCCGTCACCGACTGGTAGGAAGGCTACTGGGACCGGCCATCAGGCCGCTGTTCGCCCCTCCCAGATTTCGCGCTTCATCCTACCGCCGCCGATGCGACGAGATGAAGTTGTTGATGGAGAGCCTCGCTTCGAGGATGTCTCCGTTCTCGCCCTCGATCTCCCCCCGGTATGAGCCATCGGGGTTCTTCGGGAACTTCGTCATGCCCTTGACGGTGCACTCCTTGCGGAGCAGCTTCTGCTCGGGGCTCTTGTTGCGCAGCGCCTTCCCTCCGCGCTCCTCGTAGTAGGCCGAGTCGAACGCCTCCCAGCCGAGCTTCACGCGGACGATCATCTTCCGGTCGATCGCCATCTGGATGATCCGACCCGCGTCAGCCGGGGAAGTCCAGTTGGCCGTCGAGTCGATGGCGCGGATGAAGTCGCCCAGCTGGCTGACCGGGATTCCATTCCTCTCGTACACGGAGGCCCAGATCGAGAGCCGCCCGGTACCACGCCCCACGAGCTCGCCCTCGGCGACCTCGGCCTGCACGTTGAAGCCCTTGAACAGCTCCTTGTCGTCGCGATCCATGATGGGCTCGACGCTCTTGATGTAGAGGTCGTAGGTGCCCTCGGGCAGGAGGTTCGGCGCGCCGCCGTCGGCATATTCCTCGGGTGGTGCCACAGAGATGTCGGTCTTCAGGGAGTCGAGAATGCTCATGTCCATTGAGATGTGTCCTTCTAGAAAGTGAGGTTGACGTTGGCGATCATGTTGGTCGTGGCCTCATTGGCGAGCGTCTGCGCCCGTTCCAAATCGCCATACAGCTTGAGCGCATCTGGAGGGGCGTAGAACAACGGGATGATTCCAGCGGGCGAACCCTCAGGAATTCTCACGTTTGCCAGATACCTTACAAAGTTCGTGCCGTTCGGATCGTAGTGACTCTCTGTGTAGGCTCTCCTTTCTGCCATCAGTTCGTCGATCATCTTGGCCGACAGGGGGTCCTTCTTCTTGGTGAGCTTCGCCACCTTGGTCAGGTGGACCGTATGGCCAAAGCTCCCCATGATCTTGCTGGTAAGCGCCTTGCCTACCACGTCGGGGCCGATGATCGGCTCCTTCGTGGTGGAGTCTTCTGCTCGTTGCTCATGGGCGGTCCAGATCTTGAACAGAGGCACCCGAGAGTTCTCCCTCAGCATGTGGGGGATCCTTCGTTGGACCAGCCCGTAGTGCGTCCGCGAGTTACCCCCTACCTTAAGCGCTCCATCGATGAACTTGAAGCTGTCATCGTTATTGAGCGTCTCGCCCTTGGCGGTCCTGGCTGCGAGCCCTCCCTCGATATCTCCCATGAGATAGTCGGCCATCGAGGTCAGCCCCTCGTAGACATAGAGGCCGTAGTTAGCCCGGGCCCAGTCGTAACTGGTACCAGGCTCGGAGACAGGACTCGATGGATCACCCACATCTAATGGCCAGCCACCGGCCATCATCTTGTTGGTGGTCTCGAACGGATGCTTCCAGAGCGGGTACTCCCAGATCTCGATGAAGGGCTCGCCGCCGTAGGCGGCAATTACCTGACGGACAGTCTCCCCTCCACCATCCCCGAGATACCAGCGGGTCTTCTTCTTGTGCTTCAGCCAGAAGTACTGGGCCACCTGCAGCGCCCAGGTGGTCTTCCCCGACCCACTCTCGCCGTAGACGAGATCAAGCCTCAATGGCAGGCTCCTCTGGTTCTGGCTCCTCGTCGTCGTCCGGCTCGGTCTCGATCTCGCTCTCCTCATAGCCTTCCGAGAGGGTCTTGATCTGGCGAGCCAGCCACACCAGCTGACTGGCCTTGAGGAACACCTGCTTGCCGTCGGGCATCGAGATATAGGGCCCCTCGGCGGAGTCGGCGCACCCGATCGCGAGCACCGTCAATTGGTTCTTGGTCAATCCTTTGAGTCGTGCCACTTCTCAGCCTCATGGTGAGGGACGCGCACGGCGTACCCCGCCGAAAGGGGATTCGCTCGAACCCCCGGAGTGAAACACAGGTCGAAACAGGGACACTTCGAGCCCCAGCCGAAGGGGTAGCACCCTTCGAAATTCTGGGGGAAGTACTTCGAGACGGCCCGACGCTTCGCGTCGGTCCCTACCGCCTTGGCCACCTCCTCAAGGCCCTCCTGGATGCGCAACATCTTCCACTTCGCCCCCTCCCTCCAGTCCTCCATGTCCTCCCGGTCGGGGGTGATGGGCGGCACCGGGCAGAGAAACTCCGTCGGCTCCGCCAGGGTGGCGACCCACCGGGATGGGTCCATTCCACTCACCCCCCATAGGGGGGTGTGGATTGACCCAGCTCGCCACTTCAGCCCGAGATGCCCTTCCGGGTCCTCCCACGCGTAGCAGAGCGGCGTCTGCTGGAGGGTCTCCCCGAGGAAGCGGGAGGACTTGCGCCACTCCTTCTTTCTAGGACCCTTCACCAAGCCCTCGATCATGACGCCCTCGACCTTCTCGCCGAGCACTTCCTCGATGGCGAGGGCGTTGCACAGGACTTGGGCGTTCTTCTCCCACTTCTTCGCCCAGCCATCCTCCCCGTAGCCGGTGGTCTTCCACTCGATGTAGAACAGCAGGCCGTCCGAGGTGCGTCTCGCGAGCAGGTCCGGTCGAACCATCTGCCAGATGGTGTGCTCGTCCGTCTCGCCCAGCTTCCAGAGCAGCTCGGGTTCTACCTTGAGGAAGTCGAACTCCGCCCGCAGTGCGGGCAGTCGGTGCTCAGCCCAGATGTGGAGCAGGCAGGCGAAGAGCCACCGTTGCTCGGATCGGAGCGGTTCTGGAAGGTCAGCAAATGCTGGGTCACCTCCGGCAATCGCACGATCGACAGGCACTCCGCCAACAAGAAGACGCTCAAGCCCGACGTGTACGGCGGTTCCAAATACAAGCGGGAGCGCTTCATCTTGTGGTACCAGTCCTTTCCCACCCCAGTAATAGGTATAGAACCCCTTACGCGCGCAGCGGTCGAAGGTGTCCATCCGGGAGCGATCGGTGAGGATGATCACTTTTGCAGGACCTTCATGTCGCGCAGCATCGCGCGAATCTCGTCATAGCTGAGCGTCTTGACGCTGGTCTCCGCGATGACCGCCTCGGAGAAGGCTGGGGTCGGGGTGACGATCTTCGGCACCATGAACCGGGCGTAGAGGGACTTCAACGCGAGCGGCGGGGCTGGCCGCCAGTCCCTCGGGGTCGGCTCGGGGAGGAACCGCTCCGCGAAGAGGGCCTTCTGGAAGTCGTCGGGAGGCAAACGTCGCTTTTTCATGGCCTTTCTCCGGGTTAGTGCAAGGTCCGGGCCGACCCCCGAGCAGCCCTGTGCTACGATGGGCTCTTCGCCTATCCCTTGGTATAGGGCAGGGAGGCTCGACTGCCGGAAGGCTGATATTCCGGAGCAAATATGAGGGCTTTGACTTTTTGCCGACGGAATCTTAGACTGCGTCCCACCGCCAAGGAGTCACCCCGCATGTCACATTCCGTCTCGCAATACCTCGCCTTGAAAGGCGGGGAAGAATCAGCCATCGTCACTAACATCCTGCCCTTCTCTGGGGCCCTCAACATCTTCGGCCTGCCCAAAGCCGGGAAGTCCTACCTGGCCCTCCAGCTGGCCGATGCGATTGGCAACCCTGCCTGCTCCTCCTTCATGGGCTTCCCCGTCCGCGCCCATGGCGAGGTCCTCTACATCCAGATCGACACACCCCGGAACCTCTGGATCGACCGCGTCGAAGAGCTTCTTGCCAAGGGACTCTCCTTCGAGAACGTGTACTTTGTCGACCGAAGAGACTGCCCCGAAGTCACCTTCGACATCAACAACAGAGAGCATTACGAATGGCTCGCGCGCGAGTGCGCAGAGCGCCCCTACCTGACGGTCATTGTCGACACGCTGCGCGAGACCTTCGATGGCGACGAGAACGACGCGGGGCAGATGAAGAAGGTGGTTGGCAAGCTGGTCAGGGCAGTCAACCCGGCTGCCTTGGTGCTGCTCTCCCATTCCCGAAAGCCATCACGAGATAGCCCCTCTGGCATCGTGCAGAACCAGAGAGGCTCCTCCTACGTGGCAGGCCGGATGGATGCCCTGATGGAGGTCGGCCATGGGAAGCTGACCTCCCAGAGCCGAACCATGGCTGAGACCATGACGCCCGTCTCTCAGGGCGCCGAGTGCGGGATGTTCACGATTGCCGATCCCCATTCACTGGTCGCGCAGGAGATCCTGTCGGACCACGCCGACCTCTCTTCTCGCGAGCAGGCGAAGCTGCTGCAGGAGAAGCTGGGGGGAGCGAAGGGGGCTGAGGCGTGTCGGTCGATGCTGCGGCGGATTCGCTCGGAGGGAGCTCACTGAGCCATTCCTCCCAAGGCATTGGCACCCGGAGGTAGAGCCCGATCCCGACCACTTCCCTCGTGTCCTCTGCCCTGAGAATGGCAGCGACCTGCACGGGGAAGGGCCAGTCGCCCAGCTTGTACCACTTCGAGGGATCAGGAAGAGAGGCCCCGTGAGGGGCCTCTTTGCTAGGCGCTGACGGCTTCGGGGATGGGCGTGACGAGCCGCTTCGGGCCATTGCCAATCTTCCCCTTCTTGGCCGCCTTGATCGGCGCCTTCTTCGAGAACCAGGCGTAGAGCGCCTTCTCGTCACTGGACAGCGTCCAGTGGAGAATCACGTCGTTCCGCTTGGCCTTGTCCTTCAGGTTGAAGACCGTAGTCGCCTTCACCCGCCCATTGGTGAGCGGGATCGACACATAGCTGTCGGCCTTCTTGATCGTGTCGAGCAGCTGT
>Ga0157380_10001187_pt1 | contig 16850 bp, 17 predicted proteins | sample S35metaG_FD_119757 | JGI IMG/M metagenome (GOLD analysis project Ga0157380, IMG submission 119757) | Switchgrass rhizosphere microbial communities from Kellogg Biological Station, Michigan, USA - S3-5 metaG | ecosystem: Host-associated > Plants > Roots > Rhizosphere > Soil | place: USA... | reverse complement strand
GCAGCGCCGGTTGCGCGGCCGCGAACGCGCGCAGCGTCGGGAAATCCTTCGCGCCCTTGCCTGCGACGAGAGAGGCCGCGAGCGTCCACGGTGCGCCGCAGAAGCCGAGCAGCGCCGTTTCTTTCGGTAGCGCCGCACGTGTCAGTTTCAGTGCCTGGATGACCTCGGGTGCGATCTCCGACGGGTCGGGGCGGCGCAGGCTTTCTACGCCTAACGCATCGCGAATCGGATTGGCGACCACGGGGCCAGGATCGAAATCGAACTCGATGCCGAGCGCGGGCATCGGGCTCATGATGTCCGCGAACACGATCGCTGCATCGAGCGGATAGCGCTTGAGCGGCATGAGCGTCACTTCGGCCGCGAGCTCTGCTTCGCCTGCGAGCTCCTTGAAGGTATGCCGCTGACGGAACTCGCGGTACTCCGGCAGGTAGCGGCCCGCTTGCCGCATGATCCACAGCGGCCGGCGAGGCACGGCTTCGCGCCGAATGGCTTTCAGCAGCAGCTTGTCATTGTCGTTCGGCATCCGTTCCCTCAGTCGCTGGAAGTCTCGCTCGGCTGCGGGTCCGCGGTGAAGCGGTAGCCGACGCCGCGCACGGTATGAAAGTGCGCCGGCGCTTCGGCGTTACGCTCGAAGCGTTTGCGCAACCGGACGATGAAGTTGTCGATAGTGCGCGTCGAAGGGAACACCTCGTAGCCCCACACGCGATCGAGGATCTCCTCGCGCGTCACGATGTTGCCCGCTTGGTCCGCAAGCACGCGCAAGATCATCGCTTCCTTGTGCGTCAAGGAGTGCTCCGATCCGTCCCAGGCACGCGCCTCGTAGGTCTTGAAGTCGATGCGATTGCCGCCGAACTCGAGCGCCGACGACGCGCTCGCGTGGTACCAGGAGCTGCGGCGCAAGATCGCGGCGACCCGCAGTAGCAGCTCCTGCAAGTGAAAGGGTTTCGGGAGGTAGTCGTCGCCGCCGACTTCAAAGCCGCGCACGCGGTCCTCCGCGGCGCCCTTGACGGTCAGGAACAGCACCGGCGTCTGAATGCCGTCGCGCCGCAGCTGCGCACAGAGCTCGAGGCCGTCCATGTTCGGCATCATGACGTCGAGGACGACGAGGTCGAACGGCTCGGCGCGCAGGCGCTCGAGCCCCGCCACGCCGTCATGCGCGACGTCGGCGCGATAGCCCTCGGCCTCGAGGTTCTCGCGAATGCCCGCCGCGAGATGCGCTTCGTCGTCGACGACGAGAATGCGGGCGGCGGGAGCTTTCATCATTCGGACCCCGACGCCGGCCAGCGCATCGACACCGTCGCGCCGCGGCCGGGCCCCGCGCTCTCGGCGCGCACGTTGCCGCCCGAGAGCTCGACGAGTCGCTTGACGATGTAGAGCCCGAGCCCGGTGCCCGGTGTAGCACGGCGCAGCTCGTCGCCGAGCCGATGGAATTTCTCGAAGATCATCTCCGCGTCCTCGGGCGGAAAGCCGAGCCCGTCGTCGCTGACCGCCAGCGTGATGCCGCTCGCGTCGCGCGCCCCGCGGACCTTGATCGTGCCGCTCTTCGCCGCGGTGCACGACTTCAGCGCGTTGTCGAGCAGGTTGCGCAACCCAGTCTCCACGACGACGGGGTCGACGTGCAGGGCCAGGTCGGGCGCGACGTCGAGCGTGACCGCGACGCCGCTCGAGCGGGTGCGCTCCGCGATCGCGACGATGGCGGCAGCGCTCGCGGCGTGTAGATTCGTGAGCTGCGGCGTCAAGCGTTGGCGCCCTTCCTCGAGCCGGGTGGTGTCGAGCAGATTGTCGATCATGCGCAAGAGGCGCTCGCCGTCCTCGAGAATGCGTGTTCCGAGCCGCTTGCCGTCGTCGTCGCGCGAGCGCAGCACGAGCGTTTCGGCCGCGAGCTGGATGCTCGCAAGCGGACTCTTGAACTCATGCGATACGGCCGCGAGGAAATTCTGCTGCCGCCGCCGCAGCTCCGCGTCGTGCCGCAGCGTCCGCGTCAACACGGCCATGCCGCCGACCAGCACGACGAGGAAGAAGCCGCCCTCCCAGAGAATCCGGTTGATGCGTGCGTCACTGTCCTCGGCGACGGCGGGATCGCTCGCGAAGCGTTGCTCGACGCTGCGCGCGTACTGCACGTGGTCGTACATCCACCAGCCGACGGTGGCTGCCGAGATCGACAGCAACGCGAGGAAGCCGATTTGCATCGCCTTGGTCGGGTCGCGTCGTACGGTCATGACTCGTGCTCCGCCTTGCGTCAATCGGACTCTGCGGCCGCCGTGTGGAGCGCGGCGCGCAAGCCTTCGGCCAGCCTATCGATGTCCCGGCGCGTGTGCGCGAGCGACAGGAACGCGATCTCGAACGCCGACGGCGCGAGCGCAATGCCTTGATCGAGCAGCGAATGGAAGACGCGCGCGTAGACCTTCGCGGCGTTCGCGTCGAGCGCCTCGGCCGAGCGCGGTGCTTCTTTCGCGTGCCACGCGATCCAGAACAGGGAGCCCAGGCGGACGAGCTTGGCGTCGAGCGAGGTCTCGGCTAGCACGTTCGTCAGGGTCTGCTCGAGGTAGGCGCCGAGCGTTTCCAGCCGCTTCCAACCGTCTTCCTTCTGTAGCACGCGCAGCGTCGTCAAGCCGGCCGTCATCGCGACGGGATTGCCCGATAGCGTGCCGGCTTGATAGACACCGCCTTCGGGCGACAGGTGCTTCATGAGCTTCCGCGGCCCCGCGAAGCCGCCGACGGGCATGCCGCCGCCGATGACTTTGCCGAACGTCGCGAGGTCGGGCTTGATCGAGTAATGCGCAGCCGCGCCGCCTGGGCCGAGCCGAAAGCCTGTGATGACCTCGTCGAAGATCAGCAGCGCGCCGTGCTTCGTGCAGAGCGAACGCAGCGTCTTCAGGAACGCGGGATCTTGCAGCAGCAGCCCGTTGTTGGCTGGCACAGGCTCGATGATGACCGCAGCGATGCGCTCGCCCTCGGCAGCGAAGAGCTTCTCCGCAGCCGCCGTATCGTCGAGCGGCAGCACGCGCGTCAGGGCCGCGAGCTCTTTCGGTACCCCCTGCGAAGACGGTTGGCCGAACGTCGCGAGCCCGGAGCCGGCGGCGACCAGCAAATAGTCGACATGGCCGTGATAGCAGCCGGAGAATTTCACGACGAGATCGCGGCCCGTTGCGCCGCGCGCGAGCCGGACCGCGCTCATGACGGCCTCCGTGCCCGACGATACGAACCGAACCTGATCGATACCGGGGTAGGCGGCGCAGACCTCCTCGGCGAGCTCGATCTCGGGCTGGCACGGTGCGCCGTACGACATGCCGCGGCGGCAGGCGGCTTCGACGGCCGCAACGATCTTCGGATGCGCATGGCCCAGGATCAGCGGGCCCCAGGAGCCGACGAAGTCGAGATACTCGCGCCCGTCGGAGTCCGTGATGAGGGCGCCGGCCGCCGAGCGGATCACGAGCGGGGTGCCGCCGACGCTGCCGAATGCGCGCACGGGCGAGTTCACGCCCCCCGGCGTGACCTTCTTCGCGCGCTCGAACCACGCGTCGCTCTGCTGCGTCTTGGAACCGCTTTTCGCTACCGTCACAGCCACTTGCCCTTCAGCGCGTCGCGCGCGTGATAGGTGATGATCTGATCCGCGCCGGCGCGGCGGATCGCGAGCAGGTTCTCGCGCACGATCCGGGCCTCGTCGAGCCAGCCGTTCGCGGCCGCGGCTTTGACGGCCGAATACTCGCCCGAGACGTTGTACGCCGACAGCGGCAGCAAGCTCGCTTCGCGCACTGCACGGATGACGTCGAGGTACGGCAGCGCCGGCTTCACCATCAGCCAGTCGGCGCCTTCCTCGGCGTCGAGCAGCGCTTCGCGCACCGCTTCGCGCGGATTGCGGAAGTCCATCTGATAGCTCTGGCGGTCGCCGCTCGACGGCGTGGAGTCGGCCGCTTCGCGGAACGGCCCGTAGTACGCCGACGCGAACTTCACTGCGTACGACATCAGGGCCGTATCCTCGAAACCGGCGTCGTCGAGCGCGTCGCGGATGGCGGCTACGCGGCCGTCCATCATGTCCGACGGCGCCACGACGTCCGCGCCGGCGCTCGCATGGCTCACGGCCATGTTGACGAGCGGCGTCAACGACGGATCGTTCAGCACGCGGCCGTCCTCGAGGATTCCGCAATGGCCGTGATCGGTGTAGGCGCACAAGCAAACGTCGGTCATCACGATCAGCTCGTCGCCGAACTCGCGCTTCAAACGCTCGCAGGTTTTTTGCACGGCGCCGTTGGCGGCGGCGGCCGCTGCGCCGTCGGGCGTCTTGCCGCCATGCTCGGGATGGCCGAACAGCAGCACGGCGCGGATACCGAGCTCCAAATCCTTGCCGATCTGCTTCACGACATTCTCGAGTCCCTGCATCGCGATGCCGGGCATCGACGAGACGGGTACGTTCGCACGGCGTTCCGGCAGCACGAAGTGCGGCATGATCAACTGCTCGGCGCCGACGCTGGTTTCGGCGACGAGGTTGCGCAGCGCGCGCGTCCGGCGCAGCCGCCGCAATCGCGTGCGGCCCGGTGTCGTGACGATCAGTTCCGCCATTGCATGGCCTCCAAAATTCCTTCCAAGCTCGGCTCGCGGGCCTCTGCGGTCACGGCGAGCCCCGCGCCGCGAGCCGCGGCCGTCGTCGCCGGGCCGATCGTATAGACATTGAGCGGCCTATCGACGGCGACCTGGTGCACGAAGCCCGTGACGGCCGAAGGGCTCGCGAGCACGACATTATCCACATGCAGGGCCGACAACGGGCGCCGCGGCTCGGCCGGCGGTGCCGCCACGGTTCGATAGACGTTGCAGCGCGTGCACTCGGCGCCGGCCGCTTGCAGCGTACGTTCGAGCAGGTCGCCGGCGTTCTCCGCGAGCGCGAGCAACACCCGCGGCCGGTGCTCGAGGTCGCCGTCGCTGGCGAGCGTGGCGGCCAGCCCTGCGGCCGTGCCGCCGCGGCCGACGAGATCCACACGGCCGAGCTTGGCCTGTGCTGCCTCGGCCGTCGCGGCGCCGACCACGGCAATGCGGCAGCGCGCGCTCGGCGCCGGCGCGAGCGCCGCAAACGCTTCCACGCCGCGGCGCGACGTGAACGCGAGCCACTCGGCGCGCGGCACCGCGGCTGCGAGCGCGGCGCGCGTCGCGGGCGTCGACAGGGGTTCGCAGACGATGCATGGCAGCGAGACGGCCTCGCCGCCGCGCTGTGCGAACCGTTCGGCCCACTCCGCGCAGTCTTCCTCGCTGCGCGTCAGCAAGACGCGGCGTGGCGAAGGCGTGGCGCCGCGCGCTGTCATCGGTCCGCCGCATCGAGCTCGGCCCAGGCGGCGGCGCCGAGCGTGGCGGGGTCCGTGCCGCGCATGCGTGCGATGCGCACGACGCCGGCACGCTCGTGCATCGCCGTGAGCTCGTGTTGGCCGTCGGTCGGGTGGCAATACGCGCCGAATGCGACGTCGCAGCCGCCCTCGGCGCGCGCGAGCGCGTCGCGCTCCGCCGTGACGGCCGCGCGGCTCGGCGCGTGGTCGATCAGCGTCAGTGCCGGCAGCACGCGCGCATCGTCCGCGCGGCACTGCACGGCGAGCGCGCCTTGCGCCGGCGCCGGCACGAAGCGTTGCGGGTCGAGGCGCAGCACGACGACGGTTTCGAGCGCGCTGCCGAGGCGTTGTTCGGCTTGCAGGCGCTCGACGCCGGCCGCGGCGAGCACGATTGCGTCGAAGTGGCCTTCTTCGAGTCTTCGGACGCGCGTCGGCACGTTGCCGCGCAACGGTTCTATACGTAAGTCCGGCCGAAAATGCGTGAGCCATACGCGGCGCCGCGCCGACGCCGTGCCGACGCGCGCGCCGGCTTTGAGCGGCAGCCAGTCGCCGGCTACGCCGGCGATGGCGTCGTGGCGTACGAGCAGTAGATCGGCCGGATCGACGCGCGCGGGGACAGCTGCGATCGTGAGCTCGGCCGGCGACTTCGTCGGCAGATCCTTGAACGAGTGCACGGCGAGATCGACTCGCCCCTCGACGAGCGCTTGCTCGATCTCACGGACGAACACGCCTTGCGGGCCGATCGACGCGAATGCTGCCGTCGTGTTTTGGTCACCCGACGTCTTGATGATCGAGAGCTCGACGACGAGACCCAAGCGCTCGAGCGCCGCCGCGATCGTTCCCGACTGGGTGCGCGCGAGCTCCGAGCCGCGCGTGCCGAGGCGCAATGTCGGGCTGGCGCTCACGCCTCACCGCTCCGTACGCGCGCTGCCGGCGCGGCCGGCACAGCGTCGCGCGGTGCCGCAGCCGCGCCGCGCAACGCGGCGCGCAGCTCGTCGGCGAACTCGGGCTCGAGCCCGTTCAAGAAGGCCTCGACGGAGCCGTCGGGCCCGTCGTGCAGCAGCCCGCGCAGCCCCAAGCTGGGGATGTGCGCGAAGCGGCGCGCGAGCACTTCGGCCCACGTCTCGATGGCGGCTCGCTCCGTTTCGCCCAAACCCTTCAGCTCTTTCTTGAGCAGCCGCTTCACGCCTTCCTGTGCGGTGTGCCGGTACCGTTGTTGCAGCGCGCCGAACAGCGGACCGTAGTAGCGCTCCGTGAACCGATCCTGCAGCTCGTCGAGAGCGTGGTCGACCTGCTCGCGGGCCGGGCCGGCTTCCATGAGCCGCGCGGCTCGGCTTTGCTCGGCGTGCCGCACGATGTCGTCCATGCCGACGCGCGTGATCGCGACCTTCGCGCACAGCGCAGCGTCGACGTCGCCAGGCACGGCCATGTCGACGATCAGCGGCGGTTGGCCGGAGCTCGAGTGCGCGGCCAGCCGCTCGAGCGCAGCCTGATTCAGGATGGGCTCGCCGGCACCGGTCGCCGTCAGGAGTGCTTCGACGGCCGGCGGCTCGCGGCGGAACTCATCGAGGCTCATGTGCTGCCCGCCGTAGCGTGCAGCGAGCGCGCCTGCTTTGTCGGCGCTGCGGTTGACGACCGTGAAGTCGAGCCCCGCTTGCGCGAGCGAGACGGCCGCACGTTCCGTCATCGGCGAGACGCCGACGAGGGCGATGCGCCCCGGCGTGCGTGCGATGCGCTCGCGCAAGTGCTGCACGGCAATCTCCGCGAGCGAGACGCGGCCTTCGGCGAGCCGAGTGCCGCCGCGGACGCGCCCGGCGATGCGCAAGGCCTCCTCGAAGACGAGCCCCAAGCTCGGTCCATAGAGGCCGAGCTCGAGACTGCGCTCCTGGCAGTAGCGGACCTGGCCGACGATCTCGGTCTCGCCGACGCAGGCCGAGTCGAGCCCGGCCGCCGTCAGGAACAAGTGCTCCGCGGCGCCTTCACCCTGCCACGCGCGCAAGCGCCGCTCGGCTTCGCCTTGCGCGGCGGCGCGGCCTGTCAGCAATTGAAACGCATCGCGTCGCAGGTCCTGCACCGGTGTGCGGTCGCTGCGCGCAAAAATGAGCTCGACGCGATTGCAGGTCGCGAGATACGCAAGCTCCGAGAGCTGTAGGCGCTGAGCGAAGCTTTGCAGCTGCGCGGCAGCCTGCTCCTGCTGCAACGCGAATTCGCCGAGCGCTTCGCTGCCGCCCTGGCGCCAGGAGACACCGACAAGGCCTAGATGTTCGAGCACGCGGAGGTTCCTGCGCTTTCGACCCGCGAAGAAGGGTAGCCCCCCATACGGGCCCGCGGTGTCACAGCCATGTCACGGGCATGCCCTGCCGGGACCTGGCAACTGCGAACCGTTCCGGTTTAGCCGCCGAAGGCCTTGGCAGTCATGTCCTCGAGGGCGGCGAGCTCGGCGCGGATGCCTTCCGCCAATTGCAGCTGGCCATACGTCCGGGCCTGGTTATGGGCGCTCGAGCTCTCGTAACGCGCGCGGTTCCAGCCGAAGTAACTCTCGCGAAGCGCATCGGCGCAGAAACGCGCCGCAAGCTCGACGGTGATGGTCAACGCTCCGCGCGGTATTGCGCTCCATTCGGCGGCTGTCAGGAAGCCTTGTGCGGCTTCGGCATAGCCGCCGATCGCAGCGTCGAAGAACGGCCGCACGAAGCGAGCGCTGGCGGCGTCTTCGGTGGCGGGGTTGCACCAAGAGCGCAATGCGTCGCCGAGCTCGAGCGCGACCGGCATGTGCGCGAGCGTATCGAGGTCGATGAGGCACAGCGCCCGATCGGTATCGGGCGCGAACATCAGGTTCGAGATTTTCGGGTCCCCGTGCACGATTCGATCGGGACCGGCCGGCAAGGGCGGCAATGCGGCAGCGGTTTCGAGAACCCTCTCGGCCAACGGCTCGATGACGCCGAAGTGCCGGTGGCCGCGCTGCTCGACGAGCAACTCGCGCAACGTGCGCAGATGGCGCGGCGTGTCGTGGACTCCGAGCCGGCGGTTGCGGAAGCGGTGGTCGAGATCGCTGACGGCGCGATGAAATTGCGCGACGAGCCGCCCGGCGGCGCCCGCTTGCGCCGGCGTCTCGAGCGCGTCGCGGCAGATGCCCTCGATGCGGGTCAGTACGCGCCAAACTCCATCGTGCTCGAACCACAGCCCGCCGTCGCTCGTCGGCACCAGCCGCGGCGTCAGCAGCCCTTTACTGGCCAGGTGGGTCGTGACGGCGGCGATGTCGGTGTTCACCTCGGCCGAGAAAATGGGGTTCACGCGCTGCAGGACGAGCGGCGCACCGCTCCGCGAGCTCGCAAACCAGGTCGGATTCATGAGCCCGGATGTGGCGCGCACGAGCGACGTGGGCTCGAGGTCGAAGGCCGCCAGCACGGCGGCGGGCGGGACGAGATCCGGATGGGCGCTCATGCCGCGCCATGATAGCCGGAAGCCGGCCGCCGCCGGCTTCTCAGAGCTGAACGTCGAACTGAGCGAGGATGCGGCCCGTGCCTTGGGCACACTCATCGTTGCCGAGCACGCCGTCGCTGCGCAGCCGATAGTGCTCGCGCATTTCGGCCCGCAAGTAGGCTGCCGTGTCGGTGCCGATGCGCTCGGCTGCCTCTTCGACCGCGTGGCTCAAGATCGGAACGAAGGCACGAAAGCGCTTGACCGCGCCGAAGTTCGCGACGAGCTCGAACACGACCACGCGGCCGTGCAGCGTGCTGAACCGGATTTTCTCGTGGCTCAGGTAGAGGCCGACATAAAGTGTGGAGGCGGTTGCAAGCGCGGCAACGGCGAGCGCCGCCGCGGCGAAGATGTAAAACGCGTCGAAGCGCATGAGAAACGCCGCCAACGCCGTCAGGGCGCCGCAACCGAGCGCGCTCAAGAGCCAACGCACGGCGATCACGCGTTCGAGCTGCGGCACCGGATCGATGAAACGCAAATCGAGGAAGTAGGGTTCCTCGGCGTTGCCTCGCCTCAGCTCGGTGATCTTGAGAAACCCCTCGCCGTACAGGGCGAGCTCGGCACCCGCCTGGCGAAGCGGATTGCGCAGCACGATGGTCTCGCGGAGCGTGCGTGCAGCGGCCGCCGGGTTGGTCGTCGTGTCCTCGGAGCCTATATAGATGTGCTCGGCCGCGGAGCCTGGGCTCGAGGTCGACGCCGGCGTCGCCGCAGGAATGGCGGTTTTACTGGGTGCAACCATGTTTTCTAGCGGCAAAGACGTCGGGCTACGGCTCGCACTCTAGGCGCGCGAAGGGCCGGCAGCCGTGAGAATGGTCACAGTTGGGTGCGGCCCGCATGGGGTTGCGCCCCTTTCTATGCGGCCAGGCGGCCCTGCGCTATAAAGGAGCAGTCACGCGATCATCGGAGGTATCACCATGACTCGCGCTTTGTCGTTCGGCTTCAAGCTGGCCTGCGTCGTGCCGCTGCTCGTCGCGCTGCCCCTGGCTGCTCAAGACGACGAAGAGGCACCGTTCGACCGCACGCCGCAAGATTGCGTTCGTACCCAAAATATCGACTCGATGAAGGCGGTCGACGATCAGAACCTCATCATCCGTATGGACGGCAACAAGGTCTATCGCAACCATTTGCCACGGAAGTGTCCCGGGCTCGTGCGCGAGAATCGGTTCGCCTACGAAACTCGCAGCAGCCGCTTGTGCAGCATCGACATGATCACCGTGCTCGAGGAGTTCGGCTTCGGGTTTCGGCCGGGGTTCACCTGCCGGCTCGGCGACTTCGTGCCGCTGTCGCCGGAAGAGGTCGAGGACCTCGACCAGCGTGCCGAGGACGGCCCCGGCCGCCAGACGCAAAGCGTCATCGAGACGGAGGCCGTCGAGCTCGAAGAGGCCGACGAATCGGGCGAGGTTTCGGAGTCCGCGCCGGCAGAGACAGCCGAGGGCGCCGACGCTCCGCCGGCCGACGCTGAGGATTGAGCGACTACAAGCCGAACGGCAGCGGGTTGCCGTTCAAGGTCATCGCGCCGTCACGGAACTGAAGCTCGGTGCGGTAGCCGTCGCCGTCTTCGACGAGCACGCCTTGCCCTATCATCATCGTCAGCATGAGGCCGGATTGCGCTTCGGCCATGTAGTCGAGCTGATCCTGAGGGATCGAGTCGTCGCTGCCTAGCTGTTGCCGCGCGGCGAGGACGGCGAAAGTGGCGGCGAGGGGCTTCGACACCCGCACGTTAGCGTCGGTATTCACGAGGCCCAGCATCAGGAGCGGGTTGTCGAGCGCCAGCGTGCCGGCCGGCGGCAGGCGCGCCGTGTTCGTCGTGATTTCGATGCGTCCTTCGAACGGCTCGTCGTCGTAGCGAAAGCGGATCGGGTCGAGCGTCATGCTCGGCCCCGCCTTCAGCGCTCGTTCGAGGTGTGGCCCGAGCGCGGCCATCAGTTGTGCCGGATCGCCGTTGCTGGCCGCATCGGTTGCCGTCGCGCTGTAGGCCTCGAGCGCAGCGACGTCGATGTTGCGCAACGTCAGCCCAATTGCGGCGCCCGTGATCTCGTTCTCTTGAAGGCGGACGGAGTCGACATCGTAGGCGACTCGCATCTCGAGCAACTCGCCCGAGGGATCGAGCGAGACGTCGCTGCTCGCTTTGAGATTGGCGGCGTCGAACACCGGTGTCGCGCCCTGCGCCGCGTCGATGACCGAAATGCTTTCGATGGTGAACGACGCTACGCCCGGCATCACGTAATCCGAGCGCAGCTCGTTGTCCGCGCTCGCATAGACACCGCGCACGGCGAACGTGCCCGTCGGCGACGTGAACTGCACGGCCCCGATCTGCGCTTTGGCGTCGAGTTGGCGCGCCGCGAAGGTGCCGTCGAGCATTGCGCCCGAGAACGTGAGCACTGCCTCCTCGATCGGCAACTCGAACGGCGGGGCGTCGGCGTCGAAGTCGAGCGCGCCGGCGTAGCTCGTGCGGCCGCGGAACTCGAACAAGTACGGCACGCCGAGGGTCTGCTGCAGCTCGGTGACGCCGGGCGCCATCGTGTCGGGACGCGCGATCATCTTCGACCAGCCAAAGTGGACGCCGTCGAGCACCGCGATCGGGCCGTGGGCGAAGTCGAGGGCGACTGGCAGCGTTCGGGCGGCGTCGAAGCCTCCCGCGACGTCGGCGAGCCCAGCGACATTGTCGGGGACGAAGCGCAGCTCGATCCGCGCCGTGCTGCGGAACCAACCGCGGTCGAACGAGGTGACCTGCGCGGCGGTAGTCGGGCTTGCATCGATGGCAGCTACGCGCTCTCGGACGCGCGCCTCGGTCAGCGAGCCGACGAAGCGGGGCAGGGCGAGCAACGCGAGCACGAGGAGCGCGACCGCGGAGAGTGCGAGCTTGTTCATCAAGGTCCCTCGGTGGGTGCCGGGATCATCCCGAACGGCTGCAGGGCGGTCAATGACGTAGGCCGCGTTTCACCGCTCAGGCGCTATGATCGGCCGCCACGGGGAAAAGAGCGGAGCCATGTACATTCCGAAGCATTTCGAGCAAAACGATGAAGGCGTGCTCTGGGACTTCATCGACAGCTATTCGTTCGGTGCGCTGCTGACCGTCGTCGATGGGCGGCCGTTCGTGAGCCACCTGCCGTTCCTGGTTGCTCGCAATCCGCGTCTGCTGCACTGCCACATGGCACGCGCCAACCCGCAGTGGCAGCAAGTCGGTGCTGCGACTCAAGTGCTCGCGATCTTCGCCGGGCCGCACGGCTATGTCTCACCGACCTGGTACCCCGAGCCCGGCGTTCCGACTTGGAACTATGCCGTCGTGCACGCGCACGGCGCGGCACGCGTCGTCGACGATCCCGATCACTCGCGCCGCCACGTCGAGGCGCTCGCCGCGAAATTCGAGCAGGGTCGCGCGGCCCCTTGGGTTCCCGACTACGACCCGCGCCGGTTGGCGGGCATCGTCGGCATCGAGATTCGCGTCGAGCAACTCGAGGGTAAGTTCAAGTTGAGCCAGCATCGGTCGGCGGCCGAGCGCGCGGCCGTCGTAGCGCAGCTGACGGCCACTGGGCGCGACAACGACCTCGACCTCGCGCGCCTCATGACGGCCATGGGGCCGCGGAGCTAGGCGCTATCCGCCAAACCTGCGACGATGACGATCCGCACTTCTTGGGGGCTCGCGTGCGCACAATCACGATTGCGTCTTGGCTCGTTGCAACGCTCGCAGCGTTCATAGCGCCGCGGCTCGCGAGTGCGCAGCCGACGGCCGGCGAGGACAGCCAACACATCTTGACCGTCGACCACTACGTCCCGAACCAGTCGGTCGTACCGGCGATCGAGGGTCAGACCGTTCAGATCTACGTGCGCGAGCGCGTCAAGCCGGCGACGATCCAGCGCGGCGCGCCGCGCGACGACCGCGTGGTGCTGTTCGTGCACGGCGCCGGCACGCCGGCCGAGGTCGCGTTCGACGTGCCGCACGCGGACTACAGCTGGATGGCGTACCTCGCAGCGGCAGGGTTCGACGTGTTCTCGATGGACATGACCGGCTATGGCCGCTCCACGCGACCGAACGTCATGAACGAATCGTGCAATCTTTCGGCGGAGCAACAGGCGGCGCTCGGCGGCACGCCTTGCAAAGCGACGCACGCGGCGCAACTCACGACGATCGCGTCGGACTGGGACGATCTCGACGCCGTCGTCGAGTACATCAGCGAGCTGCGGGACGTCCCGCGTGTGAGTCTAGTCGGCTGGTCGCTGGGTGGCCCGCGCGCGGGCGGCTACGCGTCCCGCAACCCCGACAAGGTCGCCAAGCTCGTGCTGCTCGCGCCGGCGTATCGCCGCGACGCCGGCCAGCAACCGCCGCAACCGAACCCTGCGGAAGGCGCCGCCTTCAACACGCAGTCCCACGCCGACTTCACGGCGAATTGGGATCGCCAGGTCGGCTGCCCGAATCAGTACGAGCCCGCTACTGCTGCGTCGGTCTGGAGCGCGATGCTCGAGTCCGACCCGGTCGGCGCGTCGTGGGGCCAAGGCGTGCGGCGCGCGCCGAACACGACCTCGTGGGGATTCGGCAAGGCGGCTGTCGAGCGCATGCAAACGCCGACGCTGATGGTGGCCGCGATCCACGACAAGCAGGTGCTGCCCGAGCGCGTCCAGGAGTACTTCGCCGACCTCGGCGCCACGAACAAAGTGCTGGTCGACCTCGCGTGCTCGTCACATAACGCGATGTGGGAGACGAACCATCTACTGCTGTTTCGTGCGTCGCTCGAGTGGCTGACGAGCGGAACCGTCAATGGCATGGCTCAGGGCGTCGTTCGTCTCGGTTACTGATCGGCCGCTCACAAATTCACCGTGTTGCAGCGCCGGCGAGCGCCGGCATAGGCTTGATCCATGAACAAACTAGTTGCAGCTCTCGCGCTGTGCTGCGCGCTCGGCGCGGCCGGCCAAGACCAAGTCGCGGTTCCCCAACGGCAGATGTCGGTGACGCAAGGGCCGGAGACGGTCTTCGACCGGCCGCCGGCCGAGATCCTGCCCGCGTTGGCGGGCGCCAAAGCCACGGGCGAGAACGGCCGCGTAGGTCCGGAGCTCGTGTTCTGGGGCTATGAGTACGACGACGGCCGGCGCGTGTTTTTCTTCGCCTGCGCAAAACGGCCCGACTTGGATTGTGCGATGCGCGTGCCCGCCATTTGTCCCGTGACGACGACCGTGCTCGAGACGCATGACACCAGCGGGACGACGGTGCGCCGCAGTTGCCGCAACGTTGCAACGGTGAGCCCCGGCGATATTCGTCCCGGCTGCGCGGAGCAGACCGAGAGCGCGACATTGGCAGTCGGGCTCGTCAGCTGCGGCTGACCACGACCGACAATTCTTTAAATCGGGCGCCGCGGGGCGCGGCGTAGACTTGCGGGGATTCGGATCGAGAAAGAATGATGAACAAACTGATAACGACGGCGGCAGCCCTGCTGCTGTTCGGCTTGCTCGGAGTGGTCAGTGCGCAGGAAGGCCACCCGCTCAAAGGCTCGTGGCTCGGCGAGTGGGCGGGCAACAGCGTTCACGGCGACAACATCCTGCTCATTCTCGATTGGGACGGCAAAGCCATCACGGGCATGATCAATCCCGGCACCGACAACATTCCCCTCGGCAAGGCATCGCTCGAGCCGGAGGGCTGGGTCGTCAAGCTCGAAGCCGAGGGCAAGGACAAGGACGGCAGCGCGGTGCGCTACGTCATCGAAGGCAAGCTCGAGAACCTCGAGCTGCCGAATCGCTCGATCAATGGCACGTGGTCGAGCAACAAAGGCCGCGGGACTTTCACGGCGAGTAGGCAATGAAGTTGCGCGGCGCCGTCGTGGTTGGGTGCGCCGGGGTCTGGGCCGCGCTCGGCGGCTCGTTGGCCGTTGCGCACCATGCCGTCACGGCGAAGTTCGACGATGCGAACCGGCTGGAGCTGCGCGGCATCGTCACCAACGTCGACTGGCGCAATCCACACGTGCACGTGTTCACCAACGTCACGCGCGAGAACGGGGCCATCGAGAACTGGGCCGTCGAGCTCGAGAGCACGGTGTTACTCAAGCGCAGCGGCTGGCAGCACGACACGTTGCGGCCCGGCGATGCGATCGACGTCAGCGGTCCGGCGGCGCGCGACGGTTCGCGTCAGGTATGGGGCGAGAGCGTCATCGAGTCGGCGACCCAGCGCCAGGTCTACAACGTCAACGATACCGGGCCGAGCCGCCCGCAGTCGCCGCGCCCGACACCGCGTGCCGCCAACGGCAAGCCGCTGCTCGGGTTCGAGGACGGCGCCGGCGGTTACTGGGCCTATCCGTCGAGCACTGTGCTGATGCAGGCCGGCGCCAACGTGCAGATGAACGGCGACGGCATCCTCGCGCGGCTCGCGGACGCGCCGCGTGTCGCGCCGTTTCAACCGTGGGCCCTCGGCGTCTATCGGCATCGCCAAGAGCGCCATCTTGCCGACGATCCCGGCTTCCTGAATTGCAAAGCGCCGGGTGCGGTGCGGCAATTCCAAACGCCCTACGGCGTGCAGTTCGTCGAGGACCCGGCGCGTCAGCGCATCTTCGTCCTCGTCGGCGGCGGCAACCGCAACTACCACATCATTTATATGGATGGCCGCGACCAACAAGGCCAGGTACAGGGCGACGACGACAATCCGCTCTACTACGGCCGCGCGGTCGCCCACTGGGAAGGCGATACGTTGGTCGTCGCGACGACGGGTTTCAACGAGGACTTCTGGTTCACCAATGGCGGCTTGCCGCATACGGACCAGCTGTCGCTCGTCGAGCGGTTCTCGCGGCCCGACTACGACACCTTGCGCTACGAGGTCACCGTCACCGATCCTGGTGCTTACACGCAGCCCTGGTCGAGCAGCTGGGAGTTGCGCTGGGTCGGGGGCGAAGACTTGCCCGTCTACTTCTGTCAGGACAACCGCTCGTAAAACGGCAACGCTCGCCGCAGTTTTGATTCGGAGGATTGCAACATGAACATTCGCACACTGGCCGCCTCGATCGTCGCCGGCTTGCTCCTTTCGGGAGCCGCCGTGGCACACCACTCGTTCTCGGCGGAATTCGACGCGGCGAAGCCCATCCAGCTGACGGGCATCGTCACGAAGGTCGAGTGGACCAACCCGCACGTCTGGTTCTACCTCAACGTCAAAGACGAGGCGACGGGCGAAGTGACGAACTGGGGCGCCGAGATGGGCCCGCCGCACGGTCTGCAGCGCAGCGGCTGGCGCCGTGAGACTCTGAAGATCGGCGAGTCGGTGAGCGTCGACGGCTTTCTCGCGCGCAACGGCGAGAACCGAATGAACGCACGCACCGTCACTCTGACGTCGACGGGCGGCAGGCCCGGCCAGACGCTCGATGCCGATTCGAGCAGCCGCCAGGGCAACTAGTCGTCCGGGGAAGCGGCGAGCTCGCCGCGGAGAAGCTCATGAAGCAGACGGTGCTCATGTCGGCCCTTTTTTTGGCTGCGCTCGTGATCGCGGCTCCCGTCGCGGCGCAACGCCGCGAGCGTAACGCCAACCTGCCGCCGCCGGGCCCCGCACCGCGTGATGCCGATGGGCGCGCGATCCTGTGGGGCGCCACGCCCGACGAGAAGGGCGTGTGGACACCGATGTTCGGCGTCACCGAGCCGATCAATCCCGTCGACCAAACGCCGTTCCAGCCGTGGGCGAAGGCACTCTACGACGCGCGCCAGATCCACGAGCTCGAGCCGCACACGCGCTGCAAGGCGAGCGGCACCGCCAGGCAGTTTCAGACTCCGTACGGCGTCGAATTCGTGGAGATGCCGGCGCTCAAGCGTCTCTACATCTTCGATATCGGCGGCCCGCACACGTTTCGCACGGTCTACATGGACGGCCGCTCGCATCCGAAGGACCTCGAGCCGAGCTACTACGGCCACGCCATCGGCTGGTGGGAAGGCGACACCCTCGTGATCGACAGCACGGGCTTCAATGAAAGCTTCTGGCTCGATCGCCGCGGCATGCCGCACACGACGCAGTTGCATACAGTCGAGCGTTTCACGCGCAAGGACTCCGAGACGGTCGCTTACGAGATCAAGGTCCACGATCCGGGCGCCTACACCGCG
>Ga0157380_10001186_pt1 | contig 16856 bp, 16 predicted proteins | sample S35metaG_FD_119757 | JGI IMG/M metagenome (GOLD analysis project Ga0157380, IMG submission 119757) | Switchgrass rhizosphere microbial communities from Kellogg Biological Station, Michigan, USA - S3-5 metaG | ecosystem: Host-associated > Plants > Roots > Rhizosphere > Soil | place: USA... | reverse complement strand
CTTTTGCTCTTTTATTAGAAAACGACACACCGCATCAAGGTTTGGGAAAGAACCAGTAATGATGCTATCAGCACCATTCTCCAACGCCATATGAAGTAAACGGGTTCCATTTGTTGTTGTAAGGACCAGGGATTTTCCTTCAACAAATTCCCGGGGATATTCGAGGGGTGAATTTCCATGTTCCAAACCTTCCGCGATCTTTCCATCGCGTTCACCGGCGGCAATTCCATCGATCCGCTTACTCAATTCCACTGCTTTGGCTACCGTATCTACCGGTATCACACATTTGGCGCCATTTTTTAAGGCAGACGCAATCGTAGAAGTAGCCCTGAATACATCAACGATAACTACTATTGCTTCGTTCAATTCGTATAAATGCAATAATGCAGGAGAAATACAGGTATATAGTGTAGGTTTTTTATCCGCCATAGTTCGGTTATTTACACCAGCAGATGCTGCCACTTGCTACTTTCAGCGTAGTCCTTGATCATGCTGTTGCGTTGTTCCAATAACCGGCGAAGATACCTTGTTAAATACAATCGATTAAAAACTTTTCCAATAAATCCATAGGGAGTTTCAAAATAAAACAGATCAATCATAATCGTTCCATTTTCCACTTGCTTAAAATGATGCTCGTGTTTCATGCTGGTAAAATCACCCTCCGCCATTTCATCGGTAAACGAAAGAGGGGTGGTCATCGAACTAACCTTAATTTTCATTGTCCGCATTTTACCCAGGTGCTTGGCTTTCCAGGTAACTGTTTCGTGGAGGTTGATTAGTCCGGAAGTGGTACCGGCAATCGCTTGTTCACCTGTATGTGCCAATGATTTTTTATGCAGGGTTACACTGCGACTAAGATCAAATACCCTTTCAACAGGGGCGTTTACGAAGGTGGTTAGATGTATAGAGGGCATAGGAGATGGAATGTGAATGCTGAAAAGGCAAGAATCGTTCCGAAAACGTGAATCGTGAGACGTGAGTCGTGAGTGGCTCCCAAAGAATTAGAGAGTTTTTATTATTCGGGACTCTCTCACGACTCACGTCTCACGATTCACGTTTTCACCTTTCACGAAAAAGGAAACTTCACCACCACCGCTTTCAGCAGCTTATCCCGCACCGCAATATATATTTCGGTATCCAATGACGAGTGTTCTATTGCTACATAGCCGATTCCAATGGCCTTTTGCAATGAAGGTGATTGGGTGCCCGATGTTACAAACCCAATTTTGTTACCGGCCGCGTCTTTAATTTCATAGTGATGCCGGGGAATTCCTTTATCGATCATTTGAAAGCCAACCAATTTGCGTTTGATGCCTTCCGCTTTTTGCTTTTCAAAGATTGCTCTCGAAGTAAATTCTTTAGTGAATTTAGTAACCCAACCTAAACCAGCTTCCAATGGAGAAGTAGTGTCATCAATATCATTACCATATAAACAATAACCCATCTCCAGACGCAGTGTATCACGCGCACCCAATCCAATTGGTTTTACGGGTTGGGTAGAAGGCGCGGAAAATATGGCGTCCCATATTTTATCAGCATTCCCATCCTTATCTTCAAAATAAATTTCAACACCGCCCGCGCCGGTATAACCGGTAGCACTTATCAATACATTCTCTACTCCAGCAAAATTTCCTTTTACAAACGTGTAGTATTTAAGATTGAGGATATCCAGGTTGGTAAGTGGTTGAAGAATTTTAGTGGCATTGGGACCCTGGATAGCCAATAAACAGGTTTTATCGGAGATATTGTGCATCTCCACATTCTTTGTATTGAATTTGCTGATCCAGTTCCAATCCTTTTCTATATTCGAAGCATTCACAACCAACATATATACTTTATTCTCTTCGATACAATAAACCAGCAGATCATCTACAATACCACCCTCTTCATTGGGTAAACAACTGTATTGTGCTTTGCCCGGACTAAGCTTTGATGCATCGTTTGTAGTAACCCGCTGAATAAGATCCAATGCATTTTCTCCTTTCAGTATAAACTCACCCATATGGCTCACATCAAATACGCCGGCATTGGTGCGTACGGCAGCGTGCTCATCATTAATACCACTATAACTAATGGGCATATTGTATCCCGCGAATTCGGCCATTTTAGCGCCAAGCGCAATATGTTTATTTGTGAAAGCTGTATTCTTCATCTGAAAACGTTTTATTTATTAACCCGGAAATCTCAAATCGCTCATCGGAGTGCAAATGTAAGCGCATAATTATTTTTCTATAACAATTATTGGATATTCACCAATCCTTCCCATTTTACCGGGATGTTTTTTCTCGAGCTTCCATATATAGTTTATGATTTTTTCTCCTCCCAGATTTTTATGCAACCAGATCCGGGAAAAATGAATATTTATGCTTCTCCATACATAGATATCCAGTTTCTTCCCCGGGTTATTACGAAGAAACCAGGAACGACCATGCGCATAAAAATACAGCTTATCTTTTTTAAAGACCCGGGCATAAATCCTTCCCGCCCAATGACGGACAATACGATACAATTGATAGGGCCCAAGGGTAAGATTCATCAACAAGGAATGGTAAAACCAGTCGTATACTATGGCAACTCTTTTACCCGGTGCCGCAATTCTCACCAATTCTTTCAGTGCCTGTGCCTGCATTTTCTTTTGAACGTGAAATAATGCATGCTGGCAAATTACCGCGTCAGCTATACCCTCTTTTAAAGGCAGAGAAGTAAGATCTCCACAAATAAAAACAGCCAGTTGACCATGGGCTTTCAGGTTTCGCTGTGCTTGTAATAAAGCATTCAATGAAAGATCAATACAGATACGACACTCAAATCCTTCGGCCAATTGAATATATTCTTTAAATGCAACCGGACCACAGGCAACATCTACAAAATATTTGCCGCTTTGGGCCAGGTATTGGCGACAATTATAAAACCCATTTTGTGTATATGGCAACAGAAAAGGACGGAAATCAACAAAGGCTTCAGCATCATCATAAATACTTTGCCCTTCAAAATCGTGGAATTGTATCTGGTTGAAATAATTAAATATTCTTTCTTTATCAAATTCCATCTGCTGCGAATGTGTGAGTCCTTCCACTAACGGAATGGCATAGTAAGAATGCAGACAATAGATCTCATTATAAACAGGATAGAACCAATTGCCCGATTCACTGACCAACCCTTGTTCAAACAATAGCGACCTTTCGTTCATTTTAGTATTGGCTTTACTTACTTCTTCCGCGGTAGCGTTGCGGAGCGGTTGCTGTGTTTGCGGACATTGTAATATGGATAGATCGATTGGCTGCATGAAAATGGAGCGACAAGATAAAGGCTTTAGTTGGACAGCGAATCTCTGATTCGCTAAAATCACGAATCAGGAGATTCGTGGTCCAAAAAAAAGAGCCCCGCATTGCAGGACTCTTTTGTTCCAACTTCAACCCCGCCAGCGGCCGCCTTTGCGACATGGCGGCGGGTATTTACATCTGGAACATTCTACCAAAAACATAAAGCGATGTGCTAAAGGCCGAAGAAGTTCTTTCATGGCTATACACTTCTTCATTGTCATCACTGTTATATGTTGAGGCGGGTTTTATAATGATCGTGTCTGCTTTCTTTGAATCTATTTTCAACGTATCACCGTCCTTGCGGTACCGGTATCCGTCTTTTTCTTCTCTTATTGGCTCGTCATCATTCCTATTTTCATCATCGCGTTCTTTCATTTTGTATCTGCCTTTCCTTAATTCCTTTTCATCTAATGCATCTACTCTTTCAATTCCACCAGGTGTCATAATATATTCAACTGTATTATTCCAATCTCCGTTGATCCAATATCCATCATCGTCCCATTCCCAATTGTTCCAATGTTGTCTGCCGGAACCGACCGAGAACCAGCGGTTCAATTTGCGTGGCACGGATGGATCGATTATGATTCTTTTTCCGATAGGTACTTTTACAGAGACCAGGACAGATTGATTACGGAATTTATTTCCACGTGGTATTGAGAATCCTTTATTAAGGTAAATCACGCTATCCCATTGTGTAAGGCTGTATCCTATTTCCTTTGCCAGATCCTCCGCTTGTCCATCACTTCTCCCATTACTGTAACGAGTGAAAGCTATATGGTAAGAAGAGTCGAGACTCTTTTCAATCTTCAATCTTACATTGGAAAGAACTAGGCTGTCGTCGGCGAAATAGATGCCGTCACGATCTCCGAAATTCATGAAACCTCCACCATAATGGCGCACTTGTGATTCCGATACCTTAATAGTCACCCTATCTTTTATTGGGGTCATCTGGAAATCGCTTTGTACTCTTGCTCCACCTCTGAAATTTTGGCTCACTCCAGCAATCAATGATATAATACTGATCAATCCAACTATCCACAATACTCCGAATACATAAGCGATATATGAGTTTTTCTTTGCGCCGGCGATTTTACGAATGATCCAAACCAGGAAAGCAAGTATCGGTATGCCAAAGAATAATAAGAGTGTACTCCAGGCTGCCATTGTTTGCCAACCACCTTCAAGGAAATAGTCTTTAAAAGGCATTAATACTACTCCTGCACCAAACACAGCTGCCATCACACCCAATATTGCCAGACCTACAATACCTCCGATGAAAAGAAAGAATGCTTTGAATAATACGGCAATAACATGCCCCGCTCCACTTCCGGCACTCCGTGCCACTGGCCCAGCTTCCGCTGCCCATGTTTTGGCGGTGGATCCGGCGGTTTGTCCAAAATCCTTTGCTTTTTCACCAAATTGTTCGGCACTTTGTTTTACTTCATTGCCCCAATTTTGCGCTTTTGTCTTAAGACTTCCCAGGTCCTCTTTCACCGTATTGCGTATGCTATTGAGATCTACTTTCTCCCCTCTCATCTCTAATTTTTCAGAAGCGGTTACAGCTACAGGTAATGCAATCCATAAGATAATATAAGTTATAGCAAGGGTACCACTAAGTGAACCGGTTAATATTCTTGGGCCTACCCACATATCCCAATTATCCCACCACATACCAAATGGGCTCGAAACCAATCCGACAATTATCGGTAAGCCGAAGATCAAACGGGGTATCCACGCATCTACATTAAAATAAGCTGCTAATCCACCCGCTACTCCACCTATCACCTTATTATCAGCACTACGATAAAGTCTTTTGGTAATATTCGATTGTTGAGATTTGGAGGGAACCACTATCCATAATAATATATATACCCAAAACAGGAAACCAAAAAACACTACGAATACAATTCGCGCAATCACGGGATCTATTCCGAGATAATTTGCCAAACCACTTGCCACACCCGCTAACAGTTTATCGTCGGCATTGCGGTACAACTTACCACGTCCTCCTGATGCTGAATAAGTATAGGATTGCTGAGATTGTTGAGATTGTTGGTAAGAACCTGTTTTTTGTTGTTTAGGTGCTGTGCCTCCGAGTTCAGCTTCCTGCGCGTCAAAATCTTCCGGACGACCAATGCTGGCCATCACCTCATTCACATCCTGGTCCGTAATACAACTGGTACCTTTTTTCAAGCGCTCCGAAAACAGTTCCGCTATACGACCTTCAATATCATTAATGATTTCGTCGCGACCTTCTTCATTGGCGAAATACCTTCGCAAACTCTCGACGTATTGCTTCAACAATTCATAAGCAGTTTCCTCGATAGGAACAACTCTGCCCTGAAAGTTTATATTAATTACCTTTTTCATTGTCATTTTATTTGAAGGTTGAAGTGTTAGTTGGTAGTTGTTGTTGGGTTATCAGGAGAAATTGGATTGCTGGCAGCCGATAAGGTTGAAGTGAGTGACTCCTTTTTATTCGCCAGGGTATTTACCGCGTTCGCAAGTTCATTCCAGGTAGCTTCCAGCTCCCTGTAAAATTCTTCTCCTTTTGGAGTGAGGGAAAAATATTTGCGGGGGGGACCCGAGTTGCTTTCTACCCACCGATAAGTTAGCATGTCCGCATTCTTTAAACGGGTAAGTAGGGGGTAAAGGGTTCCTTCAAAAATCTGCAGGTTGGCACCACGCATCTCCTCCACAATATCACTCGGATATGCTTCGCCCCGGCGGATTATGGAGAAAATGCAAAACTCCAGGATTCCCTTTCGCATCTGACTCTGTGTGTTCTCAATATTCATAAAACTTCTATTTTTAAACTAGGGGTGAGTGGTGAGTGACAAGTAGGTCCTGGATAAGGTTTGATAAGGTTTAAGGTTCCCACTTGCTTCTAACCACTCCCCGCTAGTATTTTATCATTGACAGAACAAAGATAAGGGTATTTAAATGTACTATGCAACACATAGTACCATTTTTTTAAAGGTAATGTCCATAATAAGCTAATGAGTTTTGCCTGTAATTCAGGCCAGACAAGGGTTTTAGGTCAAAGGAGACGCTGAAAAAATTTTTGTGTGTATTTATTAGCGGTTCGTAAATCGGATGAATGGTGGCTAAAATGGGTTTTTCCTCCTTTACCAGTTTTTTGGCTAAGAGATCAAAAGGGAAAAGGAGAAGAAAGGGTTTTTGGATTTCGACCTCCACTTTTTTCTCGTTTTCTCATTTATCGCTCAGCCTAGTATTTTGGTTATGAGATCAAAAGAGGAAAGAGTTGAGTGGGGCCCCCTTTAAATTGAATCATCACTTTTGTCTCCTTTTCCCTTTTGTCCTCTTAGCTCTGTATTTTTATCTATTTAGGTGAAGAGAAATCCAATTAAGCATTATCATCTCATTTCTCTTTTATTCGCTTAGTCTTAGATTTACTATTTAATTGAATAATGATGATCCGGAGCTATTCTCTTTTGTATCTGCTTATAATTTTCATCTTTACCGGATGTTCGCCGTCTTATTCCAAATATATCCGGGATTATAATTTCAATAATACCAACAGCAGTCCTGATTATACGGATCTCAATTACTGGGCAGCTCATCCTTATAAAAAAGATCTTGCTGATAGTATTCCCGCTCCCTTAAAAAAAGATTATAGATATGATTCTTCGGTGGATGTTTTCTTCCTTTATCCTACTTCATTGACTGATCCGGATGATGTGAGATGGAACGCCGATATAAACGATGCGTCGATCAACGCGAAAACGGATTATTCCAGTATTCTTTACCAGGCAAGCGCATTTAATGAATATCGATTATTTGCACCCCGTTACAGGCAGGCGCATTTCCGTTCTTATTTCAGTACCGATACAGCCGCTGCACTTGCAGCTTTTGAATTGGCTTACCAGGATATCCGTAATGCATTTAAATATTATCTTGAACATTACAATAATGGCCGGCCTATTGTAATTGCTTCGCATAGCCAGGGCACTACTCATGCTTTGAAATTATTAAAAGAATTCTTCGATCAATCACCATTAAAAGAAAAATTAGTAGCCGCATACTTAGTAGGAATGTATATTCCAGAAAATTATTTCTCCAATCTTACTATATGCAAAGATCCCTCTCAAATAAACTGCTTTTGTGGATGGCGGACCTACCGCGTAAATTATATTCCCCCCTATGTAGAAAAAGAAACTATAAAAAGTTGTGTCACCAATCCACTCACCTGGAACGACTCAGTAAAGCTTGCTACGGCAGACCTTAACAAAGGAGCTATCCTGCGAAAATTCAACCGGGTATATTACAACGTTTCAGATGCGAAGGTCAATGAAGGAATAGTGTGGACAAAGAAGCCGAAATTCCCGGGCAGTTTTATGCTCCGAACAAAGAACTATCATATAGGAGATATTAATCTTTACTATTATAGCATTCGTGAAAATATCCATCAACGGGTAACAGCCTATAAAAAAAATTGATCCCTCGCTTAGCTTATGCCGGAATTCAATCATACTGTTCACAAAAAAGTTGTTGTTATACCGGCTTATAATGAATCATCTGTACTCACATCGGTAGTAAAATCCCTTCTGGAAAAAGGATACAGCATTGTTATCGTCGATGATGGATCTAATCCGCCTCTTTATTCACAGATACAAAATCTGCCGGTATACTTTTTAAGACATCGCGCTAATCTTGGACAAGGGGCCGCTCTGCAAACGGGTTTCGATTTTGCCAAAAAACTTAACCCCGACCTGGTTATTAGTTTCGACGCGGACGGCCAACATGATGTGTCCTGTATTCCATCGCTGATCGATCCCCTATTAAATGACGAAGCCGACGTTGTATTGGGTTCACGCTTTTTATCGGCAGAGAAAACAAATATCCCTTTTATCAAAAAAATATTGCTACAAATTGCAAGAGGAGTAAACTATTTATTCACGGGGCTTTTGCTGAGTGATGCACATAATGGGTTGCGGGCATTTAACAGAGTTGCATTGCAAAAGATAACAATCACCGAAAACAGGATGGCACATGCTTCAGAAATAATTTTTGAAATAAAAAAACATGGACTTCGATACAAGGAAATGCCTGTACTTATTGTTTATACGGATTATTCGAAAAAGAAGGGGCAAAGTAGTTGGGACAGTATTAAAATATTATTTGATCTAATTTTACACAAACTTTTTAAATGAGCGGGATCCAACTGTTATTACTGACGGGAGTAGCATTTATCTGTCTCTATTTCGTTATACAACTCAAAAAGAAATTATTGGACCTGGTATTATTGCTTGCACTGATTGCGGTAGCCGTACTGTTTATCCTCTGGCCCGATATCACTACTAAACTTGCCCAAAAACTCGGTGTGAAACGTGGTGCCGATCTAATTTTTTACATCAGCATTCTTATCTTCTGGTTTGTAGTACTAAAATTATATGCCCGTATCCGTCAGCTCGAAAAATCATTTACACAGATAATCCGCGAAGACGCGCTTAAGAAAGCTTCGGGTCCTTCTTCCAACGAACCAGCTTCAAAATAATGGAAAGTAGTTTAGAAAGAATTGATCCGGATCGTCTCGTAAGTGATGAAACTACCGGTGCCGCAACGCTTCAATTACACCTGCAGCGATATCATTATGCGGGTCGTTTTCTTTTAAAAGGAACCTGCGCAGATATTGCTTGCGGCATTGGCTATGGCGCTTATTTGCTGGCAACGGAGTATGCAAATTCAATCGATCACATAATCGCTGTTGATCTTGAAGAAGCCGCCATTGAAAGAGCCCGTTCGCGTTATGCGCATCCATCCATTGAGTTTTTAGTGAGCGATGCTATGCTCTTCCATCCGGCATTCCCTTTACAAAATATTGTATCGCTGGAAACGATCGAGCATCTGCCCGACCCTGCCGGTTTTGTCCGGAATATAAGCGCCCATTTGGTTAAAGGGGGAAGATTTATTGCATCGGCACCCATCACTCCTTCGATGGATGCCAACCCTTATCACTTGCACGACTTTAGCGAAAGTTCATTTAAAAAATTATTTGAAGATGCAGGATTAACAATGATTGATTCCTTTGTACAAAAACAATCCTATCAATTATTTTCCGTTCTCAATAAAAAGGAGGAACGAAGCAAGGATCTGCGTAAAGGGATATTGGGATATTACCTACGGCATCCAAATAAGTTCTTTTTACGATTGAGTTCACTGCTAAAAGATGGATTCACTAATAAATACCTGGTAGCGGTGTTTGAAAAATTATAGATGAATATTTTTAGTAGTGAGTAGTTTCTTTTCGGCCTCCGTAAGATCAGTTAACGAATAACGTGTAATAGTATTAATTAGAACTTCATCCAATATATCAATGGTGTTGCCAATATTTGATCCATCAGCAGGTTTAATAATCATTATAAGGTCATCTTTTAGTTTACCCATTTGCTGAAGTGCATTCTGCTTTTGGCGAATGATTGCACCAATACCTTCAGTCATCGAATAATTTGTAACCCCGAATAGATTCCTCTCCAGTGCTTTTTCCGGGTCGCCATGATAATAAAAAATCTTATTGTCTTCCATTGGGATTATCGTTAATGCCGTGCTTTCTCCAACCGGCATATTAAGAGCCTCTCCAGCGGGCATTATCAGTTTCATTGCTTTTGGTTCCGACATACTCGTTGTAAATACAAAAAAAGTAATCAGCAGGAACCCGAGATCCACCATGGGAGTTAGATCAACCCGGGTAGATTGTTTTTTAAGTCTGTGAACGCCGGGTTTTTTTTCCGAAGAGGAAGTAGTAATTTCTGCCATAAGCTGGTTTTAATATGAGATGCATCTGAAAATGAATTCCATAATGGTTCTTAATGATGACATAGTAAAAATTGACGTTTTAAACCTTATTTCCCTACCTTTATAAGGATACCTTGCTTAGTACTCATTCTCTTAAATGTGTTGTTTGTTTTATGCGGCGATCAGTTATTACCGGCACTGGCTCCTATATTCCATCCTTTATTCAATCGAACAAGGATTTTGCAAAACATCTTTTTTACGCGGAGAATAATTTACCACTTGAGACGTCCCCTGATGTTGTAGTTGAAAAATTTAAACAAATCACCGGCATCGAAGAGCGTCGCTATACAGATCCCAATCTCAACACTTCCGATATATCCGGCATTGCAGCGAAGAAAGCTATTGAAGACAGTGGGGTGGATCCTGAAACCCTCGACCAGATCATTCTCGCACATAATTTTGGAAACGTAATCAAAGACACTATTCAAAGTGATGCTGTACCTTCTCTTGCTAACCGGGTAAAACATGAGTTGGGTATCAGGAATCCCAATTGTGTGGCTTATGATATTTTATTTGGATGTCCTGGCTGGGTGCAGGGTGTTATACAAGCTGATGCATTCTTCAAAGCGGGAATCGCGAGCAAGGCATTGGTGATCGGAGCCGAAACACTTTCCCGGGTGATTGATGTATATGATCGGGATAGTATGATCTTTTCGGATGGTGCCGGGGCAGCGGTGATTGAATATAAAGAAACCGGAGAGGATGGTTCGGGCATCTTAAGTGCCAGTGTTCAATCGCATAGCCTGGAAGAGGCGTATTATATCAATATGGGTAAATCGTATTACCCCGACAGTAACGATCGTATCCGCTATATAAAAATGAAAGGAAGAAAAGTGTATGAATATGCCATGAAATATGTGCCCCAGGCAATGAAAGATTGTTTGGATAAAAGTGGTACCCCGATCAGCGCTCTCAAAAAAATATTCATTCACCAGGCCAATGAAAAAATGGACGAAGGAATTATTAAGGCACTTTACAAATTATACGACATTGCTAAACATCCTGAACACATCATGCCCATGAGCATTCATTGGCTGGGCAATAGTTCTGTAGCAACGGTTCCCACCTTATACGATCTCGTGCTTAAAGCACAAGTGGAGCATCATGAACTTTCAAAAGGAGATGTTATCTTATTCGCGTCGGTGGGAGCCGGAATGAATATTAATGCGATTTGCTACCGCTATTAACAATTGCTGATATTGCGATTTGGATATTTTGCGATTTTTTTTAATCAAAGAGCTGATAAATTAAATATAGAAATTTCTCCAGAAGGCAATCTCAATATCCCTAAATCTCAAAATCAGCAATCTGAATTTATCCCTCTCAAAACCACCCCCGTTTCCGAAACGCAAAAATCATCCAGATAGGTATTATCAGCATGATTCCAACAGCGATGAAGAATCCATATTGATTATGCAGGTAGGGAATTGTTTCGAAATTCATTCCGAAGATACCTCCGATTACAGTAGCTGGCGCCAGTAAACAGGTAACAATAGCCATTACCTTCATCACTTCGTTCATCTTGAGGTTAACGTTATTAATGTAGAGATCCTGCATGCTTACCATAATATCACGGTAGTTCTCACTCAGGTCGTGTGCCTGGATAATGTGATCGTAAACGTCTTTAAAGTATTTGGTTGTCCGATCGTTCAGTAATTCACTTTCACTTCTGATAATTCCATTGACCAGGTCGCGCACAGGCGCAATATTTCTTTTCAACACAATCAACTCCTTTCGTAACTGGTTGATCTTTGCAAGGCTTCTTTTATTACTGCTACGCACAACTTCTTCTTCTACCAATTCGATCTGCTCACCTAGTTTTTCCATAACAAGAAAGTAATTATCAACGATCAAATCGAGCATGGTGTACAGGAGATAATCAGCGCTACGTTGACGGATCTGGCTCCGGTTGATCTTTAATTTATGACGAAGGGGATCAAATACATCCCGACTGGCATCTTCCTGGAAACTAATAACGAAATTGGTTCCAAGCACGAGGCTGATCTGTTCAATTTCAACCGTTTTCTTTTGCGGGTTATAGTATAACATATTCAGCAAACAATACAACACTCCTTCCACTTCATCCATCTTGGGACGCTGGCCCATACTCAGGATATCTTCCGCGATAAGTGAGTGAATATTGTAATGCGCGCAAACAGATTCTACATCCACTTTGCGTAATCCATCTATATTGATCCAACTGATGCGGTTACTTTCTTTATATCGAAAGCATTCTGCAGTATTTTTAAGTCGCCGCTCCTCCACCGAATCTGCGTCATAATCATATACAAAAGTTACCACTTCATCCGGCTCTATCCTTTCTGCCAACACAGTAGGATTAACATGAAGAATTTCCTTGGTACGATCGGTACCGAATAAATTAGGTAGGTAGAGATAACGAAGATATTTTTCAGGCTTCAGGTTCATTGTGTTAAGGTAGGAAAATTTGATAATCTTTGATTATCAAAAAGAACCAAGAACCGAAGATCCAAGATCCAAAGAAATCTCAAATTAAAAATCTCAAAAGGCTCTCCAAAACTTTGAGAAACTTTTGAGATTTTATTTTTTGTATTCTTTCTTTGATCCTTGATACTTTGCATTTTTTCTTTGGATCTTGGCATCTTGGTTCTTGGCTCTTTATTTCCCGGGTCTTAATTCTTCCCTGATTTCATGTAGTACTTTCATTTGCTCCTCCTGGGTTTTATACAGGTTTGCTATTTGTTGTTGTACTAACAGATCTATTTTCTGGTGCAGGCTTCGGATCTCCATCTCCGCTTTCATATTAATAAGATAGTCGTTCTCGCTACGTTGACGATCTTTTTCCTCCTGCCGGTTCTGACTCATCATGATGATAGGTGCCTGTAATGCGGCAATGCAGGAAAGAATAAGATTCATCAGGATGAAAGGATATGGATCAAAGCGATCGCTTCCCGGGATTAAAACATTATAGACGATCCATGCTGCCAGAATAATCATAAAAGCAATAATAAATTTCCAGGAGCCACCGAAGCGGGCCACTTTGTCTGATATCTTTTGCCCACGCGTAACTATTTCCTGTGGTGGATTCAATAAATTTCTTACAATTAACTCCTCTTCCTTGATCGCTTCATCTACGATCAGCTGGAATTTATCGAGGTATGCTGTACCGTTTTTGAAAAGTTCATCAGTTTCCCTGGTATTCATAAAAAAAATTTAGTGTAAATGTAAACAGTCCGGCATTTTAATAGAGTTTTTTAGCTAAGAGATTAAAAGGGAAAAGGAGAAAAGGGGTGCTTTGAATTTCTTAAATATTCTTTGTCTCCTTTTCTCCTTTATCCTCTTAGCCCTGTATTTGCAATCACTAAATCCACTAGCTTCGTTAATCAAACTCAAGAGTATGAAATTCTTCGTTATTCTATTGTTATTCTTCGCTTCAACTTTCTATCTGTCGGCTCAATCTTCCGGTAAAAAACGGGAGTATTACCAGCTAATTACCTACCAGTTTTCTTCCAGTGCACAAGAGCAGTCAATCGATGGTTACCTGGAAAAAGCGTTATTACCGGCATTACACCGCAAATCTATCAAACAGGTGGGTGTATTTAAGCCTATAGCAAATGATACTTCTGTTCGTAAAATTATTTACGTTCTTATTCCCTCGAGTAAAATGGAAAATTTGGTTGCTTTATCAACCCAACTTCTTAAAGACAAAGACTACCTGCAGGCAGGTAAGGAATACCTCGATGCATTAAATACCAATCCGCCTTACCAACGGATGGAATCAACATTAATGTATGCGTTTGTTATGGCCCCTAAAATGATATTACCTAAACTGACCGGACCCAAATCCGATAGAGTTTATGAATTACGCAGCTATGAAAGCCCTACGGAAAAATATTATCGCAATAAAGTAAAGATGTTTAATGAAGGCGGTGAAGTGGCGCTGTTTGATCGTTTACAATTCAATGCCATTTTTTATGCCGAAGTAATAAGCGGCAGCCGAATGCCCAACCTGATATATATGACCAGCTTTGAAAATATGGATGAACGTAACAAACATTGGAAATCATTTGGGGATGATCCGGAATGGAAGAAATTAGTGTCGATGGAAGAGTATAAGAATAATGTATCGAAGGCGGAGATTATTTTGACCAGAGCCGCTGTATATTCAGATTACTGAGGAAAGTTTTTCGTTTTTGGTTTATAGTTTATCGTTCCTTAGATCGATCATTCCCTAATAAATTCACCTTGCTTTTACTCGGGAATCTTTGAATTTCAACAAAGATAAACCAGAAACGACAAACGATAAACTAAAGTTTCTCAAACAACTTCCTCAACTTCTCCTTCGTCATAATCTTTTCCCAATCCTTGCCTAATGCATTTTCCCAAAGCGGTTTCATTCCCATACTTACACCGATCATTTTTTCGAAATCATCGTCGCTAAGTCCTTTGCAAATTCCGGTAGGAATCTCAATCTTATTCTTCTCCACCATATATTTAAATTCTTTCACTCCAGCAGGATAGTATTCTTCCAAATGATTCATGACGATACAATTGCCAATGCCATGTTTGGTACCCAGCAAATAACTCAATCCATAACTTACCGCATGGGCCACTCCCACCTGTGAGTAGGCTATGCTCATTCCTCCTGCATAACTCGCCATCATTAACTGGTCATCGCTTTCATCATCCCAATGATCTTTTTCAACAAAAACTTTCTGGCAGAGCTGCAAAGCTTTTTCTCCATAGCTTTTGCTGAACTCATTCAAAAAAGTTCCTTCCAGACTTTCGATGCAATGGATATAACAATCCATACCGGTATAAAAACGCTGATTAACGGGTGCATTCGTGGTTAATTCAGGATCGAGTACTATCTGATCGAAGGGAGTAAAGTCGGAATTCATTCCTAGCTTACGCGTGGGACCCGTTAATACCGTTGTACGGGAAACCTCAGCACCTGTTCCACTTAAAGTAGGAATGCCGGCTTTGTAAACTCCGGGGAATTTTACAAGGTCCCAGCCCTGGTAATCCGCGCTGCTACCCGGATTATTCATCATTAACGAAACAGCTTTAGCCAGGTCCATCGTACTGCCGCCTCCGATCCCGATAATACCGCTTACGGTCCCAAACTCGTCTTTCAATTGTTTGGCTAATTTATCAACCTGTGTGGTTTTAGGTTCATATGTTACATCTACAAAAACGATTTTATCTTTTCCACGAAGAGGCACCCGGCCCGCCAACGGTTTTCCTTCAAAGAAATGATCAACCAAAAAGATCATTGGCGCATCTCCTTTGCGACGGGGAACTAAAATTTCATCGAGCTGATTGAACGAACCCCGGCCGAACACTACGTAATCGACCATTTTAAAATTCCGAAACTTCATAATTAATAAATTGAATTAATAGCCGGCATCGCCTTTGGCAAGCCTACGGCGATGCCGGCTATTCAATTTTGAGATAAAACGCAAAGATAACAGAAAGAAGAGGATGCTCATATGAGATAAATGATTTTCAAATTATGTCTAACCGAATGCCTAGTTGGTCGAAATTATTTCCTGTTGACCTGCGCCATCGTAGATTTATAGCGGTTTTACATCATCATCATCCAAAACTTCCCTGCAAAATGGAATATGATAACGACCGGATTGTAAAAGGCACTTATAAACTGGAACTCGCTTGCTGGGTTTTTTTTGTAATCATGAATCCTCTGGTAAATAGCCTGGGAATCTTTCCCTATCAACAAATAACCTGGCCAGTTTTGTTGGGAATAAATATTCTTCTGCTACCCTTCTATATCCTTTATTCAAGATTAATAGTTCCCAAATTTCTTTTTACGAAACGCTATTCAGCTTTTGGGATATTGAGTATTCTCTTCTTCTTTCTGATACAAACAATTTTATTTCTGCTTTACAAGGTTGCATTAACCTTTGTACCTGATGCCACGAAACATTTCTTTGATTATTCAAACAACAGCAGGATCCGGGAAAGCGCCTGGATACTCGTCAATAGTTGCTTAGCTATTGCGATTGCTTATCTTAAGGGAAAACTAGATGAAGAAGAAGTGATAGCGGGGCTGCGCAAAGAAAATACCTTTTATAAGCTTCGTTATTTCCGTACCCAACTGAACCCGCATTTTTTGTTTAATACCCTGAACAGTATCTATTCATTAAGTCTCAATAAAAAGGATAAAACTCCAGAAGTAGTAATCAGGCTTTCGGATATAATGCGTTTCCTGATCTATGAGTGCAACGAAGAAAAGATTCCTCTTACTAAAGAAATTGAGTTTATCTGTAATTATATAGAAATAGAAAAAATCCGTTATGACGCGGATATACAATTTACTGTGGAAGGATCGACCAATGGAGTAATGATCGAACCTTTTCTATTTATCTCTTTCATTGAAAATGGGTTTAAACATGCAATCGATAACTCTTTCGCAAAACCCTTTATTTTTATCACCCTTAAAGTAGAAACAGAACAGATCACATTAAACGTAATTAACAATACCAGTTTGGAGCTGGAAAATCAGGCTAAAAAAATACAGGGAAAAGGACTTCAAAACAGTAAGAGTATATTGGAATTACTTTATCCCGACTCGTATGAGCTGGATATTATTCAAACAGAAATTAAGGAGAGAAAAGAAAGTAAGATCCGGTTGAAAAACGCGCAGGAAAGATTGCAGCGCCTATATCCCGATGCTCATGCACTTGATGTAATTTTGCATAATAATACATTTACCGT
>Ga0157380_10001184_pt1 | contig 16877 bp, 18 predicted proteins | sample S35metaG_FD_119757 | JGI IMG/M metagenome (GOLD analysis project Ga0157380, IMG submission 119757) | Switchgrass rhizosphere microbial communities from Kellogg Biological Station, Michigan, USA - S3-5 metaG | ecosystem: Host-associated > Plants > Roots > Rhizosphere > Soil | place: USA... | reverse complement strand
CGTTGTTTGATATTGGTCTCGCTGGTCCGTTAGCCGGCTTCATCGTCGCGATACCGATCTCGATTATTGGCCTACTCGCCACACAACCGGGCCTGGGCCAGCCAGCACACGGTATCGTCTTTAACGATCCACTGTTCTTTCGCCTCGCAGCGAGAGTGTTTCGCATCCCGCTGGATCCTTATTCTCCAATCAACCCTTACTACATGGCCGCGTGGATTGGTCTACTAGTGACGAGTTTGAACTTGATGCCTGTTGGACAACTTGATGGAGGACATGGAACTCTGTCGGTGTTCGGCGCAACGGCTCACCGAATCATCGGGCGCGTCGCCTTCGGGGTCGTTGCGATACTGGCGCTGCTGGGCTTTTGGTTACACGGAAGCCCGAGTGGATTCTTGTATGCAGGGCTGTTGGGAGTTATGTTGCGCGTCCGTCATCCACAACCGGCGACGATGGAGCCGCTCGGATTGAAGCGCGTGGTGATCGCGGTTATTACTCTGCTGGTTTTCGTGCTTTGCTTCGTGCCGTTCCCGATCACGATCCACTAGTCTACGAAGGGTCCCTCACTCACACTTCTATCTTTCAAACCGTATGTGCCGAAGTCGATGGTGTGGCGAACCACGTTGTCCGAAAACTGCAGTGCAACTAAAACAGCAGGCGTGAGACTTGGACTTAATCTGCTGACAATTCCAATGACTGTAGCTTGCGTACTCGCGACTGCATGCCGCCAAGACTCAGCTGAAAAGCAAGTCGTTGCTGAGCCAGTTGCCGTTCAATCGAATGCGGCGCCAAGCCCAACTCCGGAGCCTGACGTGTCGGTGAAGAATTTCATATCGGATTTCGAGCCCTTAGAAAAAGAAAGAGTTGCTGGCCTTCGTCGTGCGTGGGCCCGCGTTCCTCGAAACAATGATTTTAGAGTCGCTCGAAGTGATGACTTTGGGGAGCCGCGGAGAGTGTTTGACTACGGCGAAATTGCGGGAGCTTACGGTCTAGCGTTGATGGTCATAGATAAGACAAAGCCTGTCGACAGTCGATTTGGTCTCATAATCTTCTTAGAGCGGCCCGGTGATCGATACGATACCTACTGGATCTATCGCGATGTAAATTTAAGATCGTTCAGTATGCAGCGAGCAAGTGGAGACATATTCGTAGAGGAAAAGTTCGGCGACGGCAGTCGTAAATTGTGTGAAATTCAGTGGACCAGGAAGAAGGGACAATGGACGTGCGAGCCTCTGTAGCTTCGCACCCACCAGGTTCCGACGTCGGGATACTGACCTCGCTTATCAGGCAATCGAAGCGGCGGGAAGAAGTCCCTTGATCTCTCGCACAACCTTCGCCACATCTTCCTGGTTAGCCAACGCGATCATGAAGAACTGATAGCCCTGGTGGAAACAGATCAAACCATTCGCGAAGAGCCAGACGCCATCGAGAAACGGGTTGCCGCCAAGTAACCAACTGATCGGCGCCCCTGTAATTCTGCCGGGCTGAAAAATCTGCGCCCACATCGCTGCGCCTGCCGCACAGCTAAACGCACCTAACAACGGCGCCCCAACGTATTTCGCGATGTTTCGTTCAAACTCAACGCGCTGTTGTTCAGCCTCGGTGAGTTCACCTTTGCCAATCAGCTCTTCCTGCGTCTTCAGATGCTTATCAAACTTTTGACTAACTTTCTTCAGCCCGTAAACCGGCAGCGCCGAATGCGTCAACCAATGTGGATGAGCACCAAGGAGAACGGCGTCGAGGCCTGGCAGTGCTGCGCCCATACGGACTCCAAGGACTAACGAAACCGAAACGACTGCCGCTTTACCGGGATTCTCTTTGATCCAGTCGCGAGCTTTGAGCAGGCCCGAAGTTGCGGCTGTAGATGCACGGGTGAACTTCGCACCAGCGTCGTAAAGATTCGACGCTCGATCGTAGTAGTTCTTTGCGTCGCCTAAAACCTCGCCGGCTTTCTTTCCTGCATCACCAGCTACGTCGCGAAAGACATCACTCGCCTTCTTTGCACCGCGAACGGCATCGCCTGCGGCGCGACGAGCGGTGTCAGACACGTCTTTATCCTGTGCGAGACGATCAGCTTCCGACCGCAGACGTTCAGCGCCATTCGCCACGGTTTCAGCGCCCTTACGTGCTGCGTCTTCGGCCGCACGAGCACTCTCTCCTACGAGCTCGGAGATGGAATACTTCTCATCCAGCTCACGCGCTTTGCGAAGAGCCGCCTGCTGCCACTCATCGAGCTTATCTTTGTAGTCGGCCATGTAAATCCTTCGCTGGAAATCTGGAGCTTTAAGTCACTGTCGGCCCTGAGGGCCAGACTCACTGGACAAGCTCATCGGATTGTACGTCAGGAACGACAACTGAGTTCGCGTCCGTGTCCGAATCTGAAGACGATTTGACGGGCTGCCAGGCCACTACCCTGTCTCGGCCTGAACGTTTGGCTTCATACAGCGCAACATCAACCGACTGAAGCATTTCGGTCGAAGTTTGCCCGCCAATCGGACATTCCGCAACCCCAAAACTGGCCGTAATCTTGCCTACCGCCGGGATAATCATTTCACGAATGGACACCCGCAAGCGTTCGGCAACTTCCATCGCACCACTCTGCCCTGTTTCCACCAGAAGGATGGCAAATTCCTCCCCCCCGATGCGCGCCGCGAGATCGATGCCTCGGGTGCCCTCCTGCAAAACGCGACCGAGACTTCTGATGGCTTCATCCCCCGCGCTATGACCGAAGTTGTCGTTAACGAACTTGAAATTATCGATGTCGAGCATCACCAAACTGAAAGGGTGCGCATATCTGAGCGTGCGAGAAACTTCGCGATCCAGCTGTCTTTCAAAACGGCGGCGATTAGCGAGGCCAGTCAAGTGATCCGTAAAAGCGCCCTCTTCACAAACATCGAGATATGCCTTGAACTCCAGAAGTGTGCGGGCGCGCGCCAGGAGCAGATCCAGGTCTGTCGGATCCGTAATGTAACCGAGTGCCCCAACCTCCGAAGCGCGTAGCAGGTCCTGTGAATTGTGCCCCGCGGCTGTTTGCATGATTACCGGGATGAATCTAGTTCGCGGATCCGAGCGAATTTTCTCGGCCAGCTCATATCCGTTCATGCGGGGCATCATGACGTCAGTGATAATTAAGTCAGGCTGAAAAGACGTGACAAAGGCGAGAGCTTCTTCGCCGTCAGTCGCGGTATTTACGTGATAACCCGCCATCCTCAAAGCCGCTTCCAGCAGCTGCAGTTTGTCTGGGTTATCGTCTACTACGAGAATATTGGACCGTGTTTCCATAACCACTTCTAGACCAGTATTGGTCTTGCGCCCCCCAAAGCTTCATGCTAAAGTTCGCCATCGGTATTCGTTCCAGACGCGCTTGCCAAACACCGAATCCGTAAAAATAATCCAATATCGTTAGCAGGCCCGAAATAGAACAAGCGGGTTATTTCCTTACAAGTCACAGCATACTGACCCGCTCCAGAACCGCCTCGAAAGAGCAGTCAAGCTGTAAGAATCGAACAACAGAGGGACACCTTTAACTCGACCCCCAGAGGAATAGGCAGATGAAAGCCGTGCAGCAAGCAAAACGCGCGCGGGATCTAACACCGGCAGATCGCGCTGACATAATTCGTAAGCTGGAGTTTGGTGCAACACTTAGCGATACCCTTATTTCAGACTTAGCTAGTAATTCCGTAGTGCTCGACTTCCGACGTCGCCGATTTGTTTACCGCGCCGGCGATCCTGCCGACTGTCTTTACGCAATCATTCACGGCCGTGTAAAACTTTGTCGCATCGAGACCGGTACCGCACGGGAAGCAGTTATCGACATCCTTCCAGAAGGTTCTCTGTTCGGGGAATCAGCTCTCTATTCAGCTGCGGGGCAACGAGCAAATTCAGCGATCGCCTACGAAAACTCAAGACTCCTGCGAATTCATGTCGCTGATTTCAAACGGGGGATGGCTGAGGATTACCGACTTCATGATTACACTTTCCGCTTGATCGGTCAACGCCTTGAACATGCCGAGCGGCGCCTTGCCGACTTCGCACTTAATGCGATTCCAGCGCGCCTTGATCGGTTGCTTCAGGAGTTTTCCGACAGATACGGGGTTTCTGAGCCTGAGGGCGTCCTGATTGATATTCCACTCCCTCACCGGGAGATTGCCTCCATAGTCGGCTCCACGCGCGAAAGCGTGACCGTGCGCTTGAACGCGATGCGACGCGAAGGTACCATCGAATTCGTCAATCGAAAGATTCTGATCAAACGGCCGGCTTCACTCGTCTAACACGAAGTCCCGGCCGTAGCGTTACGGCCGATGCCCAAGTGTCCAACCTGCGGTAATCCTGTCGAATGGAAAGATAATCCTTTCCGACCATTCTGCTCTGAGCGCTGCAAACTAGTTGATCTCGGAAAATGGGTCGACGGCGAATACCGAGTGCCCGGCGAAGAGTTACCACCTGAAGCAGTTGAACAACCCGCGCGCACCATCGACATCGACAACGACAATTAAGGGCTGATGTAGAATGGCTTCCCGTTTTGAAGTCATGGTGTTCATGTTAGCGCGTTTCTCAGGCATGGTTGCTTGCGGTGTGCTGTTGGCGATTAGTGTCGCTTGTGAAAACGCTGATACTAATAAGACTCCGGTGGTGTCTGGCCCACCGAGCACGACGTTTCCGATGCCACCGGCAAGCGGGAAGTCACTCAACGACATGGGCTGGCAGTTAGCCGACGGACAGCGCAATCTTTTTTCTCAATACAGTGGTAGCGTCTTAATCCTCGACTTCTATGCAACCTGGTGTTTGCCGTGCAGGAAGAGCATTCCGCAACTCGTCGGGCTTCAGGATCGTTTTAAGGACCAGGGGTTAAGAGTTGTTGGCCTGAATGTTGGTGGTCCAAATGATTGGCCCAAGGTGCCGGAGTTTTCTCGCGAGCTTAAGATTCAATACACGCTGGCAGTTCCCGATGCGGATTTGAGTGGTTTCCTGCTCTCGGACAGCCAGCAGATTCCGCAAACCTTCATTTTTGACCGGCAGGGACGTTTGACAAAACGCATTATTGGCTTTTCCGACAGCGACAGCGAAGTTCTCAGAACCGCGGTTGAAAGCGCGGTGCTTGCGAAATAGGCTTTGGAGTGCGGCGACCTGGCGCCGCTTTTGGTCTTAGTGCTGCGACAAGTCGCAGCGGGGAAAGCGGCGCCAGGTCGCCGCACTCCAAATCGAATATTAGAGGCCCCATCATGCTTCGTGAAAAACTGATCGACAAGAAAGTTGGGCAGGGAAAGTTTCGCTGGCGCAGTCATGAAGTCTCGCGTATCGAGGGTCTAAGCGATGCGGTGTTTGGTTTCGCCATCACGCTGCTAGTGGTTTCACTTGAGGTGCCGAAGACCTTCACCGAACTTTCGCAGATGATGAATGGCTTCGGTGCCTTCGCCATTAGTTTTGTGCTCCTTTTTCTCGTGTGGTTCAACCAGCACAAGTTCTTTCGGCGGTACGGCCTTCAGGACGCTCCAACAGTTTGGTTGAATGCTGCGTTGCTCTTCGTCGTCCTCTTTTATGTCTATCCTCTTAAATTCTTATTTACTTTCCTCGTCAACAGATTCACAGGCGGACATGGTGAGATACGATTGCCGAACGGCAACATCGAGGAGATGATTCAAAACGACGGCCAGATGGGCACGCTGATGCTTATCTTCAGTGCCGGCTACTTCGCAGTCTTTGCCGTATTTGTTCTTCTTCACTTACATGCTTATCGCAAACGCGAGATGCTGGAACTGACAACGGTCGAACGTTTCGACACCCTCAGCAGCGTTCAAGAGAGTGCGCTGAACTGCGGGATTGCTTTGCTGTCTATTTGTATCGTCTTGATCGGCGGCGCACGCTACGCCGGTTACGCTGGAATGATCTATATGGCTACTGGAATCGTCATGGGCGTTCACGGGTATGTGATGGGTTCACGACGCCAGAAGCTAGTCAAACAACAAGAGTCGGATCCGGCATCTGCAGCCGCTCTTGGGCCGGAATTTGCCAACGAATGAATCAGGTTACATTTTGAGAAAAGCCAAAATCCTAATTACGCTCGGCCCCGCATCGCGAGAACCAGAAATCGTCGAACAACTGTTGGTCGCGGGTGCCAATGGCGTCCGCATAAACATGTCTCACGGCACTCACGACGAGAAGGCCGAAGACATCGCACGAGCGCGCGCCGCAGCGCAGAAATTAGGTCTTCCCTTAGCGGTGTTAGTTGATCTCTCCGGCCCGAAAATACGCACCGGCGAACATAAAAGCGATCAGCCAGTTAAGCTCGAAACCGGTGCGCGCTTCATTATCACTACCACTCCAATCCAGGGCGACGAAACGCGCGTCTCGACTAACTACGCAGATCTCTCGCGTGTAGTTAAACCAGGGACTCGTCTACTGCTCGATGACGGTGCGATAGAGTTGACGGTCGAAAGTACGACAGACACTGACGTCATCTGTCGTGTGGTTAATGGTGGTCTACTCGGCGAACGCAAAGGAATCAATCTGCCAGGAGTCACACTGCCGATCGATTCGCTCACTGAAAAAGATATTGTCGATCTCAAGTGGGCAGTTGGACAGAAGGCCGATTACATCGCATTGTCCTTCGTGCGTCGCGCGAGTGACTGTGAACGGGCCAAGAGCTTGATTCAGGAAGCGGGCGGAACAGCACCGCTTGTCGCAAAAATCGAAAAGGCCGAAGCGATTGATCATCTGGACGCGATTATTGCCGCAGCCGATGGAGTGATGGTCGCACGCGGCGATCTCGGTGTGGAAACAAGCGTCGAACTGGTTCCCGTCTATCAGAAGCGAATTATCGAAAGGTCCGTCAGGGCGGGAAAGATGGTTATCACCGCGACCCAGATGCTCCAGTCGATGGTGAGTAACCCTCGGCCAACACGAGCGGAAGCTTCAGACGTTGCTAATGCTGTTTGGGACGGCACTGACTGCGTGATGCTATCGAATGAAACTGCCACCGGCGCTTACCCGGTTGCTGCGGTTAGTACGATGGCCCGCATTATCGATTCCGCTGAATCGGGTCGAGAAAAACCGCTTAGCTCTACATTTCTAGCCGGTAGACAATCGGGCCGCGTAAGTCGTGCTTTATGTGAAGCAGCAGCATATGCAGCGGAAGAGATGGGCACGAAAGTAACCGCCGTCTTCACAGCTTCGGGATTGATGGCTCGACGCTTGTCTTCACTGCGTCCGGATCAAAGGATCATTGCGCTCACACACAAGCCTGATGTGCTATCAGAGTTGGCGTTAGTTTGGGGCGTTGAACCGCTATTGACTCAGCAGGCACACAGCACCGAAGAAATGTTGAAGCACGGCGAGCATTCGTTGTTGGAAGCTCGTGTCGTGGAGCCTGGTGAGATGATTGTAGTGATGGCCGGAAGACTGTCGGGTTTGGGACTCTCCAGCTCGGTAACGATGTTTACTGTCGCGGGTGAGCTAAGACCGACACGATAACAGGAGCAGGAGCAGCAGACCGAGCAGGAAAAGACAGGAACAGGGGCACCAGGCAAGCGCAGGAAAAAAAAGAGCAGGAGACGATTCTTCCTGCTCCTGCCCGGTGCTCCTGCTCCTGTTTTTTGCTCCTGCCTTCTGCTCCTGCTCCTATCTATTCGGCGCGGACCATTTCTCCAACAGCTTTATCCTTCGCCTCCTCCGCCGCCAATTGCGCCGGCGTCTTCTGCGGGTCACGCCAGTTATCAAGTATTCCTACTTGATGTACGCACTGTAGCGTGCACGTGGGAGCGCACCACTTTTCTGTCTTGTACTCACGATCAAAATCTTCCATTGAGTACTTCTCAAGCGGAATGCCGGGATATCCACGCTGCTGCGAACACCAGTGGACCAAACCCTCTTCACAGATGTAGAGGTAGCGCGCGCCGGCACGACAGCGCCAGTTGTAGGGCTTTCCCTCCGCGATGCTGTCCTGGAACCAATTCAATCGCGCGTGATCCTTGTTACCGAGCTTCTTAACTTGTTGGAAGAGCGCTTTCTCGTGACTCGATAGCGGCTTGAGTGTGCCATCGCTGTCATGAATCACGCCGACGGTTGTGGAGAACCCGAGTTCAGTCGCGCGCTTCGCGACGGTCAACGCATCTTCCGGATTCTTTATTCCACCACCGATAACGGAATTAATGTTGACATGAAACTCCGCATGTTCAGACAAGAAACGGAGTTTCTTATCCAACACGCGCAGACTCTTGCGCGACACCTCATCGGGCTCGACATTATCAATACTAATCTGGAGATACTCGAGACCGGCCTTGTTTAGCCGTTTGATACGTTCGGGCGTGAAGTAGTAGCCGTTCGAAATCAGGCCCGCGATCATGCCGCGGAAGCGGATGTGGTGAATGATGTCGTCCAACTCTGGATGCATCATCGGCTCACCACCGGAGATCGTAACGATCGAAGTGCCGAGATCGGCGAGCTTGTCGAGTCGTGAATTGACTATCTCGAGATCGATCGGTTTGGAAGTGTGGTCGTATTCGTTGCAATAACCGCAAGCCAGATTACAACGTCGCATCGGGATCAGGTGCGCCAGCACCGGATGTCGACTCGACAACAAAGCGCGACTGATGAAGCTGGCTTCGCGCAGTTTAAGCTTTAAAAAATTAGAAGTCCGCATTAATAGTCAGGCCCGTGCTCACTCGCTAAATTGACGCGAAGAATATTAAACAAGAATGAAGAACGCAAGTGGACCAATTTCGGAGTGCGGTGACTTGTCACCGCTTTTGCGCCGGCAATTCGCTGCAGAACCAAAGCGGCGATCCCGACGCGTCGGGACCGCACTCCAAAGCTCCAAAAGCAAAAGGCCCTGTTTGTTAGACAGAGCCCATGTGGCTGTCAGTTTGCTGAACTCGTTAGCTCTTAACGATTTTCACGTCGCCTTCATACTTAACGTTGAAATCATCAGATTTGATCGGCACGTTCTTCTCTAGGCTCGTCAGACGCATTGTGGTCGAATCGTCGTTCTTTTCCACGATCTTTGTCTGAATGGGCATGCCGTTGGAATCGATCCAGACCTCGGCGTACTTGTAGCTCGCATTTCCCTTGGGCACGAGTGTCAGATGAATCGTACTCACGCCACCCCACAACGTTTCTTCGCGCACGTCCTTGACAGGTTGGAACCGCGCCTCAAGTTGCTGTCGGCTCATGTACATCATTTCGAGCATGCCGCCCGCCTTCGGTGCTTTGTTCGAAGTACCGGTATACGCAGTCTTTTGCGCTGGACGATAGATCGTGTACTTCCCGTTCTGCACTGCAATGATTTCGCGTCGCGGCCTGCTCCAATCAATTCGAACCGACGCTTGACGGCCCGATCCCGGAACATAAATCACGACACCCTGAAACTTGTCAGACTCCCCGATTTGCGAGTTGTATTTCTCCATGCTGACGCCGGCGCGAAGTGTCTTCAGCGTCTCTCGATTCTTCTCCATGCGCGAGAGGACAGAACTCACCAGTCCCGCGCCCTGGGCGTTTGCATTCGTCGGGCAAACTATCGTGAGCGAGACAAGCATGAAAAGCGCCATCACGCTCAGGGGCATAAATCTCTTCATAAAAACTCCTGCGATCATTGTTTCCCTTCTACGGATCTCAAAAAACCGAGCAATTATAGGGAATGACTACTGTATGTCAACCTCAAACCCGAGGGTCCTTCCATCGTCGCCAATTACCTTTCGAACCCTCAAAACCTTTGCGTCGGACCGACCCGTCACCACCCTAACCTGTTCCTCGATCTTCGACGTATCTGCTTCACTCGCAACAACTTCGGGGGTCAAAACGATCGTCTTGGCAACGGGGTTTTGATGCGCGATTGCCTGCGGTCGTTCGCCATTGTCAAACCAACCTTTTGGCGTCAAGAAGATAAATACAAGACAAACCACACATAACAGGTCCCATTGCCAGGTGTTCCTTGCGTAATTCCAGAAGAAAATCTTCTTCAGTGTGGTTAGCAGGACTCGCACTTCTCGTAGCTAGCAAGTTGGCAGCCACTGGAACCGTGGCTGGCGGGTCGATTTGATTCTAACGTGTTGGTTAAGGACCTGTAAACGGTTTTCACAGCCTGACACCCGGGGAATGCTCCACAATGTGGCCATCCCGCATGTGTACGATTCGCTTGCACATTGCGGCCGCCTCGGGGTTGTGCGTGATCATCACTATGGTCTGGTTGAACCTGTAATTCAACTCCTGAAACATATTTAGCACCAGCGTCGAGTTCTCAGAATCGAGGTTTCCGGTCGGTTCGTCAGCCAAAACAATTGCCGGACGAGTGACTACTGCGCGTGCCAGAGCCACGCGTTGCTGCTCTCCTCCGGACAGTTCCAGAGGTTTGTGATGCAGCTTATCTTCCAAACCGAGCAGGCGAAGCACCTCCCGCCGTCGAGTCGGATCGCCCCCGCCGTTGCCATGTATCCGCTCCGCTAGTCGGAGATTTCCGTCAGCGGTCAATGTTGGGAAAAGATTGAAGCGTTGGAAGACGAATCCGATCTTTTTACGTCTGATTGCTGTACGTTTGGCGTCCGAAGCTGCGGTGATATCCTCACCATCAATGACAATCCGACCACTGGTAGGCGTTAGCAAACCGCCGAGCAAATGAAGCATCGTCGACTTGCCGCAGCCTGAAGGTCCCATGATAGCGACGAACTCGCCTTCCTGGACGTCCAACGACACGCCGCGCAATGCCGGCACATCGACCTTCCCGATTCGATAGACCTTTACTAGATCTTCAGCTTGTAGAATTCGTCTCATCTAAAGTGCGCGACCGCGTGTGGTACCCGCCCGGAAGGCTGAAATGGTGACAACGAAAACGGTGGAACGCTTCTGCAAACAGGCCCGGCGTCAGATTTCAAACGTCAGATGTTAATACATCTGCAGTCTCTTATCTAGCGCGCATTTTTTGATTACTGATTCGCGGTGATTCTCTTCTGCGCGTCGAGATCGACCTCAGGCAGTTGTCGTTTGTTCTGAAGAACAAAAACCTCCGGTTTATACGGTTTGTTAAGTTGGACCGAAGTTGGCTCCTGATAACTAATGCTCAGCTTGTATTGGTCCTGTGGGCGCGTGATTACAACGCGCGAAGGCAACGAGGCAGTTGTATTTTCGCCAAAGACTCTCTCGTTGAAGTAGGAAACATCGGTGACGAGTAAACCACGATCGTCGTAGCTTTGAATGCGCGCCAACCTGATTCCGTTGACTCGATCGAACCAGAAACGCCTGAGCACGCGCGACTCGTTGTTCGCAGGCGGCGAAAGTTCCTCGAGTAGATAATAACCACGCAACACTCGACTTTCCTTCTTCGCCTGGGGGCGCGGATCAGGCTCTTCCTGGAAGTATTCACTTTGTGCGTAGATATTGCCGGTTGTTGGATCAATCGGCCGGATCATCAACGCATCAGTCAAATGCTGAGGACGCAGATTAGATAGTGCGCTGACGGTTTTCTTTTCACTCTTATTACCGTCTTTTGTATTGGTGGGTTGAGACTGGTCCTCGAGCTTTTGATATACGGCGCTGTTCGTTCCTTTGACAAAGCGCTTGTACTTTTCTTCGCCCTGGAAGACAGCAACTGCGAAGTGCTCTCCGTCAGACGCCATCTCCACCAGGTCAACAAAACTAAACTGAATCACGAGATAGATCCGGCCAGGCCTCTGCATCGTGATCGTTCCATCTACCTGCCGGTACTTATCTGCCAGGCCCACAGCGGCAAAAGACGTGTCTTCAAATTGGATATCGATCCGACCGTGAAGTGACTTAGTGGTCGACAAACGATTCGCTTCTTGAATCAATCTGTCCTTATTTGCATCGGCTAACGGCTCGAGCAATTGAGGAACTTGAACGCGTTTTGAGGCACGAAACAGACTACACGCAGAGTTAAGAAGTACTGCGGTCACGAGAAATAGTAAGACCGCGGCGCGCAGCACGTGAGATCGGTTGACATTGAAAGGTTTGGGCATTCACGAAAGCCTTTGGTGACAGATCTTACCTCAAACTTATGTGTTTGGAGCGCAGATATCTGTCACTGTTTTCCACCGCCTTCTTTCAAAATTGGCGGTCACGCTAACAAAGACAAGTTTTTGTTGTCAATCCACTTAATTAACGAGTTTCGAGTTTTGCGTTTCCAGTTTTAGTCCGAATTTCGGGTGATTGAACGAAAAACTCGCTCATTCAAACTCGGAGCTAGTCCAGTTCCAGTGGAGGCTTGCCAAATTTTTCCCTCAGACGCGTGATCCCGTTTGTTATCGCCGGTCTTTTGAGCAGTTTCTGTTCCACAGTTCGCTTGCCGGGAAAATCAACCAGCATTACTCCTAATAGCACCGTCAATAGACCTTGCCCGGGCACGCCAGGTAGAGAAAGGACGATGCCAACTGCGACGAGCAGAACGCCGAGCAAGTTTTTGCCGATTACTTTTGCCGCGTGAACGGCCGGGCGCGGGCCCGCCCAAAATTTGGTCTTTCGGTTTTTCTTGAAATAGTCAGTTGGCAGCTTGACGAGGATAAACGTGACGATCGCCAGATTCCCGATGAAGGTAACCAAAAAGATCAGCGCTCCGATAAGAGCTGATCGCCAGGTTATGTTTCCAATGATATCGGAGACAAAATCAGTCATTGTTAGCGTGAAATCTGTCTCCGCGTCTCCAGCAACGACTGGAGCACCTGTTGCACGATCTCACGAGCTGGCGGTTCCAGTTGAAAGTCGGCATCCGAGGCGACTTCCCAGAATTCATCCAATCCACGTGCGCCCGCGCGTTCCAGGGCAAGCGCTTCAACTAATAGGTCGATCACATCCGCAGCTTTCACCAATCTGGCTTCCAAGCTGCGGCGTTCTTCATAGTCATCGTGCAGTTTCTGATACAAGTTCTCGCTTGTATCAGCTGATTCAACGATCTCCCCGAAGGCTGCTTTCTCTGCGCGCTTCCTAACATCCGCACCAAAGTATTCGCCGGCCGTTCGCGGCATGTCGCCAACACGAGTCTCTGCCCAGTCGTGGAGCAAAGACATACGAAGGATCTTTTCAACGTCAAGGTCGACGCCTTCGCCGCGAATCCTGTCTGCGAGAACCATTGCGGTAATGCTAACACCAAAGGAATGCGCTGCGACTGATTCAGTTCCATTCGGCAGCCCACGCAAAATCCAACCTGTTCGATCCAATCGCTTCAAACGTTGCAATTCGATCAGTAGCGAAAGTATTGGTTCGGGCATTAGGTGCAGGACTATTGAAAGGGGAAATAGTGAAGGAATTTAACTTTCGACGCTCAGACTTTAACGACAGGCGCTGTGCTCGCAGCCGCAGCCGATTTCCATGACACCTGACTTCTCAGCGTTCTCACAATACTCGCCGCAATACTTGCTGTCTTTCGGCGCACGACAGTCGCAAGCTGGATGAGCGCACTTCTTATCACTGTCTTCAGCCATAATTACTCCCTGCCCTTCCCGGGGATCGATTGTCTGTGGTTCCAATGCTAGAACTGGGAACCAATCGGGTCAAGGAGTGTTCGAATCACTGCGCGGGGCGAATAATGATAGTGCGCTGTTTATCGCCAACGGTTAATGTCATCGGCCTATCCAGCTGGATCGGATGAGTTTCTCCATCAACGCTGATAAGTAGTCTCGCTGGAATCGCCGATACGACTGGAGGTGTCGCTACTGGAACCATTCGTGGCAACAGATTGGTCGCCACGATACGCCAACTTGTGGCAGAACAGCGAATGCGGATGCCTGGTGTGTCAGTCTCAAACGATTCGTTCACCGCAAGCGCGTCTGCTTTGAAGATGCCTTCACCGCAGCGCACTCCGGCAGCATCGTAAAACGTCACAAGGCCAGAGACGAAGGCGTAGGGCACCGAGCCTGCGTGTCTGACAATCATTCGAATGTTAGTGACGGGCGTCTCTTGAGCGCCATTAAGCGCTTTCGTCGACAGCGTCGCCTCGAGCGCAGGCGCGCCGTTGGCGTCGAGTGCCACAGCGCGATCCGTCAAAGCAACAGCCCTTTCACTCGTCGGGTTCTGCTGCGCCGACGCAACAACCGAAGATAGACACACGATGATCGCTGGGACCAAAATTTTTCTCATCACCTTTGCCTCCTGAAAGCTGATTCTATTGCCGCATCGATCTTTCACGCAAACATCTTAAAGACGAATGGTGCTACACGCGCGGCAGCACTGCTGCTCCGCGAGGCATGATGTAGCCGCTCGTTCCGAACCCAATCTCATCAATTGCCTGCGATAACGTTCGAGCTGGAATCATTCGCATCTTACGAACGTCTGGTTCGTCCAACTGCGAAATCAAATAGACTCGATACCTTTCGGCTTTGGTTAGCAGTGCCCACGCCGTTTGTCCGTTGACTTCATAACCTTTCCGCAGTCGGTTTTCGAGAGCGCGCGAGTTGGGCTCATCAAACCACTTGAGAAAGTCGGAACGTCCGAAACCATCACGACATTCAGCCAGCAACACAATCGCACCGCCATCATCGCAGGCATATGAGGCCATATCGAGCGCTTTGTGTGCCTGGATCAAATTGATGTCGTAAGGCGACCCTCCGCAACTCGTGATCACGAGCTTCCGCTTCTCTGGTATGCGAATGGAGTGGTGATTCAAATAGTAGTCGCACGCTGCGCGGTGACTTGAACGCCAATGACCGCAGAATACTGCGACAACCCGACCTCTTTCGTCGATAATTGTGTTTACTCCAAATGCCGGGCCAATCATCGCAGCGATGCGTTCGCATGCCTCATGAACCGCGTTGCCATCCAGCAGACCCGTTCCGACGCCAGCTCGTCGTCCACCAGATTCAAAGTCCAACGCGAACATGTGCGTTTCCTCAATCGCCGCCGCGGAGGAGAGACCTGGACAAATAGACTTACGACCTCCGGTAAATCCAGCAAAATAATGGAAGCCGACTCCACCGATGATGATCACACGTGAAAACTCCCGCAGTGCCCGGTTAACTTCGACTTTGGCCCCACGTTCAGTCATTCCGATGTGCACCAGGGACGATTCGTCGTAAGCATTGTGATTCAAAGTCTTAATGCGTTGCGCTATGAAAGGGCTGAGTAGCTCTCTCTTCTCTTCCTCCGTAACAGCGCGATGAATACCAGTGGCGAAGATGATGGCAATATTCGAAGGGCTAACGCCGAATTGAATCAGCCGTCGCACAAGTAGATTAACGATCTGCGCACTTCCCGTCGCTCTGGTTGCGTCTGAAACGACGATTAAGACGGAATCGTCTGTTGAAACGAGTTCATCGAGCGGTGGTGAGTCTATCGGTGAATCAAACGCCTCGCCAATCTTTTCATCGCGCAAGGGATTCTCTGTTGTTGAGTCGGGAGTGAGAATCGTGTATTGCGATCCATCAAACTTGAATGCGAACGACGCATCACCGTAACGCAAATCGATTTCAGGCATAAGAGATCGCCCGTTCAGAGGCCAAACTCCACCATTGCGCGTTCGATAACATGAAGCGATGCAAAATCCGTTTCACCGGCAGTGCGGGCCTCGGCGAGCCATTTGCGAAGCTGCTTTGCTTCCTCCATCGAACCGATGCGGCAGGCGCCGGTCAATGCGAGCGTGACGAGCGAATCAGGGGCACCGTGCGTAACGAGAGCGGCCTGGAGAGCCGCCTGTTCCCTTAAGTCGAGCGTCAACAGAAGATTTAGCTCCATTGAAATACTCTTCTACATTCGTTCAGACTTGAAACACGCTGTGCCTGCGTGGCAGAAGTGAAATGTTTCGTCTTCGAAATCCGGCGTCTCCATTTGGATAGTGAGGTGGTCGACGCCAAAACGGTCGTGCAACTTCGTCCGTAACTCTTTGAGCAAGTCGGGCTGCGACACACTAACGCCATGGATCACGTGGGCGCTCAATGCTTCCCGTCCGGAAGTAATGGTCCAAACGTGCAGGTCATGGACATCGTCAACGCCGGTGGTGTTCAAAATCGCGTCTTCTACGGCCGCTAGGTTGATATGCGCGGGTGTGCCTTCAAGCAGCACGTTTGTTGACTCTTTGATTAAACGCGCAGAGCTCCAGATTATCAGCAGGCCGATCACAACGCTGAATAATGCGTCGGCCGCGTACCATCCGAACCACGTCATGACTAAGGCTGCGGCAATCGCAGCAACCGAGCCCAGCGCGTCACCCATAACATGAAGCCACGCCGCGCGAATGTTGAGATCAATTTCATCACGACTGTGTAGAATCCAGGCGCAGATGAGATTGATACATAAACCGCCTGCAGCAATAAGCGCCATCGGTTGACTTCGCACGACTTGAGGCTGGAGCCATCGCTCGTATGCTCCGTAAAAAATGAGCAGCGACATCACTACGAGCGCCACACCATTAACCAGAGCGGCGATAATCTCCAAGCGATAGTAACCGAATGTCTTGCTTGGGGTTGCAGGACGTGATCCAAACCACACGGCAGCTAAAGCGAGGGCCAACGCTGCAACATCAGTGAACATGTGACCAGCATCAGCGAGGAGCGCGAGCGATCCGGTCCACCAACCACCCATCACCTCAGCGATCATGTATCCTGCCGTTAGCAGGAGGACGACACCTAAACGCTTTCCGCTTTCAGACGAATGGCGATGGCGATGGACATGGGCGTGACCATCGCGATGCGGCTGCTCTAAGACTAGTTCTCCCGAACGCATCAGCTTATTGTAACGCAGGGCTTTGGACAAAAAGCGAAAATCTAGCTGTAAGCTCAAGCCTTCTCATTCTCCCAAGCTTGAGCTTGGTTTGGATGTCGCTCCGAGATCCCCAACCTGAAGGTTAATGAGAATGAGAAGGTTCAGTCTTTTACAGCGTTTGGATTTCCCTTTTGGCCAAACCTGTAGCAGGTCAAACTCAACGACTGATCACAAGCGCTCAGTAACCT
>Ga0157380_10001183_pt1 | contig 16891 bp, 11 predicted proteins | sample S35metaG_FD_119757 | JGI IMG/M metagenome (GOLD analysis project Ga0157380, IMG submission 119757) | Switchgrass rhizosphere microbial communities from Kellogg Biological Station, Michigan, USA - S3-5 metaG | ecosystem: Host-associated > Plants > Roots > Rhizosphere > Soil | place: USA... | reverse complement strand
CATCGCGAGATCAGGAATCCGAGGATCGCGAGAGCTGCGCCTGACAACGCATCGGCGGCATAGTGATATCTCCCCACGACGCTTCCGAGTGCAATGGCGAGCGCCAGCATCCCGAGCAGAAGTCCGGCAAGTGGGAGGTGTACGCCGACCGCCAGCGCGGTCGCAAGCGAGGCGGCGGCGTGTCCGCTCGGAAACGTGTTCAGCTGAACGCTCGCGACACCGAGCACGCTCAGGTTGAGGCGCTTGACAGGCCCGGACGATCGCGTTGACGTACCTTCGATTGCGCGAGGCGGTCGTGTCGGGAGCCACGGCAGCACGCCGTAACACCCGAATACCGCCAGGAGTACTGCGGTCCAAAACCTGTCGAACTCTTCGCCTAGGCCAGCGAAGTACAAGCACGCGATGCCGGCGGGGACCATCGGATAACAGAAGAGATATGCGAGCTCGAGAAACTCGATCACAGCACGCGGTGCGCGCGAACTGATCGTGTCCACGCGCCAGCGACGGTCGAGTGTCAGCAGTGTGCGTTCAAATACCTGGTTCGTGCCGGTCACCAAGAGTGCGGGAAGCCTGTAGCCGATCACGATGTACACGAGCGGCATCCAATCTCGCCACAACACTGCCGGGGTGCCGAGCCTGGGGATCGTGAAAACCGCGATCAGGACTGCCATCGACATTCCGATGGCGCTGAGTCGCTTCTGTCGACTGATGGAAGGCAGAACGGCGGCGGCGCCAGCCAGGTAGGCGAAATACGCGACGACGATCCCTTCCGACGCGCGTAGTCCCACCTGGACACTTTGGATCAGAATCTCGTCAGCAGACGAATGAATGCCGATCGCTTTGGCTGTGGCACCTGCGCGGCGAAGCGCTCGTTGTCTGCGTCCTGAATCCCCGGATTCGCGTATGAAGTGTTGAAGATGTTGTTGATCGTCGCCTGTACGGCCCAGCCCGGTGCGAACTGATAGGTCACGGCCAGGTTCGCGATTGCGTACGGATTGATTTGCCGTGAGCTGGCGGATAGGTTCGCAAGAGGCTCGGCGTATCGGTGTCGGCTGCCTTGCGTAGCCAAGTACTCGGACAGGCCCCGTGATGGCGGTTCCAGACTGCGTGCGCCCGCAATGTTGACACGCAGGCTGCCGGACAGATTTCGCCAGCCGCCTCCGATGCCGAGCGTCCCCTGGTGAGCTGCGATGGCGCCCACCTGGAGCGCGCCGCTCGACCCTTCGGAGAACTCAGGGTGTGTATAGGTGTAGTTGCCGAACAGTTCCATGCCTCGGGTCCGCCAACCCGCGTTCACCTGGCTTCCCCACACATTCAACGACGCGCTGTTGTTGTAGGCGCGCTTGAAAACAGGGGTGTTGAAGAACTGCTTCACCAGCTCGCGCCGATCATCCGGGTCCGTGACCTGACCGAGCGCATTGATGAAGCATGTTTCAAGCCCGCACGTCGTGAAGTACCACTCCTCGGCGAATCGATCGCTGAAGCGGCTGAAATCGCCGTTCAAGGAGGAGTACAAGCTTTGGGCTCCGAGACCGATCACGTGCTTATATGACGCACGGTACACGCTGACGTCCAGGGAATGCGACACACCCTGGTGACTCGCGCTGCCCTCGATGCTGTTGACGCGTTCGGGTTCGAGATTCTCGGCTGGGTCGCGAATGCCCGGCGGAACGCTCGAGAAGCGCTCGAGCGGCGCCGGATCCTTGAACGCCTCGGCGTAGATGGCCTTGAACACGAACTGACGCGGTGAATAGATAAAAGCGAGCCGTGGCGTCGCGACCGTACCGTAGCTGCGTCCGACGTTGACGTTGACGTCGCCGTGGTCGAGTCTCCACGCCGCGACCAGCTTGACGTTTGGTGAGGGGTTGAACGACGCTTGCCCGAAGACACCGACGTCGCGTTCCGCCATGTGCTCTCCGCCGTCGGTTGGCTCCTCCAGCGTTTGCCCGGGTGTCTGCCGGCATGTCGCACGGTCGGATGCCCATTCGAGGAACTTCGGCGCTTGCTCGTAGATGCCGAGCACGACGGGCCAGTAGTAGGCAAGGCGATCTTCAACCGACATGTTGACCCAATCGCCGTTCAGCATGGTGAGCGGATCGAAATTCGGGCTGACTTTGACCTGCTCCTGGTCGACCACGTTGCAATTCGACGACTTGGAATAGTCCATCTGCAGCGAGCCGTAACGCAGGTCGATGCCTCCAAGGACGCTCAAATTCGAGCGCGGCCGGTACAGGACATTCAGTTCGTTCCGCCACTGATTCGACGATTGCGCGAGGCGGGTCTGCGCCCAGAACGCCGGCGTCTCGTCTTCGATGTCGCTGTATCCCAGCGGACCGGTCACATAGCTCTGCAACAGGAAGGCGGACGAATCGGGATGGAGCTCGTGGATCTTGGCCTGGCCGAAGTAGCTCAGGCGAAGGTTTCCGGACAACGGCGTCGAATACCGGACGTAGAGAGAGGTCTGGCCCGGCGACCAGATGTTGCCGTTGAGCGCGCCCGGTTCGGCCCACTGCGTGCTGGCTGAGGCCGCGCCCTCACGTATCCGCCACATCTGCAGTCCGAAGAGAAAGTCGTTGATCTTCAACTTGCCCGAGATCATCCAGTCGTCGGTCAGGTCGCTGTAGCCGAGGGCGGTTCCGTTCAACGATTGCAATGCCTGGCCATCGAGCCGTCTCGCTTCCGCTCGAGGGTCCACCTGCTTACCGCTCAAAAAGGTAAAAGCCTCCTCGCTGATGCTCAGGTATCTCTTTTCATAGTCATATTTCCACTCATCGAATCCGGAAAGGTCCTGCTCGTCGGACCGGAACAGCCGCCCCGTGAATGAGAACGACGCCCTGCGGAATCGCCCGGCGACCGTGCCGTCGATCGATTTCGTGTTCCAACGGCCGCCACCGACGCGCACGTCGGCGGCGAGGGCCTTGCCTTCGGTCAGCATGTCATCCGGGTCGAGGGTGAGCACGTTGATCACGCCGAGGAACGCGTTCGCGCCATACATCGTCGAGGCGGGCCCGTAGACGACCTCGATGCGGTCGATGTTCGAGAGCGGGTATTGCCGGGAGATATAGGCGATGTTGGAGTGCAGATCGTTCTGCTCCACGCCGTCGACGAGAAACAGCGTGCGATTGGTCGCATTGGAGCGGTAACCGCGCTGGTAGACGTTCGAATAGCTCTGGCCGTTGATGCGCGAAATGTCGAAACCGGGCAGGTCGTGGAGTACCGCTTCGAGATCCTGGTAGCCACGCTGCCGGATCTGCTCGCCGGTCACGACGATAACCGTCGCCGGCGCTTCCGGCACGCTTTCGGTCATCTTCGATACGCTGCTCACGCCCTCGCGCGCCAGCTCGCGTCTGATTGACATCACGAGAGTTCTGAATCGTTCCGGATCATCGACCGCCGGCGTGAATTCAGGGTTGACTTGCAGGAGGCCTCGTACGGCTGCCTCTGCCTGTGCCATGTCGTCGAGCGCCAGGAACGCGCGCGCTTGAAGCATGAGCACGCTCTCGCGTTCGCTCGACGAGGGCCGCCGTGCCAGGCACGTCCTGGTCTGTTCGAGGACGGCCTCGAGCTGACCGTTGCTGTAAGCGTCGGTAGCGGCGGCAATCAATCGGGCGCACGATTCCTGGGCGAGTGCGGATTTGGATGCCGGGATCAGGACCAGTACGATGACGCTGGCCGCCGCGATCCCACGATGTGTCCGCTCGACGCTGCGCTTCACGGACGGGCACCAGTGGCGGTCACGCCCGGGCACGTCGACGTGTAGGGAACGCTGGAAAGATAGAGAGCCCACTCTTCGCGGTTCAAATTCTTGCGGCCGACGCGCTCGCAGATCTCGTCCGCGAGCACCCTTCCACTCACCAGCCAAATGCGAATGCGGCCGTCCGCGCCGGCGGAGAACAGGCGATTGCCCGATGAATCGAAGGCCAACGCCCACACCCACCCCCCGTGCGCGAGAACCAGCGGCGGTCGTCCGAGCGCCTCGGGATTGGCCGCCCACACTTTGACCTCACCATCGAGCGCCGCCGAAGCTAGGCGGCCACCGCCAAACTTCAGCGCTGTTACCGCGGCGCGATGGACCGCCACTTCGTGCTCGGCACGATCGGGCGAGCTGACGTCCCAGTAGAGAATCTGGCCTCCTCCCGTGCCGGCCAGCAGCCAGCGATCGTCCTCGCTGAACGCCACAGACGTGATCCGTTGCGATCCCCCGAGCTTGATGGGCGATGCTGATGCCGAATCGAGATCGCCAAGAAGGACACCGTCTCCATCGGTGGCAACGGCCAGGCGATGACCGTCGTGGCTGAGCGCGGCGCCCAGAAAGCGGTAAGGCTGGGTCTTCCACGAGGCGTGCGGCGCGAACGTGTTTCCATCCCACACACGGACCTGACCGTCGAGACCGACCGACACCAGATTATTCCGCTGGTCAAAGACCAGGTGATTGACGCTCTTACCGTGAGCCGCCCACGACGTCATCTTCTCGGACGGCTGCGACGGAGACGCAAGATTCAAGATGCGAATGACACCGCTGAACGTGCCGACCGCCAGTCGACGACCGCTGGCATCGAACGCGATCGCCCGCACGGGTCCATCCAAGGTCGCGAGCACCGCCGGAGTACTGGCACTCGATTCCGTCGGGAACAATCGAATTCGGCCATCGTCGCCTGTCGTGGCCAGTGTCGTTCCATCTGGGGAGATCGCGAGCGCACGTACGGCATCGTCATGTCCGACCAGCACGCGGCGCGTATCAGTGGCCAGGTTTTCCAGCGATTGACGCAGCGCCGTGACGATCTCGGGAGACTCCGGATCGCCTCCGTGCGCCGCTGCGAGGTTGTATGCCTGTCGCGCGAGCAATGCGGGCACCTCGGATGCCTCGGAGGGTCGCATCGCCTCGCCGGCGAGTGCGCGTGACAAGGCGAGGTACTGAAGCTGTGTCGCCTGATCGCGCGCCGCCACCGCACTTGCTTCGTTGGCTTCGGCTGCGCGCCGCGCCCGCTCCTCGGCGGCGGTTGCGGTGAGGGCGGCGTTTCCAGCGGCTTCGGCTTGCTTCCGTTGCACCTCTGCCACTTGGCGCTGCTCGTCGGCAATCGCTGCCTGGCGCTGAGCCTCGGTGCTCTCGCGATCCGCGACACGCGCTGCCGCCTGAGCCCTGACGCCCTCCTGTTCGGCGCGCGTCCGGTCGGCCAGGGCCCGTGCTTCGGAGTTTTGCGCTGCCTCGCTCTGCCGGCGCGCTTCCTGCTCGGCGGCGCGCGCTCGACTCGCTTCCTCCTGGGCCCGCAGCCGCTGCTCGTCGGCAATCGTGCGCTGCGCAAACGCATCGTCACGCGCCCGCGCCGTGAACACGAGGCTCGCCAGCGCAATCGTGAAGAGGACTAAAAGCACGCCGGCCGTAATGCGCGCGACGACAAGCTGACGCCGTCGCATTTGCCGCCGCTCAATGACCTGTCGCTCGCGCTCGACTGCCTCGCGATCCCGCGCGGCCTGGCTTTCATCGAGAAAGGTCATCGCCAGGTCGAATTCGGGCGCGTATCGTTCGGCCCAAACCGCGGTGGGCTTCTCGGTCTGTTTCCAACTGAGCGCGAGGTCAAGGTCGGGTGTGCCCCACAATGCGGTCTGGCCGGCTTTCCACCGCCGCGCTGACTGTTCGAGCAACCGGTAGGTCTCCGCGGACTTTCCCTCCGCTTGCGCCCATGCATCGAGACGCCGCCAGTTGCTGATCAGGCTTTCGTGGGTAATGTCGAGGCGGGTGGTCGGGTAGAGCGCTTCTCCGACGCGAGGCGTGACGAAGCTGCGATCCGGGCGCCTGAACGCGTCGACGACTTCTTCGACCTGCTTGCAGGAGACGCCGGCAACGGCTGCCACTTCGAGCAACGGGGCAGGGCGGCGCGTGTCGCGTTGCTCGGCGCTGCGCTCGGTCAGGCGGCGGAACATGACTTCGGCGATCCGACGCTGCTCATCGGTCTCCAGTTCGTACCACGCTTCGTCGGCGTGGTTGGACAATGCCAGTGCGAGTCCCCCAGTGGCTTCGTAATCGGAGAGTGTGAGGGTCCGGCGATGCCCATTCGACGAGGGACGCGCAGTACTGTTGCCCTGCCACATCCGCATCAGGACGTGCTGCATCAACGGCAGTTGGTTCGGATCGGAGCCCATGTCGTTGAGAAGGCGATTCACGAGCGTCGGCTCCAGATCGGCATCGAACACCCTGGCTGGGCCGATCATCGCCATCTGCCGTTGCTCGCGGGTCAACCGCGGCGTCAGGTACTGGCTCTTGTTCATCGCCTCCGGTAAGCCGGCGAAGACGGCGCAGTGGCCCAGGTAATCCGACCGCATGGTAATGGCGACAAACACCGGCATCTCGCGCTGGGCCGTCGTGTCGAGCAGCAGCGCGACGAAGGCGTCTGACTCGTCGCGGTGGCTCGCGCCCTTGTCGCGGAAACGAAAGATCTCCTCGAATTGATCGACGAAGAGCAGAAGGTTGGTGCGCGGAGGCAACGGCGTCTCGCGGAGCGCCTCGATCAATCCCAAGGGGCCGCGTCTCAGCGTCGAGGAGAGGAACGCCTCGGCGTCGCTCTCGGTGTGTCGCTCCGCTCTCAAAGCGGTCTCGCTCATCAGCGCCGCCGCCAGCCGCATCAGCGGACGATCACCCGGCCTCATGTCTGCTACCCGCCAACGCGCCCCGGCGGAAGCAATGAAACCGGTCTCGAGCGCCGAGAGCATGCCCGCACGGACGAGCGACGACTTGCCACACCCGGATGGTCCCAGCACCGCGAGGAAATGGGACCGGCCCAGAATCTCGAGGAGTTCGTCGGTGTGCTCCTCGCGGCCAAAAAAAATGTCGGTCTCCTCGCGAGTGAAAGGCCGAAGTCCCGGATAAGGAAGGGAGGTGATCATGCCCCAAGGCCATTCAAGAATTTGCTGAGCGCAGCTTCATCGAGGCCTCGCCGGCAATCGATTGTCAACATCTTCGGCAGGTTGACGTTCAACCGCTCTTTCGTTTCGGGCGGACCCTCGAACACGGCCACCGCCTGCAGTGGCCGCTCTCGTCTCGAAAGCGCCTTTCGACACTGTCGCAGTTGCTCATCAACCCATCCACGGTCGCTCGCGCCGTAGACGACGATCAGCGCGTCGCAATCCTCGAGATTCCGTTCGAGCTCCTGCCGCATCTCGGCGGCCGTTCCCCGGCGCTCGGGTAACACATAGCCGGCGCCGTACTGCTTGAGCGCTTCGCACACCTGTTCAGCGAGCGGACTGTCCTCGGCCCCACCGTCGACGAACACGAATGCGTCGATCGGTTTCGTCGGCGCCGGGGCCCTCTTCTTCAGCACCCTCTCCTTGATCGTTCGCTTGAACTCCTCGATCCCGACGGCGAGGACTGTCTCGCGCTCGAGCAGGGCGCGGTGCCGAGGGTCGCTGATCCTCCCCGTGTCCAAGTCTTCAATTCGCCACTGAAGAATCGGTTTGCCTGACGACTCGGCCATCTGCAATTGCAAGTGCGCATAGCCGTCGGGCACATCGGGTGTTCTCTTCCCGACGCTGCCGCTGAGGAGCTGTACGAATACATCGCAGTTCGCCAGGTCCCTGGTTGCGGCTCTTTGAAACGCGCCAGGATCTCGAGGGTACCAACAGTCGGGCAGCACGCGGAGGCCGGCCTGCTGCAGGTACCGCTTCACGTCGTTATGCACCTCATCGAGGTCGTCGGTGGGTTCGGCGATGAAAACCGTGGGCCGTTCGTCCGGTGTCACCTTCTGCGGGCCACGCTGTGCCGGGTCTCGGAGCGACTTGAGGTGCTCGGCCAGTTCCGACGCCAGATCGTTGAGCCTGTCGTAATACCGCATGTCGCTCGGGTTCGGACGGGGAGTGCCGAGAATGTGCGTGGTTGTCCCCAAACTGTCCTGCACCCAGAACTGGTAGCCCGTGAGGTCACCAAATTCCTCCGGCTCTGTTCCGTCGATCTTGTCTCGCCGGACGACGAAGATCGGGGAAGACGACTCACGGCGCTTGGCGAGGTGACTGAGGAAGGCGCTCGCTTCGCGCTGGCACCAGGAGGAGGCGATGTAGCCCGGCGACAAGATGACGACGAGTGTGGCGGTACGCTCGAGGGTGCCTGTGATTTGCCGCGAGAGGGACGCATGCCCGAGGAGCTCGTGGTCCATCCAGAGCGAGAACGCGTCGCTCCGGCCAAGCTTCTGGGCAAGCTTATGCTTCAGGTAGGAAACCAGGGTGGTGACCCACCCGGTTGTTTCTCCAGGCTCGGGTTCGTCATCCACGTGGGCGTAGCTGACGAACACATCGTGCTCGTAACTGGGAACGTAGGCCATAACGTTCAGCCGATCCCTGCACGCGGTCGCGTCTCCGTGGTTACAGTGCTGAACTCACGAGTCTGCGGCCAGTTCGTTTAGAAGATGGGAGTAGCATGAATTCACCTCCGGTGTAAATGACCCGTCGATGTTGCCGTGCAACGATGGCCAGTCGCGAGAAAGCCAGATCGATCAGTGCTTCGACGTCGCGCCCTCGTCGGCGATGAACTGTGCCATCCGCTGCTCCAACACTGGCAGCGGCACCGAGCCAATCGCGAGGATCGCGTCGTGAAAACGGCGCTGATCGAATTTGACGCCGAGCTTCTCTTCGGCCTCACGGCGATGACGACGGATCTGCAGTTCGCCAAGCTTGTAGGCCAGCGCCTGGCCGGGCCACGCGATATAGCGATCGATTTCGGTGGTGATCTCGTGCTCGGCCAGCGGCGCGCGGTCGCGCAGGTAACTCATCGCCTGTTCGCGCGTCCAGCCGAACTGATGAATGCCTGTGTCGATGACCAGCCGGCACGCTCGCCACATTTCGTAGGTGAGCCGGCCCATGTCCTCGTACGGCGTTTCGTAGATCCCCATCACGGTACCGAGCCATTCCATGTAGAGCCCCCAGCCTTCGCCGTATCCGGAGAACGACGTGCCTCTGCGGAATGCCGGCCGTTCCGGCCCTTCGATCGCCAACGCCGCCTGGAAGCTGTGACCAGGTGTGCACTCGTGCAGGGTGAGCGGGGCGATCGTGTACAGCGGGCGCGCCGGCAGGTTGTAGGTGTTCATCAAACACGCTTCGAGTCCGCCGCGCCCGCCGGTGTAAATCGGCGCCAGCGCATCGGGCACGGGCCGGATGCCATGCCGCCGCCGTGGCAGGAAGCCGAAAGTCTCGGCGAGCTTGTCGTCGGCTTTCTTGGCCACGTAGGCGGAATAGGACAACAACTCGCGCGGCGTCTTGGCGTAGAACTGCGGATCGGTCCTCATGAACGTGAAGAACTCCGCCATCGTCCCCTTGAAGTTCGCCTTGTCCTTGGTCGCGCGCATCTCGACCTCGAGGCGAGCCACTTCCTTGAGGCCGATGTCGTGGACTTGCTGCGGCGTCAGCGTCAGGGTGGTGTGCTTCTCGATCTGCGCCTGGTAAAACGCCTCCCCGCCAGGCATCGCTTTGGCTGCAATCGTCGTGCGAGCCTTCACGAGATACTCATCCCGAATCATCGTCAGCAGCCGCGCGTAGGCGGGAGCGACGATGTCGCGGATTACCGTGACGGCTTCGGCGCGGAGCGCCTCCTGATCGGCGGCCGGCATGCTTGCCGGCATCTGCGCGAACGGCGCGTACAACGGATTACTGGCGTCGCCTTTGACATATGGCTCGATGGTGCGATCGCGTCCGAGCACCGACACGCGCGGCACCGTGTAGCCACGCGCCAGGCCGGCGCGCATGTTGGCGATCTGTTCCTCGAAGTAGCGAGGCACATCGCGCAGCCGCGCAAGATACGAACGATAGGCGGGCGCGGTGGCAAAGCCCTCGCGCGGCGTGAAATCCGTCCAAAAGAACGTGTCGCTGTTGAACGGCGCTTCGTAGGTGCGGTACCGGACATCGCTGGCGAGCGCGATGAGCGAGGTGCGGAAGATCTGCGCGTTGATCTTCTCTTCGCCCGAGAGCTGGTCGAAGGGAATGGAATCGAGAGTGGCAAGGGTCCGTGTCCAATAGGCGAGTCTCGCCTGTTGTGACGCGGCGTCAACACGCGGGAAACGATCGCTTGCGGCGCCGCGTCCGAGCTCCTTCTGCCGCCAGTTCCATTCCTCGGTGTAGAGCGCTCGCAGTCGAGCGTCGGCGGAAGTGTCCGCCGGCGCCTGGGCCGATAGAGGCGAGGCCAGCGCCACTGTGATCAGCAGGCCGATCAGCATGACGTGCGTAGGGGTGCTCGACATGCTGGCGATTATCGTCGATTCGCTGGACGGTCTATACGATGAGACCCTTCCGGACCGCATAGAGCACGATCTCGGCGGTGTTGTGGAGGTTCAGCTTCTCCATCAGGTTCGCTCGATGGGTCTCGACTGTCGATAATCCAAGGTCGAGCAGCGTCGCGACTTCCTTGTTCGATCGTCCTTCCGCGAGCAACTGCAGCACCTCCTTCTCGCGGTCGGTGAGCAGATGGTACGAATCTGTCAGCCCGCGTTGCTGCAGCCGACGGACGTAGTCTTCAACGAGCACGGCGGCGACGGCCGGACTGAAGAACGGCTTTCCCGCCGCGACGGCCCGTACAGCGGGAATCAGATCCTCGTCCGTCGCGCTCTTCAACAGGTAAGCGCGAGCGCCGGCCGCAAGGGCGCGCATGATGTAAGACTCGTCGCCATGCACGCTGAGAATGATCACTCCAGGGGGACGGTCCATCTTGTGTGCCCGCGCCGCGACTTCGATGCCGCTCAGCTTCGGCATCCCGATGTCCAGGATGAGCACGTCGGGGTGATGCTCCTCGCAGAGACGCGTTGCCTCCAGCCCGTCGCTCGCCTCGGCGACCACCGTCAGGCCGGCGGCCTCGAGCAGGCCGCGTAATCCACGCCTGACAATGCTGTGATCGTCAGCCAGCAGCACGCGCACGTGGCACCTCTGTCGCGGCTGCCGGGAGGGGCAACTGAACTGCCACCGTGGTTCCACCGCCCGCTTCCGGCGAGATCGTCATCGTCCCTCCAAGCTCCCTGACGCGCTCGTCGATTCCACGCAGACCCAGACCGTTGCGGCGGCGGAGAGGGTTCAAGCCCACACCGTCATCGGTCACGGAGACCTGCAGATAGCCGCCTCGGGTGTGCACACCGATGTTGACGTTCTGCGCATGGGCGTGCCGGACGCAGTTTGTCAAGGCCTCCTGAACCACGCGATATACGCACGTGCGGTGCTTGTCCGGCAACGGGTCGAAGTCGCCATCCATCTTGAGATCGACGTTGATCGCAAATCGCCCCGTGAAATCGCGCACATGCCACTCCAGTGCCGCTTCCAGGCCAAAGTCATCCAGCATGCTGGGCCGAAGACCGAGTGCCAGGCCTCGCACGGTGTTGAACATGTCGTCGACAAGCCCTTTACACTCGGCGACGGCAGGACCGACTCGCGTATCGAGCGGCGCGGCGATCCGTTCGACCCGGCCGAGCTCCATCCTGAGCCCCGTGAGCACCTGCGCGACGTGGTCATGGAGTTCGCGCGAGAGGCTCTTGCGTTCCTCTTCTTGTGTGTTCACCAGTTGTTGCGAGAGCTCGCGCATCTGGTGCTCCGCCTCTTCAGATCGCCGCTCGAGAAACCGCAACCGAAACACGACGACCACGGCGACGGTCAGGCCAAGCAACACTGTCTGCCACGTCAGCCGGCGCAGGTCGTTGCGGAGTGCGTTATGACGACTGGCGACCTCCGCGCTCTGCGCCGCCAGGTTCGCGTTGTTCAGCTCCTCGATGCCTTGGGCGATCGAGAGCACCGCTTCCCGACGCGGCAGGACCTCGCGTCGCAGAAACGTCGCACTCAGCATGATCTTCTCGGCCGGCGTCCAGTCGAACAGCGGATCAAAGGTTTCCCAGTACTCGGCAAGTTTCGTCTGCAGGCTCGAGATCTGGTCATCACGTCCGACCAACGGCCGGAGTTCCTCCAACGTAGCGACACTGGTGCGGCGAAACTCGGCAAGTTGTTCGCGGTACTCAGGGGCCCGTTCACGCGCGACGTCCAGGAGATAATCGCGCACAAAAATGCTCGACAGATGGACATCCGACCGAAGGTCCCGGAGCTTGGCCTCGACATTTCGGTGATGCGCATTCAGCTGATCGAGCTGCGCGTAGATGTTCTGAGCACTTCGCGACGAAGCAGTCATCGACACGGCGATCAGTATCACCAGGCTGCCGAGTCCCAACGCCGCGACCAGCCACGTCTTCAGCCGCATGTCTACACTGGGCGGGAATTTGGAAATCTGGTGGCCCAAATTTTCCCCGGATGGAACTGGCTGGTCAAACACATGGCGCGGCGCCCAAAGCCCGCACTGAGGAGGGCTTTGAGCGCCAGGCCTGACGAAATTGCGATCGAAACCGACGTTCTACTTCTTCGGCTCCACGATGATGCGTGTCGCTGTCTTCGCCTTCGTCTGCGCATCTTCGGAGAAATGCACAGTCACACGCCCCTCTTTCATGGTCGCAAGGCCGGCCGCATCTTTCTGCGCGCCTGTGATCTCGGTCTTGTCGTTGTAGGTGAATGACAGATCGGCACCGGTCAACGGTTTGATCGTGATCTTCTTCCCGACGGTATCGACAGAAACGAGGTCGCCTTCAACCGGTGAACGCAACGCCTGTGCAGCCTGGGCAGCGGGCGCGGGAGCCTGGGCAGCGGGCGTGGGAGCCTGCGCCTGAGGCGCTGGAGACGGAGTCTGCGCCGACACCGGCGCCGCGAGCACGACCGTCGTCGCAGCGGCAACGGCGAGTCCGAGAAGAGCTCTGATACGCACTGTAGACCTCCTTATTGAAGACGGCTCAGGGATTGTCGACAAACCGACAAATGCCGTCTTGCTGGGCAACGCGGAGGAGAGCAAGTCGCGTACCGAAACGTGACGCCGAAAACAGGGGCGATTTTTGAGTCGGCTTAGAAGCCCATCACGACCATGGGCTTACTCACCGTCTGTTTGCGCAACACCCCAGTGTAATTGTTTCGTTATTCGGGTCTTTACCGGATGGCTGTGAGCTCAGCCGAATGCTACGGTCAGTCTTACCCGGTTGAGGCGGGTTCCTGTCATGGTCGAGTCGTCGCGTCGCCACCTTTTCATGTTGTTGTGCATTCCCGTCATCCTCATCGGTCTCGCCGCCCCGACTGACGCCGGCGAGCTACGTAACACGCTAGCGATTCAAGAGCTCGTGAACGGTCTCAAGGCTCAACTGGGGATCGACGCCGTTGTCTCTGCCGAGATCGTGACGACGAACACGCTGCTGGTTTCGGTGCAGCGCGTCGACAGCGACCCTGGAACGTTTCGGATGATGTTCGAGGAGCGGTTTCTGACTTCCGTAGACCAGGACGAGCTGAAGGCGATTGTCGCTCACGAGCTCGGTCACGTCTGGATCTTCACGCACCACCCGTATCTGCAGACCGAGCAACTTGCCAACACGGTGGCGATGCGTGCCGTGCCACGTGCGAGCCTCGAACGCGTCTACAGCAAGGTGTGGGAACGTCAGGGCATCAGGGGTGATCTCGCAAGCTTTCTCGGTCCAGAGTAGACACATCTGTCGCTCTTCGCCGAACCATTCGCGCCGGCTCGAAAACTCCCCCTTCGGCCGGCGCGATGCTCGTGATGAGGATCAGAACCGCAGTACGAAACCCAGCGATCCTCGTGTGAAATCGACCTTCCCAGGCGACTGGGCAATCGGGAGGCCGAGGATCTCCAGATCATCGAAGGTCCGGAAGTAGCGCACGTCGCCGCGGATGCCGGCCCGGGTCCCGAAGAATATCAACACGCCGCCGCCGGCGCTCCACGTCACATTGTTCTCGTCGATCTCCGCGACGCCGGCACCGAAGTCCGACTTCGATGTGAGCAGGCCGGCGCCAACGAGCCCGTACGGACGGACGCCGAAGCCCTTTTGGCCGCCGAAGGGAATCCCGATGATTAGGTTGCCCGTCGCCGTGAACGCGTTGCTGCCGCCGATCTCGGTCTTGCCGTAGAAGTCCGGACTGAATCCGAAGTCCGCCTCGACGCCGAAGACGCCGGCGCCCATGAAGGCAAGGCTGGCGCCAAAGTTGTACTGGCTGGTGTCGAACGCCTCTGAGAACTCCTTGCCGGAATCGCCGCCGAAATTAACGCCGAAAAACGGAATGAACATGACGTCTGCCCGCGCCGGCACCGGCGCGAGTGTGATCGCGACGAGTGCAATTGCGATGACTCTGGTTGAAAGCATGTCGTTTCTCCTCATATACAAGCGCATCACGCAACGGCCGTACCATCGAGCCCGGAACGCTAAATGTGCGGAGATGCGGGGCGCCAGGCGGCCTTTAGACGGCATAGCTCAGCAGTACCCGCCCCGGAAATCGCAATGCGCCTCCGATTAGGTGGAGCTTGCTGCGATGCCGCGTCGGCCTAGAATCGAAACGTGATCGCGCTTTTCGCGCTCGCCGTCGCCATCGTTGCCACTGGCACATACGGCGCCATTGCCGTTTCTGCTGGAGGCGTTCCGCATGCCGGTTGGCGAAGCGGAGAGATGTACATCGGTCTTGCCAAGGCCGGGTATCGGCTCGCCGGTTGGAGTTGGGGTATGTGGGATTTCGACTGGGGCCGGAAGCGCGACGCCGATCGACTTGCCGCCCGTCTCGGAAGCAAAGCATCGGACGGCGACATCATCGTGATTCACGATGGTCATCACAAAGACGCGCGCGCCGACCGTCGCCACGCCGCAGAAACCGTCCGGCGCCTGGTACCGGCACTCACCGCACGCGGCTTTGCGTTCAAGCCGCTCTGTTGAGCCTGTCGACCGCGCGCCGCTCGTCAAAGCGGCCGGCGACGATCAGGACCGCGTTGTCAGGCCGGTAGTAGGTGCGGTAGAAGGCCTGCAGCCGCTCGATCGGAACGCGCTCGATGTCGGTCCTCGCGCCGATCGTGGATTTTCCGTAATTGTGCCAGAGGAACGCGGTGGAGAATACGCGCTGATAGAGGACGTATTCTGAATCGTTCTCGCCAATCTCGAATTCGTTGCGGACGACGCTCATCTGCGAGGTCAGCAGCTCGCGGGTGATGGCGGCGTTGAACATGCGATCGGCTTCGAGATCCAGCGCCCAGTCGAGGTTCTCGTCGCTGGCGGGAAACACTTCGTAGTAGTTGGTTCGATCGAACGACGTGGTCGCGTTGCGCTGTGCGCCGCGGTCGGGCAGCATCACCGCCCGCAGCCCGTTCGCCAGCCGATACTCCGTGATTCCCTCGACCGAGGCCACCCGAGATACGCCCGGCGGCAAGGCGTCCTGAGCGGTCAACGTCGAGGTGATTGCCAGAAGAAGAGCAGCCGGAAGCAAGCGGGAACGATGCAGGGGCATGGCGCTGATTATGTGCCCCGGCCGATGGGTTTGGAAGGAGTCAGCGGCTAACGCGGCTTGGCTATTTCGAGCGCGACGTCGAACGCGTGCGTCAGGGCCGCGGGCGCCGACGCTTTGAGCACGTAGCCGCGTTGTTCCTCAGGACCCTTTTCAATCGACCCTGGCGGGCCGGGTGACTTCACCGTCGCCACACCGGTCGTGATCGCGATGCCTGCCGGCGATGCGAACGAGATGCGAAGGCGGTCGTTGCCCGCATTTGTCAACGCAGCGTCGGACTGCAGGAACCACTCAGCGGTCCTCGCCGATTTCAGCGCGACTGAATCGGCCACGGTGATCTTCGCGCCACCGTCCCACGTAAACGTGCGCGTGAATGTCGAGACACCGGCAGCGTCGGGATAGGCCGCGGCGAGATCGGCGACGATGCGGGCTTTGCCGCCAGTGAGATTGGCTTCGCGAATGCGAATGCCGTCGAGCGCGCGATAGGGAATCTCCCGCCACACGTCGTGCTGCGACTCAACGCCCTGGCCGACGCCGCCAAACGTCATCGTGTTGTGATTGCGCGCGGACGGCAGCCCGGCGTAACCGGTATCACCAGTCAGGTAGCGGCCGTTTGCCCACACGATGAAACTGCCGGCATCGGGATGCGAATGGCCGCTGTCGAGACGCCACTCCGGCATCTTCGGCAGGAGGCCGGCGACGCGGTGACCTTCCGGCGGCCCGGCCTTGAATGCGATCGCGGTCGCGTCTTTGTCCCACGATGATCGTGTGTAGACGACGCCGGAATCCTCGAAGTGGTGAGACAGTGGCAGCGTGGTCATCGACGCAGGCTGCAATGACGGATCGCGCCAGAGCAGCGTCCAATACTCTTCGAGATTGCTGTGACCGAACGATGCATAACGCTCCGCAACCGCCTGGGCCTGCGGATCCGTGAGGCGCGCGGCTACTCGATACATCACGTTGAAATTGCTTTGCAGCGTTCCACCTGGATAGACGCGCGGGTATTCAGCGCCTGTCTTCGCGCGGGTCAGCGCGCCTTCCCAGATATCGCCGAAGTCAAACACGTTTTGTCCGTCCGGCAGCAGCGCGTGCGCGAGGTAGGTCTTCCAGTTGCGGAACACATCGCGATTCCACAGGTCTTCACCCGTCGAATGTTCCCAGGCGTCGAGAAAGTGCACGAGCCACGGCGTCGAAAAGATCCAGTACTCGAATCCTTCGTAGTAATAGCCGTCAGGACTCAGCAATTGGCCGGCGCGCACGTGATGCGCGCGCGCGAGCACCGCCCATTTCTCGGCATCCTTCGATTCGCCCATCAACGCCAATGCCGCGACGGCAAGACCGGAGGTGGGAATGAAGTCGTGGTTCTGCGTGAAGTTGAACTGACGTTTCGGTCGCGGTGCAAACGCGTCGTAGACCTGGCCGGCATGACGCTCGAGCGACGCGCGAATGCGCGCGCGTTCGGTCGCGGTGAAGTCGTTGTACAGCAGGTCGTACGCCCAGCCGATCGCGTACAACAAGTGACCGGCGGCCAGATCGGTGTTCGGCTTGTTATAGGTATAGCCCCACGGCTCGT